>TARA_R100001244_G_scaffold47550_3_pt1 | contig 78646 bp, 74 predicted proteins | sample TARA_R100001244 | Tara Oceans TARA_R100001244 (sample SAMEA2621564) | marine metagenome | biome: marine biome (ENVO:00000447); feature: mesopelagic zone (ENVO:00000213); material: "saline water (ENVO:00002010), including plankton (ENVO:xxxxxxxx)" | depth 790 m
CCATATTACTCCCTGCCGCTTTCCCTGTTGGTAACGGGTTGCAGCAGCAAAACCAACGGTCTTTTGAATGCCATGCGGCGAAGGGGCGAAGGCGGCGTTCCGTGGCAGGGTTGGACCTGGAACGAACCGACCCTTTCATCGACGATCAATTGCTGTTGGTCGAATGAGCCAACGCATGGCGCGCCGACCTGCTATTCAACAGAAAGCTGAGTGAACATCCGGAATTTCCAAATTTCTTTCGGGTCGTATCGAAGCTCAACATGGGGGGATGGTAGCAAATGCGAATACGCAAAATGCTCGACACGGGAATATTGTCTACCGCATGGGCAAGCTCCGATTCCCGCCAAGGCCGGTACCGCGTCAGCCCCCTGCTGGGCGCGGCCCTTGCAACGCTTCTGGTGCCATCCCCTTTGACTGCCGTCGTTCAGGCGCAGTCGCCGACTCCATCTGCCGCAACGCCACCACCCGCCTGTGCATCCGACAATCACAGTGCCTTCGATTTCTGGATCGGCACTTGGGATGTTACCGCCGCCGGGCAGGATCAGCCGAGCGCGGTGAACAGGATATCGCGAGAACATGGCGGCTGTGTCATCCATGAAGATTACAGCACCAAGGGCGGCTATACCGGGATGAGCATGAGCTTTTATGATGCGGCGCGTAAAAAATGGCACCAGACCTGGATGGGAGCGGATGGCGGTGCCCTGTTCATCGAGGGTGGACTGAACGAGCGCGGTGAAATGGTGCTGAGCAACCGCAACACGCCCTATTTCAAAGAAGGTATGAAGATCAACCGGGTCACATGGACTCCGATGGCGGACGGTAGCGTTCGCCAGCATTGGCAGGCGTCGATGGATGGCGGTAACACATGGAGCGTGGTTTTTGACGGCCTTTATGTGAAAAGGCCTTGATGGCGACGACGTTCGGACTGTTCGAACAGTCTTCGAATATATTGCCGAGACGGTAAAATCTTGAAACCGTTTATCGACAGGGATAGAATGGCACGCGGGGGTCCTGAACGAAAGGACGAGATGTGCTGCACGGAAAAATTTTCTTCATCGGCGCGCTGCTGGCGGCCCTGTTTTTTGACGGGGCCGCGATGGCGCAGGAATCCAATCCCGACTGCGAGGGGGCCAAGCAATATCTGGTCCACCAATATAGTCGATTGAATCCCGCAGAGAACGAGAAATATTATCAAATATGGGCGAGTTCGCAATGCGTGCAGGACCGGAAAAACGCAGAACTGAACGTTGATCCAGCCATAGCGTCGAACGAACAGTTTATCCGAAGCATCACCGAGGATTATGATGCGCGATTGGCAAATATTCCGGCGATATGCAAATCGATGGTCGAAAAGCGGTGGTCTGCGGCTTCCAGCCAATTCAGGGCCGAGCAGAAAAAATCCGAGCTTGTAACCTCGTGTATTCGCAACCGCTCGCATGCGCTGCGCGGAGAATTTTTGCATCGACTGAATGAACAGTCGGCGGCGCAACATGCAGAAAATCTGCGCCTGAACGAGGAAAAAATTGCCGCCGACCGGATCGCTGAAGCCGAGCGTCAGGCCGAATATGAAAGAAAAATGGATGAATGGCGGGAAGCCGTGGAGCGGTGCAATGCGGGCGAAATCCGTTATTGCTCGGCCCGGTTCTAGAAAAGCTGCGTGAGCAGAACCGGCATTTCTATTCGGCCATCAGATCCCTGACAAAACCGATCAGGCCGGTCTGTCGTGACCGCCGCATGCGTTCGGTGGCCAGAATCTGCTTCACCTTCGCAAAGCAGGCGTCGAGATCGTCGTTGATCAGGACATAGTCATAGCCGTCCCAGTGGCTGATCTCGCTGGTCGCGCGCTGCATCCGGCTTTCGATGATATCGGGCGCGTCGGTGTTGCGGCTTTCGAGCCGTTTGCGCAATTCCTCGAGTGAGGGCGGCAGGATGAACACCCTTACCACATCCTGACCTGCCCGCTGGTACAGTTGCTGGGTGCCCTGCCAGTCGATATCGAACAGCACATCCTGGCCTGCCTCCAGACTCTGGTTTACCGGCGCGGCCGGCGTGGCATAGCGGTTGCCGAACACTGTGGCATATTCGAGGAAGCTGTGGTCAGCGACCATTTCCTCGAATTGATCACCGCTGACGAAATAATAATCCTTGCCGTGCTCCTCGCCCGGACGCTTTGGGCGCGTGGTGACAGAGACGGACATGGCAATCTCCTCATCCGCTTTCAGCAGCATATGCGCCAGCGTCGACTTGCCGGCGCCGGACGGCGAAGACAGAACGAACAGCAGTCCCCTGCGGTTCAGTTCGCGGTGATCATTGTCGATATTCTGGGAAGAGATATTGTCGGCCATAGCGGCTATTGGCCGAGAAGGACGCCTGGCGTCAAGATGCTTGTCCCGATGTTTTTCGATAAGGTCATGCCGGGCAATCATGCTGATGACAGTCCTGTAAAATCCGGCTATCGCCAAATCATGTTCCAGGGACGTGTCAGCACAATATTCTACGCCATCGGCATTACCATCATGGTCGGCTGGCTGTTTTACGTCGGCAAGGACATCATATTGCCGATTGTGACCGCTGTCATATTGCTGCAGATTCTCTACGCCGCCAGCGCTACGGTCGCCCGTATTCCGGGGTTGGGCCAGACGCCGCTTTGGTTGCGCGCGACGCTGGCCCTGATCGGGGTAATGGCGCTGCTTTTCGCGATGACACGGATGCTCGTCGCCAGCCTGCAGAATCTTGTGCCCTCGCTGCCCGTCTATCAGCGCAATCTGGAAAATCTGTTTGTGACATGGTTTCCTGTGCCGGTGGAAGCGGGCGCTGGCCGGCCGAAAATATCCGAACTCATGGGGTCGCCGGCTGCGATATTCGACCGCAGCACCGAAGCGGTTGGCCATGCGATCAGCGAATTTGCCACGAGATTTTTTACCGAGATCGATATCGCGGCGCTGGCCCAGTCCGCTCTGTCCTCGCTGACCAGTTTTGGCGGTTTTGTCTTCATCACGATATTATATGCTTCCTTCCTGCTCAGCGAAATCACCGGCTTCCCGGAGAAGGTCCGTCGCGCGTTTGGGTCCGATGGCGCTTCTACCGACACGCTCAATATGATCACGCGGATCAACCATGATATCGGCAGCTATCTGGCGACCAAGACGCTGATCAACATCATGCTCGGCATTATCTGTTGGGCCATATTGCGAATATTGGGCGTGGAATATGCCGCCCTGTGGGCGATCATCATCGGTCTGCTCAACTATATCCCCTATATCGGCTCTTTCGTCGGTGTCGCTTTCCCGGCCTTGTTTTCCGTCGCCCAGTTCGGCAGCCTGACGATCCCGCTGATCGCCACCGGCCTGATGACCGCAGCGCAGGTGATTATCGGCAATATCGTCGAACCGAAGATGCTCAGCAAGTCGGTCAATCTCAGTCCGATGGTCGTACTGGTCTCGCTGGCCATCTGGAGCAGCCTGTGGGGCATCCCCGGCGCAATATTGGCGGTGCCGTTCACCACCATATTGATGATCGTGCTGGCGCGCCGGCCGGGAACCCGGCCGATTGCGGCGCTGCTGTCCAGCGACGGCAATGTCTAGGTTAGCCGGGCGCTAGCGGTGGCTTCATGAAGAAGGCCGCGATCAGGCCTGCCAGAAGCAGGACTACGGCACCGGCAAAAGCGAGGTCATAGCTTCCGGTGGCTTCGAAAATATAGCCGGCCCCGGCCGGTGCAGCGGCCGCAAAGGGCAGCATCACCGGCGCCAGCACCGAATTGATGATCGGAAAAGCCCGCTCGCCGTAATAATTGCCGATCACCACCGGGCCGAGCACGAGCATGCCGCCGTAACCGGCGCCGAACAGCATGCCCATCGCCGAGAGCAGGATGATGTTGTGGCCGAGCCAGAAGCCGGACAGGCCGAGAGCCATGAGCGCGATCGATCCGAACAGGGTCCAGCGCAGTTCGAACTGGTCGCCTAGCCAGCCGGCAGGGATGCGCGCCAGGCCGCTGCCCAGAATCGCGAGGCCCATGATCGAAGCGGCTTCGAGCCCGGACAGGCCGTTGTCGGTAAGGTGCAGCACGCCGTGGTTCAGCAGGAAAAAGAAAGTGCCCAGATAGCCGACCGTGACCAGCATCAGCATGTAGAGGGTCGGTGTTCGGATGATTTGCTTCATTGTCCAGTCGTGGCCGGTCCGGTGGGTTCTGGGCCGCAATCCTCTGGTTTGCACATCGTCCAGCTCTATCGACGGATCGACATTGTCGGGATGCTGGCCGATATCCTGCGGGTGGTTGATCACAAATTGCGCCGCAACCAGCGAAATGACGACCATGACCGCGGCGATCGCCCAGGCCGCGCGCCAGCTGTCGAACTGGTCCATGATGCCGGACAGCACTGGCTGTGCCAGGGCGCCACCAAGCGCTCCGCCGGTCATGACGATACCGATGGTGGTGGACCGTTTGATACTGAACCAGCTGATCATTGCCGACTGCGAGCAAAGCGGACCGGTGAGGGCAAAGGACAGCCCCATGACAATGCCCCAGACCAGGATGAATTGCCATATCGCGGTGACGGCCAGTACCAGCAACAGCAGACCGGAGAGCATCGCCAGCAGTCCGATGGTAACCGTCTGGCGCACGCCGAATCGATGGATCAGATAACCGGCCAGCGGATAAGCCAGACCCAGCATGATGAGCGCGACCGTTTGCGCGAGCGACGCCGTGCCGCGGTTCCAGTCCATGGTTTCGACCATGGCCGGAAACACTACCGAATAGGCAAAATAGACAAAGCCGGATGCGGCAAACTGGATGAAGAAAAACAGCCCGACATTGGTCCAGCCATAAAATTTGCGGGGCGCCTGCCCGGGTTGCGCGGTCGTCGCCAATATGCTCTCCTGTCCCGCTTGTCGCGTTGGCCAGAAGCTAGCTTACAGCAGTGTCAGTAGCAAGCAAATGCTGCTTCCGCCGATTGTGCAAGATGATCCCGATCGGGATGCAGATGACGATCAGGCTTGTCATATATACACCGCTCACCGGGTCGGCGGTAAGGAAGGCAGCCAGAAGGCAGATATCCAGTATCAAGACAAATGCCGGAAGATAGGGATAGCCGATCGCCCTGAACGGTCTGGGCAAACCGGGCTGTTGAAGGCGAAGCGCAAATAACGATGCTTCATACAATATGAAGCAGAAGATGCCGAGCGCACCTGCCAGCCGGAAAATAAATTCAAACCCGCCCGAAAAAATCAGGAACAGGGAAAAAGCCAATGTGATTGCAAAGCTGATGTCGGGCGTACCGCCCTTGTTCACGCGCGTGGCCATGTTCAGAAACAGCCCGTCTCTGCCGAGGCCATATAGAATGCGGGGCGCGCCCATGACAGTTGCGTTGAGGCAGGTGACGGCCAACACCACACCCAATAGGGCGGCAACAATGCCACCTGTCGGCCCGAACATATTTTCCAGCACGACGGCAATCGGGAGATCCGAATGGCGTATGACTTCAATATCCAGCGCCGAGGTGAGACTGACGTTCAAGGCAACATATAATATTGTGATCAGGATAATCGCCAAGGCCATGGCGCGCGGAATATTGGTTCCGGCATTCTTGTCTTCCTCGACAAAATTTATGCAACTTTCCCATCCTGCATATGCGCCGTAAACAAGCTGATAGGCGCCAATTATTGCCAGAAATGTCAACGGCGCGGCCCCGGCAACCGGGTTGCTTCCAGACCCCTGAACGCTGTCGGGAAATGTGGGTGGAGCCAGAAATGCAATGCCAATGATGATACAGAGAAATATCAGCTTAATGATACTGCCGGTCGTTTGAGCAAGGCTTCCTTCGCGAACTCCAATCCAGTTGAGTCCGAATATGGCCAAACAGAAACAAACCGCAATCCCCGCCATATTGGCTGCCAAATTGGGAAATATCACCGCCAGGAAATTGGCACAGACGATGGACAGGAACGCTATGGCGGCGACATAGGAAAGCCAATATGTCCATCCGGCCAAAAGGCCCATGGAATCGCCGAATGCAGCGCGCACCGGTACAAAGAGGCCTCCGGCCTTGGGAATTGCGGTTGCCAGTTCGGCAGCGACATTGGCGGACAGCAATACATGCAGGCCGCCAAGAGCCCATAGTCCGACGGCAATCCAGATCACCGGAACTTGATCCACGACAGGCCCCGTTGTGCGCATGATGCCCGCGCCGATTACGCCGCCGATTCCGATAGCTACGGCGAAGACAAAGCCGAGCTTCTGCTGAAGCTGGCCCGTGCCAGGATTTACATTGTATTTCAATTTGCTATCCCCCGATAGCGACCCGAATTGCAAGGTAGAGGGATTGCCGGGTTTGGCAAATTATTTCGCAGTCGCTGCCGGCGAAGCGTCAGCGGAAACCCAATAACAGCCTAAAGTGTTTTCGGCTTTTCCGGCACCGGCTTGCCCTCGATATCGATAACCGCTTCCGATGCGGGCAGGGATTCTGCCTCTTTCGCGTCATCATAGAGTTTTTTGGCGATGATCGCTCCACCCACCAGCAACGCACCGGGGACGGACCGGGTTGCGATCCGGGCGGCAATCAAGCCGAGACCAAAATTGCGCAAGCCGTGGCCCTGGGTATGCCGGCGCGCCTCGTAGCCGACAAAGGTGGTGAATATGTTCCTGACTAGTGACATGATGTTGCTGTTCCCGGATCAGCCATGATTGCCGACCATGTTCTCGGGTCTAACATGGGTATCATAGGTTTCGGCGTCAACCAGACCGAGCTCCAGCGCCGCAGCGCGCAGTGTCTGGCCGGTAGCATGGGCGTGTTTGGCGATGGATGCGGCCTTGTCATAGCCGATGACCGGAGCGAGGGCGGTCACCAGCATCAGGCTGTTGTCGACCAGTTGTTTGATCCGCGCTTCATTCGCCTCCAGATCGTCCACGCAACGTTCGGAAAAGCTCGACATGCCGATCGAGATGATCTCGATCGAACGCAGCACATTGGCGCCGATCAGCGGCTTGAACACATTGAGCTCCAGATGCCCCTGCAGCCCGCCGACGGTCACCGCCTGATGATTGCCGATCACCTGGGCTGCAACCATGGTCAGCATCTCGCACTGGGTCGGATTGACCTTGCCGGGCATGATCGAGCTGCCCGGCTCGTTGGCCGGGAGGTCGAGCTCGCCGAGGCCGGAGCGGGGGCCGGAGCCGAGCAGGCGGATATCATTGGCGATCTTGGTCAGCGAAACCGCCAGCGTGTTGAGCGCGCCGGACAGCTCGACCATCGTGTCGTGCGCGGCAAGCTCGGCAAATTTATTTTTGGCCGAGGTAAATTTCAGGCCGGTGATCTTGGAAATTTCCTTGGCGATATGCTCACCGAAATTTTCCGGTGCGTTGAGACCGGTGCCGACTGCGGTGCCGCCCTGGGCCAACTGGTGCAGCCGGGGCAATACGGTCTCGATCCGGTCGCGGGCGGCGACCAGTTGCGCCGCATAGCCGGAAAATTCCTGTCCCAGCGTGAGCGGCGTGGCATCCTGTAAATGGGTGCGGCCGATCTTGACGATAGACTTCCACTGCTGTGCCTTCTCCGCCAGCGCGTCGTGCAACTGTTCCAGCGCCGGGAACAGCTCGACCTCCAGCGCCCGCGCCGCGGCAACGTGCATCGCCGTTGGAAAGCTGTCGTTAGACGATTGTCCGCGATTGACATGGTCATTCGGGTGCACCGGATATTTGCCGCCGCGGGTGCCATAGATTGCCTCGTTGGCGACACCGGCGATCACCTCATTGACATTCATGTTGGTCTGGGTGCCCGACCCGGTCTGCCAGATGCTCAGCGGGAACTGGTTGTCATAGGCGCCGGTGCGCACGGCGTTGGCCGCCTTTTCGATCGCTGCTGCGATTTCCGGGTCGAGGCCGTGGATGCCGTTGACCCGGGCGGCGGCCTGCTTGACCGCGGCCAGCGCGTGGATCAACCGGATCGGCATGCGTTCCTGACGGGGAAAGGGAAAATTTTCTATGCTGCGCTGGGTCTGGGCGCCCCAATAGGCATCTGCGGGCACTTCTACCTCGCCCAGAGAGTCGGTTTCGATGCGGGTTCCGCTCATGCTAGATTCTGGTCTCGATGATCATCTGAAGCGCTATTCCATACAAAATGAAGGGCACGGCGAACAGCATTAACACAAAGGGCATCATATTCGAAAATGGAGCTGCGGTGGTTGCGATATGGGGTGGCAGCGTCAAAATGGTTCCAGCGTAGGCGAGCAGGCCAAAAATGGTGCCACCGCCCCACCGGCCAAGTCGCCAGATCGACATCAACGGCAGGAGCAGCGCACCACCGACCAATCCGACGATGGCCCCGTAGAGCATGATTTCCAACGAACCTTCCAAGCTAAAACCCGCTTCGCGTCCGTCGATATTTGCCAGAATGCGCATGACGATCCGGCTACCTGTGCCGAGCACCAGCGCTCCGAGCAGAGCCCCCGACGAACAGCAGATAGCGATGCGCCTTATCCATATCGGTTTTCCGTGGCGGGTCATGCCGGACCCGCTCACTTTTTCTTGCCGAAGTCCACCGTCACCACGTTGGAGCCATCATCAACCGGTTGGACTGCTTCCGTCTCGCCGTCATTTTCTGCAGGATCGTGGCCGTTGATGTCGCCTTCAACCTCATCGACGTGGAATTGCAGAGCAAAATCCACCGCCGGATCGACGAAGGACGTGATCGCCGCGAAGGGGATATGCAGCATCGAGCTGATCTGGTTGAAGCTCAGGCCGACTTCGAACCGGTCCTTGTCGACCTTCAGGTCCCAATAACGGTTCTGGATGACGATTGTCATCTCGTCGGGAAATCTCGCGATCAGATGATCAGGAATATCCACACCGGGCGCACGGGTCTTGAAGGTGATGTAAAAATGGTGCTCGCCGGGCAGGCCGCCCTTGACGACCTCGCCCAGCACCCGGCCGACCACCGCGCGCAGCGCCTCCTGGACGATTTCGTCATAAGGAATCAGGCTATCGGGGGCATCATCGCTCATCTGTACTAGGTGGCGCGAAGCGGGCATCGGGTCAAGAGCGTAAAATGAATTTTGCCTTGCACAGAGGCCGTGAAATTCTTGCCTGATTTGTCCAAGCCTTTATAGGCCTGTTGCATGAGAACAGCGACAATAGAGCGAAATACCAAGGAAACCGAGATTTTCGTCGAGCTCAACCTCGACGGAACCGGTCAGTTTGACGTCTCCACCGGTATCGGTTTTCTCGATCATATGATCGAGCAATTCTCTCGCCATTCGCTGATCGACCTGACCTTGCGGATCAAGGGCGATCTCCACGTCGACCAGCATCACACCACCGAGGACAGCGCCATCGCGCTGGGCCAGGCAATCGATCAGGCGCTCGGCGAAAAGGCCGGGATTGTCCGCTACGGCAGCGCCTATTCGCCGATGGACGAGACCCTGAGCCGGGTTGCGCTGGACATATCCGGACGGCCCTATCTGGCCTGGAATGCCGGATTCACGCAGGAACGGCTGGGCGAGATGGACACCGAACTGTTCAAGCACTGGTTCCACAGCGTTGCCGATTCCGCCGGGATTACGCTCCATATCGAGCTGCTCTGTGGCGAGAATAACCACCATATCGCGGAAAGCATCTTCAAGGGCTTTGCCCGCGCGATGCGCCAGGCGGTGGAGCGGGACCCGCGCAAGGGCGACGCAATTCCCTCGACCAAGGGGCAGCTGGGTGGCTGAGACAATCGCGCTGATCGATTTTGGCGCCGGTAATCTGCACAGTGTCCACAACGCGCTGCAGGCGGCAGGGGCCGGAAATGTAGCGGTGACCGACGACCCGAGCGTAGTAGCGCGGGCGGACCGGGTCATCTTGCCCGGAGTCGGTGCCTTTGGCGCCTGCCGCGATGCCCTGCTTGCAATTGATGGCATGGTTGCCGCGATGGAGCGGCGGGTGCGCGAGGAAGCCGTGCCGTTTCTGGGTATCTGTGTCGGTATGCAGATGCTGGCGGATACCGGCATCGAATATGGCGCGCAGGACGGTCTCGGCTGGATCGGCGGTACCGTGAGGGCGATCGAACCGGCAGACGACGCGATAAAAGTCCCGCATATGGGCTGGAATGACGTGATCCCGACCGCAGGCCATGATCTGCTGGAGCGGGGCGAGGCCTATTATTTGCACGGCTATCATTTTGCTGTTGCGGACAAGGACGACATATTGGCGACCACCGATCATGGCGGATCGCTGGTATCGGCGGTGGGCCGTGACAATATTGTCGGCGTCCAGTTTCACCCCGAAAAAAGCCAGGCATACGGGCTGGCCTTTCTCACCCGCTTTCTGGAGTGGAAACCATGATCGTATTCCCTGCCATTGATCTCAAATCCGGCGAAGTCGTGCGCCTCGCCGAAGGCGACATGGACCGCGCCACGGTATATGGCGACAATCCGGCGGAGCAGGCCGGCCTGTTTGCGGCGGCCGGCGCCGAACATATCCATGTTGTCGACCTTGATGGTGCCTTTGCTGGATCACCGAAAAATGCCGAAGCCGTCGAAGCAATCATCGCCAGTTTTCCGGGCTATGTGCAGCTCGGCGGCGGTATTCGCAACAGCGAGACGGTCGAACGTTGGTTCGAACTGGGGGTTGCCCGGCTGGTGATCGGCACGGCGGCGCTCAAGGATCCGGAATTCGTCAAGGACATGGCAAAGGAATATGAAGGCGGCATCGTTGTTGCGGTTGACGCGCGCGACGGCATGGTCGCGACCGAGGGCTGGGCCGATGTCTCGGATGTCAGCGTCCGCGACCTCGCCCGCCGGTTCGAGGATGCCGGGGTCGCCTCGATCCTGTTCACCGATGTCGGGCGCGACGGCATGCTTACCGGCTGCAATATCGAAGCGACGGTCGATCTGGCGCGGGGCGTCGATATTCCCGTGATCGCCAGCGGCGGCGTCAAGGGGCTGGACGACATCCATATGCTCAGCCAATTCGCCAACGACGGCATCGAAGGCGTAATCACCGGTCGTGCGCTTTATGACGGGCGGCTGGATCTGGCGACCGCGATCGCGATGGCCAATCGATGAAACTGCCAGCAGAACAATATTGTGCTCCGGCCTTTGAACCGGAGTTCGGGCGTCTGCAGCGCTCAGACTTGCGGGCTCCGGATCAAGTCCGGAGCATTGCCGAAGAAAAGGGTGCAAGATGACCGTCCGCATCCGCGTCATCCCCTGTCTTGATGTCGCTAATGGCCGCGTGGTCAAGGGCGTCAATTTCGTCGATCTGCAGGACGCCGGGGACCCGGTCGAACAGGCGCAGGCCTATGATGCCGCCGGAGCCGACGAACTCTGCTTTCTCGACATCACCGCATCCCATGAAAAGCGCGACACGATCATCGATGTCGTGCGTCGCACCGCAGAGGTCTGCTTCATGCCGGTGACCGTTGGCGGCGGCGTTCGCACCGCCGATGACGCGCGCGCGTTGCTGATGGCCGGAGCCGACAAGGTCGCGGTGAACAGCGCCGCCGTGACCCGACCGGATGTGATCAGCGATATCGCCACCCGTTTCGGCAGCCAGTGCATGGTCGCCTCGATCGATGCCCGGCGCGTGGCCGACGGGCGCTGGGAAATCTTCACCCATGGCGGGCGCACGCCGACCGGTATCGACGCGCTGGACCATGCTGTCCGGATGGCTGAGCTCGGGGCCGGGGAATTGCTGGTAACTTCGATGGATCGTGACGGCACCCGCGACGGCTATGATCTGCAGTTGACGCGCACGATCGCCGACGCGGTCTCGATTCCGGTGGTGGCCAGCGGCGGGGTCGGCAAGCTCGATCATCTGGTTGAAGGGGTAACCGAGGGCCATGCCAACGCCGTGCTGGCCGCCTCGATCTTTCATTTTGGCGAGCATAGCATATCCGACGCGCACGCCGCATTGCGTGCTGCGCGGCTTCCGGCCCGGGCCTGACCCACGCCGGTTGTATCGAGAACCGGCTTTTTCACCCGAGTATCAGCTGCCGCGATACATGGTTAATGTCGGTTTACCTTACATATCCTGCGTTCCGTGACCGGGCGTTAACCATTTTGTTCCTCTATAAACCGCGAATTTCGTCAATTTGGCAAGGTTATTGCGTGAATATCCACAGACTTGATTTACCAGGAATGGAGATATTTCGTGAAACTGATGAAATGTGCAATTCTCGCCGGTGTCGCAGCAATGACCTTTGCTGCCGGTGCCCCCGCCCACGCAACATGGGGTAGCTCGGGTTGGGGCAGTTCCGGCTGGGGCAGTTCGGGCTGGGGTAGTTCGGGCTGGGGTAGTTCGGGCTGGGGTAGCTCGGGCAATGGTGGATCGACCGGCGGTGACTCTTCTTCATCGGGTGGTGGAACACCGGTTCCCGAGCCATCCGGCATGTTGATGCTCGGCCTTGGCCTGAGCGGTTTGGTAGCCGGCCGGCTGGCGGCCAAACGTCGCAAGAAAAACTGAAACTTGCGAAAATAGTACCAAATTATCCCGTCGCGATACGGCGGGACAAAAGCGCCGCCGGTCCGATATCCTGCGGCGCTTTTGTCCCGGCCAGGCGCACTTGGTCCGCTAGGGCTTGACGAACAGGCAAGCTGTCGCGCAAACCGCTTGCGATGACAGACCTTCTCAAATCTCTCGAACAGACGATCAGGGACCGGCGCTCCGCCGACCCCGGCAGCAGCTATGTCGCGAGCCTCCGGTCGAAGGGCCGTGCCAAAATGGCTGAAAAACTGGGCGAGGAGGCGATCGAAACGGTAATCGCTGCGGTTCAGGACGACAAGGCTGCGATGACCGGAGAGTCGGCAGACCTGCTCTTTCACCTGATGGTGCTGCTGGCCGACATGGATATGTCGCTCGACGACGTGATCGCCGAACTGGCGCGCCGCGAAGGCCTGTCGGGACTGGAAGAAAAAGCGGCAAGAGGAGCAAGCTGATGGCCATCGATCCGACCGAGCCCTATGACGATGACAATATCTTTGCCAGGATATTGCGCGGCGAAATCCCCAACAAGACGGTTTACGAGGACGAGTGGGTGCTCGCCTTTCACGATATCAATCCGCAGGCTCCCGAACATATACTGGTCATCCCCAAGGGGCGCTATGTCAGTTGGGACGATTTTTCGGCCTCGGCAAGTGAAGCGGAGATCGCCGGTTTTGTGCGCGCCGTCGGCCATGTCGCGCGCGCTGCAGGGATGGTAGAACCCGGCTATCGCCTGCTCGCCAATATCGGCAAAAACGGCCACCAGGAAGTGGCCCATCTGCACGTCCATATATTTGCCGGAAAACCGCTTGGCCCGATGCTGATGCGCAGCTAGTAACAGGGGTAACAAAGCCGCACAGGGCAATTATCGGGGAGTTTGATTACATGGCAGGCGCAACAATACCCACAGGCGAGGGCTGGTCCTCTCGAACCGCCTTCGTTCTGGCAGCAATCGGTTCGGCCGTCGGGCTTGGCAATCTGGTTCGCTTCCCCGCCGAAGCAGGTGCAAATGGCGGTGGCGCCTTTGTCATTTTCTACATCTTTTGCGTCCTGCTGATCGGCCTGCCTATCCTGCTTTCGGAAACCCTGATCGGTCGCCACGGCCATAGCTCCGCGATCGAAAGCATGAAGAAGGTGGCTATCGAGTCGCGTGCCTCCGGCTGGTGGTCCATTGCTGCCGGTATCGGGATGGTCGGCGCGTTTCTGATCCTGACCTATTATAGCGTTCTGGCCGGATGGATCGTCCATTTCATCGGGGTATTCGTCGGGGACGTCGGCAATTCTGTTGCTTCCGGCAGCCTGACCGGAGGGGCCCTTCAAGGGTCTTCGGTCGAGCAAGTACAGGGCATATTGCCCGCTCTGCAGGCGGACGAAGGGCAGATGCTGGCCATGCATGCGGTCTTCATGGCGCTGACGGTATATGCCGTCGGCCGTGGTGTCAGCAGCGGCATTGAGAAGGTCGCCGTCTGGTTGATGCCGATCTTCTTCGTCCTGCTGATTGCTATCACCGTTTACGGCGCGTTTACAGGCGCTTTCGGGGCGGCCCTCGCTTTCCTGTTCGATTTTGAACCGGCGCGCTTGCTCGATCCGTCGGTTCAGCTGTCCGCGCTCGGCCAGGCGCTGTTTTCGCTCTCGCTCGGGTCTGCACTGATGATCACCTATGGTGCCTATGCGGCGCGGGACATCAATCTGGCGAAAACATCGGTCCAGATCGCCACGGCCGATACATCGGTGGCGATCATTGCCGGTCTGGCGATATTCCCGATCACCTTCGCAGCACTGGCCCCGGTCAGCCTCGATGCCATACTCTCCGGACAGGAACAGGTGCAGGGCGGGCTCGGGCTGTTGTTTGTCAGCCTGCCGGTTGCATTCCAGACAATGCCGGCGGGATCATTGATCGGCCTGCTGTTCTTCATCATGGTGTTTTTTGCAGCCCTGACCAGCTCCGTTGCCTTGCTGGAAGCTTCGGTCAGCTGGGCGATCGGACGGTTCAACAAGCCGCGCTGGCTGGTGACGGCTGTCCTTGGCGGGCTGGCTTTTCTGATCGGTGCCTGGGCAAGCCTGTCCTTCAATAGCCAGGCCGATTTCCAGCCGTTCGACTTCATGATCTTTTCCGGGCAGCCGGTATTCGGAATCATCGATGAACTGACCGCCAAAATCCTGCTGCCGACCTCGGCGCTGCTGGTCGCCATCTTTGTCGGCTGGATAGCGGATCGCCGGTTGATCGACGCCGAGAACGGGCTTGATGGCAATCTCCACCGCACGTGGCTGTTTCTGGTGCGCTGGCTGTGTCCGCTGGTCATATCGGCGATCCTGCTGACTGGCCTGTTTCCCGGCATATTGGGGCAGGGCTAGGCGATGGCGGGATCAAGGTCCCAGAAATGCCCGGTATGCAGACAGGCCGCGACGGAAGAATTCCGGCCCTTCTGCAGCGCCGGATGCAAGGACCGTGACCTGCTGCAATGGCTGGACGACGGCTATAAGATCCCCGGACCGGCGGTTTCTCCCGACGAGTTGGCGGATCATTTTGTCGGCGATTCCGGTCGCAACGGAGAAGACTGAACAGGCGCAATAATACCGCCATTTTTAGGCTGGACAAGCAGCAAGGCCCCCGCCTATAGCGTCGCTTCCTAACGCCGCCAGCGCATCGCGCCGGCGCAGATGCCCGAGTAGCTCAGTTGGTAGAGCAAGCGACTGAAAATCGCTGTGTCGGTGGTTCGAATCCGCCCTCGGGCACCACATATATTTCCCTTTTTTGTATCTCGCGGTGCCGCCGCCTTGTTCCAATTTTGCGGCCTGATCTTCGACAGGGCATGACTCCGGCATTACCGCGGTCCGTCGCCAGTGGTTGCGTAGAATGTTGATACAGGGCATTTATCCGGCTGATACAAAAAGGAATAAACATGCCGGTCTGGTTTTTTCGATTTTTGGTGCCGTTCCTCCTGTTGCTGCTCAGCGCACTGTTTCTGCTGCTGGCGACGCGCGCCGCCGGGGCGCTGTGGGGGCTGGCGATCACGGTCCCGCTGCTTGCCGTCGCCATCCTGGATTTTGTGCAGAAAAAACATTCGCTGCGCCGCAACTACCCGCTCGTCGCCCGCTTCCGCTGGCTGTTCGAGGATCTGCGGCCCTATTTGCGCTCCTATATTGTCGAGAGCAATCAGGACGGCCGGCCGTTTGACAAAAATGCGCGGGCGCTGGTCTATGCGCGATCAAAGAATCAAAACTCGATCCATCCCTTTGGCACCGAACTGGATGTCTATTCCGATGAGTATGAATGGCTCAGCCACTCGATCGCGCCAAATGATGCGGTCGCCACGGAATTTCGGGTGGCGATCGGCGGCCCACAATGCACCAGACCCTATTCTGCAGCGATCCTCAATATTTCGGCGATGAGCTTCGGATCGCTGGGCGGGAAGGCGATCGAGGCGCTGAATCTCGGTGCAAGGCGCGGCAATTTTTATCACGATACGGGGGAAGGATCGTACAGCAAATATCACGCAAAACATGGTGGCGACATCGTCTGGGAACTGGGCAGCGGCTATTTCGGTTGCCGGGATGCCGGCGGCAGTTTTGATGCCGCGAAATTCCGTGAGACGGCCGCGATCGACCAGATCAAGATGATCGAGATCAAGCTCAGCCAGGGGGCAAAACCCGGGCATGGCGGTATGCTTCCGGGAACCAAGGTCACACCGGAAATTGCAGAGACCCGGGGTATAGCGGTCGGGGAGAATTGCATCTCCCCGGCCGCGCACACTGCCTTCTCGACGCCGCTGGAATTGCTGGCCTGGGTGGCGCGCCTGCGCGAACTTTCGGGCGGCAAGCCGATTGGTATCAAGCTGTGCGTCGGCCAGCCACACGAGGTTTTTGCGATCGTCAAGGCGATGCTGGAAAGCGGCATCCTGCTCGATTTCATCGTAGTCGACGGTGCCGAAGGCGGGACCGGTGCGGCGCCCGTGGAGCTGTCCAACCGGGTCGGCATGCCACTAAGGGAAGGGCTGATCTTGGTGCGCAATGCGCTCGCGGGAGCGGGCCTGAAAGACAGGGTATCGCTGGGTGCCGCCGGCAAGGTGGTCAGCGGCGCGGGACTGGCAATCAACATGGCTCTCGGAGCCGACTGGTGCAACGCGGCCCGCGCCTTCATGTTCTCGCTGGGCTGTGTTCAGTCGATGAAATGCCATACCGGCGACTGCCCGACCGGAGTCGCTACACAGGACGAATTTCGCCAGCGTGCGCTGGTGATCGAAGACAAGGCCGAGCGCGTCTACCAGTTCCAGAAACAGACGGTCTCGGCGCTGCGCGACATCGTTGTTGCCATGGGCCTGGAAAGCCCGTGGCAAATCCGGCCGCACCATCTGCACGAGCGACTGAATTCGGCGAAGTCGAGTTCGATCGATCATATCTATCCGTTTCTGGAAAACGGGGCGCTGCTCGATGCTCCCGGGGATACGCCCTATGCCCATTATTGGGCCGCCGCGCAGACCGGCAGTTTCCGGGCCGTGTCCGAAGTCAGACAGACGCGATACAAACAGTCCGCCAATCGCTAGGCAGCTAGATCAGGGCGTCAGCACCAACCGGTTGGCTGCAGAATTTCGCTCCGAATAGGCCAGCAGATGCCCGAAACCATGGTCCGATATCAATCGAGCAGATCGGTGAGTCTCGTCCGATAGCGGGCGATGATCTGTTCCCGGGCAATATGGCGTCCACCGGAGACGCATTTCCGACCGTGGCGCCAGACACAGTCGATGGCATCGTTGCGGGCAGCGAAAATCCAGCCGTCGAGCCATCCGTCCCCGTTCCGCCCGGTCAGGCTCGGATGCTCGACATTCAGGCTGACAATATCTGCTGGATGGCCCTCGGCCAGTTCCGCCGGCGCGGCCAGTGCCTTTGCGCCGCCGGCCAGGCTCGCCCGGAAAATCGCGCCGCCGATGCTTTCGTCCGGCTGCGCGGATAGGTGGTTGCGGCTATGGTGACGAAGCCGCTGCCCATATTCCAGCAGGCGCATCTCCGCCGCCGCATCGATCAAAATGTTTGAATCGCTCCCGATCCCGTAACTGCCGCCGGCACCGAGGAAGCTGTCAGCCGCGAACAGACCATCGCCCAGATTGGCCTCTGTCATCGGACACAGGCCGGCCACAGTACCGCTTCGTGCCAGGCCGGCGGCCTCCGCTTCCGTCATATGCGTGGCATGGACCAGGCACCAGCGCTCCGACAACGCTACATGATCGAGCAGCCATTCCACCGGGCGCGAGCCGGACCAGGCAAGACAGTCTTCGACTTCCCTGATCTGCTCGGCAACATGGATATGGATCGGCATCTGGTCATTTGCCCTGTCAATCAGCTGGGCCAGCTCCTGGGGCGTGCAGGCGCGGAGCGAATGGGGGGCAATGCCCAGCACCCCATCGGGCAATGGCCGGAGTGCCGTTGCCGACGCGTCGACCAGAAGCTGGAACCCGTCCAGACTGTTCGCAAAACGCCGCTGGCTATTGTCCGGAGCTTTGCCCCCGAAACCGGAATGCGCGTAGAAGACCGGCAACAGTGTAAGCGCAATGCCCGTTTCGTCGGCCGCCTGTGCCAGCGCCGCCGCCATTTCCGCCGGATCGTCATAGCGCGTTCCGTCGGGCTGATGGTGAAGATAGTGAAACTCGCCCACCCGTGTGAAGCCGCCTTCCAGCATTTCCATATAGGCGAGCGCAGCGATCGCCTGCACATCGGCCGGTCCCAGTCGGCTGACAAAGCGGTACATCACTTCGCGCCAGGTCCAGAAACTGTCGGCCTGCGCCAGCGAATCTCGCCGTTCGGCCAAACCGGCCATGGCGCGCTGGAAGGCGTGGGAATGGAGGTTGGGCAGGCCGGGAATCCCCGCCATATGCCGCTCGTCCGCCGCAGAAGCCGCAATGCCGGTCTCGATGCGCGCGATACACCCGTTGGCGACGGTGATCCGCACATCGCTCGTCCAGCCTTGCGGCAGCATCGCCATCGTAAAATGAAAGGAGGTGGAAGAGCTTTGCATCACATGTTTCCTGGCCTCACCGGAAGGAGCGATTAATTGTCTATACATATTGTGAGCAAGATGCAATGATAGGTCATTATTCCAAGAGGATTTGATGCAGGCTGCGATGGATTGCGACACGATCTGGGACAATGCGAGGCTGGTGACGCTTGCGTCTGATGCCGATTCTCTCCGCGTCATCGCGCACGGACGGATTGCGGCCAAGGCCGGCCGAATTGTCTATGCAGGCCCTCGTGACAAAGCGCCCGCGCTGGACGCGTCGCGGCACATTGACTGCGCAGACCGGCTGGTGACCCCGGGGCTGATCGATTGCCATACCCATCTCGTCTATGCCGGAAGCCGCGCCGTCGAATGGGAAAACCGGCTCGCCGGCGCCAGTTATGAGGAGATAGCGCGTGCCGGTGGCGGGATCCTCTCGACCATGAACGCAACGCGCACCGCCAGCGAGGCAGAATTAGTGGCGCAAAGCCGTCCGCGACTCGAGGCGCTGGTCGCCGAAGGCGTGACCACGGTCGAAATCAAGTCGGGCTACGGCCTCGAGCTTGCCACGGAACGGCGGATGCTGACAGCCGCACGTTCGCTTGGCAAAGCCTGCAATGTCTCGGTACGGACTACATTTCTCGGTGCCCATGCGCTGCCCCCCGAATATGCCGACCGCGCTGACGATTATATCGATCTGGTTGCTGAAGAGATGCTGCCGCAGCTGGCAGACGAGGGCCTGGTCGATGCGGTTGACGCTTTCTGTGAAGGCATCGGGTTCACACCTGCCCAGACCGAACGGGTGTTCGTGGCCGCCCGCCGGCTGGGTCTGCCGGTCAAGCTGCACGCCGAGCAGTTGTCGAACCTGCACGGCGCGGCGCTGGCCGCCCGCCATAACGCCTTGTCGGCGGATCATCTCGAGCATCTCGATGCCGACGGTATCGCCGCCATGGCGCGCAGCGGGACGGTGGCGACCCTGTTGCCGGGCGCCTTCTATTTCACCCGCGAGCAGAAACCGCCGCCGGTTGCCGCCTTGCGGGAGGCCGGCGTGCCGATCGCTATCGCAACCGACTGCAATCCGGGGACCAGCCCGCTGACCTCCCTGCTGCTGGCGATGAATATGGGGGCGACCCTGTTTCGTCTTACGGTTGCGGAATGTCTGGCTGCGACCACGCGCAATGCGGCCCGCGCCCTCGGTCTCTCGGATGCGGGTGTGCTGGCACCGGGCAAATGGGCCGACATCGCTATCTGGAACCTGAGCGAGCCGGCCGAGCTGGTCTATCGTATGGGAAGCAACCCTCTCCATGCCCGTTACAGGAGGGGCCTTTGACCGAGATTATCCTGATTCCTGGCGAGGTGCCGCTGGCCGACTGGCGGGCAATCTATCGCGGCGCGGGCGCAAGGCTGGCTCCATCCGCCGCCGGACCGGTTGCCGAAAGCGCCGCAGCGGTCGCACGGATTCTGTCCAAAAACGAACCGGTATACGGAATCAACACCGGTTTTGGAAAACTCGCCAGCGTCCGCGTTGATGAGGATGATCTGGCGACCCTGCAGCGGAATATTGTGCTCAGCCATGCTGCCGGTACCGGAGAGCCATCGCCGGTCGACATTGTGCGGCTGATGATGGCGCTGAAGCTGGCCAGTCTCGGCCAGGGCGCTTCCGGTGTCCGGCCGGAAACGGTTGCGTTGCTGGAGGCGATGCTGGTGAAGGGCCTGACCCCGGTGATCCCGTGCCAGGGTTCGGTCGGCGCGAGCGGCGATCTTGCACCGCTGGCACATATGGCGACGACAATGATCGGCGGCGGTGAAATTTTCGTCAACACCGTGCGCATGCCCGCGACCGAAGCGCTGGCGGGAGCAGGGCTGGAACCGCTCGCGCTGGGCCCCAAGGAAGGGCTGGCGCTGCTCAACGGCACCCAGTTCTCGAGCGCCAATGCGCTTGCCGGCCTGTTCGAGACGGAGACCGTGTTCCGCTCCGCTCTCGTCACCGGCGCGCTGTCGACCGAAGCTGCCAAGGGTTCCGACACGCCCTTCGATCGGCGCATCCATGCGTTACGGCGACATCGCGGACAGATCGAGACCGCCGAAGCATTGCGCGGGCTGATGGCCGGATCGACGATCCGGGCCAGCCATCTTGTCGACGATATCAGGGTTCAGGATCCCTATTGCCTGCGCTGCCAGCCGCAGGTGATGGGCGCCGCGCTCGACGTGCTGCGGCAGGCTGCAACGACATTGCTGACCGAAGCCAATGGCGTATCCGACAATCCGCTGATTTTCCCCGAAAGCGACGAAGCGCTGTCCGGCGGCAATTTCCATGCCGAACCGGTCGCTTTTGCCGCGGACATGATCGCACTGACGATCTGCGAAATCGGCTCGATCGCCGAGCGCCGGATTGCCATGCTGATCGACCCGGCGCTGTCGGGTCTGCCCGCCTTCCTGACCCCGCAGCCCGGACTCAATTCCGGTTTCATGATCCCGCAGGTGACGTCGGCGGCGCTTGTCTCGGAAAACAAGCAGCGCGCCTATCCGGCCAGCGTCGATTCGATCCCGACCTCGGCCAACCAGGAAGATCATGTCTCGATGGCCGCGCATGGCGCCCGGCGCTTGCTCGACATGGCGGCCAATGCCGCGGCGGTGATCGGTATCGAATTGCTGGCAGCCGCGCAGGGCATCGATTTTCACGCCCCTTTGTCGTCCAGCAAGCCGCTGGAGGCGGTGCGTGCGGCGCTGCGCAAACAGGTCCCGATGCTCGGCGACGACCGCTATTTTCATCCGGACATGGAGGCCGCCAACGCGCTGGTCCGGTCGGGGGCGATCATCGAGGCGGCCGGCTATCCGCTGCCGGGTCTGGAGTGACCAACGGAAAATGACCAGCGGCAGCGAAAAAAATTGGCTCGAAATCCATCCCGGCGATGCACCGCTGCTGGTCTGCTTCCCGCACACCGGCACAACCATTCCGGATGCGCTGGAGGCGGATTTCGTCTCGCCCTGGCTCGCACGCAAGGATGCGGACTGGTGGATCGACCGGCTGTATGCCTTCGCTCGCGATCTCGGTGCAACGACGGTGCGCACGGATATTTCGCGCAGCGTCATCGATTGCAACCGCGATCCGTCCGGTGCCTCGCTCTACCCGGGCCAGACGACGACGGAACTGTGTCCGACGACCAGTTTCGAAGGCGAACCGCTTTATCGTGGCGCTGGTCCGGACGAGGTCGAGATCGCGCGGCGGAGGTCGCGCTATTTCGAGCCCTATCACGCCGCGATCGGCAGCGAGATAGAGCGGTTGCGCAGCTCCCACGACCGCATTGTCCTCTATGATGCGCATTCGATCCGCAGCCATGTCCCGCGCCTGTTCGAGGGCGAACTGCCGCAGTTCAATATCGGTACCTATGACGGCAGAACCTGCGATCCGGTGCTGGCCGCAGCGGTCGAGAACATCTGCCAGGCCAGCGGTGAAAGCCATGTCCTGAACGGTCGCTTCAAGGGCGGCTGGACGACGCGCCATTATGGTCGTCCCGACCGGGGCGTGCACGCGATCCAGATGGAACTCGCCATCCGCAGCTATCATGCCGAACCCGGCGTACCGACGCCGGAGACCTGGCCGGGCCGCTTTAACCCGACGCTGGCGGCGCCGACCACCGCCATTCTTTCCCGAATCCTGAAGGCGTGCATCGCCTTCGCTTCCCAGAAAAAGGACTAGATTCCCATGACCCGCCTCGACAACAGCCGGCAGATCCGTCCCGCCACCGGAACCGAATTGTCGGCAAAAAGCTGGCTCACCGAAGCACCACTGCGGATGCTGATGAACAATCTGCATCCGGATGTCGCCGAACGGCCGGAGGAGCTGGTGGTTTATGGCGGCATCGGCCGCGCCGCACGCGACTGGGAAAGCTACGACAAGATCGTCGAGACGCTGCAGCGGCTGGGCGCGGACGAAACCTTGCTGGTCCAGTCCGGCAAGCCGGTTGGTGTATTCCGCACCCACGAAAACGCACCGCGGGTGCTGATCGCCAATTCCAATCTGGTTCCGCAATGGGCGAACTGGGAACATTTCAACGAGCTCGATCGCAAGGGGCTGGCGATGTACGGCCAGATGACGGCTGGCTCGTGGATCTATATCGGTACCCAGGGCATCGTCCAGGGCACTTACGAAACCTTTGTCGAAATGGGCCGCCAGCACCATGGTGGCGATCTCGGCGGCAAGTGGCTGCTGACCGCCGGCCTGGGCGGCATGGGCGGTGCACAGCCGCTGGCGGCGGTGATGGCAGGCGCTTCGTGCCTCGCGATCGAATGCCAGCCGAGCCGCATCGAGATGCGCCTGCGCACCGGCTATCTCGACCGGTCGGCGACGTCGCTCGATGAAGCACTGGCGATGCTCGAGGAAGCAAAGGGGCAGGGCAAGCCGGTCTCGGTCGGCCTGCTCGGCAATGCCGCCGAGATTCTGCCGGAAATGGTCAAACGCGGCATCCATCCCGATCTGCTCACCGATCAGACCTCCGCCCATGACCCGGTCAACGGCTATCTGCCGATCGGCTGGAGCGTAGCCGAGTGGGCTGAACGCCGCGAACGCGAGCCAGAGGCCGTGGCCGTCGCTGCGAAAAAATCCATGGCCGTCCATGTGCAGGCGATGCTCGATATGCAGGCCGCGGGCGTGCCGACCACCGACTATGGCAACAATATCCGCCAGGTCGCCTTCGACGAGGGCGTCAGGAATGCGTTCGACTTTCCGGGTTTCGTGCCCGCCTATATCCGTCCGCTCTTCTGCCGCGGCATCGGTCCGTTCCGCTGGGTGGCGCTGTCCGGTGATCCGGACGATATCTACAAGACCGATGACAAGGTGAAGGAACTGCTGCCCGACAACGCGCCGCTCCACCGCTGGCTCGACATGGCAAGAGAGCGCATCCAGTTCCAGGGTCTGCCGGCCCGAATTTGCTGGGTCGGGCTTGGTGATCGGCACCGTCTCGGCCTTGCCTTCAACGAAATGGTGGCCTCCGGTGAACTCAAGGCACCGGTGGTGATCGGCCGCGACCATCTCGATTCCGGTTCGGTCGCCAGTCCCAATCGCGAAACCGAATCGATGAGAGACGGCTCTGACGCCGTGTCCGACTGGCCGTTGCTCAACGCGCTGCTCAACACGGCCAGCGGCGCGACCTGGGTTTCGCTGCACCATGGCGGCGGGGTCGGCATGGGCTATTCGCAGCATGCCGGCATGGTCATCGTCGCCGACGGAACGCCCGAGGCGGCAGCGCGGCTGGAGCGCGTGTTGTGGAACGATCCCGCTACCGGCGTGATGCGCCACGCCGATGCCGGTTATCAGGATGCACTAGATTGCGCGCGCGAAAAGGGGCTCGACCTTCCCGGAATAGGCGGGTGAATCGCAAGCCTGCGACCCGAGCGCCGGTTGGAATGGAAGGCCTGTGCCTTGATGGCAATGGCCCGGTCTGGCGCCAGATTCGTCGCGCCATTCTGGGCAGGATCACAGGCGATGCCTGGCGTCCCGGCACGCGCATTCCCTCGGAAATCGAACTGACCCGGCACTTTGGCGTGTCGCGCATGACGACCAACCGGGCGATCCAGAGCCTCGCCCTCGAAGGCCATCTTGAACGCCACAGGCGGATCGGCACGATCGTCGCCAACCGCGCGCAAGAGCGACCCGCGTTCGAGATCTGGGACGTGCGCGAAATTATCGAGCGCAGTGGCGAGCGCTACTCCTATCAGCTGCTGGAACAGCTGATCATCCCCGAAGATGATGCCAGGCGCGATCTTTTTCCTGTCCGCCGTGAAACCGCCTTGCTCTGGTTGCGGTGCCTGCATCTGTCCGACGGCATTCCCTTCCAGCTGGAGGAGCGACTGGTCAATGTGGAGGCCGCGCCTGACATTCTCGATCTTCCGCTGGACCAGACACCGCCCGGGCCCTGGCTTGTGGACCATGTGCCATGGAGTCAGGCGGAGCATATGATTTCCGCGGTTCCGGCGGCGGCCAAAGAAGCCGATGCTCTGGATCTCAATATCGGGACGGCCTGCCTGGTTGTCGAGCGCAGGACCTGGAACGGTGCGACTCCCGTCACCCTGGCCAAGCTGTGGCACCCCGGCAGCCGCTATCGACTGAAGGGGCAGTTCGAACCGGTACGCTAGCTGCCGACACCCGTATGGCTCGCGGGCGACAGGCCATTTTTGCCCGGTCCGGTCACAAGACTTGCGTTGCGAGCGGGTAATGCGATAATCTCCGATCATCAGCCGGCTGATAAACTCCACCAGGATATGGATATTTGTCCCGTTGCGCCGGAAAATTCGAAACTGCAATCACACCTACAGGAAAGCCTTGATTAATGAGTACTCTGATTGATTTCCGGGACAAGGTCCGCACGCATCATCGTAGCGATGAGGCGGAGATTCTGGACTATCTGATTTCGAATTTCGGCCCCGACGACAATATGCGCAAGCGTATTCAGGAACGGGCGATACAGGTTGTCCGTGAAGTGCGGAGCGCTTCCGGGCCAACGCTGACCGAGAGTTTTCTGGGCGAATATGGCCTGTCCACCGACGAAGGGCTGGCGCTGATGACGCTGGCGGAAGCGTTGTTGCGCGTGCCCGACAACCAGACGATCGACGACCTGATCGAGGACAAGATCGGTCCCTCCAACTGGCGCGACCATATCGGCCAGTCGGAAAGCTCGCTGGTCAATGCCTCGACCTATGCTCTCGAGATGACCCGCAGCGTGATCCATCAGCCCGAAAGCCGTGGACCGCTCGATGCCTTGCGCGGCGCAATCAAGCGGCTGGGCGAGCCGGTGATCCGCATGGCCGTGCGTCAGGCGATGAAGGAACTGGGCAACCAGTTTGTCCTCGGCGAAGACATGAAACTCGCGCTGAAGCGGGCGGAAAAATGGAAAGAGAAGGGCGCGACCTATTCCTACGACATGCTGGGCGAGGCGGCGATCACGCAGGAAGGCGCCGACGAATATTTCGCAGCCTATGCCGACGCGATAAAGGAAATCGCCAAAGTCGCGATATCCGATGACCTGCGGGAAAATCCCGGCCTCTCGATCAAGCTGTCGGCGCTGTATCCGCGCTACGAAATGAGCCAGCAGGCCAAGGCTGTCCCCGAACTGGCCGAACGCGTCGGCGAACTGGCGCGCGCCGCCCGGGATGCCAATATCGGTCTCAACATCGATGCCGAGGAAGCCTATCGTCTCGGCCTGTCACTCGACATGATCGAGATGGTGCTCAGCGATCCCCGGCTCGCCGGATGGGACGGTTTCGGCGTTGTCGTCCAGGCCTTTGGCAAGCGCGCCAGCGCCGTGCTCGACTGGCTCTATTCGCTGGCGACCCAGCTCGACCGGAAGATCATGGTGCGGCTGGTCAAGGGCGCCTATTGGGACAGCGAGATCAAGCGCGCGCAAATGGACGGCGTGCCCGACTTTCCGGTCTTCACGACAAAATCGGCCACGGATATCAGCTACATTTGCTGCGCTTCCCAGCTGCTCAACATGACCGATCGCATCTATCCGCAATTCGCCACCCACAATGCGCACAGCGTTGCGGCGATATTGGAAATGGCGGGCAACAAGCAGGATTTCGAGTTCCAGCGGCTGCATGGCATGGGTGAAACCCTGCACGATGCCTTGCTGCGCAATGAAAAGGTCCGGTCCCGGATTTATGCACCGGTTGGCAAGCATCGCGAATTGCTGGCCTATCTCGTCCGCCGCCTGCTCGAAAATGGCGCGAATTCGTCCTTCGTCAACCAGCTGGCCAACCATTCCGTTGCCGCCGAGCTGATCGCCACCGATCCGTTCGAGACGCTGAACGCCGATCAGCAGGCGAGCCAGACAAAGATCGTCAAGCCGTCTGATCTGTATATGCCGGAGCGGGTCAATTCGCGCGGCTGGGACCTCGCCAACCGCAGCGACATGAACGACTATGTGTCGGAGCGCGCGCCCTTTGCCGAGAAATTGTGGCGCTCGTCGCCGATCACCGTGCGGCCGGTCACCAGCGGCACCGCACACAAGATATTCAATCCCGCGCTCACCGACAGTCAGGTGGGTGAGGTGATCGAGGCAGATGTGGAACAGGCCCTCAATGCCATAACCGAGGCCCAAAGCTGGGATGCTCCGGTCGCCGAACGGGCGGCAGTGCTGCGCAAGGCCGCCGATCTGTATGAACAGCATCACGGCGAAATCTTTGCGCTGCTGGCGCGGGAAGCGGGCAAGACCCAGTTCGATACGATCGCCGAATTGCGCGAGGCGGTCGACTTTCTGCGCTATTATGCCAAGGAGGCCGAGAAAAATCCGGACAAGAACGCGCGCGGTATCATCAGCTGCATCTCGCCATGGAATTTCCCGCTGGCGATCTTTACCGGCCAGGTGGCCGCGGCGCTGGCCGCCGGCAATGCCGTGCTGGCCAAGCCGGCGGACCAGACTCCGCTGATCGCGGCACTGGCGACCAATTTGCTGCACGAAGCCGGTGTGCCCTTGCCGGCGCTTCAGCTGCTGCCCGGCGCTGGCGCTACCGTCGGCGCGGCGATCAGCGGTGACGCCCGCATCAATGGTGTCTGCTTTACCGGCTCGACCGCCACGGCGCAGGCCATCCACCGCAATATCGCTGAAAAGGGTCAGGCGGATTCGCTGTTGATCGCGGAAACCGGTGGCCTGAACTGCATGATCGCGGATTCGACCGCGCTGCCGGAGCAGACCGTTCGTGACATCATCACCTCCGCCTTCCAGTCGGCCGGCCAGCGCTGCTCGGCCTTGCGGGTGCTCTATCTGCAAAAGGACATCGCCGAGCCCTTTCTGAACATGCTGAAAGGGGCGATGGAAGCACTGGAAATGGGCAATCCCTGGTGGCTGTCGACCGATATCGGTCCGGTCATCGATCAGGCGGCCCATGACAAGATCAGCAAGCATATCGCCAAAGCCAGGGAGGACGGAAGATTGCTGATGCAACTGGACTGTCCGGATGACGGCTATTTTGTCGGACCGGCGGTGATCAAGGTGGGCGGCATCAACGATCTGGAAGAGGAAATTTTCGGGCCGGTCCTGCATGTTGCCACCTATGAAAATGACGAGCTCGACAAGGTCATCGGCGATATCAACAATCGCGGCTATGGTCTCACGTTCGGGCTGCAGACCCGGATCGAGCGCCGCATCGACAAGCTCACGGGCGCGCTGAAAGTCGGCAATATTTACGTCAACCGTAACCAGGTCGGCGCCGTGGTCGGCTCCCAGCCCTTTGGCGGCGAAGGCCTTTCTGGTACCGGCCCCAAGGCCGGCGGACCGCATTATCTGCCGCGCTTTTACGAGGGCATCCGTCCGACCAAGCCGGTGCAGAGCGGTCAGGAACTGTCGCGCGACTTGATTCAGGATGCGCTGGACAAGCTCCCCGCTGCCGACAGCCGGCCGCGCAGTTCTGAAATGATGCCCGGACCGACCGGGGAATCCAATGAACTGTTCACCTATGCGCGGGGAAAAATACTCTGCCTCGGTCCCACGGCGGAAGACGCCGCGCAGCAGGCGGAAACGGCGCGGCAGCAGGGTTGCCAACCCCTGGTCTGCATTCCTGGTGCCAGTGGTGACCAGACCCTCGACGGATTTGTCGCCCGTGACCTGCTGTCGGTGTTGACCGGTATGGATGCCGTGGTCTGCTGGAGCGACATTGAGGATATCCGACAGATCCGCATGGCCCTGGCCAAGCGCGATGGCGCGCTGATCCCGCTGATTACCGAGCAAGAATTCGCCCATCAGTGTCTGGTAGAGCGCCACGTCTGTATCGATACCACGGCAGCAGGGGGCAATGTCTCGCTGCTGACTTAGGGATTCACGAAATCAACCGGAGCACCGGGATTCCCGGGTGAAACGGTCCTGATTCCGGCCCGGAGACTTTGCCTTCACCGCTCTTGGGGGAACCCCTCGCGGTGCTGCCCATCCTATCGGAGCTCGACCGCACGCTGATAGGCGGCCTCGAGCGTGGCGCGGATCAGGTCGGAATAATCCCCGTCGCCGTTGAGCGCGTTGAGCCCGGCTGCCGTTGTCCCGCCCTTGCTGGTCACGTTGTTGCGCAATTCTTCCAGCGACCGGTCGGATTGCCGGGCCATTTCCAATGTGCCCTGAACGGTTGCCAGAACCAGTGTCCTGGCGTCCTGCGCACCGAACCCGAGATTCTCTGCGGCCTCGATATAGGCCCGCAGCATCTCGAACACATAGCCGGGGCCGCTTCCGGCCACCGCCGTCAGCCGATCGAGCATGTCCTCGCTGTCCACCCAGACGATCTCGCCCGAACAGAGGGCAAGCCGCTCAATCTCCTGCGTCGCCGTTTCCGGAACGCTGCCGTGGGCATAGAGACCGCTCACGCCCTTGCTGATCATCGCCGGAAGATTGGGCATGATCCGGATCACTGACCGGTTGCCGGCGTGCGTTGCCAGCCGTGTGGCGGAATATCCGGCCGCGATCGAGCTGATCACGCCATCGGATGCCAGATGCGGCAGATAGTCGGGAAGAACCGTGTCGATCAGTTGCGGTTTCAGGGCAACGATCAGATAGTCGAACATTGCCCCGTCCAGATCCCCGGCGGAGCTAACCAGTGCCACATTGCCGGGCAGCTCGGGTTTGGCGGGGTCGGCCACGGTGAAATGGTGATCGGTGTTCTCGGCCCATGCTTTCAGGAGCGCACCGCCCATGTTTCCGCAGCCAAGGAGCAATATTTTTTTCAAGATTATCTCTTATGTGATGTGAGAAGGAGAGTTCGCCGATATCCTTAGAATACAAAACAGACATGTCAACAAATGCGAATTATTAAAGCTTTTTCGCAAAATAGTATATTTCGATCACTAAATTATTGCACCGGGCAGGTTCAATCCCTACTTCGAGGGCGAGTTAACAGGGACAACGTATAAAATGGTAAAAGGCAAAACGATAGTTGTAAAAGTCGGATCGAGCCTGCTTGCAAACCAGGAACGGCTGACGCCGCGCTGGGCCTTCATGCACCATCTGCTGTCCGACATTGCCCAGCTGCGCGAATCCGGTGCCAAGGTTATCCTCTGTTCGTCCGGTTCCGTGGCGCTGGGCATGAACATGATCGGCGAGCGGCCGGAGACGGCCGGTCTGCGTGACAAGCAGGCCGCCGCTGCCTGCGGCATGCCGCTGCTGCTCAACGGCTATAAACAGGTCGCCCATGAATATAGTTTCGAAATCGCCCAGGTACTGGTGACGTTGCGCGATCTGGAGGATCGCAAGCGTTTCCTGAACACCAAAAATACCGTTGATCGGCTTCTTGATGCCAATATCATGCCGATTATCAACGAAAATGACACGATTACGACCGAAGAGATCCGGGTCGGTGACAACGACCGGCTTTCTGCGAAAATTGCCCAGATGCTGCAAGCCGACGTGCTGGTCATCCTGACCCAGGTCGATGGGCTGTTCGACCGTGATCCGTCCGAACCCGGTGCCAAGCTGGTCGAGGAACTGAGCGATGTCTCGCCCTATCTGGCTGTGACCGAAGGCGTCAGCAGCCTTGGCAGCGGCGGCATGCTGACCAAGATACAGGCGGCGCATATGGCCCAGAATGCCGGCTGCGAAACGCTGATCGCGCACGGCGAATATGAACAGCCGGTGACGTCCGTACTCAACGGCGACCGGCGTCACACCACGATATTGGCCAATGAACGGCCCGAGTCCGCCTGGGCGAACTGGTTGTCAGACCGGCTGCAGATGGCGGGTAGCATTGTGGTCAATGAAGAGACCGCCGAAGCGTTCAAGTCCGGACCGCGCCATATCGGTCGTGAGGACGTGCTCTCCATCCAGGGACCCTATGTCAAGGGTGACGTGATCCACATTTACGGGGAATCCGGTAGCGAACTGGCCCGTGGCCTGACCAATTTCTCGTCGGACGAAACCATGGCCCTCGCGCGCAACCCGAAAATGACGGCGATGCAGTTGCTCGGATACAAGACCGGCGGTACGCTGATTACGGACAAGAATATGGTCGTGCTCGATGACCGGCACCTGCCCTGGGACCTGCCGTCGGACGAGGATATGACCGAAGTCTCGCCCCAGCCCTAGATTTCACCAATCTCCAGGATCGGCGCGGACTCGATCTGGCTGGCGTCCATCATGACCGCGATGCGCTGGACGGACGAGATCAGCAGATTTTGTTCCCAGGGCTCCAGTTTCGAAAAGGATACCAGAAAATCCTCCTGCAACAGTTCCGGGGCGTTCTGGATGCACTCTCTGCCTTTTTCGGTCAGGACGATTTCCACCGAACGCCGGTCATCCTCGCTGCGCTCGCGTGTCACCATTGCTGATTTTTCGAGCCGGTCGACGATCGAGGTGACCGTGGCGTGGGACAAATGCACCGACTTGGCGATTACCGACGGCTTCGACCGGCCGTGCTTTGCCAATTCCTTCAGCAACAGCAGTTGCGGGGTCGTCTGACCGGTTTCTTTCTCCAGCTTTTTCGACTGCAAGTCGATCGCCCGGTTGATCTGGCGCAATGCCACCAGAAGTGCGTTTGAATTGGACATGGCCATCCTGTTACAGGATTTCGCCTTCAATAGCGTAGATTTTTACATATTATTTGGTCGCTCGGGACCAGCGCTATGCCTGGTCCCAGACGGACCGGAATCGGTCCTTGTCCCCGACCAGATCGGCAAGCGTGAATCCGTCCAGATGCCGCAGGAAGGCTTCGATCCCGCCCACAAGAACATGCTGCAAGCCGCAGACAGGGGTGACGATACAGCCGTTGCCGTTCGCATCGAAACATTCCACGAAGCCCCCGAACTCCTCGAAGCTGCGCACAACGTCGCCGACGTTGATTGTGGCAGCGGGCTGGTTGAGTATCAGTCCCCCGGAGCGTCCGCGCATACTGTCGACAAAGCCCTCGGCAGCGAGGCGCTGGGCGACCTTCATCAGATGGTTTTTCGAAATGCCATATTGCTGCGCAATTTTGGCGATCGAATGCTGGCCGGCATGGGCGGCCAGATACATAAGCGTGCGCAGCGCATAGTCGGTCTGTACGGATAATCTCATAAAAGATGTATATCATATATTGCATTTAATTGCCAAGCGGCATAAATAGTGCATATGAAATACATCTAAAGTGAGTCGCGATCATGACCGAAACCACCTATGCCGAACGCGCCAGAGCGAACAAGACCGCACAGGCCCGGGAGATGGGCATCAATGATGCCGTCATTTCCGATCTGGTCGAACGCTTTTACGGTGCCGTGCGCAAAGATGCCCTGCTCGGCCCGATATTCGAAAGCCATGTCGCGGACTGGACACCGCATCTCGCCCGGATGAAGGACTTCTGGGCTTCGGTGACGCTCGAGTCCGGCCGGTTCCGCGGCAATCCCATGCTCAAGCATATCGCTATTGGTGGTCTCGATGCCGTCCATTTCGACCGCTGGCTCCAGTTGTGGAACCAGACGCTGGATAACGGGGCTCTTGGTGAAGCGGCTGCGCAGCAATTTCGCGCGGCGGCAGAACGGATCGCAGCCAGCCTGCTCATGGGTATCAAGGTCCAGCGCGATGGCCTCGCCACCGGTTCCAACCAGAAGGAGAAACAGTCATGTTGATGGATTTTCAGATCGAGGGCGGACAAGCGGTAGCCGCCGAAATTGCTGCGGAAATGCAGGATCTCCCGCGCTACCGGGGACCGTCTCACGAAGTGCGGACCTTCGAGCTGCCGGCGTCGGTCTGGATCGTGATGTTCGCCTGCTATGCCGTTTTCTTTGCAGCGCTGTTCGTCGCGACCGGGCGCGGCATCGCGGCCATTTTCGCGCTGCTGGTCAGCATCGCCTATACCGCGATGTATTTTGGCACCGCAGCGATCCTCAACGGTGTCGGTGCCGCCGAACGCAAAGCCTTGCCGCCTGCCGTGCAGTTCGACGGTATCGCAACGCAGACCGGCTGGATGGACAACCGCGCCGCCTTTGCCCAGATTTTGACGGTGCCGATCCTGCTGGCGGTCTTTGCCTGTGCCTTTGCCATCATCCGGGCCTTCGTCTGATGGCCGGTGCTTCCGAACCCGTCCGCCCTTATGGCGCGTCGCCGATCTTCGACGAGCGCAGCCTGCCGGATTCCCTGCGCAACGAACATGAAACCAAACCCGGCGCATGGGGCCTGTTGCGCGTTCTGGAAGGCGAGGTCGAACTCGTTTTCCTCGATCCGCCCTCGAGCCGACGGGTCACGGTCGATGATCCCGCACCTATTCCGCCGCAATCGCCGCATTTCGTCAGACTTGCCGGCCCGATGCGGATGCAGGTTGAGTTCTATCGCGATAATCCCATGCCGGAAAATAGCGACTAGGTCCGTATTTGCCAGTCCGTCTGATCGCTATTCGCGCACCGCGCTCAGCGCCGCGCCTGCAGCAAAGGGGGTAATCGCCACCAGTAGCAACGAGATCGCGGCCAGAAACAGGAGCGCGCTGCCACCTTGTGCAGACAGGCTGCCGGCGCCGAAGATCAGCAGCGGGATGGCCAGCGGCACCAGCAGCAGTCCGCCCAGCGCGCCCGCGCCTTTCAGACCGGCGGTCAGCGCCGCGATCATCACCGCCAGACCGGCGAGGGCAGGGGTGGCGATCGCCAGACTCGCCAGCAGCGTGCCCAGCGCCGCGCCTTCCAGCCCCATCAGCCCGCTCGCCAGAAAGGCCGCGAACAGCAGCGGCGGACCGAAAGCGAGCCAGTGCGAAACCATCCGCGCTGCCGCGATCATTTCATCGGAAAGTCCGCGCACAATCAATTGATCATAAACGCCGTTTTCGAGATCGGGCTGGATCAACCGATCGAGTGGCAGCAATGTCGCCAGCAGCGCCGCGATCCACAAAATCCCGCCGCCGGTCTGCAGCAGCAGTTCGCGGTCCGGTCCCACGGCAAAGGGAAACAGCGTCGCCGCAGACAGATAGAAGACCACCGGCAGCCAGGTACCGCCGCTGGCATAGCTTTGCCGCACGTCGCGCCAGATGATCGTGGCAATGGCGCTGATCACAAAGATGCTTCCAATTCTTCCAATGGTTGCAGCTGCAGGGTGAGGTGAAAGCTGATCGGCAGCGGGATGTGGCTCGCGGCGAGAATGATCCCGCCACCGTCGAGATGGCATTGCAGAGCCAGCCCGAGTTGCGCGACCGAATCCGTGTCGAGGCCATTGGCCGGCTCGTCGAGCAACCACAGCCTGGCACCGGAAAGATAGGTGCGCGCCAGACGTGCCCTTTGTCTCTGCCCGGTCGAAAAATAGCGCACCGGTACTTCGGCCAGATGGTCCAGTCCCGCGCGCGCCATCGCCGCGGTGACCGCCGCGTCGCTCTGACCATCCAGTCTCGCCCAGAAGCGCAGCGCCTGTTCAAGCGGCAGCTGCTCGTCCAGCGCCAGTCTGTCATCGCACAGGGCTTTGGTTTCGGGCACCGTGCATCCGCCGGCAGACGGCGGGAGCAGTCCGGCCAGCAGGCGCAGCAGGCTCGATTTGCCGACCCCGTTGGGACCGGTGAGCAGTCCCGCCTGGCCCGACTGCAAGGCGAAACCCAGGCCGCGGAACAATATCCGTCCGCCGCGCACGCAGCCAAGCGCTTCGGCCAAGAGCCGATCGCTGCTTCCGGTTGACTGTCCTTCGTTCATCGCACAGACTTAAGGCACGAATTGGCGCGAAAGCCAAGCAAGGAGCAAGAAAAATGGTAGCGCAACTGACTGAGGACCAACGCAACGAGGCGCTCGCAAAGCTGTCCGGCTGGGAACATGACCCGAAGCGCGACGCGATCAGCCGCTCGTTCACGTTCGACGATTTTACCGAAGCCTTTGCCTTCATGACCCGCGTTGCCCTGCACGCGGAAAAGGCCGACCATCATCCCGAATGGTTCAACGTCTACAACAAGGTCGATGTCACATTGACCACACATGATGCGGGAGCAAATGGCGGGCTGTCGCAACGCGATGTCGATTTGGCCAATATAATCGAAGGCTGCCTCTAGCCCCTATTTATCGTCCGATCCGGCGAGCACGTCACCGAGATTGCTGGCGAGGCTGACCGACTGCTTGCGCACCCGTCCGGGTATCCAGCGCGCGGCAAAGGCGAGTTGCCTGGCCATCTTGTTGACCGGGGTGTGCACCTTGTCGCCATGGACCGCCCCCCAGGCAGCGGGGCCAATGATTGACACCGGGCTGACCATCACGCCGGCTTCTTCCAGTCGTTCCTTGCCGCTCTGGTTGGTACCTTCGACCACCTCGGAAATAATATTGGTGTCGATGAATCCGGGCATCAGCGAGCGCGACTTGATGCCATATTTGCGGAATTCGATGTCGTGCGATTCGGCCAGTCCGCGGACCGCAAATTTGGTCGCGCTGTAGACGCTGAGGTCGGCAACACCGTAAATGCCCGCCGCCGACGCGGTATAGAGGACGCAGCTGTCCGGCGTGTTTTTCAATATTTCGAAACAGGCGCGGGTACCGCTGATCACACCGGTCAGGTTGATCGCGATCATCAGGTCGATGGCTTCATCGGTCATTTCCTGGATCGGGCCACCTTCGCCAATGCCGGCATTGTTGAACAGCACATGCATCTTGCCGCCGGTGATCGCACCAAATTCGGAGACCGCCTGCTTCCATTGCGCGCGATCTGTCACGTCCAGCCGGTGGACCGAGCTCTGCCCTTCCGGCAGCATTGCAGCCGTATCGGCCATGCCCTTGTCATTGATATCGGCGATCCCGACGAACCAGCCCTTTTCGGCGAAATAACGACCGACTTCGCGGCCGAGTCCCGATGCACCACCGGTGATGAAAATCGTCTTCTGCCCGCTTTGATAGCCCATATATCCGCTCCCGCCTCGTTATTAACATTGATGTTCATTCGAGCCGTTTTTGCAAGGCGCGTCAAGTGGGATTGGACATGCACGGCAAAGCGCGCCACTATATTGTCCGATGCCTGTCTCCGGTCCTTCCATCAGCCTGCAGCAGCTGAGCCGCCATTACGGCACGGTTCGCGCGGTCGACTCGGTGTCGCTGGATATTGCTGCCGGTACGCTGGTCGCGCTGGTCGGTCTGTCGGGATCGGGAAAATCGACATTGCTAAAAATGATCAACCGGCTGGTCGAACCGACCAGCGGCACCATCCGGATCGGGGACGAAGCCGTCGACTCGATCGATCCCCATATCCTGCGCCGCCGGATCGGCTATGTGTTCCAGAATATCGGCCTGTTTCCGCATATGAGCATCTCCCGCAATATCGCCATCGGGCTCGAGCTTGCCGGCGAGAAAGAGGGTCGCGATGAACGGGTGGCGGAGCTGCTCGATCTGGTCGAACTGCCGCAGGATATGGCCTCGCGCATGCCCGACCAGCTGAGCGGCGGACAGCAGCAACGGGTCGGGGTTGCCCGGGCACTGGCGACGCGACCGGGCCTGATGCTGATGGACGAACCTTTCGGAGCGCTCGATCCGGTCACCCGCGACAATCTGACCGACCAGTACAAGGCGCTGCACGACCGGCTCGGCCTGACTACAATCATTGTCACCCACGACATGGCCGAAGCGCTTTATCTGGCTGATCGCGTACTGGTGATGGAAGGTGGCCAGATCAAGGCGGATGCCACGCCGGCCGAACTGCTGTCCGGCAATGTCGGCGAAGAAGCGGAAGCGCTGGTCTCGATCCCGCGCGCGCAGGCGGCGCATCTGATCGGTCTGGGCAAGCCGGCATGAGCGGAGACTGGAATCAGGCGCTGGCTCGCGTACCGGAACTGCTGGCCGCGCATGTCCAGCTCAGCTTTTCGGCGCTGTTGCTGGCGATGCTGATTTGTCTGCCACTGGCAATCTGGGCCGCGCGCTCGCCGAGAGTCGCCGGTATCGCGCTGGCGGTTGCCAGCCTCATCCAGACGATTCCCGGTCTCGCCTTGCTGGCGCTCTTCTATCCCCTGCTGCTCGGCGTATCGGCGCTGGTTGGCGGCGGCATCTCCGCCTTCGGTTTCCTGCCGGCGCTCTGTGCGCTGACGCTCTATGCCTTGCTGCCGATCCTGCGCAACGCGGTGACCGGTCTGACCGGCGTCGATCCGGCAGCCCGGGAAGCGGCCGACGGCCTCGGCATGACCGCCTGGCAAAAGCTGCGCCTTGTCGAGGCACCGCTGGCCGCGCCGACGATCATGGCCGGAATCCGTACGGCGGCGGTCTGGACAATTGGCGCCGCCACGCTGTCGACAACGGTCGGCCAGCCCAGTCTCGGCGACCTGATTTTTGCCGGACTGCAGACGCAGAACTGGACTCTGGTTTTGGCCGGTTGCCTGTTCTCCGCGGCACTGGCGATCTCTGTCGATCTGCTGCTCGGCCTGATCGAACGCGGCATCCGCGAACGCGAGCGGATATGGGCCGGAGCCGGGATAGCGATGATTGCGGCGGGGCTGGCGATCGCGACGCTGCCGTCGATGATGGCGCGCGACAATATCGTGGTGATCGGTGCCAAGGGCTTTTCCGAACAGTTCATTCTCGCCCGGCTGATCGGATCGCGGCTGGAAGACGCGGGATATGCGGTCCGGTACCGGGACGGCCTCGGTTCGGCGGTTGTCTATCAGGCGCTGGCAGCTGGAGATGTGGATGTCTATGTCGACTATTCCGGGACGATCTGGACCAACCAGATGCAGCGCACCGACAGCCAGCCAAAGGCCGTGATGCTCGACAATATCGCGCAATGGACCAGCGCCACGCACGGCGTCAAAATGCTCGGTGCGCTGGGGTTTGAAAATACCTATGCCTTTGCCGTCAGACCGGAGGATGCCCGGGAAAAATCTCTCAGGACGCTGGATGATCTGGCGCGGGTATCGAGCGACTTTACCTTCGGCACCGACGTCGAATTTCTCGAACGGCCCGAGTGGCGCATGGTGCAGGACACCTATCCGATCCGTTTCCGGGATGCCCGTTCGTTCAACCCGACCTTCATGTACCCGGCGCTGGCCAGCGGAGAAGTCGACGTGATTTCCGCCTTTTCATCCGACGGCCGGATTGCGGCGAACAATTTCGTCGTGCTCGAAGACCGGAAAGGGGCGGTACCATCCTATGAAGCGATCGTGCTGCTTTCTCCGGAACGCAGCAGCGAAGACAGGTTTGTGAAGGCAATAAATCCCTTGATCGGAGCGATCACGGTGGCAAATATGCGCGAAGCCAATTATATGGTCGATCGCGAGAAGGACAAGAAAACACCGAAACAGGCCGCGCTCTGGCTAAAAGACAAGTTGAAGGAATGAACGTGAAATCTGGTTTTGCTTATATTTTGAAAATGGCCGGTCTGGCCGCGCTCTTGTTGATGGCCTGTATTTCGGTGACGGCACGGGCAGAAGTGAATGTGACATTCTATTCGCACGATTTCGGCAAGAATTTTCCGCATGCCTTCTTCGTCGCCAAGGGGGAAACAGCGGACGGCAAGAAGATCGATACCGCCTTCGGCTTCACCGCTGTCAATGTGTCGCCGGGGATATTGTTCGGTTCGGTCAATGGCCATGTCAAGGCACCGTCGGCAGACTATATCGCCAGCAGCAATCCGCATTTTACCGTCAAGATCGAGGACAGGAAATATCGCGATTTGATGGCCGTGGTCCAGAAATGGCAGGCTATTCCGCAGAAAAGCTACAGCCTCAACAAGCGCAACTGCGTGCATTTCATCAATGATGTGATCAAGGTGCTGGACCTGAAGACCAATCTGAAAACCGCCAACTGGAAAAAGCCACGGTCGTTCATGGAAGAGGTCATGCGGCTCAATCCGTTTCTCAAATAATCATTCAAGGATATCGCCCATGACGGACGTTTGCATGGTAATCGGCGCGGGTGCGGGCATTGGCGGCCATGTCGGCAAGCGGTTCGCCGCCGCGGGATATCATGCCGCGCTCTGCCGCCGCAGCGATCAGCAGGGATTGGACAATATGGTGGCGGAGATCGAGGCCTCCGGCGGCAAGGCGTCGGGCCATTTGCTCAATGCGGTGGACGAAGGATCAATCGAGAAGCTGATCGACGATGTCGAAGCGGACATCGGACCGGTCAATGTCCTGGTCTATAATCTCGGCGCGCAGATCGGCAACCGTTCGCTGGCCGACACGCCGCTCAAGACCTTTGAATTGGGCTGGCGGATCGGCAATCTCGGCGTCTTCCGGGTAGCGCAAAAACTGTTTCCGAAAATGGTGGCACGGGGCGGTGGTGCGCTGCTGGTGACCTCCGCCACTTCGGCGATGCGCGGCAATTCAGGCCAGCACAGCCACGCCGCGGCGATGGGCGGACGGCGCATGCTGTGCCAGACGCTCAATGCCGAGTTCGCGTCGCAGAACATCCATGTCGCCCATATCCTGATCGACAGCGCGGTCAATGCGCCCGATACGCTGGGCAAGCTGCTCGGGAAGGAGCGGTTTGAAAAGCTGCTGGAAGCCAAGGCGCAGGGCAAGGACGAGATCATGGAGCCGTCGGCGATTGCCGACACCTATTTCCATATCGCGCATCAGCATCGCTCAGCCTGGACCTTCGAACTCGACATGCGTGCCTTTTCCGACACCGCCTGGTGGAATCACCCGCTCGATCTCTAGGCCCCGTTGGGGGGATCGCTACATCACCATCACGTGATAATGGTGCCAGGTGAAGATCGCCACCGCGCCGCGATGCGGGGACCATGCTTCTGCGATCGCGCGCACATCCTTTTCCGAAGGCCGTTCCGGCAGATCGAGAAAATGGCCGACCCCGGCCTGGATCGCCAGATCACCGGCGGGCCAGATATCGGGCCGTCCCTGCGCGAACAGCAGGTAGATTTCCGCCGACCAGCGGCCGATGCCCTTGATCTTTGTCAACAGCGCGATCGCCGCTTCGTCATCCACCGGCAGATTGTCGAGATCAAGTCCGCCGGACAGGATCAGTTCGCCCAGGCTTCGCGCATAGCCCTGTTTCTGGCGCGAAAGGCCGCAGGCGCGCAGTTCGTCAAATTCGGTAGCGATCAGCGCCTCCGCCGGGCATCCCTCGCCGAGCCGCGCTTCCAGCTTGTTCCAGACCGCCGCGGCCGATGCCACGCTGACCTGCTGTCCGACAATGGTGCGCAGCAAGGTCTCATAGCCTTCCGGGCGAATGCGCGGTTCGGGATAGCCGGACTGGGCGATGGCGGCCGCCAGGCGCGGTTCGATCGCGCTGGCATGGTCCAGCCCGGTTCTGATCATTTCTTTTGATAGGCCCATCGATTTGCTGCCTTCGTTTCGGCCCTTGATTCTTTTTGATGGTCCAGACATAGCGTGCGGGATTTTATATTAACAGTCACGACAAGGGGTAGCTATGCCAACGATTCACGTAACCGGCCGCGATGGTGAAGAAAAAGCGGTTTCCGTCGATAGCGGAATCAGCGTCATGGAAGCGATTCGCGACAATGGCTTCGACGAGCTGCTGGCGCTTTGCGGCGGCTGCTGTTCGTGCGCGACCTGCCACGTCCATGTCGATGCCGACTGGAAAGCCAAATTGCCGGAAATGAGCGAGGATGAAGATGATCTGCTCGAAAGCAGCGATCACCGTGACGAATTTTCGCGGCTCAGCTGCCAGATCGAACTGTCCGACGATCTCGATGGCCTGAAAATCCGGATCGCCGAGGAAGACTGACTTTCTCGGAGAGGTTTTGAAAAAAGGGAGCACCGGTCGGTCGCTCCCTTTTTTTGTCTTCTGAATCTACCGCTCCAGCTTGACGATCGCGCGGGGGCTGCCGTTGGCGCTGCTCGAGTCATTGACCACCCAGTGCAGTCTTTTCAAGGCACCGCTGCTGCTATAGCCGTCGGTGGTATTGTTGCTCAATATTTCCCCGTCTGTTTCGATGGTAAAATCACCGTCGATTGGCTGGATGTCCTGCTTGCTGTTCGCGCCCATGGCCATGGGCCCCATTGCACCGGTCAGGCCGCCGGGCCCGGCCATGGCTGGCGTTGAAACCTCGATCTCGCCGCCGCTGCGCCGGAGGATCTGGACGAACGGAAATTGCATGGTAGCGCCGGGGATCGTCGGAAAGGCAAACATCTGGTCGAAATTGCCGCTGACCGCATATTCGACCTCGAACAGATTATCGCCGACATATTCCACCTTGTTCCAGCCGTCATATTTGGCCAGCTGGGCGGCGAATTTTTTCAGGCCTTCGTCATCGCCCGGCACCGCTCCGCCAAAAACCGCGCGCATCGCCGCGTTTTTCTGCTCATCGTCGGTTGCGCCGCCGTCGCCGGACTCCTCATCCGTCATCGCGGAATCGGGAGACGGCTTGTCCTCTCCCTCGGCCAACTGCATCTGGCCATTATAGGTAAAGCTGTAGGTCCCGTCGTTCATCAGCCGCAATTGCGATTCAAACTTGCCGGGAATCAGCAGGCAGCCAGCCAGCACCAAGGGCGCGATCAGCGCCAGCACCCATTTCCAATATGTCCCCACAGCTACTCTCCCCTTTTTCTGGTATACTCCGCATATAGGGCAATGGCCGCCGCATTGGAAACATTCAGGCTTTCCATCCTGCTGCTCATCGGCAGGCGCGCCAGCGTGTCGCAATGCGCCGAGACATTCTGCCGCAGGCCTTCGCCTTCCGCACCCATCACCAGCGCGAGCTTGCCCATGCCCATGGCGGTTTCCAGCTCGTCGCCGGCATCGCCGTCCAGGCCGATACGCCAATAGCCGGCCTCGGCAATTTCATCGAGCGCGCGCGACAGGTTGACCACCCTTATCCATGGCACGATTTCCAGAGCACCCGAAGCGGACTTGGCCAGAACACCCGATTCGGGCGGGGCATGGCGGTCCTGGGTGATGATGGCGGCCGCATCAAAGGCTGCGGCGGAGCGCAGGATCGCGCCGACATTATGCGGGTCGGTGACCTGGTCGAGCAGCAGCAGCGGCCGGTCGGACTGTTGCTCCAGTATCTCTCCGAGCCAGATGTCGGGAAGGGGGTCGACATCCGCCACCATGCCCTGGTGCGGTGCGTCGCGCGGTATGACCCGGCCGAGATCGGCGACATCGCAGATCACGACGGCGATATCCGAGGGAATTTCGAGTGTTGCCAGCGCCTCGCGCGTGATCGATATCTTCTTGATCACCCGGTTGGGATTGTCGAGCGCCGCCTCGATCGCGTGCCGGCCCCAGAATTTGAGACCGCCGCCGGTTTTCTTTATGGATTTGTTCTTGCGTGCCATTTCCCCCCTCTAGCCGCTAAGCCACCTGCGGACAGCCCTTTTTTTCAATCAATTTGCAAGGGCGGCATTGACAGTTTGCCCCGCCTTCGTCATTGAGCCGCTCTTGTCGCCTCTGGCGGCCTTGGATGCCCGGATGGACAGGTGGCCGAGTGGTTAAAGGCAGCAGACTGTAAATCTGCCCGCGTAAGCGTACATAGGTTCGAATCCTATCCTGTCCACCATCCCTTGATCTTCCAGTTTCTGGAAATGGCTCACCCCGGAATCGATCCCCTATATGCGGCGCCGTTCGCGTGGCCGGTTGTCGCTTGCTGATTGCAAAAGCGGGAAAATGTTTAATATGATGCTCACCTTAAACGACTTTTTAATTTTGATCCCCTAAAACCTTGCACATTGGGGCGACCAGGTTCCTTTAAATTTATAAATGAGCTTGCGCCGTTAATTGACGGGGTAACAATTATGACTGCGCAAATTCAATATTGCGATGACGAGACGTTTTGGAACAGGCTTGATGCAAATGACCGTGACACAAGAATCTATGTAGATGCCGATGCGCTGCTGTATCGCGCCAGCGACCAGCAAACGGCTATTGTCATCCAAAATCTCTCTATCCATGGCGTCCGGGCGACAACCGACTTTCCGCCATTGGTCGGAGAGGCCATTGAAATCGATCTGGCCGGCCAGGGTCGCTTTCAGGGCGTGGTCAGATGGCGACATCAGAACAAATTCGGCGTTCATACCTTCGAGCACATTGATCTGAACCTGTTTTCCGACCAGATCGAATAGAGACCCTTTCCAACCTGGCCGGGATTTTGCCGGTTGGCAGGAAACTGGCGCGCAGGCCCAAGCAGGAGATCGCAGGGCTGGGGACATGCGCCGAAACTCCGGCGATCGCAGCAGCAAGGCTGAGCATGCCGATCGCCGACGCTCTGGGCAGCGGGCTGATGCCGGCCAGATATGGCCTTCCCGCTATCATGGCGCCCAATTTCCTGACCCTTCAAAATTGCGCATTGCATCAGGTGACTTATTAAAGTAACACACCGTGTAGTGACCAAGGTTGAAGACAGGAAATCGCACATGCTGCAGCTCAAGAATGTAACGCATATCTACCCCAACGGTACGAAAGCACTGGATGATGTCAGCCTGTCGATTCCCAAGGGCATGTTCGGCCTGCTCGGTCCCAATGGCGCTGGCAAATCAACGTTGATGCGGACGGTTGCGACGCTGCAGACGCCGACGCAGGGCGAAATCAATTTCGGCGACCTTGATATTCTGAAGCAACCGGAGAAGCTGCGCGAGACGCTGGGCTATCTGCCGCAGGATTTTGGCGTCTATCCGCGCGTTTCCGCCTATGACATGCTCGACCATATGGCGATTTTGAAGGGTGTGTCTTCCGCCGCCGACCGCAAGGGCACGGTTGAAACGCTGCTCGACCAGACCAATTTGTGGGAAGTCCGCAAAAAGGCGATTGCCGGCTTTTCCGGCGGCATGCGGCAGCGCTTCGGAATCGCGCAGGCGCTGATCGGCAATCCCGAGCTGATCATCGTCGACGAGCCGACCGCCGGCCTTGACCCCGAGGAGCGCAACCGTTTCCTCAATCTGCTCGCGGAAATCGGCGAGAATGTGGTGGTGATCCTGTCGACGCATATCGTCGAGGATGTCTCCGACCTTTGTCCCAATATGGCGATCATATCGGAGGGGCGAATCCGGATGACCGGCGCGCCCCTGGATCTGATTGAAAAGGCGAGGGGTACGGTTTGGGCCAAGACCATTTCCCGCGATCAGTTGGACGAGGCCAAGCGTAGCTATAATGTCATCTCGACCCGGCTGTTTGCCGGTCACACGATCATCCATGTGCTGGCCGACAGTGATCCGGGAGACGGCTTCGGCCTTGTCGATGGCGGGCTGGAAGACGTCTATTTCTCGACGCTTGTCGGTGCCCGCAACGGCAGCACCGCACCGATCGCTGCCTGAGCCGGGGAGAAGCAGATGTTCGCGAAAATTGCCGCATTCGAACTGCGTTACCAGCTGCGCAATCCGGTTTTCTGGGTTGTCACGATCCTCTTCTTCCTGCTGACATTCGGCGCGGTTACCGCAGAGAATATCACCATCGGCAGCGGTGGCAATGTCAACGTCAACGCACCATCGGCGATCATGCAGATCAGCCAGATCCTGACTGTGTTTTTCATGTTCGTGACCACTGCCTTTGTCGCCAATGTGATCGTACGCGATGACGAAAGCGGCTTTGGCCCGATGGTCCGGGCGACCCGGGTGCGCAAGTTCGACTATCTGTTCGGCCGCTTTGCCGGCGCGTTTCTGATCGCGGCCATTGCGTTCATCGCGGTGCCCCTGGCAATCTTCATTGGCAGCCTGATGCCGTGGCTGGATCCCGAAACCGTCGGACCCAACCGGCTCGGCTATTATCTCTTTTCCTATTTCATTCTGGCGCTTCCCGGCATTTTCCTGACCTCTTCGGTCTTCTTTGCCATCGCCACCGCAACGCGCTCGATGATCTATACCTATGTTGCGGTCGTGGCTTTTCTGGTCCTGTACCTCAGCTTCCTGACGGTCATCGGCAACAAGCCGGAATGGCAGGATACAGCAGCGATATTCGAACCCTTCGGACTGGGTGCCGTGGCGGTCATTTCAGAATATTGGACAGTGACAGAGCGCAACAGCCTGCTGCCGGCGCTGGAAGGCGCGCTGCTCTACAACCGCCTGATCGCCATCGGCATTTCGCTGCTGGCGCTGGCGTTCGCCTTCCGCAAGTTCAGTTTTGCCGAGCGCGGCCTGTCGAAACGGAAGATGAAGAAACAGCGCAAGCGGGCTACCAAACTCGCACAAACCGCGCCGCAGATAGTTGACACATTGCCGTCCTCCGATCCGAAATCAGCCGCGTGGGCGCAATTCTGGACCCAGGCGCGGCTGGAGATGCGGATGGTTCTGCGCAGTCCTGCCTTTTTCATCCTGATGCTTATCGGCCTGTTCAATGTGAGTGCCCGACTGCTGTCTTCGAGTGAGATATACGGGACACCGCTGTTCCCGGTCACCTTTTCGCTGATCGGCATGTTGCAGGGGTCGTTTGCGATCATTCCTTTCGTCATTGCCATCTATTATGCCGGCGAACTGGTCTGGCGGGACCGTGATCGCAAGATGCACGAGATCATCGACGCGACCGCTTTGCCGAACTGGGCCTATATGGCACCGAAAACACTGGCCGTTTCGCTCGTGCTTGTTTCGGCGTTGCTGGTGTCCGCCATTGCGGCCATCGCGCTCCAGTCGATTCAGGGATATTTTGACTATGAACCGATCAAATATTTCATCTGGTATGTGCTGCCGCTCAGCGTCGACCTGATCCTGATTGCGGTGCTGTCGGTCTTCGTCCAGGCTCTGAGCCCGAACAAATATATTGGTTGGGCGATCATGCTCGTCTATTTTATTTCGACGATTACGCTGAACAATCTTGGCTTCGAACACCCGCTTTACCAATATGGCAGCACCGGCGAGAATCCGGTGTCCGATCTCAACGGTGACAATATCGAACGGGCGCGCAACTGGTGGCTCCGGCTCTACTGGAGCGGGTTTGCGCTGATCTTTGCAGTGCTGGCGCATCTTCTGTGGCGCAGGGGAACGGAATCGAGCCTGCGTCCCCGTCTCCGCCAGATACCGCGTCGGCTGGCCGGTACCCCTGGCGCGATCATGCTCGCGGCGGTGGCCGTCACTGCCGGCAGCGGTGCCTATATCTATTACAACACCAATATCCTCAATGAATATCGCACCACCGATGACGCCGAAAAACGGCTTGCGGATTTTGAAAAAAAATATCTCAAATATGAAAATGTAGAGCAGCCGGCGATCAGGCAGATCACCCTGGAGGTCGATCTCTACCCGGACGAAAAACGGGCGGAATTTGCGGGCTCCTATCAGCTGATCAACGACACCGGCGTGCCGATCGAGACATTGCACGTGCGGTTCAACGATCCCTATGTCGAAATTGTCAAGCTGGAGGTTCCCGGTGCCAATCTTGAGCAGAATGATCGGGAGATGCAATATCGGATCTACCGTTTTGACCAACCGATGGCAGTGGGCGAAACGCGCAGCCTCAGCTTCCAGAGCCGGCGCCAGCAAAAGGGTTTCCGGGCGGGTGAGCAGGATATCCGTCTGGTGAAAAACGGCACCTTCCTCAACAATGGCGAATTTTCGCCGTGGATCGGCATGGATCGCAACGGTCTGCTGAGCGACCGGCAGACGCGGCGCAAATATGATCTGCCACCGGAACTCCGGCCGGCCAAGCTGGAAGATGAATCGGCCCGCATGCGCAATTATGTCGGCAATACCGACTGGGTGATGTCGGACATAACCGTCTCCACCAGCCGCGCCCAGGTTCCGATCGCGCCGGGAAACAAGGTCAGCGACGAGGTAAAGGGTGACCGCCGGATCGCGCGATTTGTGTCCGAGGCACCGATCCTGGCATTCTTCTCCATCCAGTCGGCCGATTATGCGGTAAAGGAGCGGACCGCAGATGGCGTCGATATGGCCGTCTATTATCATCCCGATCATGATTTCAATGTCGACACGATGCTCGATGCGACCGAAACATCGCTGGCCTATTACAAGAAGAATTTCGGGCCTTATCAGTTCGACTATGCGCGGATTATCGAATTTCCCGGCTATGCGCGTTTTGCTCAGGCCTTTGCCGGTACCGTGCCCTTTTCCGAAACCATCGGCTTCATCGTCGACAATAGTGACATCAACGAAATCGACTATGTCACCTATGTTACGGCGCATGAATTCGGCCACCAATATTGGGCGCATCAGCTGATCAGCGCAAATATGCAGGGCGGCACCCTGCTGGTTGAAACCATGGCGCAATATTCGGCACTGATGGTGATGAAACAGATCTATGGTGACGACAAGATCCGCCGCTTCCTGCAATATGAGCTTGACGCTTATCTAACTGCCCGCGGCGGCGAGGTGATCGAGGAGTTGCCGCTCAACCGGGTCGAGGATCAGGGCTATATCCACTATCGCAAGGGTGCGGTGGTGATGTATCTGCTGCAGGACCGGCTGGGTGAGGATCGGGTCAATGTGATGCTCTCCGCGCTGCTGGACCGCTACAAGTTCAAGGGGCCTCCTTATGCCATTTCCACCGATTTGGTCGACGGTTTCAAATCGCTCGCACGTACCGACGCGGAGCGGCAACTGGTGACCGATTTGCTGGAGAAGATCACGCTTTATGATTTCAAGGCAAGTATTGCCAGCGTCAGGAAGCTGCCGGATGGGCGCTTCGAGACCGAAATCTCGATCGATGCGGCGAAATATTATGCCGACGGCCTGGGCAAGGAAAGCAAGGCGAATCTGGATGACGAGATCGACATCGGCCTGTTCACCGCAAAGCCCGGCCTCGGTGCCTTTGACAGCAAGGATGTGCTCTACAAGAAACGCCACAGAATCACGTCGGGAGCGCAGAAAATAAGGATCGTGACCAGCAACCGGCCAGCTTTTGCCGGTGTCGATCCCTATAACAAATATATCGACCGCAACAGCGACGACAATATTGTTGAGGTGACTGCACCTTAGCCATCTTGACGCGCCAGAAGCTGTGAGCCATGCGCTGCCGATGCGATTTTTCTCTGACAATGCCGCGTCGGTACACCCGAAACTTCTGGATTCGCTCGCTGCAGCGAATGCAGCGGACACGGCCTACGACGGCGACGCGCTCAGCGCGCAGCTGAACGCGGCCTTTTCCGACCTGTTCGGGACCGAGGTCGAGGCGCTCTGGGTGGCGACCGGCACCGCGGCCAATTGTCTGGCGCTGGCGGCCATGTGCCCCGCGCACCAGGGCGTGATCTGCCACCGCGAGGCGCATATCGAGCAGGACGAGGCCGGGGCGCCCGGTTTCTTTACCGGCGGGGCCAAGCTGATGCTACTCGACGGGGCAGGGGCCAAGCTCTCTCCGGAAGTGGTGGAAGCGCATTGCGCGGCGATTCGCGACGATGTCCACCAGGTCCAGCCCGCCGCCGTCTCGATCACCAACGCCAGCGAATATGGCATGGTCTATCATCCGGACGAAGTCTCTGCTCTGTCCGACATATGCAAGGCGCGCGGCCTCGGCCTGCACATGGACGGCGCCCGCTTCGCCAATGCCGTTGCCACGCTCGGCTGCTCGCCCGCCGAACTGACCTGGCAGGCCGGCGTCGATGCGCTCAGCTTCGGCTTTGTCAAGAATGGCGGCATGGGGGCCGAGGCGCTGATATTCTTTGATCGCGAACTCGCTGCCGACACCCATTATCGCCGCAAGCGTGCCGGCCATCTGCAATCCAAAGGCCGGTTCCTCGCCGCGCAAATTCTGGCGATGCTGGAGAATGATCTCTGGCTCGACAATGCCCGTGCTGCCAATAGCGGCGCGCAGATCATTGCTGCTGCCGCCGGCGACCGCCTGATCTATCCGGTTGAAGCGAACGAGATCTTTATCCGGCTGTCGGCCGATGAAGCGGCAAAGCTGCGCCGCATCGGCTATGACTTCTACGACTGGGGCGACGGGCAGGCGCGGCTGGTGACCAGCTGGAACCACAGCGCCGATGATATCCGCCCGCTTGCCGAAGCGATTGCGTCCTTATGAAAGGCGAGGAGAGCGCTGAAGTCAGCCTGCTCACTCCCCGCATCCTGATCCCGTTCCTGCTGGTCTCGCTGATCTGGGGATCGACCTGGCTGGTGATCAAGGACCAGATTTCCGAAGTGCCGCCCAGCTGGTCGGTCAGCTACCGCTTTCTGATCGCCGCTGCCGCGATGTTCGCGCTCGCGGCCTTCCGGCGACTGCCGTTCCGGCTCGACCGCATCGGCTATCTGCTGGCGCTGATCCTCGGCTTCTTCCAGTTCACCTTCAATTTCAACTTTGTCTATAATGCGGAACTGTTCATCACTTCGGGTCTGGTCGCGGTGCTGTTCGCGCTGCTGATGGTGCCGAATGCAATCATGGGCCGGATTTTCCTCGGCCATAAGCTGACCGCGCCGTTTCTCGGTGGGTCGGCGATTGCTGCGGTCGGCATCGCGATGCTGTTCTGGCACGAATATCGCTCCTCTCCTGCCAGTCTCGAACAGGTGCTGCTCGGCGCGGCGCTGACCTTCGGCGGCATCATGTCGGCATCGGTCGCCAATGTCATGCAGGCGGGGCAGCGGCTCAAATCCTACCCGATCATCACCGTTCTGGCCTGGGCGATGCTGTTCGGTGCGCTGATCAATGTTGCTGTCTCCTGGATCACGGTCGGCCCGCCGGTCTACGAGACACGCGCCACCTATTGGGGCGGGATCGTCTATCTCGGCGTTATCGGTTCGGTTGTCACCTTCCCGCTCTATTTTGCGATGATCCGCGAGATAGGACCGGGCAAGGCGGCCTATACCAGCGTGCTGGTGCCGGTGGTTGCGATGATCCTGTCGACCATTTTCGAAGGCTATGTCTGGACCATGCTGTCGGTCGGCGGCGCGCTCCTGGCGATGATCGGATTGCTGGTGGCACTGCGCGCGCGCAAGCCGAAACTGCCCCGCATCCCGGCCTGATTTCTCAGTCCAGTAGCGCCTGCATCCCCGCCTTGTAGTCCGGATATTGCGGTTCCCAGCCGAGCAGCCGCTTGGCCTTGCCGTTGGCCACCCGTCGGTTCTCTTCATAGAAGCCGAGCGCGGCCTGCGACAGATTGGCCTCCTCCAGCGACTGCAGCGGTGGCACGGCGATGCCCAGCAGCCGCGCCGCATGGGCAACAATCTCGTGCTGCGGCGCGGGCAGGTCGTCGGATATATTGTAGACGCCCGCCGGACCGTCAAAGGACGCAATCACCGCCGCGACAATATCATCGACATGGATCCGGCTGAATATCTGTCCCGGCATGTCGATCCGGCTCGACTTGCCGTCGCGCACCCGGTCCAGCGGGCTGCGCCCCGGACCATAGATGCCGGGCAGGCGAAAGACGTGCATGTCATCACGCAGCTCCTGCCAGCGCTGGTCGGCCTCGCTGCGTGCCTTGCGCCGGCCCGATCCGATCGGCGCGCTCTCGTCGACCCAGGCCCCGTCAGCGTCGCCATAGACCCCGGTCGAGGACAGATAGCCGCTCCACTGTAATGAAGCCGCCCGGACCGCCTCGCCATAACGATCTAGCAACGGCTCGCTGCCGTCGCGGGCCGGCGGTACCGAGGACAGCACATGGCTTGCGGATTCCAGTGCGCCCAGAACAGCGGGTTCATTGTCAAAGGCGATCGCGCCGTCCTGCGCCTTCCGGCGCGTGCCAATGACCTCCCAGCCGTCCGCCCGCAGCCGCTGCGCTAGCCGCGACGAACAATAGCCCATTCCGAAGATCAGCATCCGTGGCATCGGTCGCTATTCCTTTTCCAGCCTGCCCGGATTCAGCATCACCGGATTATCGACATGATCGGCTTTCCACTGCATCGCCATGCGTACCCGGGTCGCGCCGGATGGATGGTCGAAGAACAGCATCTCTTCCACCGGTCCCGGTTCGATCTTGCGATATTCCGAAAGCCGCATCGCGACCTTGGCAAAACCGTCCGGTTCTTTCGCGATATCAAGCCCGAAACGGTCGGCATCGCTTTCATTGATCCGGATCAAGCTATTGAACGCCGGGGTTGCGGCGAAGAAATAGACCGTCAAAATCAGGCTGAGCAAGGGTATGGCCGCCGGATCGGCTACGCTCCGGACTCCCCATTTGTCCCCATGGCGTTCGATCAGCCGCGGCGCGAGCCGCGCGACGATGAACAGTCCCAGCGCTACGATCAGCGCCAGAATGAGCACCGTCCGCCAGGTGTGGCCGAGCACATAATGGCCCATTTCATGTCCCATGACTGCGGCGACTTCGTCCGGATCGGTGCGTTCGAGCAGATTGTCGTTGAGCGAAATCCGGATGGTCGGCCCGATTCCGGAAACATTGGCCGATATCCGTTTGTGCTGCCTGGACTGGTCAAACACATAGATATGGTCTCCGGGTATGTCATATTCCTCCGCCATCGCGACGATGCGGTCGCGCAGCGGCCCGTCCGTCATTTCGGTATAGTCGTTGAACAAGGGCGAAATGAACACCGGTCCGAGCAGCAGCCCGATGAACAAAAAGCCTGCAATCACTCCCGTTCCCCAGACCCACCATGATTTCGGTGCGCGCCGGATCACCGCAAAAATGGCCATCAGCAGCAGCGGGAAGACGATCATCGAAATCACCAGGCTGACCGCCTGTTCGCCGAACCATGCACCGAAATCCTGACTCATCAGGCCATATTGCTTTTCGCGAAAAAAGCGGGTGTAGATCGTCCAGGGCAGGGCGAGCAGAAAACCGGCAACGACATAAGGCAGCGCATAGAGCCCGGGCTGCAGCCATTTTCTGCGCGTCACCCGTTCCGCCCAGTCCCGGAATCGGGCGGACAGGCGCGACTGGAGAATTATGAAATCGACCAGCACGCCAATCAGCGCCCCCCAAAGGATCAGCCAGTAGCCGCCCTCGAAATAGGCGTTGGATTTTTCAAGATCGGCGCCCTGCAGACTGTCGATATAGGCGCGGCTGGCCTGTTCGACATCGAAGGCTGGTGCGCCGGTCTGGGCAAAGGCAAACTCTGTCGGCAAACCGGCGATCAACAGGACGGCGACGACGAAAAGCAATAATCTGGACATGACCCACTCCCTTTGCCCCAGCCATAAACGCAATTGCGCGGGGTGCAAATGGCTCTTATGGCAAGGCCCATGCTAGATATTCAAAAAGCCCCGAATGACGAAATGGCCGATGCCGCGCCCGCACCAAAGGATCCGGCAACGATCCGCCGCGAGGATTATCGCCAGCCGGCCTGGTTCATTCCGGAAGTCGAACTGGATTTCGATCTTGGGCTCGAGCGAACGCTCGTCCGCTCGAAACTCGACGTGCGCCGTTCGAAGAGCGCAAAAGCGGACGAGCCGCTGGTGTTGCAGGGCGATGACATTACGCCAACCTCGGTCAAGGTGGACGGCGCGATCCGCAACGACTGGACGCTGGTCGAGGGCGATCTGGTGCTGCCGCTCAGCGGTGCATCGCATGTCGTCGAAATCGACGTCGAGCTCGATCCGTCGACCAATACCCAGCTGATGGGCCTCTACGCCTCCAACGACATGCTGTGCACCCAGTGCGAGGCGGAAGGCTTCCGCCGCATCACCTTCGCGCCCGACCGGCCCGATGTGCTGAGCCGCTATCAGGTCCGCATGGAAGCCGACAAGGCGAAATTCCCGGTGCTGCTATGCAACGGTGACAAGGTCGCCGAAGGCGATTCCGAAAACGGCCGCCACTGGGTGCAGTGGAATGACCCCTGGCTGAAGCCGAGCTATCTGTTCGCGCTGGTCGCGGGCGATCTGGTCGCCAACAGCGACAGCTTCACCACCCGGTCCGGCAAACCGGTCGAGCTCAATATATGGGTGCGCGACGGCGACCTCGATCGCACCGGTCACGCGATGAAGGCGCTCAAGGATTCGATGCGCTGGGACGAGGAGACCTATGGCCGTGAATATGATCTCGGCCTGTTCAATATCGTTGCGGTCAGTGATTTCAACATGGGCGCGATGGAGAACAAGGGCCTCAATATCTTCAACTCGCGCTATATTCTCGCCGACCCCGAAGTCGCCACCGATGCCGATTTCGACGGTATCGAGGGCGTGGTCGCGCACGAATATTTTCACAATTGGTCTGGAAACAGAGTGACTTGCCGTGACTGGTTCCAGCTCAGTCTGAAGGAAGGCTTCACCGTCTACCGCGACCAGAGCTTCTCCGCCGACATGGGCTCGGCGGCGCTCAAGCGGATCGAGGATGTGCGGGTCTTGCGCGCCGCGCAGTTCCCCGAGGATGCTGGCCCTCTGGCCCATCCGATCCGTCCGGAAAGCTATCAGGAAATCTCCAATTTCTACACCGCCACCGTCTACAACAAGGGCGCGGAAGTGATCCGGATGATGGCAACGCTGATGGGACCGGAGCAGTTCCGCAAGGGCACCGATCTCTATTTCGACCGCCACGATGGCGAGGCGGCGACCTGCGAGGATTTTGTCACCGCGATGGAAGACGGCGGCGAAATCGATCTGACGCAATTCCGCAAATGGTACGAAACGCCGGGGACGCCCAGAGTATCGGCGAAACTGTCGCACGATCCGCAAACCGGCACCGCGACGCTTCGCTGCACCCAGAGGATTGCCCAGAAGGGCGAAATGCCGACGCCGTCGGAACTGCTCATTCCGTTGCGCACCGCGCTGCTCGATCCCGAAACCGGCGCGCATGATGGCGAGCAGCTGCTGCTGCTCGACCAACCGGAAAAAACCTTTGTCCTCGAAGGCCACAAGGACCATCCGATCCTGTCGATCAACCGCGGCTTCTCGGCCCCGATCATCCTCGAAAGCAACCAGAGCGCCGAAGAATTGGCGTTTCTGTCTGCCCATGACGACGATCCGTTCGCCCGGTTCGAGGCGATGCAGCAGTTGATGACCCACTATCTGACGGCAAAGGTTTCCGGCACCCCGGTCGACCGCGATATCATCCTGCTGGCGATCGCCCGGATACTTGCTGATCCGTCGCTCGATCCCGCCTTCCTCGCCGAAATCATCCTGCTGCCCAGCGAAGCCTTTCTCGGCGACCAGATGGTCGAGGTCGATCCGCAGGCGATTCACGACGAACGCGAAAAATTGCGCGGCAAGATCGGCGTGCAGTTCGAAAAGCAGTTCCGCAAGCTCTACCGGTCCTGCGCGCCTGGCGAATTCTCGCTCGACGCCGGTGCGCGAGCCAAGCGCAAGTTGCGCAATGTCACGCTCGGCTATCTCGCCGCCTCGTTTACCGAGACGGCAGCCGAGACCGCGTTCGACCAGTATCGCGAGGCGGACAATATGACCGCCATGCAGGGCGCGCTCGCTGTGCTGTCGCATCTCGAGGCCGAGGAGCGCACCGTCGCGTTTGAGGATTTCTACAAGAGATTCAAGGGCAACCCGCTGGTTCTTGACAAATGGTTCAGCCTGCAGGTGATGTCGCTGCGCAGCGATACGCTGAAGCGGGTCGACAGCCTGTCACGCCATCCCGATTTCACCCTGTCCAATCCCAACCGGGTGCGCGCGCTCTATGGTGCGTTTACCGGCAATCAGGTCCGCTTTCACGATCCGTCGGGCAAGGGTTATCAGATGATCGCCGACATGGTGATCGCGCTGGACCGGCAGAATCCGCAAACCGCAGCCCGCTTCATTCCGGCGCTCGGCCGCTGGCGGCGCTTCGAACGCGGCCGGTCGGAATTGATGCGGCTGGCGCTCGAGAAGATCGCCGCGCAGCCGAATCTGTCGAAAGATGTCGCCGAACAGGTCCACAAAAGCCTTGCTTGATATCACCACGTCTTCTCTGCTCGACGGCGCAACGCACGGCTTTCTCGGCCGGGCAGGGGGTGTCTCGGAGGGAATTTACAGCGGATTGAATATCGGACTTGGCAGTGACGATGATCGTGCGGCCATCCTCGAAAACCGCCGTCGCGCGACCGAGGCTGTGCTGCCCGGTAGCGAACTCGTCACCGTGCATCAGGTGCACAGTGCCGATGTCGTAACCGTGAGCGCGACCCTCGACCCGCGCCCGCAGGCCGACGCGATGGTCACCGATCGTCCGAATCTGCTGCTCGGCATCCTGACCGCCGATTGTGTGCCGGTGCTGTTCCACGATCCGCAGGCCAATGTGATTGGCGCTGCCCATGCGGGCTGGAAAGGCGCGCTGGCCGGAGTCACAGACAACACGATATCGGCGATGGAAGCGCTTGGCGCGGACCGCAGCCATATCGCCTGCGCCATCGGTCCGTGCATCGCCCGGCCCAGCTATGAAGTCGACGTCGGCTTCCGCGCAAAATTTCTGGAGGCCGACACGGACAATGACCGCTTTTTCGCCGCCGGTAAGCCCGGCCATTTCCAGTTCGATATCGAATCCTATGTCGCGGCGCGCCTGCAAGCCGCTGGTATCAGCAGCATCGACAAGCTCGGTCTCGACACTTACGTCCACGCGGACCGCTATTTCAGCTACCGCCGCTCCTGCCATCGCGGCGAGCCGGGCTATGGCCGGCAGATTTCGTTGATCGGATTGAAGCCATGAACGCACAACGCATCGGTCTCGGGGCGGGGCTTGCCGTGTTCATCCTCATGCTGTTGATTCCGGCGCCCGCGTCAATGTCGGCGCCGGCATGGCATGTCGCCGCGCTGACCGTCTTGATGGCGGTCTGGTGGATGACCCAGGCGATCCCGCTCACCGCCACCGCGCTGCTGCCGTTTCTGGCGCTGCCGACGATGGGTGTGATGAATGCTGCCGACACTGCCAGCGAATATTATTCGCCGATCCTGTTCCTGATCCTCGGCGGTGCCTTTCTGGCGCTGGCGATCGAGCGGGTCGGCCTGCACAAACGTCTCGCGCTGGCAATCATCGGCCTGTCCGGCAAAAGTGCCTGGGGCATATTGTTCGCCTTCATGATCGCGACCGCGCTGCTCAGCATGCTGATCTCCAACACTTCGGCCACCCTGATCATGGTACCGATCGCGCTGGCTGTGCTGGTCGCCGGCGGCGTGCAGGAAAAGGAGACCGAGGGCTTCGCCGGTGCCCTGATCATGGGCGTCGCCTTTGCCGCCTCGATCGGCGGACTCGGCACCCTCGTCGGAAGCCCGACCAACGCGATTGCCGTCGGCCTGATCAACAAGACGCTCGGCATGCAGATCGACTTTGTCGGCTGGCTCAAATTCGGCCTGCCGATCGTCATCGTCGGCATCCCGGTCCTGGCCGGAATATTGATTGTGATACAAAAGGTTGGACGAGACAGTTTCGACGGCGTCAAGGCCAAGACGGTAATCGGCGCAGCGGGTCCGTGGAGTCTGCCGGAGAAACGGCTCGTGCCGGTCGTCGCCCTTGTTGTGCTCGGCTGGCTGCTGCTGCCTGAGATCAAGGGCTATTTTCCGGACGGTGCGCTGCACGACGGCAGCGTCGCCATTTTCGGCGGCCTGCTGCTGTTCATGCTGCCCGACGGCACCGGGCGCAAGCTGCTCAACTGGGACGAGGCCGACCGCGCGCCCTGGGGCGTGATCATGATGTTCGGTGGCGGCCTTGCGCTCGCTGCCGGAATTATCGAATCCGGGCTGGCCGACTGGCTTGGCTTGATGCTGGAACCGCTCAAGTCGGTGCCGGTGATCATCATCGCGGTCGCGCTGGTCGCGCTGGTCATTCTGGTCACAGAATTTGCCTCCAACGTTGCTACCGCCAGCGGCGTCATGCCGGTGGTTGCCAGCCTGATTCTTGCGACCGGTGTCGATCCGGTGTTGCTCGCAGTGCCTGCGGCAATGGCTGCCAGCTGGGGCTTCATGTTGCCCAGTGGCACCGGCCCCAATGCGATCGCCTGGGCCACGGGCCATATCGAATTGCCGAAAATGCTGAAGTCCGGCTTCCTGCTCGATCTTGCCGGTATCCCGATCATAATCGGCTGCATCTGGATGGTTGCCGTTGTAACTAGTTAGCTTTTCGTCCATGGTTTCGCCAAGATATTTGTGGATAGGGGGAAGAATATGTCCGAACATGATGATGACGTTGCCGGGATCCCGGTCACCCGCCGGATGCCCAAGGCCCCAATTGAAAGAATCGGTGGCCGCAAGCTGAAACCGGCGACATTGATGATGGGCCACGGCTATGATCCGGAGCTGTCCGAAGGCTCGCTCAAGCCGCCGATTTTCCTGACCTCGACCTTCGCCTTTGAAAACGCCGCGGCCGGCAAGCGCTTTTTCGAAGGCATCACCGGCAAGCGGCCCGGCGGCTCCGACGGACTCGTCTACTCCCGCTTTAACGGCCCCAACCAGGAAATACTGGAAGACCGGCTGAGCATCTGGGACGAGGCCGAGGATGCGCTGGTCTTTTCCAGCGGCATGTCGGCGATCACCACCGTGCTGCTCGCCAATGTCAACCAGGGCGACGTTGTCGTCCACAGCGGCCCGCTCTACGCGGCGACCGAGACCCTGATCAACAAGATCCTCGGGCGTTTCGGTGTCACTTTCCTCGATTTCCCGGCCGGCGCCGCACCGGGCGAGGTTGCTGTCATGCTCGAACAGGCCAAGCAGCAGGCCAAGGCCAACGGCGGCAAGGTCGCGATCATCTATCTGGAAAGCCCCGCCAACCCGACCAATGCGCTGGTCGATATCGAGGGTGTCGCCGCCGCCCGCGAGCAGGTCTTCGGCAGTGACAATCCGCCGCCGATTGCGATCGACAATACATTCCTTGGCCCGTTATGGCAGCAGCCGCTGAAACATGGCGCCGATATCGTTATTTACAGCCTGACCAAATATGTCGGCGGGCACAGTGATCTGGTCGCCGGCGGCGTGCTCGGCAGCAAGGCCCATATGGACCCGATCCGCGCGATCCGGAACACCATTGGTACGATCTGCGATCCCAACACTGCCTGGATGCTGATGCGCAGCCTCGAGACGCTGGAACTGCGCATGTCGCGCGCCGGCGAAAATGCGCTCAAGGTCTGCACCTTCCTGCGCGACCATCCCAAGGTCGACGGCCTCGGCTATCTCGGTTTTATCGAGAGCAACAGCCAGAAGGATATATACGAGCGCCATTGCAGCGGTGCCGGTTCGACCTTCTCGCTGTTCATCAAGGGCGGCGAGGCGGAGGCCTTCCGCTTCCTCGACACGATGAAGATCGCCAAGCTGGCGGTGAGCCTCGGTGGCACCGAAACCCTGGCCAGCCTGCCCGCCGCCATGACCCACCTCTCGGTCCCCGACGAACGCCGGGCGGCGCTGGGCATAACCGACAATCTCGTGCGCATCTCGATCGGCGTCGAGGATCCGGACGACCTGATCGCCGATTTCGAGCAGGCGCTGGCGGCGGTATGAGGGGAGTGCGGGGCAGGGTGAAATAGAGGGCAGCAAAGACGCGGGTTTTCTACTGCCTAATAAAACTTTTGGTGAATTTGATTTAATACCATGATTTACCAGAATTTATACTAAGAAAATTTGGCTTCTCTTTTATAAGATATATATTTTTCTATTGTAAAATATTTCACTATATTGTTTATATTTTACATTGAGCAAATTTTTACTAAAATTCGTGAAATTCATATTTCAATCGTTAACTAAATATTATATTTTTATCTCCTAAAGAAGTCGGTCGCATCATAGTTTATTTGCGATTTTAGGAGATGCAATGCGCGTACTGACTTGCCTCTACCATGAACACAATCACTGGATCGTGGCCTTGGCTGCTATAATGTGTATTGTCGGCTCTCTGACATCGGTGAAACTTTTTCAGCGCACCTTCACGGAGACGGGTGCACAACGATATCAGTGGTGCTTTCTATCCGCTTTCACCGCCGGTTCAGCGATTTGGGCGACGCACTTTATCGCCATGCTCGGCTACCAACCCGGAGTATCTGTAACACTGGACGGGACATTGACAGTGCTGTCGGCCCTGATTGCAGTTGGCGGTACCGGGGTGGGCTTGCTGGTTGGCTCTTCGCGGAACCGTTTCATAGCCGTTTTTACGGGCGGCGGGATCATTGGCTTGTCGATCGCTGCCATGCATTATGTTGGAATGTTTGCCTACCGGGCTGATGGAATCGTCAGATGGCTGCCGGAATATGTGATCGCTTCGCTAATCCTGTCTGTTGGCCTTTCCTCTCTCGCCATCGACCGGTTGAGGCAAAGTGGTGTGTCGAAACATATCGGGCTGCCTGCCGGGTTGTTCGCTGCGGCGATTGTAACCCTGCATTTTACCGGAATGGCTGCCTTTAGCGTGATCCCGCTTCCGGGTCTGCAATCCGGTGGCGACAGCGCGGCATTTACAACATTGGCACAGGCCGTCGCAGTGGTTGCTTTCCTGATCATTGGAGCCGGCATTTCCAGCCATCTGGTCGACCGGCGGACAAAGTCGAAATCACAAGAGCAGCTTCAGTATATCGCGCTCCACGATGCACTGACCAAACTGTCCAATCGCCGTGCCTTCTCAGAAGTTTTGGAGGCCGAATGCGAGAAGCTCAAGAACCAAGGGTCCCCGTTTGCCCTGCTGATGATAGACTTGGATCGATTTAAACCGATCAATGATACGCTTGGCCACCCTTCCGGAGATATTGTGCTTCAGAAGGTTGCTTCGCGCTTGCGTCACGCGGTCCGTTGCGGCGATTTTGTCGCAAGAATTGGCGGGGACGAGTTTGCAGTCATTGCTTATGGACTGACCTCGGAAGATGAGATCCGGGCCTTGGCAGGCAGAGTTGTCGAAATTTTGGGGCGACCATTCATTGTATACGGGCAAGTTGCAGAACTTGGAGCGAGTGTCGGGGTCAGTCTTGCGCCTGATCACGGGAATGACGCCGAAACTTTGGTACAATGTACTGACATTGCACTATATACTGCAAAACGGGCGGAGGAACGAGGCTATCGCTTGTTTGAACCATCCATGCAGGAAGTTATCCAACGTCGTCGCTTTCTCGAAGCCGATCTGCGCCGTGCCTGCATGCGGGAAGATTTCAAGATCGTCTATCAACCCATTATAGACTCGGCAACAGGTGCCTTCACCGGCGCGGAAGCGTTGTTGCGATGGACCTGTCCGGAGCGGGGTGAGGTTCAGCCATCTGAATTTATTCCGATTTTGGAGGAACTGGGACTGATTTCGCGAATAGGGGCCGGGGTTCTCAAGCAAGCCTGCCATGATGCGGCTTTGTGGCCTCAGCATCTGGGTCTGGCTGTCAATATTTCGCCCGTTCAGTTGCTCGATCCGCGACTGCCGCAAACAGTGATGCAGGCATTGGAGGATTCGGGTTTTCCGGCATCGCGTCTGGAGCTGGAAATTACCGAGACTGCGCTGCTCGGTAACGACGATATTGTGATGCACACGTTGACCAAATTAAGAGAGTCGGGGATTCGGATTTCGCTGGATGATTTCGGAACAGGCTATTCATCGCTTAGCTATTTGCACCGCTTTCCGATTACACGGATCAAAATCGACAAATCTTTTGTGCAGCGGTTGCCGACCGATGAAGGCAGCGCGTCGATCGTTCGGGCTATCACGCAGCTTGGTGCAAGCCTTCAAATGAAGGTAACCGCCGAAGGCATCGAAACCGACGAACAGATGGCGTGTATTGCGGAGCAGGGATGTAATGACGTGCAGGGCTTTTTGTTCAGTCGACCAATCAATGCGTCCTCCATCGGTGACCTGTTCCACAACGAAAAAAACAAGGCTGCTGCAGCGTGAATGCACATCGTTCCCACAAGCAATTCTCGCGTCTTCTCTATACCAGTGCATTCAACGGCGATTCTTCCGCTGTGCAACCGCAGCAAACCGTTCGCGATATTGCGGAAACCTCTGCCGCGAACAACCGCGTCTCTGACATCACTGGCAGCCTGTTCTTCGTAGACGGTGTCTTTATCCAGATTCTGGAAGGGCCGCCCGACGAGGTGGAAAAGACATTTGAGCGTATTTGCTGCGATTTTCGCCATGCCGATTTGCGGCTGATTGATCTGACCGGTGTTTCGGAGCGATTGTTCGAGGAGTGGGACATGGCTTGTCTGTATGAGGATCAAGAGTCATCGCTGGCGCTCCGCGATGGACTGCAGGAAGTCCGTTTTCTGGTCGGCATAAACGCGAGCCAGGCGGCGCTGCAAATGCGCAGTCTGCTGGAGAGCCAGTCAGTCGGTGGCGAAGCCTGAAATTCAATGTCTTGCCCGGGATCCCGGAAATTGGCGACTTGCGCCAAGAGCCGCGGAAAACAAAACCCGTGTTTGCCGTCAGTTTTTTTGAATCCGCGTCGCGCGGCATAGGCGGGCCGGAGTCAGTCCGACTACCCGGTCTCGCTCACGACTGCGCGACCATTTCAATCCGCAAAACCTCGATTGCGTCCTCCCGTCCGGCGAAATCGGCAAAATCACCGACCTCCAGCCCGATAAGCGCGCGGCTGATCGGCGCGGAAAAGGACACGAGCGCACGGGACGGATCCGCTTCGTCATCGCCGACCAGGGACAGAATCTTCTCTTCTCCGTTGAGCAGAAACGCTATTCTCGTACCAAAGGCGACCTTCTCGCCGCTTGGCACCGGCGGCAGCTCGGCGGTGGATTGCCGGGTATTCCAGTAGCGCAGGTCGCGCTTGGCGATCTTGAGCGCGGTTTCGTCGGTCAGCACCGCAATCTCGGCCTGCAAGGCAGCGACGCGATCCTTGATCAGCCGCAGTCCGCGCGCGGTGACCAGATTGGGTCCGACGGGGATCGGATGCTCGAACTTGGGCTCGAGATGCTCGTCATCCCCTTCTCTGCGAAAAGCGACGCTCATCGATCAGGTCCCGGTTTTGGGCGTCTTGGATGTCACCCAGATATCCACCGGCGCGACGAACCTGCCATGCGCCGGCGCGCCTACGTCGATCCGCTCGGCGGTGACCCGCTCGCCGCTGGCCAGCGTGAACGATGCCCAGGGTTTGGGCATGCGGCTGAAGGTCATTTTCTGGATCGGTGCGCCGGTGGCGCTGTTCATGATGGTGGCGATGATACTCATGCTGGCTCGCTTGCGATGGATGCAGCGGAGTGTCAACTGCCGGAACGTGAAGACATGTTGGCGCTCAGCGCCAGTCGACGATAGGCCAGCCGCGCTGCTCGGCCAGCCGCCGCATCTTGGGGGTCGGAGTGGTCGCGATTGCCTCGTCGGCAAATTCAAGCATCGCCTTGTCACTGACATGGTCGGAATAGGCACGCACATGGCTTTCGGCGCGCTGCCAGCCCTGTGCGGCGAACAGCGCCTCGATCCGACCGATCTTGGCGTCGTCATAGCAATTCTCGCCGAGGATCTGCGGTCGCACCCGGCCCTCGCCGTCGACTTCCAGCCGTGTGCCGATCAGATGGTCGAAACCGAGCCTTCGGGCAATCGCTTCGGCATAAAGTTCGTAGGATGCGGTGACCAGCACCAGTTTCCGTCCGTCGGCGCGATCCGACTCGATTTGCTCGAGTGCTTTTTGATGGCGGTTGGCACGCATCACATGATCGGCGAAGCGCTCGATATGCGGTTGCAGATCGGCCAGTTTCGGGCCGCTGCCCATCAGCAGGCGCTGGTTGAAGGTCTTCAGTTGCCCGCGGCTGATCAGCTTGAGCCCGTAGCCGATGAAGCCGAACGGGAGCAGCGGGAGAAATATCAGCCGCCATGGCGCCCGTGCGAACAGCAGGTAGAAGAGGAAGGGCGTGTAGGTCCCGCGCACGGTGATCGTCCGGTCCATGTCGTAAAGCGATATCTTCTGCATGCCGTCCCGCAATCCCCGTTGGAGCGGTTCCATAGCAGCCGCTTCGCAAAAGCGCCAAATATTTGAGCGGTTTAATCGCTTGAGATTTGCCGAAAATTCGGTCACCTATAGAGGCGATGGCAATACCCAGCGATTTTGTCGAAGAGACGGCCGAAGACGGAGCGGTGATACTGCATTTTTCCGGCGATCTTTCGATCGCCAGCATGGGGGATTTGCCGGAACGGCTCAGGGAATATGTCGGAGATGTCAGCCGGCTCGATATTGCCGAAACCGGCTATGTCGATACGGTCGGCGCCTGGCTGGTCCATCGAACCGCGCGTGAAATGGATGCCGAGATTGTCGGGGCCGATGACGAAGCCGAGCGGCTGATTGCCGCCGTTGCCGGGGCCGATCAGGCAACCGATATCCGGCCCGAGCCGCCCAATCCTGTGCTGCGGGTGCTCAACGAGGTCGGTGAGGCGACAACCATCGCCTTCTCCACGCTGAGCGGACTGGTCGGCTTTTTTGGCGCGATCATGATCGGCTTTTTCCGATTGCTGCGCCACCCCGGCAAGATCCGCTGGAACGCGGTGATCCAGCGCTTTGACGTGGTCGGTGTTCGGGCTTTGGGTATCATCGGCCTGATGAGCTTTCTTATCGGCCTGGTGATCGCGCAACAGGGCGCGGTGCAGCTGCGGCAGTTCGGCGCGGAAGTGTTTACCGTCAATCTGGTCGGCCGGTTGACGCTGCGCGAGCTCGGCGTGCTGATGACCGCGATCATGGTGGCAGGACGGTCCGGCTCGGCCTTTGCCGCGCAAATCGGCACGATGAAGCTGACCGAGGAAATCGACGCGATGCGCACGATTGGCGTGTCGCCGATCGAGGCGCTGGTGCTGCCGCGCTTCATCGCCGCCGTGTTCATGCTGCCGCTGCTCGGATTCTATGCGTCGGTCGTGGCGATCATCGGCGGCGGCCTGCTCAGCTGGGTCGAGCTGGATATCCCGCCGGCGACCTTCTTCTCGCGTATCCGCGAGGTGGTGCCGCTGACCGACGTCTATGTCGGGCTCGTGAAAGCGCCGGTATTCGGCGCGATCATTGCGATCACCGGCTGTTATCAGGGCATGCAGGTCAAGGGCAATGCCGAGGATGTCGGCAAGCGGACCACTGCAGCGGTGGTTCAGGCGATCTTCCTGGTGATTGTGCTCGACGCCTTTTTCGCCGTCTTCTTCACCTGGATCGGATGGGATTGATGGGCGATTCGGAAACCCTTACCTATGATCGGGACTATGATGGCCCGATCGTGAGCGTGCACGGCCTGCGCAACAGCTTCGGCGAGCAAGTGGTGCATGACAATCTCGATCTCGATGTGCAGCGCGGCGAAATTCTCGGCGTGGTCGGCGGCTCCGGCACCGGCAAATCGGTACTGATGCGCTCGATCATCGGATTGCAGACACCGAAAGAGGGCGAGGTCAGGGTCTTCGGTGAACAGATATTGGGCAAGTCCGATGCCGAGACAATCGAGATTCGCAAGCGCTGGGGCGTCCTGTTCCAGGGGGGCGCGCTTTTCTCCACATTGACCGTTGCCGAAAATGTCATGGTGCCGATCCGCGAATTCTATCCGGACATGGATCGCGACTTCCGGCGTGAAGTCGCCAAGTACAAGGTCTGTCTGTCCGGCCTGCCGCCGGATGCGGCACCGAAATACCCGTCCGAACTGTCCGGCGGCATGCGCAAGCGGGCCGGCATCGCGCGGGCGCTGGCGCTCGATCCGGAACTGCTGTTTCTCGATGAACCGACCGCCGGTCTCGATCCGATCGGCGCCGCCGCGTTCGACAATCTGACCAAGGAATTGCAGCAGACGCTGGGACTGACCGTGTTTCTGATCACCCATGATCTGGATACGTTGCACGCGATTTGCGACCGCGTCGCGGTGCTCGCCGACCAGCGTGTGATCGCGGTCGGCACGATCGACGAATTGCTGGCGCTCGACCACCCGTGGATTCAGGAATATTTCAATGGTCCGCGCGGTCGCATGGCTTCCGCCGGGAAAAAGATGCTGGGATGAGAATGGTGAACCGAAACAGAGAATTGTTGCAGGTGCCGACACCGCTCGGCATAGAGGTGAGATAGATGGAAACGCGCTCCAACCATATCCTTGTCGGTGTTGTCACTTTGGCGATGCTGGCGCTTGTCGCGGCCTTTCTGGTCTGGATCGTCCGCTTTGGCGATGGTGAGACCAAGCAATATGACATATTCTTCTCCCAGTCCGTCGGCGGTCTGGCATCGGGAACCGGCGTTACCTTTGCCGGCGTGCCTTCAGGGCAGGTGATCAAGGTTGAGCTGTGGAAAAAGGATCCCAATTTTGTCCGCGTGCGTATCGCCGTTAGCGAAGACACGCCGATCCTCGAAGGGACTACCGCCACCATCCAGAGCGTCAGCTTTACCGCGCCGCCCAATATCCAGCTTGATGGAGCCAAAAAGGGTGCTCCGCCGATTACCGAACTTGGCCCTGAAGGGGTGCCGGTGATCCCGACCAAGCCCGGCGCGCTGGGCGAATTGCTCAACAGCGCACCGCTGGTGGTTGAACGGCTGGCTACCCTGACCGACCGGTTGACCCTGCTGTTGTCGGATGAAAATCAGAAGTCGATCAGCGGCATTCTGGCCAATACCAGTCAGCTGACGGGCAGTCTTGCGAAACAGGCGCCCGCGCTGGAAGCGTTGATGGAAGAATCGCGAATTGCCATCCGCAATGCTGCTGTAACAGTTGAAAAACTCGGGCTTGTGGCAGACAGCACCAACGATTTTCTCACCAATAACGGTGAACCGGTCGCGAAGAATCTCGCCAACACTCTCGACGCCGCAGCCAAGAGCCTGCGGGCCCTGGAAGGGGTGTTGAACAACGCCCAGCCCGGTGCAGAGCATTTTTCCAAGAAAACCCTGCCGGAAGTGGACCAGCTGGTCGAAGATATGCAGGCGCTGACCAAGTCGATGACCAATGTCACCGAACGGCTGGACCAGGGCGGGGCCGGTTCATTATTGTCGGCACCGGCGCTGCCGGACTATGAGCCGGGACAATGAAGGGGCAGATATGATGCGCAAATTTCGACTTTTGACCGCCGTCGGTCTGCTGGCCGCAACCGCACCGCTCGGGGGCTGCGTCAGTTTCGGCGGTGCCGAACCGCCACCGTCCCTGTTGTCACTGTCGGCCGATCAGAAACTGTCTGCCGGCGCGATGCAGAGCGGGCCGCAAAGCGGTTCGCTGGTCGTGGCTCTGCCGGCCGCGCCGCAAAAGCTCAATACCATCCGCGTCCCGGTACAAACAACCGGTACCGGCATTGCCTATCTGAAAGACGCCGTCTGGGTGGACAAGCCGGCCCGCCTTTTCCAGGATTTGCTCAGCGAGACGATCGCCGCGCGCAATGGCCGTCTGGTGCTTACTGCTGCCGAAGCCGGCGGACTGGCAGAAACCTATGTCACGGGCGAACTGGTCAATTTCGGTCTCGACGGTCCCAGCCTGACGGTCACCGTCACCTATGACGCGGTCAAAATGACCAAGGACAAGCCGGTCTTGAAAAAACGCTTCGAAGCCAGCGAGCCTGTTTTCGCCGCAGAACCCGGGCCGGTGGGCGAAGGCCTCAACAAGGCGGCCAACAAAGTGGCTGCCGATGTCGCGGAATGGGTGGGTTAGGGATTCGGCAAATCCGCTATTCTTCGCCGTAGCTGAACCCCTCGGGTTCCGGCCAGTCAATCGCCGTCGCCGCCATTACCTGGAACAGACAGCCCATTTCTTCCGGATCCGTTAGCCGCTGGTGCGCTGCCCGGATCGTGTCGGCCTGTTTCGGGCTCGCCGCCGCAAGCGCAACAGCGCGCTGATCGATGCCGAGCGACTTCAGCCACTGGCCCTGCTGTGCCGGCCCGCTCACCGCCAGCAGGCGGTTGCGGGCAATATTGGCGAGCGTATGAAAATCGACATGGGCGGTGAGATCCGACGTGCCGGGGCAGTCAAACGGACTGATCGGCATATGATCCTTGATCGCCTGCAGCGTGCTGCCGGTGCCCGGCCTGGTATAGCCATAGTCGATCGTCAGCAGGGTCCCGCCCTGTTTCGCCAGGCGGTTGGCCAGATTCCCGGCCCATTCCACGCTGACCGGCGAGCGTTCCAATATCGTGCCTTCGGGAAATCCGCTGGTAGTGCCGCCAATCCTGTCCTCTGTGGGATCGATGCTCGGGACAGCGATAAACTTGCCGCGATCCCGCGTCACCATCTGCCGTCGCCAGCCGTCGGCTGTCGCGACAAACTGTTCGACCGGCAGGGCGTCGAAAAATTCATTGGCGACGATCAGCAGCGGGGCGTCATCCGGCAGGCCCGCGATATCTTCGTGCCAGACGGCATCGGGATGCAGCTGCGCCTGTCTGGCTTTCAATACCGGGCTGGTTTCGACAAAATGGATCGTCGGATGGCAGCCGAACCTGGCCATGGACCGCAGCGCATCATGCGCCAGCGTGCCGCGCCCGGGTCCCAGTTCGACATAGTGACAACGGCCGGGCGAGCCCTTGCGCAGCCATAGATCGGCCAGCCAGATGCCGACGATTTCGCCGAACATCTGGCTGATTTCCGGAGCGGTGACGAAATCACCCTCTTCGCCGAGCGGGTCCTTGCTGGCATAATAATGGGCATTGGCGATCGCCATATAGTCGCCGAGCGGGATCGGACCTTCACGATCGATCCGGTCCGCGATTACATGCGCTGCAGTGGGTAGGTCCGGCTTGGTGCCCTCAGGCAACGCTCTTGTCTCCCGCCACCGGTTCGACACGCGCGCGCCTGCCTTTCGCGGTGAAGACCAGCCACGCACCAAGCAGAATCATCGGCACCGTCAGCCATTGGCCCATGCTGAAGCCCGATTGCTCGACCAGCCAGCTGAGCTGTGCATCCGGCTGGCGGAAAAACTCGACCGTGAACCGGCTGAAGCCGTATACCAGCAACCCGGTGCCGACCAGCTTGCCGGGCTGGTAACGGGCATCGGTCTTCCAGAAGAGGAAGGAGAGAATGAGAAAATAGAGGATACCTTCCAGTCCCGCCTCGTAAAGCTGGCTGGGGTGGCGGGCCACCTCGCCGCCCATCGGGAACACGATCGCCCAAGGCACGTCGGTTGCCCGGCCCCACAGCTCGCCATTGACGAAATTGGCCAGTCGTCCGAAGAACAGGCCGAAGGGAATGACGCAGGCGATATAATCGCACATCCGCAGAAAATCGAGCTTCTCGCGCCGCGCTGTCCACCACAGGGCCAGCACAACGCCGATCGTGCCGCCGTGCAGCGACATGCCGCCCTTCCACACCTGCAATATCTTGACCGGATCCATCAGGATCTCCGGACTGTAGAAAAACACGTAACCGAGCCGGCCACCGACGATGATGCCGAGCGTTGCCCAGAAAATCATGTCGTCGGCGTGGCGGCGGGCCATCGGCGAACCCGGCTGGGCCACCAGCCTGGTCAGATACCAATAGCCGATCAATATGCCGGCGAGATAGGCCAGCGAATACCATTTGAGCTGGAAAAAGCCGAGGTCGAGCGCATTGGGGGAGAGGCCGAGCTCCGTAAATTGCGTAAACTGTGCCGCATTGGCCAAGATAATATCAATCAACTCTTTTCCCCGTGTGGTTTCCTGTCCATATAAAGGGAAAATTCCCTATACCAAGAGGGAACAACGGGAGACTGGAATAATGGCGACCTCTGAACTGGACATGGTAATCGACAAAACGCTGGAAGCGCTGACCCAGCCAGGCCAGTTGCTGGAACTCGACACGATCAACAAATACGGCGTCGACATGCCCATCTTCAAGAATGCACCACAGAATGTCTCGGACTATTTTGCCTATTTCTGCCACCAGCATGCCGACAAGGAATTTCTGGTCGATGGTGATATCCGGATCACCTTCGGAGAGGCTTATGCCGCTGCCCGTGTCCTGGCCGGCGGGCTGGTCGAAGGCTATGGCGTGCAGAAAGGCGACCGGATCGGCATTGCTGCGCGCAATTCGGCCAACTGGATCATTCTCGATATGGCGATCACCATGGCTGGCGCCATATCCACCAAGCTGAACGGCTGGTGGCGTGGCGACGAGCTGGCCGACGGCATTGAAGATGTTGGCTGTTCCTATGTTTTTGCCGACTATCAGCGGGCCGAACGACTGGTTGAATCCAAACGCGATCACGGTGCGGAGCTGCTGATCTTCGAACATGACAAGCTGCCGCTCGAAGGGCTCAAGGTCATGCTCGAAAAAGGCGGCGGCGCGGACACGCCGTTGCCGCAGATGCAACCCGACGACAATGCAACGATCCTGTTCACTTCCGGTTCGACGGGCCGTTCGAAGGGCGCCTATGCCGATCATCAGTCGGTGGTGCAGGGTGCGATGAGTTTCGTCGGCACCGTGCTGGTGCTGGTCAATATCATGGAAAAGCAGGGCAAGATGCCCGAAGGACAGCCGACCGCGATGGTCTGCGTGCCGCTGTTCCACGTTACTGCATCGGTGCCGCTGGTGCTGGTCAGCTATGCGATCGGGCGCAAGCTGGTGATGCTCAACAAATGGGATGCGGAAGAGGCAATGCGCCTGATCGAAAAGGAACGCGTTACCTATTTTGTCGGCGTGCCGCTGATGAGCATGGAAATCTATTCGCATCCGCATTTCGACAAATATGATCTCAGCAGCTGCGTCACCATGGCGGCTGGCGGCGCACCGCGTCCGGTTGAGCATGTCCGGCGGATCAAGGAGAAAATGGGCGATGGCTATCCGGTGATCGGCTATGGCCTGACCGAAACCAACGGCGTCGGCTGTTCCAACCAGAATGAAAATTATCTCGCCAAGCCGGACAGCACCGGCCGGGCCACACCGCCGATTGTTGATGTCGCGATTCTCGACGATGACGGCAACAAGATGCCGCAGGGCGAGCGCGGCGAAGTGTGCATCCGCACCGCTGCCAATTTTACCGGCTACTGGAACAATGAAGAGGCGACCCGCGATGCCTTTACCGATGACGGCTATTTCCGCACCGGCGACATCGGTTATCTCGATCCCGAGGGCTATCTCTATATCGTCGATCGCAAGAAGGAGATCATCATCCGCGGTGGCGAGAATATCAGCTGCCAGGAAGTGGAAGCCGCTGTCTATGCCAATCCGGCAGTGGGGGAAGCCTGCATTTTCGGTGTTCCCGACGAGCGGTTCGGCGAAGTGCCGGCATTGGTCTACCACACCAAGGAGGGTCACAGCCTCTCCCGCGAAGAGCTGATGGAATCGCTCAAGCACCAGCTCGCCCCCTTCAAGCTGCCGGTGCATGTCTGGCAATATGACGAGCCGCTGCCAAAGCTCGGCACCGCAAAGATCGCCAAAATCATATTGGCGAAAAAACATCGGGACGAACTGGCCGCAACTGGATGAATATACGCGCCTCCATTCCGGCCGCCCCGGCCGACCCCGCGACCCGGATCTCCCGGCAGCGGGAAATCATCAATCGCCGGGTGCTGGCCGACGAAATCGAACGACTGATAGCCGAACATGGCATGCCCCAGGCGCGGGTAAAAATACTGCCGCTGCTGCAGGACGCGCTCGACAAGGGCCGGGCGGAAATCAGCACGCGCTTGCGCAAACGGCCTTCGGCCGGTCACGAGATGGCCGCGGCGCAATCCTTCCTGGTCGATCAGCTGGTCCGGCTGATTCACGATATCGCGGTATATCACCAATATCCGGTGAGCAATCCGTCGGCAGGAGAGCGCATCGCGGTGATGGCGGTGGGTGGATATGGTCGCGGCGAAATGGCCCCGCACAGCGATGTCGATATCGCGTTCCTGACTCCGCACAAGACCAACAGCTGGACCGAACAGGCGGTCGAGGCGATGCTCTACTGGCTCTGGGATCTCGGCTTCAAGGTCGGACAGAGCAGCCGTTCGATCGATGAAATGGTGCGCATGGCCAAAGAGGATCTGTCGATCCGTACCGCCCTGCTCGAAGGCCGCTATGTCTGGGGCGACACCGGTGTCTACGAGGAAGCCAAACAGCGTTTCTTCAATGACGTCGTCGCCGGCACAGACAGCAGCTTCGTTGCCGAGAAACTGGCCGAACGCGATGCCCGGCATGTCAAAATGGGCGACAGCCGCTATGTCGTCGAGCCCAATGTGAAGGAAGGCAAGGGCGGGCTGCGCGATCTGCAGACGCTCTACTGGATCGGCAAATATATCCACCGGGTGACGTCCGCCGGAGAGCTGGTCGATGTCGGCCTGCTCACCACCGACGAGTTCAAACGTTTTCGCAAGGCCGCCAATTTCCTCTGGGCGGTGCGCTGCCATATGCACGATATCACCGGCCGCGCGGAAGACCGGCTGACCTTCGACTTGCAGCCCGAGGTCGCGCGGCGCATGCGGTTTGCCGACCGGCCCGGAAAATCCTCGGTCGAGCGGTTCATGCAATATTATTTCCTGAACGCGAAAGTGGTCGGCAATCTGACCGGGGTATTCCTTGCCCATCTGGATGAAACGCACAATGCCGGTGTCCGCCGGTTCCTGCCCTCGCTCACCCGCAAGCCGAAGAAGCTCAACGGCTTCGTGCTGGATCGCGGACGGCTGGCCTTGCCGGACGAAACATTTTTCGAGGAAGACCCGATCCGGTTGCTGGAAATTTTCTGGCTGGCCGACAAGCACGGGCTGGAAATCCACCCGCTGGCGATGCGGTCGGCACGACGCGATTCCAAGCTGATCGACAACAAGGTCCGCAAGGACAAGCGCGCGAACAAGCTGTTTCTCGACGTGCTCTGCTCGCCGCGTGATCCCGAACTGGTTCTGCGGTGGATGAACGAGGCGGCAATTTTTGGTCGGTTCATTCCCGATTTCGGCCGTGTCGTCGGGCAGATGCAATTCGACATGTATCATCATTATACCGTCGACGAACACAGTATCCGGGCGATCGGACTGCTCGCCAAAATCGGCCGGGGCGATCTCGTTGACGACCATCCCAACAGCACCGCGACGATGGAAAAGCTGCAGAACCGCCGGGTATTGTTTGTGGCCACATTGCTGCACGATATCGCCAAGGGCCGCGGCGGCGACCACAGTGTCCTCGGTGCGGATGTGGCGATGAAGCTTTGTCCCCGGCTCGGTCTGAAACCGCATGAAACCGAACTGGTCGCCTGGCTGGTCCGCAACCATCTGCTGATGTCGGCGGTGGCCTTCAAGCGCGACCTGTCGGATTTCAAGACCATCCAGGATTTCGCCAGCCGGGTGAAGAGCGTCGAGCGGCTCCGTCAGCTGACCGTGCTGACCGTTGTCGATATCCGCGCGGTCGGACCGGGCGTGTGGAACAGCTGGAAACGGCAGTTGCTGACTGACCTGTTCGAAGCCGCGCAGGAAATGCTGCTGCTCGGCCACAAACAGCGGGGCCGGAAGGACCGGATCGACGAGAAAAAAGCGGTGCTGGCCGAAACGCTGGCGTTGCCGGACGTCGAATTCAAGAAGCTGGCGAAGAAATTCACCGATGCCTACTGGATCGCCGAGCCGGATGATATCATTGCCCAGAATGCCCGGCTCGTGCTTGATGCCGGTGATACCGATCTGGCGATTTTCGCGGATGTCTATCCCGAACGCGGCGCCACGTTGATAACCGTCTATGCCGCCGACCATCCGGGCCTTTTCTACCGTATTGCGGGGGGTATCCATGTATCGGGCGGCAATATCATCGACGCGCGCATCCATACCACGCGCGACGGCATGGCTCTGGACAATTTCCTTGTCCAGGACTCGCACGGCAAACCCTTTTCAGAAAGAGGTCAGCTGGACCGCCTCAGGCAGGCGGTCGAGGACGCGATGGCCAACCGCACCAAATTGTCCACCAAGCTGGAGGCCCGGCCGCTGGCGCATTCGCGCGCCGGTGCTTTTGCCATTACGCCCTTCGCGCTGGTCGACAATGACGCCTCCAACCGGTTTACCGTGATCGAGGTCAACGCGCAGGACCGGCCGGCCCTGCTCAACGAGCTCGCCTATGCACTGTTCGAATCCAAGGTGACCGTGCACAGCGCCCATATCGCGACTTATGGCGAGCGGGCGGTAGATACATTCTATATCACCGATCTGCTCGGTGGGAAGATTACCAGCAAGCAACGGCTGAACGGATTGCAAAAACGCCTGACCAATGCGGCGGAACGCAAGAATGGCGCGGAAACCGCCTAGGGCAGCTTTTTCTTCAGCGCCGCCAGCGCGCCAAACGGTCCCGCTTCCTCTTCCGATTTGAGCATTTTCTGCGCCACCAGGTCCGCATTGGGACCGCGCGGAAAGGGAGGCAGCGCCAGGTAGAGCGTCTGGGCTATGGCTTCGCCGAGATCGATCTGGCCATTGTCATATTCGATAATGTCGCACTCTTCTTCGGTGAGCTCGATTTCCTCGTCGGTACCGTCAATGTCCAGCTCGGGCACAAAGGCGATGTCAAATTCTTCGCGCAACCGGACCTGAAAGCTCTCTCCGGTCACGGAACAGCGCTGCTGCAGGTCGGATTCGATCCGGCCGCTGAAGCCGATCCGGTCCTCGCCGGCCTGCAGCGTATAGCGGGCATCCAACGAGGTGATTTTTGGCAGATCGAATCTCTGTGCCAGCTTTTGCCGCTCTTCCTCGTTCGCCGACAGCTGGCCGGTACGCGGCGTTGAGCCGATTTCCGACAGCTTGACGATATAGGAGAATTCGGGCCGTTCCGTCATGCAGTCGGTCCGCTGGCCGGAAGCTGGCCGGCAATGATGGCGTCGGGGTCGCTTGCCAGCAGCGCGGCATGAAAGCCGCTCAGCCGGCTGGCAAGAATGTCCAGCGCCGCATCGTCCGGCTGTTCACCGCGAAAAATATTGCGGATGATCGCCGCGCGCAGGTCCGCGCCCTGCTCAAGTGCCTCCCGATAGGCACCAACCCGGCCGCCCAGGGCGCCCATCATCCGCCCGACATGCTTGCCGACAATCATGTCGCCGATGCCGATCTGACGCAATTGGCCGTCCATGTCGCGGATGAAAAGCTCGGTCAGCCAGGCAAGTTCCTGACCCCGCTCCTCATCTTTTTCGAGCCGGATCAGAACCAGCGAGAATATGGCGGCGATCATGTCGAACCGGCCATCAATACTATCCGGCACCTGTGCCTCTTCGTACCAGGCCGGTTGCCGCCCTTCGCTGACGATCGCATTGTACAGCGGCTGCATTTTTGCATTGGGATTGTCTCGGGAAAAAATCTTGCTGAAAAAGGACATTGCTGGTTCCGCTGGTTGGATCGTAAGTTTATGGAGGATCAGGGCGTTTGTTAAGTCTGGATACAGGGCATATTGATATTTATGGCCCGAGATGCAATGGGCGATGACAGGTCAGCTACCGATATGGTGCTTGCTGGATAGTGGAGAATGAGTTTGATGGTCGGCAATATCAGAAAATACAGCCTGTGGCTTGGGCTAATGGCCGGAACCATGACGATGGCCGGTTGCACCCAGGTGCGCGGCCACCAGGGATATATTGCCGATGAAGTGCTGATGTCGGCGATTCAACCGGGCATTGACAACCGCCAGTCGGTGGAAATTTCACTCGGTCGCCCGACGTTCACGGGCCAGTTTGACGACAATACTTGGTATTATCTGTCCCGGGACACCCGCCAATATGGCTTCAACAACCCGCGTCCGCGCGATCAGCTGGTGATGCGCGTGCAATTTGATGCCGATGGCAACGTTACGGCGGTTGACCGTACCGGCCTCGAACTGGTTGCGAACATCAGCCCCGACGGTGACAAGACCCCGACTCTGGGCCGTGACCGCTCCTTCTTTGAAGAGCTGTTCGGCAATATCGGTGCGGTTGGCGCCCCCGGCGCCCAGGGTCAGAGCAACGACCCCACCCGGCCCTAGCGGTTTCGCCTATTTGGCAATACCGCTGGCGGCGAGGACCGCCAGGGTCACCAGTTCCGAAGCGCTTGAGGCCATGGTGGCGATCTGCACCGATTTCTGCAGGCCGACCAGCATCGGTCCGATTACCGAATCACCGCCCAGTTCGCGCAGCAATTTCGCTGACAGGTTGGCGGATTGCAGGCCGGGCATGACCAGCACATTGGCCGGTTGCGACAGGCGGCTGAACGGATAGTTTGCCATCAGCTTGGGATTGAGCGCCACATCGGGGGCCATTTCGCCTTCATATTCGAAATTGACGCGCCGCTGGTCGAGCAGAGCCACGGCTTCCCGCAAATTCTCCAGCCAGCGGCCTTCGGGATTGCCGAAGGTCGAATAGCTGAGAAAGGCAACGCGCGGTTCGTGGCCCATTTGCCGCGCGACCGCCGCGGTCTGTTCCGCGATATCGGCCAGTTCGTGCGCCGAGGGCCTTTCGTTGACCGTGGTGTCGGCCATGAACACCGTGTGATGCTGACCGACCATGATATGGATGCCAAAGGCCGTCCGGCCCTTCTCGATATCGATCACCTTGGCAACATCGCGGAAGGTTTGCGAATAGGGCCGGGTAACCCCGGTGATCATGGCGTCGCCCTGGTCCATCGCCAGCAGCGCCGAACCGAATATGTTACGGTCCTGATTGACCATGCGCTTGATATCACGTTCCATATAGCCGCGGCGGTGCAGCCGTTCGTACAGCATGCTCACCATGTCGGGGACCAGCGGACTGTTGCGGCTGTTGTGCACTTCGAAGCTTTCCGGATTGCGCACGCCCAGCTCCTTCAGCTTTTCCCGGACGCGGTCGTCGCGTCCGACCAGCACCGGCGTACCATAGCCGCCATCCTGGAACTGGATCGCCGCGCGCAGCACGACATCCTCTTCGGCTTCGGCAAAGATGATTCGCTTCGGTGATAGGCGGCAGGCTTCATAGGCCTGGGTCAGCACCGACGTGGTCGGGTTGAGGCGGGCCTTCAGGCTCTGGCGATAGGCGTCCAGATCCTCGATCGGCTTCTGGGCGACACCGCTGTCCATGGCGGCTTTGGCCACTGCAGCCGAGACCACGTCCATCAGGCGCGGATCGAAGGGTGCGGGAATGATATAGTCGACGCCAAAGCTCGGCGCGTTGCCGCCATAGGCGACGGCGACTTCCTCCGGCACCTGTTCGCGGGCCAGTTCGGCAATCGCATGCGCGGCGGCGACCTTCATTTCCTCGTTGATCCGGGTCGCCCGCACGTCGAGCGCGCCGCGGAAGATGAAGGGAAAGCCCAGAACATTGTTGACCTGGTTGGGATAATCGGAGCGGCCGGTGGCGATGATCGCGTCGGGCCGCGCTGCCTTGGCATCGGGCGGGGTGATTTCCGGATCCGGATTGGCCATCGCAAAAATGATCGGCTTGTCGGCCATGTCCTTGACCATCTCCGGTTTCAGCGCGCCCGCCGCAGACAGGCCCAGAAAAACATCGGCACCGGTAAGGGCATCTGTCAATGTGCGCGCTTCGGTATCGATCGCATGGGCAGATTTCCACTGGTCGACATCGTCCCGACCGCGATAGATCACGCCCTTCCGGTCGCACATGGTCAGATTGTCATGCGGCACGCCGAGACTCTTGATCAGCGAGGCACAGGCAATGGCTGCCGCACCCGCGCCGTTCACGACAACCCTGATATCTTCGATCTTCCTGTCGGTCAGCAGACAGGCATTGATGATCCCGGCGGCAGCAATAATCGCGGTACCGTGCTGGTCATCATGAAAGACCGGGATATTCATCCGGTCGCGCAACGTCTGTTCGATGATGAAGCAATCGGGAGCGGCAATATCCTCCAGATTGATGCCGCCGAAGCTGGGCTCCATGATCTGGACGGCATTGATAAAGGTTTCCGCGTCTTCCGTATCGAGTTCCAGATCAATCGAATCGACGTCGGCGAAGCGCTTGAACAGCACCGCCTTGCCTTCCATCACCGGTTTCGAGGCGAGGGCGCCCAGATTACCGAGACCCAGGATCGCGGTGCCATTTGAAATTACCGCAACCAGATTGCCTTTTGCGGTATAGTCATAGGCTTTTGAAGGATCTTCGGCGATCGCCCGCACGGGGACGGCCACGCCGGGAGAATAGGCAAGACTGAGATCGCGCTGGGTGGCCATCGGTTTCGAAGCGATGATCTCGATTTTTCCGGGCCGTCCGTGGGAGTGAAATAGCAGGGCTTCCCGTTCCGAAAACTCCAGATTGGTCTCAGTCTTGTCAGCCAAATTATATCTCCGCATATTGATTGTCGGCTTGCTTGCGCCGATCGGATGGTCACGTCCCGCTTCGGGGCTTACTCGCTTTGGCGCAGCGCCGCAATATCAAGTAAATTTCAACAGGATATGTTCGCCGCTCTTTTATGTCCGCCCGCACTCGGCTATCGCGGGGCGATGGCAACCCGGACTCAGGACACAGCGGAAAAACGCGACAAATCGACCGCATCGGCGTCGGCCAAGGTCACGCCGATGATGGAGCAATATTTCGGTCTGAAGGAAAAGGCGGGCGATTGCCTGCTGTTCTACCGGATGGGCGATTTTTTCGAACTGTTTTACGAGGATGCCAAGCTCGCGGCGGCGGCGCTGGATATTGCGTTGACCTCGCGCGGCAAAAATGCCGGCGATGCGATTCCGATGTGCGGTGTTCCGGTCCACGCGGCGGAAGGCTATCTGGCGAAACTGATCCGCGCCGGGTTCAAGGTGGCGATTGCCGAACAGGTGGAAACCCCGGCCGAGGCCAAGGCGCGTGGCGGCTACAAGGCTCTCGTCGCCCGCGATATCATTCGTTACGTGACCGCCGGCACCTTGACCGAAGATACGTTGCTGGACGCGCGCAGCGACAATATGCTGGTCGCGCTGGCCGAAGTGCAGGGGGAGATCGGGCTGGCCGCCGCGGATATTTCGACCGGCAATTTCGAACTGGCAACGATCTCCGATGATGCTCTCGACGCGGAACTCGCCCGGCTCGCGCCCTCGGAAATCATCTGTCCGCCATCGCTGCTGCCAAGGCTGCGTCAGGCCACCGGCTGGGCGAAGGAGAATTTTGACAGCACCCGCGCGGAAAAGCGGCTGCGCGAGCATTTCGGCGTCGCGACGCTCGACGGCATGGGCGAATTTTCGCGCGCCGAACTGGCAACCGCCGGCGGGCTGGTCGCCTATGTCGATCATGTGTCGCAGGGCCATGCGCCCTATCTGCATCCGCCGAAAAAGCGGGAAACGCGGGAATTTCTCTCGATCGACGGACCGACCCGCGCGAGTCTCGAGATCGACCGGACGCTGGCCGGCGGGCGCGAAGGCAGTCTCCTGCATTCGATTGACCGCACGGTTACTCCTGCCGGTGCGCGCTTGCTGGCCCGCGATCTGTCGGCGCCCCTGTTTGCGGAGCAGCCGATCAACCGGCGGCTCGGGCTGGTGCAATGGTTCCATGACGGCCCGGCGACCCGCGACGATGTTCGCAGCGAACTCAAGGCGCTACCCGATATTGGACGGGCGCTCGGCCGGGTATCTGCAGGGCGGGGCAGTCCGCGCGATCTTGGCCAGATTCGCGACGGTCTCGCCGGTGCCCGCATCCTGCGCGAGCGGCTGACGCAGGCGCTGGGTCTGCCCGAGTTATTGGAACATCTGCTGCCCGCGCTCGACGGCCATGGCGAACTGGTTGATCTGCTCGAGCGTGCGTTGGTCGAGACGCCGCCCACCGAAATGACCAACGGCGGCTATATCGCCACCGGCTTTGATCCCGCGCTCGACGAGCTGCGCAGCGCCGGGTCCGACGGCCGCAAGGCGATCGCGACGCTCGAGGCCCGCTATCGCGAGGCCACCGGGATCAATACGCTCAAGATCAAGCACAACGCCGTGCTCGGCTATTTCATCGAGGTTCCGGCCCGCCATGGCGACAGCCTGATGGCTGAAAATTCGGGATTCACCCACCGGCAGACGCTGGCCGGGGTGGTGCGGTTCAACTCGACAGACCTGCACGAGGAAGCGCTGCGCGTATCGCAGGCCGGTGCCCACGCGCTGGCTGCGGAAGCTGCGCATTTCGAGCAGCTGGTCGATCGGGTGCTGGCGCGCAAGCAGGCAATCGGCGAAAGCGCCGACGCGCTGGCCCGGATCGATGTTTCTGCGGCGCTCGCCGAACGCGCCGCCGAAGGCCAGTGGTGCCGCCCGCAATTCGTCGACGGCAATATGCTGGACATCGAGGCGGGCCGCCATCCGGTGGTCGAGGCCGCGCTGGCAGCCAAGGGCGAGGCCTTTGTCGCCAATGATTGCACGCTGGCTGATCAGGAGCGGCTGTGGCTGGTCTCCGGACCGAACATGGGCGGTAAATCGACCTTCCTGCGGCAAAATGCCCTGATCGTCATTCTGGCGCAGGCTGGCGGCTTCGTGCCGGCTTCGTCGGCAAAGCTGAGTCTTGTCGACCGGCTGTTCAGCCGGGTCGGCGCTTCCGACAATCTCGCCCAGGGCCGTTCGACTTTCATGGTCGAGATGGTCGAAACCGCGGCGATCCTGTCGCAAGCGACCGAGAAAAGCTTCGTCATTCTCGACGAGGTGGGCAGGGGCACCTCGACCTATGACGGGCTGGCGCTGGCCTGGGCGGTGGTCGAGGCGGTGCACGAAACCAACCGATGCCGCTGCCTGTTCGCTACCCATTATCACGAACTGACGCGGCTTGCCGACCGGCTCGACGCCTTGTCGCTGCACCATGTCCGCGCGCGCGAATGGAAGGGTGATCTGGTGCTGCTCCACGAACTGGCCAGGGGACCGGCCGACCGCAGCTATGGTCTCGCGGTGGCCAAGCTGGCCGGGATACCCAAACCGGTTCTGGGTCGCGCCAAGGCGGTGCTCGACAAGCTGGAAGCAGGCAAGGCGGAAACCGGCGGCC
>TARA_R100001244_G_scaffold86820_1_pt1 | contig 75896 bp, 81 predicted proteins | sample TARA_R100001244 | Tara Oceans TARA_R100001244 (sample SAMEA2621564) | marine metagenome | biome: marine biome (ENVO:00000447); feature: mesopelagic zone (ENVO:00000213); material: "saline water (ENVO:00002010), including plankton (ENVO:xxxxxxxx)" | depth 790 m
GCATGTTCGATCCCATGAGCGCGCGGTTGGCGTCATCGTTTTCCAGGAACGGAATTAGCGAGGCGGCAACCGAGACCAGCTGTTTCGGGCTGACGTCCATCAGCGTGATGATGTCGCGCGGTGCCATCAGGAATTCGCCAGCCTGACGCGAGGAAACGATTTCCTCGACAAAGCTGCCGTCTCCGGTCAGTTCGGCATTGGCCTGCGCCACCGTGTGCTTCTGTTCTTCCATGGCGGAGAGATAGACCACATCGTCGGTGACCTTGTTGTCGACGACTTTGCGGTATGGCGTTTCGATGAAGCCGTACTGGTTGACACGGCTGAACGAGGCGAGCGAGTTGATCAGGCCAATGTTCGGGCCTTCCGGCGTTTCAATCGGACAGATGCGGCCATAATGGGTCGGGTGAACGTCGCGGACTTCAAAGCCGGCGCGTTCGCGGGTCAGGCCACCGGGGCCCAACGCCGACACGCGGCGCTTATGGGTGACTTCCGAAAGCGGGTTGGTCTGATCCATGAACTGCGACAGCTGCGAGGAGCCGAAAAATTCGCGGACGGTTGCAACAGCAGGCTTCGCGTTGATCAGGTCGTTCGGCATCACGGTCGATACATCGACGCTGCTCATGCGTTCCTTGACGGCGCGCTCCATACGCAAGAGGCCGACGCGATACTGGTTTTCCAGCAATTCGCCAACGGAACGGACCCGGCGGTTGCCGAGGTTGTCGATATCATCGACTTCGCCCTTGCCGTCCTTGAGGTCGACGAGGGTCTTGACCACCGCGAGAATATCTTCCTTGCGCAGGATGGTATAATCCGCCGGCGCATCGAGTTCGAGACGCATGTTGAGCTTCACGCGGCCAACGGCGCTGAGGTCATAGCGTTCCGGATCGAAGAACAGGCCTTCGAACAGGGCTTCCGCGGTTTCGCGCGTTGGCGGTTCGCCGGGACGCATGACACGGTAGATATCGGACAGGGCGCCGTCACGGTCTTCGGCCTTGTCGGCTTTCAGCGTGTTGCGGATCCAGGGACCGGTTGTGACATGGTCGATGTCCAGCAGTTCGAGCGCGTCGATGCCGGCATTATCAATCTTTTCAAGATTTTCCGCCGTCACTTCGTCACCGGCTTCGATATAAATCTCGCCGGTTTTCTCGTTGATCAGGTCGAAGGCGCTGTAGCGGCCAAAAATTTCCTCGGTCGGGATGACGATGTTCTTCATGCCATCGCTTTCCGCCTTTTTGGCGGCACGCGGCGTGATCTTGGTGCCCGCTTCGAAGACGACTTCGCCGCTCTGGGCGTCGACAATATCAAAGGTCGGCTTCAGACCGCGCCATTGCTCGGTGACGAACGGGATCGTCCAGCCGTCCTTGGCGCGCTTGTAAACGATACGACCGTAGAACAGGTTGAGGATATCTTCTTCCGAATAGCCCTGCTTGACGATCTTGACGAGCTGGGCGCTCTTGGTGCGGCCCTCGTCTTCGATCTTGCCCTGGATATCGATGGCACCCATGGGCTCACGGATGGTGATCAGATTGCCATCGACCTCAAGAATTTCGGCTGGCTGCTTCATGCCGGCCACGCGGACCATTTCGCCGACCTTGAAGTCAGGCTTCTTTTCCTTGACCTCGAGAATGGCGTCGCCGAGCGAACGCAGCAATGCTGTCACCGGCAGCTTGCGCTTGCGGTCGATACGGACGTTGACGATGTCCTTGGCGTCAAATTCAAAGTCGAGCCAGCTGCCGCGGTACGGAATGACGCGGGCGGCGAACAGGAACTTGCCGGAGCTGTGAGTCTTGCCGCGGTCATGGTCAAACAGGACACCGGGCGAACGGTGCATCTGGCTGACGATAACGCGCTCGGTGCCATTGATGACGAACGTGCCGTTCTTGGTCATCAAGGGCATGTCGCCCATGTAAACATCCTGTTCCTTGATATCGAGAACGGAGCGGGCTTCGGTTTCGGGATCGACCTCGAACACGATCAGGCGCAGGGTTACCTTCATCGGCGCGGCATAGGTTATGCCCCGCTGGCGGCATTCCTCGACATTATATTTGGGATCTTCGAGCTGGTAGTTGACGAAGTCCATTTCGGCAGTGCCGGCAAAATCGCGGATCGGGAAAACGCTGCGCAGCGTCTTTTCGAGGCCCGAGACATATCCGATCGAAGGGTCCGAACGCAGAAACTGTTCATATGATTCGCGCTGCACTTCGATGAGATTCGGCATCTCGATGACTTCGTGAATATCACCGAAGATCTTGCGGATGCGTTTCTTGCGGGTGGGGGTCGGAGCCGTCGTCTTGACCGAAGCTGCTTGGGTAGCCATAAAGTTTTGCCTTCTCGCCATCGCCGGAAATCCGGCGGAAAATCAATATATGGAGGCGCTTCAAGACAACAAAAGCCGCATATCTCCCGAAGTGGGAAATTGCAGCTTTTTAGCGTCCTGAAAACCGTGCAAATTTCATTTCGTATGGCGCGCCGCGCGACTGCACGCCCTGTCTCGAAATCTGTGGTGAGGGCGGGATATAGGGCTATGTCGGATTTGGGTCAAGGGGGCGTGGCCAACAATATGCCGGCAAATGCCCGCCTCTGCGGCGCGAGTGTTCAGTCGCGCCGCCCAGTTGCCCGGTTTTGCCACCGCGCCGATCCCCAGATCCGGATCAGCCGTTCGACGCGGTCGCCGAAGCTGCCGGTCAGGCCGCGCACATTGGCGCACCGCTTCTGCTCGACCAGACAGGCTTCCCCGGTATCGAGCCGCAAGCTGGTGATGGCCGATCCGGCCTCGGCGATACCGATCTGCGTGGGGTGATCCAGATCGCCGATGGTCATCAGCACCGGTTTTGCTTCGACATGGGGCTTCTTGCCCTGAAGCAGGGAAAGAATGATGGCGCGATAGTCGCTCAGTCCAATCGGTCCCTCGGCGGTCACGCCGGGGCGGTTGGTGACCAGGAAGGTGCCGTTCTGGCGGAGATTGATATTGTGGCCGTGACCGAGCAGGCCCTGCTCGAACAGGTCTTCGCCATGGTCGCCGGTGATGACGACCACGCTATTGTCCCATGTACCATCCCGCTTCAGCCGGGAAACCAGCTGGCCGAGCTGCTCGTCCGAATAATGGACCGCATTCCAGTAGGTCTGCTGCAGCGCATCCCGGTTGCCGGCGCTGATTTCGGCGCGGGGCAGGGCGGTGTCGGTCAGTTTCAGCGGCAAGCCTTCATGAAAATAGGGGAAATGCGGCGACTGGAAATTGAAATAGACAAATTGCGGCTGGCGCCATTTTGCCGGTTCGGCATATTTTTCATCAAAGGCTTCCAGCAAATGGCTCTCGTCGATCAGGATCGATCCTTGCGCGCCGTTGCTGAAGGCGCGCAGATGTTTCAACCTGTCGCCATCGATGAAGATATCGGCATTTTCGCGCATGCCGACGGTTTCCGAAATATTGCCGAAATCCTCGGGCTGGCCGGAGAAGACGGCGATGCTGTAGCCGCTGGCCTTGAGCTCGCGGAACAGCGAGGGTGATCCGGCGGCCGGTTGCTGGGCCCCGCCAAAAACGGATTTGAGCGAGGCGGTGGTAAAACCGACATGGCTGAAGACGGGGGCAATCACGCTGCCCGACCGGGCAATGGCTTCGAGATTGGGCGCAACCGCCAGGCCGTTGACGCGCTTGCCGATCGTGTCATAGCGCGCGCTTTCGATGACAATCAGGACGAGGTTGGGCCGCTGGCCGGATATTATGGTGGCTGGCGGCTGCGAAGGCAGGGAAGCCAGCTGCAGATCGCCGCCAAAGCCATCTTCGTCGATACCGTTTCCCGGGATATCCAGCGCCAGCGGATAGCGGTTGCTGTCGAACGGATGATGGTCCGGCATGCTGGAGATCCAGCCGAAGCCGTCGCGGTCAAAATCGGTAAACTGGTTGGCTGCTTCGGAGAACAGTCCCCAGGCGAGCGTACGGTTCAGGCCGTTTCGCACGTCGGTTGAAACGGCCGGTACGGTGAACGCGAGCAAAAGGGTGGAGGTGAACAGGGCGACGAAAAACCGGCCGCGGGCGGACCAGCGAACATCCCCGGCATGCACAGGAAATTTCCGGGCCAGCCAGCGGAAGGCCAGTATATAGCCGAACAAGCCGAACAGCAGCGCGGTGATGCCGATAAATATCTCGTTGGAAACGAACAGCATCGCATCGGCAAGGCTGCCGCCGCCGAGATTGGCCATCAGCGTGAAGCTCATCGTGTCGCTGAAATACTGGCCGAGCTTGAAGGTAAGGGCGAGCAGCAGCAGATAGGCGCCGCCGACGATCGTCGCCAGAAAGAACAGCGGTGGCCAGGACCGGTTGCTTCTGAAAAGCCGGACGATGATCCACCAGACTGCCATGATCAGCATCGCCATGGCGCAGAAATAACCGGTCAGAAAGACCAGCCGTTCCGGGAGCGTGTCGATCGCCTGCGACTGGCCGAAGCCGCCGGTAAACAGCCCATATTTGCGGTCGGCCAGCGCGAGCTCCAGCAGGCCAAGGACGGCCATCAGGCCCAGAATGACTCCTGCCCAGAGTTTTCCCTGCCGCTTGTTTTTGGTGGAAATGTTTTTCATCCGCTCTGGTTTTGGTTTCCGCATGTCTTGTTGGCCGGAGACCTAGCAGAAGCGGGTAAAAGGCAGGTTAAGCAATATCGGTGCGGGGCTGCATGTCACCGGAACGGTCAGCTGTCCTTGAAATCCGTCATCAGCACCACCTTGCGGACCATCGCCGGATCATATTCGACCTGGCCGTCGAGGATCAGCATCGCCAGCCCGTGGACCAGCGACCAGGCGTGCAGCGCGGCCGCGGCGCGCTGGTCTTTGCGCATTTCGTCCGGGATCATCGCGGCAATCCCGGCGCGCAACTGATGAAAGGCTTCGCCCATCGCGGTCGGATCGTCGGTTGTCAGATCGACCTGGCCGATGCGGTGGTATATCAAGCGCAGCAGGGCCGGGTTCTCGACCGCCCAGGTGACATAGGTGACGCCGACCTCGGCAAAGCCGTCGCGACCGCCGCCTGCCTTTGCCGTCGCCTCTGCCTGATGCCGTCCCAACCGGTTGAGGCCTTCCAGCGCCAGCGCATCAAGCAGGGCATCCTTGTTCGGGAAATGGCGGTAGAGCGCGGTGGCCGAGACCCCGAGATCGCGGGCAAGGGCGCGCAGGCCGAGATCGGGCTGTTCCTGATTCGCCAGCCGCTCCATCCCCAGTTGCAGCGCCGCGGTACGCAGGTCGCCATGATGATAGGGCGCGTTCACTGGACGGTCTGGCATTGGAAGAATTGGAAGCATGTTCTGCGATTCGGCAGACACATGTTGACACTGTTAGCATTGATCGGCATGTTAACAGCATAAACATTGCGACTCGATTTGCCAACAGGAGTATTGCCTGTGATGTTGTTTGCCGTTGCCGCCGCCGTAACCGGTATAATTGTGGCTATTGCCCATTTCATTATCGGGGATCGGGTTGTCCTGCAGCCGATGTTCCGGGAGCAGACAAGCGGGATATTGGCAGCGAAGCCGATGCGTGACCTGACCCGGGCGATGTTTCAGCTCCACTCGCTGGTCTGGGCCGCGCTTGGCATCGCGGTCCTTGTCAACCGATGGCAGGGAGGAGGTGATCTGATCGGCTATCTGGCGATGCTGATATTCACTGTCTCCGGCGTGGCGAATCTGCTGGTCTTGCGCCGTCCCCATCCGGGCGGAATTCTGCTATTAATCGCGGCTGCCGCAGCGGCGGCCGATATGGCGTTCAACTGAAGGAAATCCCGATGGCCTCCGTAATCGAAAAAACAATCCGTTCCGCCGTGACTCCGGTGATAACCGCCGTCGCCAATTATAACCGCAAGCGGCTGCCCGAGCCCAATGGCGGGCATCCGTTTCTAGACGGGCTGCATGCGCCGATGCCGCGCGAAGAAACCATTTCCGCGATGCAGGTCACCGGCACGATCCCGGACCAGCTGGACGGGCGTTACCTGAGAATTGGCCCCAATCCGCTCAAAAAAGCGCACAGCCCCAGCCATCACTGGTTTGTCGGCGACGGCATGGCGCATGGCATCCGCATCAAGGGCGGCGAGGCGGCCTGGTATCGCAACCGCTGGATTCGCAGCAATGCGGTGAGCGATGCGCTGGGCGAACCACGCAAGCCGGGCGTGCGCAACCCCCGCTCGGATACCGCCAACACCAATATTGTCGGCATTGACGGCCGGACCTTCGCGATTGTCGAGGCTGGCGGTTTTCCGGTCGAGCTGAACGACGAGCTGGACACGATCAAGCATAATCCGTTCGACGGCACGCTGACCCACGCCTTTTCCGCCCACCCGCATCTCGATCCAAAAACCGGCGAGCGGCACGCGATCTGCTATGATGCGGCAACGCAGGACACGATCTGGCATGTGGTGGTAGATGCGAAGGGCAAGGTCATCCGCGAGGAACCGATCGCGGTCAAAGACGGGCCTTCGATCCATGACTGCGCGATCACCGAAAATTACGTGCTGGTGCTCGACCTGCCGGCGACGCTGTCGATGAAACGGCTAATCAAGGGATTCCAGTTCCCCTATGACTGGAATCCGGATCATGGCGCGCGGGTCGGCCTGCTGCCCAGGACCGGCAGCAACGGTGATATCATCTGGTGCGATGTCGATCCCTGCTATGTTTTTCACCCCGCCAACGCGTTCGAGACCGCCGACGGCAAGGTCATTGTCGATGTCGTGGTGCACGAAAGCATGTATGCGCAGTCGCCTTATGGCCCGGGCGGCGAGTGGGCGCGCTTCGAACGCTGGACGATCGATCCGGAAACGCATTCGGTCGACCGCAAGATCATCCACGACCGGAACCAGGAATTCCCGCGCTATGACGAGCGCCGGACGGCGCAGCCCTATCGCTATGTCTACAGCGTCGCGCTGGCCGACAATGACAGTGGTGTGTTTGATCGCGGCGGATCGCAATTGTTCAAGCATGATCTGGAGCGCGAGGAAACACAGACCCGGGAGCTGGGAACCGATCGCTATCCCGGCGAATTTGTGTTTGTGCCGCGGTCGGAGGATTCCGCCGAAGATGATGGCTGGCTGATCGGGCTGGTCATCGATGCCGCGAATGATACCACCGAGCTGCAGATATTGAACGCCGATGATTTTCTCGGCGAACCGCAGGCGGTGATCCATGTGCCGCACCGGATTCCGCCAGGGTTCCATGGCAATTGGGTGGAAAGCTAGGCTTCCCCGTCTTCTGGTACCGTCCGGGGATTTCCTTCGACAGGCTCAGGATGAACGGAACGAGGAGGGAATTGACCGGATCTGCACCAGGCGGTCCGGTTACAGCATTTCGATAAACCGCACGGCTTCATCGGCGGCGCGATTTGCCGCTCGCTCGAGATTGGCGTGGAAATCGCCCGAGCTGTCGCTGTTGGCGCCGTCGGTCACCGCCTTGATCCCGGCCCAGGGGAGATCGAGCAGCACGGCAATCTGCGCCACGGCAGCGGTTTCCATATCGACCAGATCGGCCTGCAGCACATCGCGCAAATAGCCGGAGCGCTCGGGACATTTGATGAAACAGTCGGCGGTTGCGATCCGCGCTTGCGGCAGGGCAAGCGCTTCCGGCATCGGATGGGCTTTGAACGGGCGCCAGTCCGCGGGACCGATCGGCCAGGCACCCGCGTTATAGTGGGTGAAGCCGTCATGATCGCCGAACCTTTCGAGCGTGCCATAGTCGGCCTGCAGGGACTCACCGAGATAGAAACAGTCGCCGGCCAGCGGACTGACATGGCCAGCCGTGCCGATGACCAGGAACAGATCCGGCTGGAGCTGGCTGTGCATATGGAGCGCCGCGGCACCGGCGTGCACCTTGCCAATGCCGGAACACAGGATGCTGACTTTCTTCCCGGCATGATCGAGCTGGCGGATCGGGCCGAGCGGACTCCCGGTGCTGGTTACCGGATGATCGCGCAGGAAGGCGTCGGCTTCGTCCTGCACGCCGGTGATGACGGCGATATGGTCAATCACCGGCAAAGGCCATCAAGGCGCCGGGATCGACTCCAGCAGCAGTCAGTTTTCGCGTGCCGCCAAGATCGGGCAGATCCACGATGAACAGCGCCTGCTCGACTACCGCACCCTGACCACGCAGCAGCGTGGTCGCAGCCATGGCAGTGCCGCCGGTGGCGAGCAGATCATCGACCAGCAGCACGCGATGCCCCGGCAGGATCGCGTCGTCATGCATCTCGATGCGGTCGGTGCCATATTCCAGCGCATAGTCTATGCTGACCGCTGTTCCCGGTAGCTTGCCCGGCTTGCGCAACATGACCTTGCCCTTTTCCAGTGCGTAGGACATCGCCGCCGAAACGATGAAACCGCGTGCCTCGATACCGGCGATCAGATCGAAACTTCCCGGGTTTACCAGCGCGATCATCCGGTCGATGGTCCGGCGAAAGGCGGGACCGTCGAGCAGCAGGGTCGATACATCGCGAAACTGGATACCCGGCTTGGGATAATCGGGAATGGTACGGACCAGGGCCCTGAGATCGTCATTGTCGGTCATTATCTTCGCCCCAGTCTTAATGAACATTTATGTAAGTAGCGGCTTGCCTTTCCGCAGCCATCGGATAATCTGCAACGGAGGAGAGAAATGCAATGGTCAATTCGGATGTTCTGGAAAATCGCGCGATCACCCCCTTTGATGTGAGCGACGGCGCGCTCTATTCCGAAAATCGCTGGCAGGAACCTTTCGCCCGACTGCGCCGCGAAATGCCGGTCAGCTATCTGCCCGACAGTCCCTACGGACCCTATTGGTCGGTCGTGACCCATGATCTGGTGCAGCAAGTCGAGCTCGATCCAAAAACCTATTCGTCTTCCTACGAGGTTGGCGGTATCACGATTACCGACGGTACGGGAGACTATGAGTTTCCCAATTTTATCGCGATGGACGCGCCGACCCATACGGCGCAGCGCAAGGTGGTCCAGCCATCGTTCAACCCGAGCCAGATGCTCGCCCGTGAACCGGAGATCAGAGAGCGTACCAGGGAGCTGTTCGATGCCCTCCCGGTTGGCGAGACGTTTGACTGGGTCGAGGAAGTCTCGGTCAAGCTGACCATCGGCATGCTCTGCGTATTGTTCGATTTTCCCTGGGAGCAGTGGCGCGACATGAAGCGCTGGTCGGACACCGCCAGCGAAGTCTCGCCGGACCAGAGCGAGGAACGGATGCAGAATTTCTTCGCCGAAATGTACCAGATGCTGGGCAAATTCGACGAGCTGTTCGAAAAGGAACGCAAACAGGCGCCGAATGACAAGATTCTGAACCGCATCATCCACAGTGAGGCCATGGGCAACATGCCCGAGCTGGAGCGGCTGGCCAATATCGCGCTGCTGATCGTGGGCGGCAATGACACCACGCGCAACAGCATGAGCGGCTTTGTCCGGGCCTGCAACATGTTCCCCGACCAGTTCGAGCTGCTGCGCAACGATCCTGCGCTGGTGGCCAATGCCGCCCAGGAAATCATCCGCTGGCAATCCCCCGTCACCCATATGCGGCGGACCACCACCTGCGAGACGGAGCTGGGCGGCCAGACCATAGCGGCGGGCGAAAAAGTCATTCTCTGGTATATCTCGGCCAATCGCGACGAGGCGCTGTTTCCCGATCCCGATATTGTGGATTTTACGCGAGAGAATGCCCGCCGCCATATGAGCTTCGGTCACGGTGTCCACCGCTGTGTGGGTGCGCGGCTGGCGGAAATGCAACTGGCCGTGCTGTTTGAAGAAATTCTCGGCCGCAATATCCGGGTCGAGCAGGATGGCCCGCTCACCTATTCCGGCAGCTGCTTCCTGCACGAGATCGACCACATGCCGGTCAAAATGGTGCCGATCGGCTAGAGCAAAGGGCGCCGCCGCAAGACAGAAAAGGGGCGGCTTCCGAACCGGAAACCGCCCCCTGATATTTTCGATAAACCGAAAGGCTTACTTGAGTTCGACGGTACCGCCGGCAGCTTCGATCTTCGCTTTGATTTCTTCTGCTTCGGCCTTGTTGACGCCTTCCTTGATTGCCTTTGGCGCGCCTTCGACGAGAGCCTTGGCATCGGTGAGGCCCAGAGCGGTAATCGCACGGACTTCCTTGATGACCTGGATTTTCTTGCCGCCGTCGCCGGTCAGGATCACGTCAAATTCGGTCTGCTCTTCAGCAGCTTCGCCAGCGGCAGCCGCTGGACCAGCAACTGCAACAGCAGCGGCAGCGGAAACGCCCCACTCTTCTTCCAGTGCCTTGGACAGTTCAGCCGCTTCCATGACGGTGAGTTTCGAAAGTTCTTCAACCAGTTTTGCAATATCAGCCATTTTAAATATGCTCCAATTTTCTAAATATTTGAAAAGTAAAATTATTCACCCGCAGCAGCATAAGCGCTGAGTACGCGTGCGACACTGGTCGCCGGCTCGACGAGAACCCGTGCGATTTTCGTTTGTGGTGCAACAAGCAATCCAACAATCGTTCCGCGCAGTTCGTCAAGCGAAGGCATGGATGCCAGTGATTTGATGCCCGCTTCGTCAAGAAGGGTATCGCCCATTGCGCCGCCAACGATTTCCAGTCGTTCGTTGGTTTTTGCAAATTCCACTGCAACCTTTGCAGCAGCCACCGGATCATCCGATGTGGCAAGCGCGACCGGACCCGTCAGCATATCTGCTATCTGGGCATAGTCGGTTCCTTCCAGAGCCAGCTTGGCAAGGCGGTTTTTAGAGACTTTGAAGCTTGCGCCTTCGTCCCGCATTTTCGTCCGCAGCGCCGTTGATTGCGCAACGGTCATGCCCAGGTTGCGTGTCACCACGACCACCCCGGCCTGCTTGAAAATAGCGTTCAGAGCGACAACCGCTTCGGTCTTTTGACCACGATCCATATTTTGCTCCTTCACGTGGACTGCGTTTTTGACGCGCAATCCCATTCTAGTTATCGCCATCCTGAAACAAGTTCAGCATGACGAGCGAAAGGACTGACCGAAATCAATCCTGTATAATCCGAAGGGGGGTTTTGGCCGCTCTGCCGCATTGTAAAAACGCTGGCTGCGTGCCCGTGTGTTGCCACACGAAAAAACTGATCCCCGTCTAGGCTGGAAATTAAGAGAGGCACATTCCCCTCACCCGCTGTCTCGGACGGAAATTGTGATTCTTTTGAGGGAAGCACAATTTGTAGGGGAGCCATTAGCGGGTGGGGCTGGAATGTCAAGGTTGGTGAGTGTTTTGTCATCAACATTCACGGACAAACAAATTCTCCGCCGCAGATTTTTTCTATCAGGAACCATGAGCCACCCAGCATGAACAACCAAAACAAAGGTAAAGTGGCAGGAACGAGCAACACTTTCATGTTGGAGGAGCGCATTGATCTCTTGGCCTGAGATATCGAAAACCATAATATGAAGGGGCCGAGCCAAACGATAGCGACAGTGCAAATCGTGAGAGGGCTCGTCATAGATCCCGGGGCATCAAACAAGAGGCCGGAGAAAGCCAAGAGAAAAACGGATGGAAGCAAAAGAAGCCCACATATTGCAATTATCGTCCATCCAAAGAATCTGACCATGTCTAATCACTGATCCCGCTGCAGCACCCTCGGTTCGATCTCGTAATAATCGCCCTTGTCGGCGACAAAGATATGGCTCCAGATTTTGGTGCCGGTGGGCTTGTCGAAACTGCCCATGGCGATGGCGAGCTTGTCGGGGTGCGCGATCGGGTCCCAGAACAGGAAGGAGCCGCAGGTGTCGCAGAAGCCGCGACGGACTTTTTCCGATGACTGGTACCAGCGAATATGGTCTTCGCCGGTGATGGTGACGGCGCTGGTCGGGAGGTCGGCGGAGGCCCAGTAATGGCCGGACTGCTTGCGGCACTGGCTGCAGTGGCAGGCGTCGGCCTCGGGCAGGTCGCCCTCGACCTCGATCTGGATGGCGCCGCAGAGGCAGGAACCCTTGTGCATATTTTCCTCCCGGGAGTTGTTCGGTGACAAACATAATGGAAAAATGTGGCGCTTTGAAAGCCGGAAATTGCGGGTCGCGGCTCAGACGCTCCTGACGTTCACCCGCTGCTCGACCATGTCCATGCTGCCGAAGGCGGTCAGGAAGGAGACGTCGGTGGCGTCGCGGCCGATGCCGATGACCGCCATGTCCGATGGCTGGGCCATGCCGGTGGGGTCGATCAGGTGCCAGCGGCCATCGAGAAAGACTTCGGGCACGGCGTGAAAATCCTGTGGCTGGACGTCGGGCGCATAGGTGCTGGCAAAGCGGGCCGGGATATTGGCGGCGCGGGCCATGCTGATCATTATATGGGCATAGTCGCGGCACACGCCCTTGCGCGCGGCATAGCTTTGCTGGGCGTTGGTGTGGGCATTGTCACGGTCCGATCCGTAGGTCATGGTCCGGGCGATATGGTCCGCCATCGCGGCAATCAGCGGGCCACCCTTCAGGCCGGCAAATTCGCTCGATACCAGCTGGTCAAAAGCGCTGACCGAGCAATAGAGCGAGTTGAACAGATAGGGCACGGCCTCACCCGGCAGGTCGGGCAGCGGGGTTGCGGGCAGGGTGGCAAAATCCGGATTGGCGCGATCAACCGTGACCTGTGCGGCATAGGAAATGGTCAGCTGTTGCTGCTGCGTCGTCCATAGCCGGGTACCGATCCGGTCATGGGCAGGGATCACCGCCTTGTCACCAGCGGGGCCGATGGTGATGCGAGACTGGTCGAGTCGTTGGTCTGGCGTTGCCGCTGCCTCGACCTGGACCAGGATGGTGCAGGGCGCGGGCAGGCGGTAGGACAGGTCCGCGCTGATCTGCAATCGGGTCATTGCTGGTCCTTAAAAATGGGGCGCAAGAAAAAAGGCCGGGATCATGCCCGGCCTTTTTCTAACAGTTGTTCATGTCATCCCCTAATCGGGGTGACGCGCGACGAATCAGGCGCCTTCGATCTCACCGAGATCGACCTTGAGGCCAGGGCCCATGGTCGTGCTCAGGCCGACCTTGCGGACATATTTGCCCTTGGCGCCGGCTGGCTTTGCCTTGACCACGGCATTGACCAGCGCGTCGAAATTCTTGCGCAGATCGGCTTCCTTGAAGCTGGTCTTGCCAATGCCGTTGTGGATGATACCAGCCTTTTCAACGCGATATTCGACCTGGCCGCCCTTGGCGTCCTTGACGGCCTGTCCGACATTCGGGGTTACCGTACCGAGTTTCGGGTTTGGCATCAGGCCCTTTGGACCCAGTACCTTGCCGAGACGACCGACGAGGCCCATCATGTCCGGGGTTGCAATGATGCGATCATAGTTGAGATCGCCGCCCTGCATGGCTTCCATCAGATCTTCGGCACCAACCGTATCGGCGCCCGCTTCGCGTGCTTCGTCCGCTTTGGCATCCTTGGCAAACACCGCGACGCGGGTTTCCTTGCCGGTACCGGCGGGCAGCGAGATCACGCCGCGGACCATCTGGTCCGCATGACGGGGATCGACACCGAGGTTGATCACGACGTCGAGAGTCTCGTCGAACTTAGAGGTCGAAGCGAGGTCCTTCAGAGTCTTGATTGCTTCGTCGACGCTGTACAGCTTGTTGCGATCGACTTTTTCGTTGATCGCCTGCATTTTTTTGGAGAGTTTCGCCATTTTCTTATCCCTCCACCACTTCTACGCCCATCGAGCGCGCGGTGCCTGCAATGATTTTCATCGCCTGGTCAATGTTGTTGGCATTGAGGTCGGCCATTTTCGTTTCGGCGATTTCCTTGATCTGCGAAGCCTTGATCGTGCCGCCGGAGGTCTTGCCCGGTTCGCTCGAACCCTTTTTCAGCTTCGCCGTCTTCTTGATCAGATAGCTGGCTGGCGGGGTCTTGGTCTCGAAGGTGAAGCTGCGATCGCCATAGACCGTAATCTTGGTCGGGATCGGGGTGCCTTTTTCAAGCTTGTCTGTCGCGGCGTTAAACGCCTTGCAGAATTCCATGATATTAACGCCGCGCTGACCCAATGCCGGGCCGATCGGCGGGGATGGATTTGCAATACCGGCCGGTACTTGCAAATTGATATAACCATCAATTTTCTTAGCCATTTGGCTGTCCTTTCATTCTTTTGGGATTGGCGAAATTGCCGCTCCCGCAAATTTAGCGGTCAAACAGAGAGCGAACCCTCCTCCCGCGCTGGTATTCGAAACCGGAGTTTCAAATTTCTGTGTGCTCCGGACTTGATCCGGAGCCTTGTGCGACGATCGCAAAACCTGCTTCTTGCCGCACCGGTTCCGCATCGAGTGCGGAACACAATTAACTGATCAGATCAACTTCGCCGAAGTCCAGTTCGACCGGGGTTGCGCGACCGAAGATGGACACGGAAACCTTGACCTTGTTCTTGTCGAAATCGAGTTCCTCGACAATGCCGTTGAAGCTGTTGAACGGGCCGCTCTTGACCTTGACCTCGTCGCCAATTTCGTAGCTGACCGTGATCCGTTCCTTGGGAGCGTTGGCCGCTTCTTCCTTGGTGTTGAGGATGCGGGCGGCTTCGGCTTCGCTGATTGCCTGCGGCTTGCCGCTGCTGCCGAGGAAGCCGGTGACCTTGGGCTGGTTCTTGACCAGGTGATAGACATCATCGGTCATTTCCAGCTTGGCCAGTACATAGCCGGGAAAGAATTTCCGCTCCGACTGGATTTTCTTGCCGCGCTTGACTTCGGTAATGGTTTCGGTCGGGACTTCGATATCCTCGACCAGTTCGGTCAGGCCGAGACGCTTGGCGTCAGCCTCAATGGCTTCCTTGACCTTGTGTTCAAAGCCCGAATAAGCGTGAATGATGTACCAGCGTGCCATGCGAATAACCTAAAAATCTGTGTGGGGCGTTTATGCGAGGCTCAGGAGCCAGGCGACAATCCCGTTAAAAATCGAATCAACACCCAGAAAAAACAAGCCTAGGATGGTGGTCATGATCAGCACCAGAATGGCCGTGCGGACGGTTTCCGGCCACGTTGGCCAGACGACCTTGTTGGTCTCGGCCTTGACCTGATTCATGAATTCGCCTGGATTGACTTTCGCCATGCTTGATTCCCTAAACTATCTTGCCGGTTTCTGCATAAACTCCGGGTGTCAGTCATTTGACTGTGTTCGGATATATGCATGGTTTCGGAAAGAACCAGCCCTTTAGACGCAGATTCCCGGATTCGCAAGAAAAAGAACGGTTATTTACGGGAGCGGAGCCGCTTTGATCAGCGACGCTATCCACGGGAGATGTTCGCGGCCAACGAACAGCTGGTCGGCAATGACATAGGATGGCGAGTCGAAAATCCCGTATTCGTCTGCTCTGGCGCGGTCGGAGGCAAGCTTGATGCGTGCGGAGGCCAGGTCGGGAAGAGGCATCTGCAGCGAGGACAGCAGGGCCGTGACGACGGCCTCGTCATCCAGATCGGCCTGCTCGGTCCAGTAGGCCGCAAAAGCGGCGCGGAGGAAGGGAACGGGATCGCCATTCATGCCGGCCAGCACCGCCAGGGCGGTCTCGCTGCCGGCTGGTGTCTTAGCAAAATGCATGGGACGGCCCTGAACCGCTGCATAATGCAAATGGGTGTCGCGCCGGGCGACCGCACGGACGCGGCGATGGCGCTCGCCTACGGTCTCGGCAGCCCGTTCTTCCGGCACGGAAAAGGGCCGGACCGGATAGGGCAGCCAGTCAATCTGCACGCCGGTTTGCCGGGCCAGCTCCAGAGTCGGTTCGAGCGCCAGACAGGAAGCCGGTGACTTGAAATCGATGGCAACGGTCAGCATGCGACAGGCTCCACCGGGTCAAGCTCGTAGGCTATATCCGGTGCCCGGCCTGCACGTCCCCGCAAGTGCCAGCGGACATAGGGAAGATGTTCGCGGCCAAACAGGATGGTGCCGTCGAACACATAGGTCGGGACCCCGTAAATGCCGCTCGGGTGAAGCTGCGCCTGCAGTGCGTCGTGCCGTGCGCGGCCGTCGCCCCGGGCAAAGGCGGCAAAGCCATCTGCTTTGATCCCCGCCTGATCGAGACAGGCCGCAACGACGGCGATATCTTCGATATCAAGTTCGCGCCGCCAGAAGGGCGGGTAGACGGCCTCGAAATAGGCACCGACGCGCGCGCGGTCTGTCTGCATCGCCCATATTATTCCGATATTGGCGATCGACGAATCCCAGATTTTCTCGGTACCCTTGAGCATCATGCCCTGACGCTCGACATAGCGGCGCGCGTCCCGATAGGCATATTTGATCCCGGTCCACTGGCTGGCGCTGCGGGTGTTTTCGACCAGCTTGCCCTTGCTCTTGCGGGCCGAGCCCAGATAGCTGGGAATATCGAGGGTCAGCGGGCGCCAGTCAAAACGCATGTCCAGCGCTTTTTCGAGCGCCAGTGTCGGCCGGATGGCGGCAAAGGCGTAGGGGCTCTTGATGTCGACATAGACAATAAGCGGCGCGTCACTTTCCAAGGCATGCATTTGTCATCTCCGGGGAGCCGTCCGCATATTGAAGCAGGCCCTGTTATCCGTTGGCTGAGGGTGCCAGCGTCCTAGCAGGGTGCATGCCGTCGACATAGCCCATGAACGGCGGGTGGATATTGTAGCCGAGCAGTTCCTGCACGCGTGCCGGAAATTGCGCGACTTTCTCGCGCGAGACCGCAAGCAGTTGTTGTTCGAGGGGACGGCACCAGCCCTTGCAGAATTGCGGTGTGACGATCAGGCGATCGGCGTCGGAGCTGTTGCCGCCGCCGCGATGCCACAAGGTGCCCTTTGCGATCATCAAGGAACCGGCCGGCATGGTCGCCTTGATCATGTCGGGATGGTCATCCTTGCTGCTGTCCTGCTTGTCCGTGAAACCGGTTTTGAAATCGGCCCCGCGATTGGCGCCAGCCGGCTGCTCGTCGCCCCATTTGTGGCTGCCGGGGATGATTTCGGTTGCACCATTTTCCCCGGTCGTGTCGCTGATCGACCAGAAGGTCGACAGGCTGAGCGGGTCGCGCGGCCGGGCCAGGCCGCAATGGCTGTCATCAAAATGCCAGGGCTGGACGGTTTCGCCGGGGTGCAGGTTGATCGCGAGGCAGGCGTAAAGCAGGCAGCTTTCACCCAGTTCGCGTTCCGCAAAGGCGAGTTGCAACGGATGGGCAATCAGGTCCGCAAATAGCGGATCCTTGTCGAGCATGCCGTATATCCGGTTGGATTGCGAACCTTCAAAATTATTGCGCCCGCGGATGTCGGCATCAATCCACGGCTTGAGGGCCGCGCGCTGCTGTTCCAGCTGCCCGGGGGTCAGGACATCGGTGAAGATGACATAGCCCTCTTCCTGAAACTGGTCCCAGGCATCTTCGAAGCTGCGGCCGTGCAGCCAGGGGCCCAGATCCACATCCGATGTTGCAATCCTACTTTCGATATTCATGGGCCTGCTCCGTGATTCGCCTTTGAGAAACTCTCCTAGTCCATATTTGAATTGAATTCAATTCAAATATGGACTAGGAGGAGGGGAGCAAGACAAGCAAGGAGAAGCCGGGATGGCCGAGCGCAGCAGAACAGCCGGAAAATCCGATCGCAAAGTGATGCGGGCTGCCAGAATCCTGGCCGCCGCAGAAGAGATTTTGCGCGAAGGGGATGGCGAGCTGGAAATGACGCAGGTTGCCGAGAAAGCCGGCGTGTCCGTTGGCCTTGCCTATCATTATTTCGGTTCCAAAGCCGGCATGCTGGGCGCCATCATCGACGCATTTTATGATCGCTATAATCAGGTGGTGAACCAGTATATCGATCCCGACATCAAGTGGAGCGTGCGCGAGAAAGAACGGCTGATGGCCGCGGTCGAGTTTCTCTATAATGACCCGATGGCTCCGGTCATTCTGGGAAAGATGGCGCATACCAATCAGGTTGCGGCGGTTGAATCGGCTCGCCATGAAGAAATGATCGAAATGGCGATCCGCAACATTGGTTCCGGGATCAGGCGCGGTGACATTGGTCGTCATATTGATGCGACCATTGCCGGCGCAGCCATTACCGGTGCGATGCGCAGCGGCATCATGCATGCCATGGGTATGCGTCCCCGGCCCGACCCGGCACAATTGACTCACCAGATATGGGGCGTGATCGCGGGCGCCCTTGATATCGAGCGCTAGGCTTCAGTAGCGCTCGATCAGATCCCACTTGTTTCCGAATGGATCGCGCCACTGGACAACCATGCCGTAAGGCTCCTCGCGGGGCTCTTCGAGAAAGAGGATCCCGGCGCGCTGCATGATCGCGAAATCCGTCTCGAAATCATAGGTTTCCAGAAACAGGAACACCCGGTCGCCCGCCTGTTCGCCAATCACTTCTTCCTGCGCTTCGTTGCTTGCCCGGGCCAGCAGCAGACGGGTTTCGGTGCTCCCCGGCGGCGCTACCAATACCCAGCGCTTGTCCTCCGACAAGGGCGTGTCTTCGATCAGCTCGAAACCCATCAGACCGACATAGAATGCGATTCCCTGATCATAATCGGGAACCAGCAGAGTGATGGCGGAAATGAACTGGGGCATGACAATTTCGATGCAAGAGTGGGAAAATGGCAGGAGTGCACGGACTCGAACCGTGGGCCCTCGGTTTTGGAGACCGATGCTCTACCAACTGAGCTACACTCCTGCACAGGCCGCTCGCGCTCGCGGAACAGCCGGTTTGCGCGCATTAGCGTCCTGTGAGCCATTCGGCAAGCGTGATTGTTGGCCAGCCGGTCGAATCGCAACATGGTTAAATTTATCCGAACTATTATTTACCGGAAGGCGGAAGACGGGCTTTACCTGAAGGGTCGAAACAGGGTGGGTCACTATCTCCCGTCGAGTCGGGGAGCGACCACTTTAGTGACGCCCATGCCGAGGAGACACAAATGACAGACTCAATGGTTCGGAGGCCAGCTCGATCCGCAGTCGATAGCCTGCCGGCAATGCCCTATGCGATCGCAGCCGAAGAAGATCGTTGTGCGGTGCGCCACCGGCTTTCGATTCCGGCGAGAATGCGCTTTTCCTGTTCCAGCAGCTTTCCCGTGAAGGTCATGGACATGTCGATCGCCGGCTTCTCCTGCGATGCCTTGCTGCAGGCGCATCCCGGTACATTGTGCTGGCTGACATTGCCCGGTCTCGGAGCGCTGGAAGCGGAAGTGGTGCGACACGACCCGGAAGGCATGGGATGCGCGTTCAAAAACATGCTCAATCAGGCCGTTCTGGATCTTTTTGTGCAGAAATATCCCGCAGAGTAGCAATTACCTGCCATTTTTGCGCTTTTCCAGACGGTAGACGGACTGCTATATCCCCGGCTCCAGACCGGACCGGAGGAATATATGGCAGACACAGGCCCAACGCTTTCAGAAAAGCCCGACCCGCTCAAGGTGCTGCGAATTTTCAGGGGCAAGGATGCGCCCAGTCTCGAGGAGGCGGGGCATATGGCCTATGTCGATGATGACCCGGCCATCCTGGCGGGCGCCGCCAAGCTCAGCGAAGCGGGCATCGGCGAGGGAGCGGTATTGAAATGCCTGTTCAGCGGCTTCGGCTTCTCGCTCCATTATGTCTGGTTCAAGCCCGGCTATCCGCTGCCGCTGCACAGCCATGACAGCGATTGCCTCTATTATCTGATCAGCGGCGACATCCGAATGGGTACGGAAGCGATGGCGGCCGGTGACGGATTTTTCCTGCCTGCCGGTACGCCCTATACCTATACGATCGGCGACGAGGGTGTCGAGTTGCTCGAGTTCCGCACCCAGGAAGATTTCGACATCCGGTTCAAGGGCAAGACCGACGCCTATTGGGAAAAAATGCTCGAGAAATTGCGCGCCGAACAACCGAAATGGAAAGAGGCGCTGCCGCCGGTCCGGGAATATCGCAACGTCTGAACCCGATCACTCCGCCGCTTGCAGTTGCGGCGCAAAAATCCGTTCCAGTTCCGCGTCATCGGCATCGGTCAGGCGCTTGACCCATTGATGGAAAGCCTGGCCGCCGCCTTCGTTGCGGCCGAACCAGACTTGATCAATCAGGCCGGATTGCAGCGCTTCGTGCTGGCGTTTGCCGGTCTTGTAATCCTCTTCCGCGACCACCGTCTCGAGGAAGGCAAATTGCTCGTGGGCACCCTGACGGACGGCATCGTCGGTCGGCTCATGTTCCATCACATAAAATTGCGTGGTATAGCTTTCCCCGACGGTTTCGCCCGGGAACAACTGGGATATCATCGCTCCCCGACCACCGCCGCCGTAAAAGCTGGCAATCGAGATATGCGGGAAGATGGTCCAGACACCCTGGAGAAGTGCATCGATCGGCCAGTCTTTCTCATCGATCTGGGTGAGGTCGACCTGTTCGTCGCTGCCCGTCTTCTGGACAAACTTCGAGGGTGACGAGAGACGCTGGTGCGGGCCCCAGAAGAAATAGTTGGCGCGGTTGAAAAAGTCCGATCCGAACGTGTCCTTGTGCAGCACGGGCAGATGATAGAAATCGAGATAGCCGTCATAGGCCGTCTTCCAGTTGGGTCCCGGGATGGTACGCTGGTCGAACAGGTGCCAGCCGTCAAATCCGAAATGCTCGAGCAGGCTGTCATAACCACAGAGATAGGATTCGATGTCGAGCGTGCTTTCGGGATCCAGTGTCGCCCAGATCAGGCCCGCGCGTTCCAGAGTCGGGAATTTCTTCAGGCAGAAAGCCGCCTTATCGACCGTGCCGAAATCTTTCGGCGATGCGATCGCCAGCAGGTCGCCATCATTCTTGAATGTCCAGCCGTGATAGCCGCAGGTAAAGCGCGAAGCCTTGCCGCTGCCCTGCGCCACCGGATTGCCGCGATGGGTGCAGCTGTTGAGGAAGGCCTGAGCGGTGCCGTCTTTCTGGCGGGTGATCAGCACGGGAATGCCGGCCATGTCCATCGCCTTGTAACAGCCTGGTTCCGGCAGTTCGCAGGATGGTGCCATCATCAGCGGCAGCCGCTTGAAGATCAGATTCTTCTCGCGTTCGAACTGCGCTTCATCGGTATAGTCGGATGCGGGCACCGCCATTACCTCGTCAGCCAGTTCCATCGTGTCCGCCTGGCCATGCTCGACCAGTGAACGGGTCATTTCCAACAATTGTTGCCGCGACATTCTTCTCTCCTCAGATTTCGCAGGAGACTATCATATTGGCGCAGGGCGAAAACTATTCTTTCTGCGAAGGGGGCTGCACCGGCAATTGCTCGATCCCGGGCTCGCTTCGGGTCCAAAGCCAGCTGCCAGTGATCAGCGCCGCTGCTATCGGGATCAGATTCCAGGGCGATTTGACAAAGAGCAGGGCGATCACGCAGCTGACGGCAAATGCAATCGTTGCCGCCCATTTTCCGCGTCGGGTGATCGCCCGCCCTTCCCGCCAGTTGCGGATGTGGCTGCCGAAAACATGATGGTCGACCAGCCATGCTTCCAGTCGGGGTGAACTGTTCGCGAAGCAAAAGGCTGCCAATATCATGAACGGCACGGTCGGCAGCAGCGGCAGTACGACGCCAATGCCGCCCAGTGCTACCGAGATCAGGCCGGCTGCCAGATAGAGTTGTCGCTTCATGAGCTGCCTCTAGCACGGATTGAAACGTCCGCCGACCGATTCGATGGATCAGGCTGTTTTCCGGAAGCGACCGCTCCCTGTCCCGATATTTACCTGGTGGCGCGGCTTGCCGGCGAGGCCAGTCGAAGCACCGCATATCCCAGCATACCCGAAATCAGCGAACCGGTGATCACGCCGAGTTTCACGGTTTCGATCTGGTCCGGATCGACAAAGGCCAGGTTGCCGATGAACAGGCTCATCGTAAAGCCGATGCCGGTCAGGCAGGCGAGGCCGTAAAGCTGCAGCCAGCTGACGTCCACCGGTCGCTTGACCAGTCCGGCTCTGGTTGCGAGAAACATGAACCCGAACACACCCAGCTGCTTGCCGACCACCAGGCCCGCCGCAACGCCCAGCGCCAGCGGCGCCATCAGATCGCTGATCTGCAGTCCGGCGAGCGACACGCCGGCATTGGCAAAGGCGAAGATCGGCAACACGAGAAAGGCTGTCCAGGGGTGCAGGATATGTTCGAGATGCTTGAGCGGGGAACTGCCATCCTTGGCGTTCAGCGGAATCGCCAGTGCGGCAATCACTCCGGCAAGAGTTGCGTGAACACCGGATTTCAAGACACATATCCAGAGGAATATACCGACCAGAATATAGGGTGCGGTGCGGATGACGCCCAGCCGGTTCATTGCGAACAGCATCACGGTTCCGGCGCCTGCGAGCAGAAGCGACAGGCTGGACACTTCGGCCGTGTAGAAGAGCGCGATGATGACGATCGCCCCGATATCGTCGATTATGGCGATGGCGAGCAGCAATATCTTCAGCGATACCGGCGCATGTTTGCCGAGGAGAGCCAGAACGCCCAGTGCAAAGGCAATGTCAGTGGCCGCGGGAATTGCCCAGCCGTTGATATTTTCGGCAATGTTCCAGTTGAAATAGACAAACACGGCTGCCGGGAGGGCCATCCCGCCTACCGCTGCAATGAAGGGAAGCGATGCCTGTTCGGCAGTGGAAAGCTGCCCCTCCATCAATTCCCGCTTCACTTCCAGTCCGACCAGGAAGAAGAAGATCGCCATCAGTCCGTCGTTGATCCACAGCGCGAGAGGCTTGGCAATTTCCAATCCGCCGAATTGCACGGCGACGGGAATGTCGAGAAATGCCAGATAATAGGGATTGAGTGCGCTGTTCATCGCGACCATTGCCGCCACAGCGGCACAGAATAATATGATGCCCGCGCTGGTTTCCTGCGCAATGAATTGCTGCAGGGCATTGCCCATTTTTTTTACCATCGTGGCTTCGTCCTGTTTGCAAAAAAAACGGGGCGGCCAGCGATTGAGGGTGTGCTGCCGCCCCAGGGTTGGGGGAGGGAATTCTGAGCTATGCGGATTCGCTGCATATTCTCTTTCTATCGCGCTTCAGCATCGATATGGTTGATATGCGGCTGTTCCGGTGATAATTCCAATCGAATGAAATTGTGAGTATCGATAGAATATTTCTATGAGAGGGGCCGCTGAACCATGCCGACATTACGCCAATTCGAATATCTCGTTGCCGTTGCCGATCATCGCCATTTCGGCAAGGCGGCCCAGGCCGCCGCCGCTTCCCAGCCAACATTGAGCCATCAATTGCGTACACTTGAACAGAGACTGGGCGTAACCCTTGTCGAGCGGCGAACCCACGGCGCCGAACTGACTCCGGTAGGCCGGGAGATTGCCGATCGCGCGCGCCATGTGCTGGTCCAGGTCAAGGATATCCGCGATCTGGCCGAGCGGGCCAGCGACAGTCTGGCCGGAATCCTGCGCTTCGGTGTGTCTCCCACCCTTGGCCCGTATCTGATGCCGCCGGTGATTGCGGCGCTGCATCGCAGCCGTCCGGACCTGCGCTTTTATATGCGCGAAGGCATTCCCGATCTGCAGGCGATGGAACTGACCAAGGGGTCTATCGACATGCTGCTCGGTCCCTTGCCGATCGAGGGAGAAAACCTGCACATCGAACCGCTGTTTCGGGAGCCGCTGATTCTGGTCGCGCCGCCGGATCATCCCCTTGCCGGGCGCGAGCGGCTGGAACTCTCCGACCTTGCGGGCTTGCCGGTGCTTAGCCTGGACCGCCGGCACCATCTCCACCGCGACGTGGTGCGCCAGTGCCAGCAGTATGACATGAACCTGCTGCGCGACTATGAAGGCACCAGCCTCGACAGCGTAAGGCAAATGGTGGCATCGGGTCTGGGTCTAGCGATTCTGCCGGAACTCTATGTGCGTTCCGAACTGGCCCGCGGCGGCGATGTAGCGCTGCTCAATGTCGATGGCTGGTCGGTAAATCGCAGTATCGGGGCCGCCTGGCGCACCAATGCCGGCTTCGCCAGCGAATATGCTGCCATTGCCGAAAAAATTGCTGAAGAAGCCCGTGTTCTGATGGCGGATTGAGGAAGACCCATTTTTGCCAATGATCTGCGCGGCGCACAAGACGGACCGGACAATTCCTTACTCATGACTATTGATCTCGATCTTTTGATAAAAGCCTATGCGTCGGGGATCTTTCCGATGGCCGATGCCCGGGATGATCCGGAAACCTTCTGGGTTGAACCAAAGTCCCGTGCGATTATCCCGCTCGAGCGTTTCCGGATGTCGCGTTCGCTGCGCAAGACCATCAGATCCGACCGTTTCCGGGTGACCGCTGACACAGCCTTCGCCGATGTCATCGCGATCTGCGCCGAGCAGGCCGGAGATCGCCGGGAAACATGGATCAATACCGAAATAGAAGAGGCGTTCAACCAGCTGCATCGGCTGGGCTACGCGCACAGTGTCGAATGCTGGCTGCCGGACGAAGCGACCGGGCAGGAAAAGCTGGCTGGGGGACTATATGGTCTGGCAATCGGTGGCGCCTTTTGCGGGGAAAGCATGTTTTCGCGATCACGTGACGCTTCGAAGGTCGCCCTGGCATGGCTTGTGGCCAGGCTTAAAGTCGGCGGGTTCCCGCTGCTTGATTGCCAGTTTATGACCGATCATCTGGCATCGCTGGGAGCGGTTGAAATCAGCCAGGACGCCTATCTGGAACAGTTGAAAAGGGTCAGAGGCTACGCGCCGTCGCCGGTATCGGCGATCAGGTCACCGATCAAATCCTCGGGAGCCTCATTCGGCGCCGGCGAGGGTCTGGAAGCAGGTGACGGCCTGGCTGCCGGGGCCGACGGGGCTGCCGCTTCCGCCTCGGTCTCGTTCGGTGCGCTGGATGCGCTGTTGGCAAGATTGGAGGAGGATGTCCGCGGCGCGGTCGGATTCGAGGAGTCTTCAGGTGGATCCTCTTCACCCGGGAAGCTCATTGCGCAACTTTTGACCCAGACGTCATAAATCGGATGCTCGACAACATTCAGGGAAGGGGATTCCCTGAACAGCCAGCCGGAAAAAACCCGCTTCCACTGATCGTCGCCGGACCGATTGGGGGGGCGTTCGTTGACCAGAAGCTGGACAAAGGCACCCTGTTCGGGAGTCAGTTCCCAGGGCGCGGTGCGCTCGCAGGCGCGCAGGCGGACAATCGCGCGCCCGATCCGGACCGACTGGCCCGGCCGAAGTTCAAGATCCCGTGTCAGCCCGTTGCGCTTGTTGAGAAAACCAAGCGTGGCAACGCGTTCTGCCATCGGTGTGCCGATCTGTTCGGTCACCGGAGCCACCAGATCGCCATCGGTAGCGGCAAGTTTCCGTTTTTCCGCCGCCTGACCGGTGGCATTTTCATCGACCTTGTCGCTGCTGAACCAGCTGCAGCCGCCCAGCAAAAACACCGCTGCCAGCACCGAAAGGGAAAGGGAGTGGCGCGTCATGCCTGTCATTCCGCTTCGGCGGGATTCCACGATTCATAATCGCCGGTCGCTGCAGCCCGGTGGCCACCCTTTTCCAGTGCACCAGCCGGACGATAGGCCTGCGCGGTGCCGGTCAGGTTTCCGCTCGGTTCCTTTTCCCAGATACGCGCCGGCGGCAGATAGCTTTCGGGAATCTCGTCAAAACTGTGGTGCAGCCAGCCATGCCATTCCGGTGGCACCCGGCTGGCGTCATTGGCGCCATTGTAGATGACCCAGCGCTGTCCGGCAGGATGACCGCTACCGGGTTTTTTGGCCTGGTAATATTTGTTGCCCAATACATCCTCGCCGACAGCTTTGCCGTTGCGAGCGCTGAACAGGCTGGTGCCGATCGTGGCACCATCCCACCAAGTGAATATTTTCGCCAATATGTTCATGTCGTCCGCTTAGCCGCGCAGCCATGCGCTCCGCAATGAAAAAATGTCAAACGGGGAGGATGTCTGCCGATCCGGAGAGGGTCACTTCCAGGTGACGGTGTCGCCCGGCTCGATGCCCAGTTCGGCGGCCCGGCCTGCGGCGATTTCAAGGACGGTGGCGACCGGTTCGTTCGAGCGTACCGGAGCGAGAGAATAGGGTGTGGTATTGGCGGCAATCGACTCGATCGTCCCGTCCCGGCGAATGAAGATTATATCGAGAGAAATCACGGTGTTCTTCATCCAGAAGCTGGCGACTCGATCAACCGGGAACGGGAAAATCATACCCTTATCGGGCGCCAGCCGGGTGCGGAACATCAGGCCTTGTGCCTGTTGGGCACCCGTGGCGGCCACTTCCACGACAAAAACATGGGTTGCATCCGAGGTCCGGATGCTCAGCGGGACTTGTTCGAGCCCGGCCTCGGATCGCGGCAATTCGCCTTGCGAGCTGGTCGCCGCTGTTTCGCCGGTTCTGGCGTAACAACCGGAAAGGCTGGCCGCGCAGATCAGGCCCAGGAAAAGCGCTACCGCTTTCGAAATCTTCATCGTCTGGATGCTCTTCTGTTTCAGTCGGAGGGGGGCAGGCATACCTGTACAGCCATATGGCCGCGATTTCCGTCCTTTATCCGGGCGAGCAAATGTTGGCCCGGAACTATTTCAGCAATGCCGGCGTCACGGAGCGTTTCCATATGGAGAAAAATATCGCCGCCGTAATCTTCGCAGATCAAGAAACCGTAACCCTTGGCGCGGTTAAACCATTTTACTTCTGCATCGACGAACGCGGAATCCTCATCGACAATATGCACGGCATGGCGGGCATGCGTAGCGGTTGGCGAGGCGTTTCGGGTTCCACATTCGGACAGATCGATGTCGAGAATTCTGGTTGCCTGCAGTCCCTTGGGCGCTACGGCATATTCGCAGGTAACCACGGCCATTTCCGGCAATTCCCGTGTGCCGAGGGATTCGAGCAAGCTCCAGTGCACCAGTATATCCGATTGTGGCGTAACATTCTTGTCGTCAGACGGGTCGTCTTGCGGGACGATGAAGCCGAAGCCGCGGTGACTGTCGAACCATTTCACGCGGCCCGTGGCGCGTCGCATTTCGTTGTTGGTGGAGGAATGACCATCTGCCCCGGCATGACGCGTGCCATTATCCGCAGGTTCTGATTCCGCAAATAAGCTTGCCACGATGCATCTCCGAACAAAACTGAGCCAAATCAAATGTGTACTACTTTTCGACTCGCTCCACCGTATATCACATTAAAATCAAACTGGCGATTCCTGGCAGCAATGGACGCCAATCCGGTCAGTTGTCCGGGCTAGTCGCCGACATCAGAACTTTTCGTCTGCGATTATTTCTTCGCCGGGTCTCGCAAAGACATACCGGTTTGCCAGATCAAAATCATGACCCGCCCTGAGAAATGCCTGCAATTGCTTGCGGCATTTGTCGGCGTCCTGCTGACTCTCGGCATAGGGGCCGATCTTCCGTTTGCGGGCAAATTTGTCCGCCGCTGCCCATTTGTTCGTTTCGCTGATTTGAAAGGCTTCACGCCCGTCCGTTTCGCTGATGCCTGCCTGGTAAAGTGCATGCGAAACCCGCCGGGTGCCATAACCGCGACGGGTCAGAGCCGCAGCCTTGTTCTGTGCGTAGAGCGCGTCGTCAATATAACCCTGCTCGACGAAGCGTGCCACCAACTGTTCCACCGCCGGCGGCTCCGCATCTTGCCATTCCCTCTCCCGGATTTTCCGGTGGAGATAATCGGCCAGTTTTTTCCGGGTCGTTGCATATCGTTCGACATAGCGTATAGCTAGTCGGTGCAGGCTCTCCTGATCTAAGGTTTTAGCGCTGTTTTTCAACGGTTTGGCTTTCAAGTATGATGCTTGCCCTTTTTGTGCCACAGTCGGGCCGAAATTTAAACGCCAGAGGTGATCAATGACCTTGGCATAAGCGGCTAAAGGGACGTCAAAAAGACGATTTGTACCCTTACCGGACGAAGCAGACTGATTTTGGCGAGGCTGGACCTCCCGGAAATGGATTTTGGATGACCGAACTGACACCAACCCCGACATTGGATGAACTACCGCGGCGCTTCTCCGATTTTGATACATTGGGTGACGCTCTGGATTATGCGGCCCAGGGACAAAAAGGTTTCAATTTTCATGATGCCCGCGGTTCGCTTGTCCGCGCCTATCCGTTCAGTGAATTGCGTGAAGATGCGCTGGTGGCGGCGAAGCGCCTGATCGCAGCAGATATCAAGCCTGGCGACCGGGTGGCGCTGATCGCCGATACCGAACCGCAATTCTGCGCACTGTTTTTTGGCGCTGTATATGCCGGCGCGCTGCCGGTACCCCTGCCATTGCCCACCTCCTTTGGCGGCAAGGAAAGCTATATCGACCAGATCGGTGTGCAGCTCGACAGCTGTGACCCGGCGATATTGCTGTTTCCGGACGAGATTGCAGAACTGGCGGGTGCTGCCGGCCAGTCCCGCGCGATTCCGGCTTATGGCTGGGACGCCTTTGCCGGCCAGGACGCTCCCGACATTGCCTTGCCCAAGGCGAACGGCAGCGACATCGCCTATCTGCAATATTCCAGTGGTTCGACCCGCTTCCCGCACGGCGTTGCCGTTTCGCACAAGGCGTTGCTGCACAATCTCGGTTCGCACGCCCATGGCATGCTGATTGGCGACACTGATCGCTGCATTTCCTGGCTGCCCTTCTATCACGACATGGGGCTGGTCGGCTGTTTTCTGTCGATGGTCGCCAACCAGGTGTCCACCGATTATCTCAAGACTGCGGATTTTGCACGCCGGCCCCTGTCATGGCTTGATCTGATCACCCGCAATCCGGGAACTTCCTGCAGCTTTTCGCCGACCTTCGGCTACGAGATCTGCGCGCGCCGGATCGGTAGCCAGTCCAATGTCCAGGAGCGTTTCGATCTTTCCCGATGGCGGCTGGCGGGCAATGGTGCGGACATGATCAGGCCCGACGTGATGCAGCGGTTCACCGATGCCTTTGCACCGGCCGGATTTGACGCCAAGGCTTTCTTGCCAAGCTACGGTCTCGCCGAAGCTACGCTGGCGGTGACCTTGATGCCTTCGGGCGAGGGTATGGAAGTGGAACTGGTTGAGGAAACCGAACTTTCCGGAGAGAAAAAGAGCGACGGCAGTCGTCCGAAACGGTTCCGCGCGATCGTCAATTGCGGGAAACCCGTGCGCGATACGTTGCTGGAAATCCGGGAAGAAACCGGAGCGGTCTTGCCGGAAAAAACCGTCGGCAAGGTCTGGATGAAGGGCCCGGCGGTGATGGACTGCTATTATCGTGATCAGGAAGCAACCGATGCCTGTCTGGTCGACGGCTGGCTCGATACGGGCGACATGGGCTATCTTTCGAACGGCTATCTCTACATCGTCGGCCGGGCCAAGGACATGATCATCATCAACGGCAAAAACCACTGGCCGCAGGACATCGAATGGGCGGTCGAACAATTGCCCGGCTTCAAGGCTGGCGATATCGCGGCCTTTGCCATTACTACACCGGGTGGCGAAGAAACGCCGGCAGTGCTGGTGCAATGCCGGACCTCGGACGAGATCGAGCGGCTGCGGCTTTGGAACGAAATACGGGACAAAGTGAGAGCCATTACCGGCATGAATTGTGTAATCGAACTGGTACCGCCCCGTACCCTGCCGCGGACCAGTTCGGGCAAACTGAGCCGGGCAAAGGCACGCAACCTTTACCTTTCCGGCGATATTCAGCCCTATGCGGTGGCGGCGTGAAACCGGTTAAATTCCGTTAATCAGAGATCGCAAAAAAATTTAAGCTAGTCCTTACGTTTCGCTAAGAATTTCAGCGTAAGGAGGGCCGGTGTTAAAAACCATCGCTCAATCCGGCTTGCCAAAGGCAATTCCGCTTCGTGTATTGCTCGGCCTTTCCGACCCCCCCGGGATCGATTGGGGGCGGATTCGCGCGCTGCAGTTCAATGGTAATAACCAGCATGGTTTTCTGAAGATCGTTTCCGCGATCGTCTGCGGTCTGTTGATCGTTCAATTGGGCATCGGCCAGGTCAACATTTGGCTTCTCGGTCTGTGGCTCGCTGGGTTGGCTGTATTATATATCTACGCCGACCTGCTGTATCGCAAACAGTCGGCACTGCAGCGCAAAACGATCAATCGTTCCGATTTGACGATGGTCTATCTCGTTTCCCTGATCGGTGGCTCGCTGTGGGGCGTCGGGTTCTTGCTTTTCGCATTCAGCACGAACCTCATGACCATGATACCGATATGGGCGATCATCATCTGCCTGATGGTGGGTTCCGCAATGCTTTTGTCAAATGTGCCGCTCAGCAGCATATTATTCATATCATCGTCCAGTGCGGCCATGATCATTGGCTGGTTATATGTTGGCAGCGCCCATTTGGCGTTTGCATCGCTGGCAATCGGAGTTCTGCTGATTTCTGCCTGTCTGATGACCGGCCGGTCCTTCATCGAAAGAAGGGTTGCGGAAGCCAGTCTCGCCGAGAAAAGCGAAGTGGTTAGCCTGTTGCTCAAGGAATTCGAGGATACAGGGGCTGACTGGCTCTGGCAGACCGATACATCACGCCGCATAACGCATGTGTCGCCGCGTTTCGCCCATGCGCTGGGGCAACCGGCGGAGCAGATCGAAGGCAAGCCGTTTCTGCAAATGGTTGCCGGAGAATCCTGGGCAAGCGGGAAATTCTCGACCGCCTTGCACGAACTGGCTGAAAAATTGAAACGGCGTGACAGCTTCAGCAACGTGCTGGTGCCTGTCCAGATCAACGGTGAGAACCGCTGGTGGGAATTGTCTGCGTCGCCAAAACTCGATGACAACGGTGTATTCCACGGATTCCGCGGCGTTGGATCGGATATTACCGAGCAACGAGAATCGGCGGACAAAATTTCGCATCTGGCCAGATTTGATACGCTTACCCGCCTGCCAAACCGCCTGCAGCTGACAGACACGCTCGGAAAGTCCATGCAAGCCGCAGACGAATGGAATGGCCGCTGTGGATTCATGATGATCGATCTTGACCGATTCAAGGCGGTGAACGACACGCTCGGTCATCCTGTGGGAGACCGGTTGCTGGCCCGCGTGTCCGAACGGTTGCGCTCGATCATGACGGATAATGAGCTGTGCGGTCGTCTGGGCGGCGATGAATTTGCCGTCGTTGTCAAAGAGGCAAGCGACACGCATTACATGGAGCTGCTTGCCAAACAGATCATCGATACGCTGTCGCGGCCTTATGAAGTCGATCAGCACACGTTATATGTTGGGGCCAGCGTGGGCACCGCTGTTGGTCCCCGCGACGGCCGTACGGTCGAAATGCTGATGCGCAGTGCCGATCTCGCTCTCTATCGTTCCAAGGATCAGGGCGGCGGGGCCTTCACGCAATATGAACCCAAGCTCCACGTCCAGGCTGAAGAGCGGCGGGTCATGGAAATCGCCTTGCGCAAGGCGCTGGAGAATGACGAGCTTTCGCTGAACTACCAGCCTGTCGTCAGTGCGGATTCGGGCGGTGTTGTCGGATTCGAAGCGCTGCTGCGCTGGACCAACCCGGAATTCGGGTCTGTGTCGCCGGCCAAATTCGTGCCGTTGGCGGAAGAGGCACGCCTGATTGTCCCGATCGGCGAATGGGTTTTGCGGACGGCATGCAAGGAAGCCATGCAATGGCCTACCACAGTCAAGGTCGCGGTCAATGTTTCCGCCGACCAGCTGACCGAAGTGAACTTCCTTTCGACGGTTGTGTCTGCTCTGGAAGATAGCGGACTTCCGCCAAATCGCCTCGAAATTGAAGTGACCGAAAGCATATTCATGCGCGAGGGAACCGGCGCGGCAGAAATGCTTGATCAAATCATCGCGCTCGGTGTCAACCTGTCGCTCGATGATTTCGGCACCGGCTATTCTTCGCTTGGCTATCTGCGCAAAACCCGTTTCTCGACGATCAAGGTCGATCGCAGTTTTGTTCAGGGCGCAGCTAAAAATGCCCCCGAAAGTCTTGCGATCATCCGTGCCGTCGTGGCGATGGCGGATGCTCTGGGCATGTCGACGACCGCCGAGGGCGCCGAGACGGAGGAAGAAGTCGAGATGATCCGTCGGTTGGGTTGCCGAAAAATCCAGGGCTATTATTTCGGCCGTCCGATGATCGCAGACGATGCCCGGAATCTGTTCCATGGCTATGAAGCGGAACAGCTGGAATATGGTAAAAAGTCAGCCTAGCCGCGCTTACCTTCTTTATTTTTTAGTCAGCCGCTTTTCAATGCCCCGCCAAATCCGCGCATAAGCCCTGGCAGCGGGGCCGTGCGGCGCAAAACTGCCGACCGGTTCCTGCAATTTTGTCATATGTTCCACCGCGCTCGACATTGGGATGACCGGCCATTTCGGATTGCTTGCCAGTCCCTGCTTGTGGATTGATCGCCGCCGATCGACCATGGTGTAGACCGGGAGCAGGGGCGCGTGTTTCTTGCCGCTGCTGTCGAGGAACATCTGTACATCGGTGAGCGCACGCTCGGAGAGCGGCGAGGGAATGACCGGCACCACCACAATATCGACGTTGCGCAATATTTGCTCGCTCGTCTCGGTCAGTCCGGGTGGGCAATCAAGGATGATTCGGTCATACTCCTTGCCGATTTGCTTGAGCAATTTGCCGAGATGCCGCTTTTTGCTGATCTGAAAGAATAGGCGGTCAAGGCCGCGCAGCGAGACATCGGCTGCCAGAAGATCCAGATTTTCGATCCCGGTCGGACTGATCAGCTTGTCCGGTTTGACGTTGCCAGCGACCATCGCGCGCGCGCGATCCTTGATCACCTGGTCTCCCCTGAGAATGTAAGACGCTGCGCCTTGCGGGTCGAGATCCCATAGCAAGGTCCGTCGAGAACTGCCGACGGCGCTGTTCCATGCCAGATTTACAGCCGAACAGCTTTTGCCGACGCCGCCCTTCATGCTGTACACTGCAATTACCGACATTATCTTTCCCGGTCTGTTCTATTCAATTACGCGCATGCGCGCGCCGGGTCAGAGTATCTCCTGCACAATGTCCTGCGGACGGCACAGCCTGACCCCCTTGTCGGTCTCGACCAGCGGCCGGTTGATCAGGATCGGCTCACGGGCCATGGCATCCAAAATCTGATCGGCGGTAGCCGTTTCTTTTGTCAACCCAAGCTCCTCAGCGGGTGAACCCCGGACCCGTAGGCCTTCCTGCGGGGTCATGCCAGCGTCGCGGAAGAGTTGTTCCAGCTTGGAACGACTCGGCGGGTTTTTCAAATATTCGATCACTGTCAGGTCAACGCCGGGCGCTTCTTCCAGTATCGCCAGTGTCTTGCGGGACGTCCCGCACATCGGATTGTGCCAGATTGTGGCTTTCATGTCTTTCTCCCCTTGCGCCGAACCGCTTCATAAACACAAGTTGGAGGGTTGTTTCAAAGAAAAACGCCGGAGACAGGAGATTTTTTGTTGCATATGAGAATTATTCTCATTAGCTGACCCACTATTGAGAACAATTCTCATATGAGGGAGTCTATCTGTGAATATTGTGCCACGCCGTTCATTCGGCAACCTTGCATCTGCCAGTCTGATTGCGATCGCTGCCGTTCCGTTACAGGCAAGCGCTCAGGAAATCTGGGAAGAGGGCATGGCTGATGATCAGGAGATTATCGTAACCGGCGAAAAGGAAGGCTATGTCGCGATCAGCAGCGCGGGCTTGAAAACCAACACCCCGCTGCTGGGTACGCCGCAAACGGTCTCCGTGGTAACCCGCGAACAGCTGGATGATCAGGCGCTTCAGGATATCGGGGATATTCTTCGCTATACGCCCGGCGCATCCATCGGCCAGGGCGAGGGCAATCGCGATCAGCTCACCATCAGGGGACAGAATACCACCGCCGATTTTTTCGTCGATGGCATACGCGATGATGTTCAGTATTTCCGGCCACTTTACAATATCGAGCGGGTCGAGATCCACAAGGGACCCAACGCGATGATCTTCGGTCGCGGCGGCGGCGGCGGAATCGTCAACCGGGTGACCAAATCGCCGATCGCTGATCGCCAGCTTGGCGAAGTGACGGCAAGTGTGGACAGTTTCGGCGCCTATTATCTCAGCGGCGACCTCAATCTGCCTGTCGGCGATACAGCGGCCTTCCGGTTCAACGGTCTCTACGAAGAGTTCGACAACCACCGCGATTTTTATGACGGCCGACGGTTCGCGGTCAACCCGACCTTCGGTGCCGAGCTTGACGACAACAACCGGATATTGCTTTCCTATGAATATGTGGATGATGACCGCGCCGTAGACCGCGGGAATCCGGCCGAGCTGCGCGCGGCTGGCAATGGCTGTTCTTTTTCCGACCCGTGCGGCCCGCTTGCCGGCTACCGGGACACTTTGTTCGGCCAGCCGGGAACCAACCGCACCACCCTGCAGGCGCACATTGTGAAGTTGCGGGTGGAACATGATTTCAGCGACCAGCTGAGCTTCAGTTCGACCACGCAATATGGCGACTATGACAAGCTCTATCGCAATGTCTATCCGGTCGATGCGCGAAGCAACGACATCCGGCTGACTCCGGTTGCCAATTCGGCCACGCTTGACGGCTATGTCGATACAACCGACCGCCAAAATTTTATCACCCAGGGTAATCTGCTGTGGACCGGTGACACCGGTGCTCTCGGCCATAGCCTGTTGCTCGGCTACGAAATCGGCCAGCAGCAATCCGCCAATGCCCGGCGTGACATATTATTTGCCGCGAGCAACGATGACCAGATCGTGGTCCCGCTGACCGATCCGGTTGTCGTGCCCGCCTTCACCTTCCCCGCGTTCAGCCGCAGCACCCGCTCCGACCTCAAATTCCTGTCGCTCTATATCCAGGACCAGATCAGCATCGGCGATCATTTCGAGATCATCGGTGGTGTGCGCTTCGACCGGTTCGACCTCGACGTCAACGATATCCAGAGCAGCCTGCTGCTGAGCCGGACGGACGAGAAATTCTCGCCGCGTTTCGGCGCGATCTACAAGCCGCAGGAAAATATCTCGATCTATGCGAGCTATGCCAAAAGCTTTCTGCCGCGGTCGGGCGACCAGTTTCTCACGCTCAGCCCGGCCACGGCCAATCTGGCGCCCGAAACGTTCGAGAATATAGAATTTGGCGTGAAATGGGACCTGACGCCCGCGCTCAGCCTGACCGCAGCCCTGTTCCGCCTCGATCGGGACGACCAGGCGATCCTGCTCGACAATCAGGGCAATACGACCCTGTCGGGCTCGCGCACCGAGGGCCTGGAATTGCAGCTGGTCGGCAAGCTGACCGAGCGCTGGCAGATCAATGCCGGCTACAGCTATCTCGACGGTCAGCAGCGCAATGCGAGCACCGTGGGCGGTCAGGATCTGCGCCTGTTCCAGGTCCCGGAGCATATGATTTCACTCTGGACGAAATATGATTTCACCGATCAATTCGCCGGCGGGTTGGGAGTGACCCATCAGTCCAGCCAGTTCGCCACCAACGACAATAGTGTCCGCATCCCGGCCTTCACCCGGGTCGATGCCGCGCTTTATTATGACCTGAGCGAAAAGGTTCAGGTCCAGCTCAATATCGAAAACCTGTTCGACGAGACCTATTTCCCCTCGGTCCATAATAATGACAATATTTCGACCGGCGAACCGCTCAATGTCCGGCTGACGGTGAAATTCGGCTTCTAGCAGGCCGGTGATCGGGGTGCCGGCCGCGGGTAATTGTCAGTCCTTAGGCGTCAGCGCGGGAACTGCCTTGGCGGCATCTTCGGGGTCGATACCCGGTGGCGGGGCGGCGCTGAGCACCGCTTCTCCCCGCGCGACGCGGCCGGCGCGCTGGATTGCTTCGCGAATCCGCGGATAGGTACCGCAGCGGCAGATATTGGTGATCGCCTCGTCAATCGCGGCTTTCGAGGGATTGGAATTTTTCTTCAGCAATACCGCCGCCGCCATGATCATTCCGGACTGGCAGAAACCGCATTGCGGTACATTTTCCGCGGCCCATGCCTGTTGCACCGGATGGCTGCGGTCGCGCGACAGCGCCTCGATGGTGGTGACGAAACGCCCTTCCATTTCGCCGATCGTGACCAGACATGAGCGGATAGCCTCGCCGTCGACCTCGACCATGCAGGCACCGCAATCGCCGGTGCCGCAACCATATTTGGTGCCGGTCAGATTGGACGCATCGCGCAGCGCCCAGAGTAAAGGCGTATCCGGGTCCATTCGGTACCAGACCGGGCGGTCGTTGACGGTGAATTTGGTCATGTCTGGGTTATGACGCGCAATTATCGTTCGAGCAATAGATCAAGAATCTCGCTCATACGCAACGGTGGGGTTTGATTCAAAGGGCGGGTCCACAACATCCTCTCGCCAATTGGTATTAAAGCCCTCCAGCTGACCGAGTTGCTCAAGAAGGATTTCCCAAATCTCTTCTTCCTCGTGAAATAACCAAGTTTTATCGCCAATCTGCAATTCGCAACAGATCAGATCGGTTGTAATTTCATCTCGCTTGAAAAATGAGACTCGATCTATTTCCGAAATTGAGATCTGCGCGAGAAACTGGGAAATTGATTCAGATATCATGTTGAAAATCCGACTGTGGTGAGCCTGTCGAACCACGCTTCTCCGCAACAGGCGTCCTTCGACAAGCTCAGGACTAGCGATATTCTATCCAGATTCTCTACTCCCGCCAGCTTTTGTCTTCCCGATCGACCAGCCGCACCATCGCCTCGAATTCGGGGACGCCCTGCTGCATCGGATCGATCGAAGCCTGCGACAGATTTTCCATATGCTTCTTGATCACTTCCTCGCCGATCAGCACCGGCTTGCCCATGGACAGTGTCTGCATCTGGATTTCGCAGGCGCGTTGCAGCACCCAATGGTTGAGGAACGCTTCCTCCAATGTCCGGCCCATAACCACCGGTCCGTGATTCTCGAGCATCATCATCCGCTTTTTGCCGAGGCTGGCGAGGAAACGCGGGCCTTCCTCCGCATGTACCGTGATGCCTTCAAATTTGTGATAGGCGAGGCGCGGGACGATCGCGGCGGCGTAAAAATTGATCGGTTGCAGCCCGCCTTCGACCGAGGAAACCGCCATGGTCGCGGTGGTATGGGTGTGGATGATCGCATGGACATCGGGCAGCTCGCGGTGGAACAGGCTGTGCTGCGTAAAGCCGGCCTTGTTCACCGGGAAGGTCGAACCGTCCAGCGTGTTGCCGTCGATATCGATCTTGACCAGCGTCGAGGCCGTTACTTCACTGAAATGCAGGCCATAAGGATTGATCAGGAAGGCATTGTCCTCGCCCGGCACTTTCAGCGTGATATGGTTGAAAATCATCTCGTCCCAGCCGAGATAGGCGAAAATCCGGTAGCAGGCGGCGAGCTTCTGGCGCGCCTTCCACTCTTCTTCGCTGCAGCTGGACTGGACATTGATCGCGGTGGCCATTTTTCTCTCCTCGAATCGGCTGATATCGTCTCTATGCCTCATCCTATAGCAAAGCCCCGAAAAGGCGAATGCAAAGCCCCTTTCATTTGCGCAATTTATCGTGTAAAAGCTTGCCTTGCTGCCGGGAAATTGATAGGCGGCCCGAGATTGAAGCAGATTGATTCTGCGGCAAACCCTTTTTTATGGCTTTTACACCAATTCAGGCCAGCAGAAATTGCTTCTGGCCCGCTACGGAATTTGAACGGAGTTACTCAGTCTTATGCAAATCATGGTTCGCGATAATAATGTTGATCAGGCCCTCCGGGCGCTCAAGAAAAAATTGCAGCGTGAAGGCGTTTATCGCGAAATGAAGCTTCGCCGCCATTATGAAAAGCCGTCCGAGAAGCGTGCCCGCGAAAAGGCTGCTGCCGTACGTCGCGCCCGCAAGATGGATCGCAAGCGGATGGAACGCGACGGTCTGATTTAAGCGCTTCGGCTCCACGAATATAAGGTAGCCTGCCCATGTCTGTTACGACGGTTCCGATTCATCCCATCAAAAAGGGCTCGCTGACCAAGATCTGGCTCGGAGTGCTGGTGATTGCTGTCGCGGCTCTGGCTCTCGCTTATACGGGAACCCAGAATGCTGTGGTCAATGGCGCAAGCAACGATCAGTTTCTCGCGGCCAATGCTGACGAAGACGGGGTAGAAACAACCGCATCCGGACTGCAGTACAAGGTGCTCAAGCCGGGCGAGGGACCGTCACCGACCGCGACTGATACCGCACTGGTCAAATATGAAGGCAGGCTACGCGACGGCACGGTGTTCGATGCCAACGAGCAGACGCCAATGCCAGTGGGCGGCGTCGTTCCCGGTTTTTCCGAAGCGCTGCAGCTGATGCAGAAGGGCGGCGAATATCGCATCTGGATTCCGTCGGACCTGGCCTATGGAGAAGCGTCTCCGGGGGAACAGGTTCCGCCGAACAGCCTGCTGATTTTCGACGTGACCCTGCTGGACTTCATTTCCCAGGCACAAATGGAAGAGCTGCGGCAGCAGATGGAGGCGCAGGGTATGCCCGGCGGTCCTCCGCCCGCTCCCTAGACAAATCTCCAGTTGCGATCAGGCACGCTCGGCCTGCGCAACCGCTTCCGATGCGCGCAGGGCCGATAATATCCGCATAAGATGATGGACATTGTGCACTTCCAGATCGACGTCGAACGTATGGAACGGGCCGTCGCGGTGGGACAGGCGAAGGTTCAGGATATTGGCATTGTGAAAGCCGAATATCCCCGCCATTTCGGCAAGTGTTCCGGGCTTGTTGTGAAGCACCACGCATAGCCGGGCGGGCGCACCGTCGCTTTCATTGCCCCAGCTCAGATCGACCCAGTCTGCATCCACACCATTAGCCAGGCTCTGGCAGTCGATGGTATGCACCTCCACATTTTCTCCGCTGCGCCGCAGACCGACAATACGGTCCCCGGGCACCGGATGGCAGCATTCTGCGAGGTTGAATGCAACGCCCGGGGTCAGACCCTTTATCGAAATCGCGCGATCCTGTTCGGGCCATTGCCGTTCGTCATCATTGTCATGGACGCTGCCAGGCATGATCGCTTCCATCACCTCCCGGTCGCTAAGCTGGCGGGTACCGATTGCCATCATCAGGTCATCGGGCTCTTGCATGTTCAGCCGTTTCAGTGCCGCCTTGATCGCGCGCTTGCCGATCTTGCCCGGTAAACGCTCGATAATTTCTTCATACAGCTCGGTACCGATGGCGATCATCTCGTCCCGTTCCTTGAACCGGACATTGCGGCGAATGGCGGCGCGCGCCTTGCCGGTGATGACAAAGGAGAGCCAGCCGGGCTGCGGTTCCTGACCCTTGGATTTCAGGATTTCGACGACATCGCCATTTTGCAGCTGGGTGCGCAGGGGCACATGCCGGCCGTTTACCTTGGCGCCGACTGCCTGATTGCCGAGATCGGTGTGCACCGCATAGGCGAAATCGACGGTGGTCGAACCGCGTGGCATTTGCAGCAGGGTACCCTTGGGTGTGAACGCGAAAATCCGGTCCTGGTACATTGCCAGCTTGGTGTGTTCCAGCAGCTCCTCGGCGTCTTCGGCCTGATCCAGAATCTCGATCAGATCGCGGATCCAGCCCGCCTGACCATCGGGACGATTGCCCTGTTTATAGGCCCAGTGCGCGGCGAGACCGAATTCATTGTCCTCGTGCATGCGCTGCGAGCGGATCTGGATCTCCACGCGCATGTTGGTGCCGTGCATGATGGTTGTATGGATAGAACTATAGCCGTTGCGCTTGGGCGTGGAGATATAGTCCTTGAACCGCCCGGGTACCATCTTCCACTTCTTGTGCAATATGCCGAGCGCACGGTAGCATTCCGCGCTATTGTCGGTAACCACGCGGAACGCCATGATATCGGTCAGCTGTTCAAAACTGACGTGCCGCTCCTGCATCTTGCGCCATATCGAATAGGGATGTTTTTCGCGGCCGCTGACCTCCGCGACCAGTCCGCCGCTTTCCAGAGCCTTCTGGATCGACTGGGATATCTTGTCTACCTGTCCCTCGTCTCCGACCTTGATTGCCTGCAGCCTTTTGGTGATCGTTTCATAGGCTTCCGGCTCCATGTGCTGGAAGGCCAGCAGCTGCATCTCGCGCATATATTCATACATGCCCACCCGCTCGGCGAGCGGGGCATAGATATCCATTGTTTCATGCGCGATCCGCAGCCGCTTTTCTTCGCTCTTTATGAAATGCAGCGTCCGCATATTGTGCAGGCGATCGGCAAGCTTGACCAGCAGCACGCGGATATCATCGGACATGGCGAGCAGGAATTTGCGCAGATTCTCCGCAGCCCTCTCGTTGTCTGTCTGCGCCTCGATTGTCGAAAGCTTGGTTACGCCATCGACCAGCCTGGCGATTTCGTCGCCGAACAGCTTGCTGATTTCTTCCGTCGTGGTCAGCGTATCCTCGACAGTGTCGTGAAGCAGCGCGGTGACAATTGTCTGCTGATCCAGCTTGAGATCGGTCATCAGGCCGGCGACCTCGATGGGGTGGCTGAAATAGGGATCGCCGCTGGCCCGTTTCTGGCTGCCGTGCCGCTGCACGGAAAACACATAGGCGCGGTTGATCAGATCTTCATCTGCATCGGGATCATAGGATCGGACCCGTTCCACCAGTTCATATTGCCTCAGCATAGGGTGAAGATGTCGCGCTTTCCGGGCCGGGGCAACAAAAAAGAGCGCCGAAGCTGGCTCTTATCTTCCGGGGAATGGAAAAGGAGCTTCGCTTCGGCGCTATGGCTGACCGGCAGGGCCAGTGAACTGGCCGCATTAGGGAGCGAGAGGCCGGTCAGACGGGGATAATCAGATCAGTCGTTGCATTTGGCCAATGCTTCGGCGTCGAAGGCCTCGCCCTTATAGGCGAAGCTGGCGACCGGGCCGAATTCGTCGACGATCTTGGCGCAAATTGTCCGCGGCGCAGAACTGCTTTGGCCACCAATGCATTCGGTGCCGGTGCAGCGGATGACGGTATCCTTGATAATTTCCTGCGCGGCTTCGACCGGGGCCTGCAGTTCGGCAGTATAGGCGATAGCCGTCGTGCGTGCCTGTGCCGTGGTCGCGGTGAACAGGGTGAGCGATGTCAACGCGGCAATGGAGAAGATAATCGCGGCGCGAAGCGGGCTTTGGGAGAGAAGCATGATATTTCCTTTCTTCAATCTGTTCCCGAGCCATTTTGGTGAAGCCCGGAGGGGAGAAATTTTGGGTTGCAATTTAGGTTGCGAATCAATACTTATATTAATAGGTTTTAAGTTGCAACTAAAAACTTATATTTTTTTCGCACTCGCCAATAAACTGGTTTAGGATAGGTTTTATGGACAAAATCAGAGAAGATTTATCGAGTATGGCCGGTGGCGAGTGCAGCCTGCCCGTATCACTGGAAGTCATCGGCGAGCGCTGGTGCTTCATGATATTGCGCGCGGCGCTCAACGGAGTCGGGCACTTCGAGGATTTTTTGTCGGAAATCGGTATCGCCCGCAACATATTGGCCAACCGGCTAACCCGCATGGTGGAAGCCGGGATCATGACCCGCCGTCCCTGCGATCATGACAAGCGGAAGGTCGAGTACAGACTAACCGACAAAGGGCAGGATCTGCTGCCGACCATGATCGCGCTGCGCCAATGGGGCGAACGATGGGAAACCGGCGTGCCGTCCAATCCGATATTGTGCGATTCGCGGGACCGCCAGCCGATTCGACGGATCAGCATGCGGGCGCATGATGACCGGCTTCTTGAAATGGACGATCTGTGCTGGATCGATGAGTCGGAATTGAACCAGAATTCAGACGGCACCAATCGCGATGATATGGTCGTCCGTCATCTCAGGAAAATCGGCGAGTCTTCAGCCGCCTGAAGACCCGTCTCTACCGGCCTTACTCGGTGACGTAGATGCTGTTGACCGGGCGCGCCATGACGCGGCGGACCATCGGTTCAAAAAATTCCAGCGGCGCAGTATCATAATTGGCATCAAAGGCCGTTTGATCGTATTTCGCGCAGAATTCCGCACAATCTTCAAAATGCTCATGGCCGCGGAACTGTTCGCGCATATCGCGATCCTGGCCCAGATAGTGGAAGAAATAATAGCCCTGGAAAATGCCGTGCTTTTCGGTGATCCAGTGGTTTTTCGCGCTGACGAAAGGTTTCAGGATCGCTGCGGCAATATCGGGATGATTATAGGTACCAAGCGTATCGCCCACATCATGGAGCAAGGCCATCACCACATATTCCTCGTCCCGGCCATCACGATGCGCGCGGGTCGCAGTCTGCAGGCTGTGCTGCATGCGATCGATCGGAAAGCCACCAAAATCGCCGTCCAGCAGCTTCAGATGGTCGAGGACACGGTCAGCAACCTTGCTGGCAAAGGGACCAAAGTGCCCGCCAATGATCTGCCAGTCTTCCTGTGAGCCCTCTTCCATGGAAGGGAATTTAGCTCTGACTTCGTTGGGGCCACCCATGATATTCTCCTTTGTCTGTTGCCGATCTTCAGCCACAATTTTCCGGTCGATAATGCAAGTGTCTTTGCAATTTGATCGAAAAGCAGCGCCTCCGTCGTCTTATTTGCGCAAATGATAGGCGATTCTTCCCCAAGCGGCAATGCCCCGCTATAGATAGCCAGATGGCCGTAATGGATATTCGACCCCAGCCGTTTTTTGGCAACAAGAACCGGGCATTCTGGAACCTGCAATCTGCGGGCTGGGCCGGTGCACTTATTTTGCGCGCGATCGGCGGAATTTCCAACGGACTGCCGCTGAGCTTCCTGGTGCCGGTGATCATTTCGACCATAACCGGCTATTCGATCTCGCTGCTGCTGTCGGTGGTCTACAAGAATCTGATTCACCGTCGCCCGATTGTGACATGGAGCAGCACCGCCGCGATATTGACGGTCGCGGCAGCGCTCTATGCCTTCATCGATGCCTGGGTTTTCCTGATCCAGAATCCGGCGACGGAGACCGCGTTCGGGACATTGTTCCTTGGCTCGCTGTTCCTCGGCATCATGCTGCTCGGTTCATGGTCGGCGCTTTATTATGCCATCAACTTCTTTCTGCGAGTCGAGGAGCAGAATGATCAGCTGCTGCAGCTGGAGGCGCAGGCGACCCGCGCGCAGCTGGCGATGTTGCGCTATCAGCTCAATCCCCATTTCCTGTTCAACACGCTGAACAGCATTTCGACGCTGGTGCTGTTGCGCCAGACCGAGCCGGCCAACGCCATGCTGTCGCGCCTGTCGTCCTTCCTGCGCCACACCCTGGTCAACGAGGTCCATAGCCGGGTGACGCTGGCACAGGAGGTGGAAACACTGCATCTCTATCTGGATATCGAGAAAATGCGCTTCGAGGACCGGTTGCGGTCGCATTTTGATATCGATCCGGCAGTGCGTGATGCCTTGTTGCCATCCCTGTTGCTCCAACCGCTGGTCGAAAATGCGATCAAATATGCTGTGACGCCGCAGGAAGAAGGGGCAGACATCTCGGTCGCGGCCTTTCTCGACGGCGACAAGTTGCGGATAACCGTTTCGGATACCGGGCCCGGCAAAACCGGCTCGACGACCAGAAAATCCGAATCGACCGGCGTCGGGCTCGGAAATATTCAGGAGCGATTAAACCAAGCCTATGGAGAAGGCGCGATATTCGAAACGCGTTCGTCGCCTGGCGAGGGCTTTTCGGTCATCATTGCCTTGCCATTTGAAACGAGAGAACAGATCGAGCGGGAAGCAGCGGATCAATCCGCGACCGACGAACAGGTGAGAAACGAGACTATTTTTGGGGAGCATGCATCCAGTGATGACCGTCAGCGGGAGCCGATAGATGCGCCGGCGATGGCATCATTCCAGCATAAGGATATAAAAACATGACAATCAGGACGATATTAGTCGATGACGAAAAACTCGCGATCCAGGGTTTGCAGATTCGTCTCGAAAAATTTGACGACATCGAGATTGTCGACACCTGCCGCAATGGCCGGGAAGCGATTCGGAAGATAAAGACGCTGAAGCCGGACCTGGTGTTTCTCGATATCCAGATGCCGGGATTTGACGGCTTCTCGGTGGTACAGGGTATTATGGAGATCGAACCGCCATTATTCATATTCGTGACCGCCTATTCCGAACACGCGGTCCGCGCCTTCGAGGCAGAGGCGATCGACTATCTGGTCAAACCGGTCGAGGAAGACCGGTTGGCGGATGCGATTGACCGGGTGCGCAAGCGGCTGCTGGAAAAACGCGGCGGTGCCGAACTCGAGAAGCTGAAAAATGTGCTCAGCGAAGTGGCGCCCGACGCAATGGCCAATATGGATGATTCGGACGAACCCGCGTCGGCGAATCGCTATGAAAAGCTGATCAATGTCAAAGATCGCGGCCAGATTTTCCGGGTCGATGTCGATACGATCGAACGGATCGACGCCGCCGGTGACTATATGTGCATCTATACCGCCGACAACAGCCTGATCCTCCGCGAGACGATGAAGGATCTGGAAAAGCGGCTCGATCCGCGCAATTTCCAGCGGGTGCATCGCTCCACCATCGTCAATCTGAGCCAGGTCCGGGAAGTGAAGCCGCATACCAACGGCGAATGTTTTCTGGTGCTGGGGTCAGGCGCGCAGGTGAAGGTCAGCCGCAGCTACCGGGATGTGGTCGCGCGGTTCGTGCACTAGGAGCTAGTCGCGGCGCTCCTTGAAAAAATCCAGCAGCAGTTTCGCTGAACGCTCTCCTTCTATGCCGGCATAGATTTCCGGTTTGTGATGGCACGTCGCGGCATCGAAAAAGCGGACGCCGCTATCCACGGCCCCGCCCTTGGGATCGTCGGCACCGTAATAAAGCCGGCCAATGCGCGCGTGGGCGATCGCGCCAGCGCACATGGTGCAGGGTTCCAGCGTCACCCACAGGTCGCAGTCTTCCAGCCGGTCATTGCCCAGAAACTGTGTCGCCTGCCGAATCGCGACGATTTCGGCATGGGCGGTGGGGTCGTGATCGATTCGGGTATGATTATGGCCGCGGCCGATGATCTTGCCATCTTTGACGACAACCGCCCCGACAGGTACTTCGCCGACGGCGATTGCCGCCTGGGCCAAAGCCAGCGCATCGCCCATGAAAGAAGTAAATTTTGCTGCTGCCATGCCTATCGATTAGCGCGGAAGTGACGGGATGACCATAGGTGAGCGAGATCGCGTAAAATGCCCGGAGATGCTTGACGCATGGGCTGATTACGGTTAGGGGACCGCTCTTTCCCGCTGGGAATCATTCAATAACAAGAAATTGGACTTTTACGATGTCGCGGATTTGCGAACTGACAGGTAAGACTCGGCTGGTAGGCAATAATGTGTCGCACGCCAAAAACCGGACCAAGAAAACATTTTTGCCCAACCTGCAAAATGTGACGCTGCTGTCCGATACACTCGGCAAGGGCGTGAAGCTTCGCGTTTCGACGCACGGCCTGCGTTCGGTGGAACATGTTGGCGGCCTCGACAACTGGTTGCTGAAAACCAAGGACGACAAGCTGAGCCTGCGGGTGAAGCGACTCAAAAAGGAAATCGTGAAAAAGCAGGTTGCGACCGCTTAAGCGATCAATCTGATTCGAACGTTGAAAAGCCGGGGCTCGCTCCGGCTTTTTCGTTATGGCGCTCCGCGCCTTCGGTGTTCTTCGTTGATTTGCCCATGAGCAACCGGAATTTCAGCAGCAGCGATTCCTGCAACGCGCTGAAATTGTCATCCGAGGCGATCCAGACAATGACTCCATCAGCGTCCGGCGCGATCGCCAGTGCCTCCATATTGTCGACTTTGAGCGGAGGCCTCAACGTTGCGATCGGGGTGGATGTCGCAACTTGACCCGGCTTGAAATCCGCCAGTTGCGCGATCGACAGGATCGCGGAAAAGCCGCCAAGTGGCGTAAAGCGCCGGTGAAGCATCAGGGCCGACCTGTCGTCCAGCAGGACCGCGTCTGTCAGCTTGTAGCCGTCCGGCGGGCGATATCCAAAAGCCACGGGTTTGCTGCCTGTTTCGGACGCATCGCCGTCAAACACGAACGCCTGATAGCCACCCTTTTTATATCGCGCAGACTCGGAGAAGACCAGAAAGCGACCGTCGGGTAGCCGGAGCATGGCCTCGGCGCCGCCATTTTCCGGCCAGTTTTGTATCGCTGCCGGAAAATTCGCTGATTCTTTGCGGGACAGGGACGATCCGTAGCGCCAGATACTGTGCTGATGTTCGTAGCCGACCCAAAACTGACCGGTGCCGGGGTCGTGGAGAAAGGATTCGGCGTCCCAATTTTGCCGGGCAAATTCATTGGGTTTGGCCGGGCCGTCGGGAAGCGGCGCTATGAACGGACGAATCGCTTTGTGATCGCGCTCGTCCAGTGTGAAGCCGACCAGCGAGCCATTGTCGCTGAGCATCAGGAACCGGTTGTCCGGCAATGCCGCCATGGAAGATATGCCGCCGAACTCGCCATTGTCACTGGTGATTTTCCAGCCGCCCAGAAAGGCGAGCTGGCCGACCCGCGTGCGGGTCGGGTCTTTTGCATTCAGGGCGATCGGCTCGATGGCTATATATTGACTCTCATTTGTTGGCGGCGCGGGGCCACGCACATAGGTAACCGGGACCAGAAAGAAAAATAGCGAAAGGCAGGCAAGAATACGGGGCATAGCGCCGCGCATAGCCGATTCATTATTGCAAATATATTCTATTCTGGACGCTCGTGCGCCTCCTGCGCTAGACGCCGGGCAATCACTCAGGAAAGCGCGAACATGAAAAAAATCTACCCGGATGCGGCCGCCGCTCTCGAAGGCCTTCTATTTGATGACATGCATCTCTGCGTTGGCGGTTTTGGCCTGTGCGGAATCCCGGAGAGGCTGATCGACGCGATCCAGGCCGACGGGGTCAAGGGCCTTACCATCGCTTCCAACAATGCCGGAATTGACAATGAGGGCCTCGGCAAGTTGCTTCGTTCGCGCCAGGTGAAGAAGATGATTTCATCCTATGTCGGAGAAAACAAGGAATTCGAGCGGCAGTTTCTCTCCGGTGAACTGGAAGTGGAATTCTGTCCGCAGGGGACGCTGGCCGAACGCTGTCGTGCGGGTGGGGCAGGCATTCCCGGTTTCTATACCAAGACCGGCGTCGGCACGCAGGTAGCAGAGGGCAAGGAACACAAGGATTTCGACGGCGAGACCTATATTCTGGAGCGCGGTATTTTCGCCGACCTCTGCCTGATCAAGGGCTGGAAAGCAGACAAGGCGGGTAATCTCATGTTCCGCAAGACGGCCCGCAATTTCAATGCGCCGATGGCCACTGCCGGCAAGATATGCGTCGCCGAGGTGGAGGAAATTGTCGAGGTTGGCGAACTCGATCCGGATTGCATTCATCTGCCGGGCATTTATGTCAAACGGCTGATCAACGGCGCACCCTATGACAAGAAAATCGAATTTCGCATGACCCGGGAGCGCCAAGACGCCTGATGGCTCGACTGCGTTTACCCTTGATCCTTCTGGCCACCCTGCCGCTTGTTTCCGGCTGTGTGGCGGCACTGCTGCCGATTGCGGCTGTGGGAGCCCTAGGGAAGAATCAGATTGATCGCACCAAGGCGAAGCGGGAAATGGCTGCGGCCGGCGCCATTGATCTGACGAAGCCGGTCGGTACCGTTACGATTGTTTCAGAGGATGGCGCGGCAGGCGCAGCACCCAGGACGGCAAAGAAATTTACCGGCCAAGGAGGCGCTTCCACATTTCTAACGGTCAATCTGGATGGCGAGGCGGCTGACTATATTTCACAAATTTTTCAACCATTAGGACCGGATTCATCGCCCTATGCCGATTTCGCGGCTTATGCGCTAAATCAAGCGACCAAGCTTGAGGAAGGCAAGGGCGTTCAATCGGTGGTTCTGGTTCCACGGGTGGATGTTTTTAAACCTGAAACCGTCGCATGTAGTGGCAAACCATTGGCGGTCGTCATTGATCTCGATGACACGGCGGGCCGGGACTGGATGGAAGCAGACACGCTTTACCGGCAGAACGGACTGATCGAAGTCCTCAACAGTCTGAGGGCTGCCGAAATCAGCGTAATCTGGTTATCCGAGAAACCCGTTGCGGCTTCCGCGAAAATTTCGGCCATTCTCGACGAGGCCGGTTTTTCGCAGTCCGAATCGGACGATTTCCTTTTTCTTGATCGCGGCGGTGATGATCGCAAGCAGGTTCGGCGCTGGGATGCCGCGCGCAACTATTGCATCGTCGCGATGGCGGGCGACGACCGATCGGATTTTGATGAACTTTATGCCTATTTGCGGGACCCGGACGGAGCGATCATGCTAGAGCCCATGTTCGACAACGGCTGGTTCATTACCCCGCCTCCGCTTGTGGAAGCGACCGGGGCAACAGACCCACTGCCAGATGACAAAGAAGGATGAATATGCCCTGGACTCGTGACGAAATGGCCGCCCGCGCGGCGAAGGAACTGCACGACGGTTATTATGTGAATCTCGGCATCGGGATTCCGACGCTGGTCGCCAACCATATTCCGTCAGGCGTGGAGGTTACGTTGCAGAGCGAGAACGGGATGCTCGGTATCGGGCCTTTCCCCTATGCGGACGAGATTGATCCCGATCTGATCAACGCGGGCAAGCAGACGATCAGCGAGCTGCCGTCCTCAAGCTATTTCAGCTCATCCGACAGCTTTGCGATGATCCGTGGCGGCCATATCGACCTGACCGTCCTGGGTGCGATGGAAGTGGCGGAAAATGGCGACATCGCCAACTGGATGATCCCGGGCAAGATGATCAAGGGCATGGGCGGCGCGATGGATCTTGTGGCCGGCGTCAAGAAAATCATCGTCGTGATGGACCATTGTGCGAAGGACGGCAGCCCCAAATTCATTCCTGCCTGCACCTTGCCGCTGACCGGCACCAATGTCGTCGACATGATCATAACCGATCTGTGTGTGTTCCAGCGCCCCGACCATGACAGCCCGTTCCGGCTCACCGAACTGGCGCCGGGAATCAGCGCCGAGGATGTAGCCGCCAAAACCACTGCAGCTTATGATCTAGCTTTATAAGATACGGAATATGAATAAGAATCTGGCGCTACTGTTCGGGCTAGCTGCCCTGTTGCTGGTGGGCTGGTACGGCTATCGGGCGCTGGTCGAGCAGGGAAGCGGCTTCCCGTTACCCGCGATTATCGCTTCTGATGCCCAAACAAGACGCCTGCCCACCGAGCCGGAAGACTGGCAGGGAAAGATTGATTATCTTAGCCTCGATCAACAGTTCTCGGGGCTGGCGGCCCGGCCAGAAATGGCCGGACTGGCTGTAGCGATCGTCGAGGATGGCGACCTGCGCTTTGTTGCAACCTATGGTGTTGCTGACAGGCAAAGCGGCGAGCCGGTGACTCCGCAGACGGTATTCCGATGGGCCTCGGTATCAAAAGGCGTGGCTGGTTCGCTTGCTGCGAAACTGTCTGCAGAAGGCAAGCTCGGCCTCGATACGCCGCTGAGCCAATGGCGGTCTTCCCTCCGGCTGCCAGGAGGAGCGGAGTCGCAAATCACGCTGGCGCAGCTCCTGTCCCACCGGACCGGGCTCACCAAAAATGCCTATGACACCAAACTGGAAGATGGCGAAGAACCCGGCTTGCTCCGCATGCGGCTTGGTGCGGCCCCGCTGCAATGTGTGCCGGGTACATGCCACAGCTACCAAAATATCGCCTTTGACACGGCGAGCGAGATACTGGCTCAGGCAGCGGGTACCTTATACTCCGATGCTGTGCAAAAGCAGTTGTTTGAACCCCTTGGCATGAAGAGCGCACAATTCGGCATGGCGGGCCTTACAGGTGCCAAAAGCTGGGCGCGGCCCCATCGCGGTGAGGTGGTCCGGACCCTTTCCGAATCTTACTGGAGGGTGCCTGCCGCGGCAGGGGTGAGCAGCGACATTGTCGACATGGCGCGCTGGCTGCGCGCGCAAATGGGTGAAAATCCGGAAGTGCTGTCGCCCCGGATGCTGGCTCTGGCGCATGGGCCTTTGGTCCGTACCCCGCGCGTGTATAGCGGTGAACTCGCCCGTTCCCTCACCGATCCCCACTATGGTCTCGGCTGGCGCAGTTTCACGTATGCCGGGCGGCAGCTGATCGGGCATAGCGGAGCCGTCGACGGCTATCGCTCGACGATGATATTTGATCCGGTTGCCCGCACCGGTGTGGTTGCCATGTGGAATGACGGCTGGGGCCGGCCCTTCCGATTACCCTTTGCCGTATTTGACAGCTATTATGGCGAGGCCGGTCATGACTGGCTTGATCTGTCGGACCTGCCCGAGGTCAAGGCTCCAGCTGCAGTGCCGCCTTCGCCGAATTGAGGCGCGTCATGTTCAGCCACAGGCGCAGCACGTGGTCCCGGCGCTGTCGATCAGATCGTCGCGGGTCAAATCATGTCTTTTCGGTAAACAGGCTGCGGCTGGCCGTAATGGCGCGACGGGCCCGGGCCGCCGCACCGGATCCGGCGGGCGTGGCATGGGAGGGCACTTCAATATCAATATCCACGTGCGGGCCCAGCAAGGCGACAAGGTCGCGTAGGGGAAAGACACCCTCGCCGGGAATCATCCGGTTCATTGCCTCTCCGATATAGTCGTCCGCGATACGGAAATCCGGGCCATCGCATAGTTGGGCGTAGCCGATAATTGATGGATCAAGCGCCTGTACTTGTTGCACCGTGCCGCCGGTGCGGAACAGATGCAGCGCGTCGATCGCGATCGCCAGATTGGGCCGGTCCAACCGGCCATGCAGCGCAACGGCCTTCGCCAGACTGTTGCAGCCACCCGCGAAGCCGGTAAATTCCAGACCGACTTCCATCTGAATTGCTAGCGCCAGCTCGCAGAGTTTCGACAGCTGATCTTCCACCCGCTGGCCGTCGGTTTCGTGGATGTGGGTAACCAGGCGTTTTGCGCCCAGTTCAGCGGCGAGCGTGATGGCGGGCAGATATTCCGCCACATCCCTGTCCGGCATGACCGGGAAATATTCCGCATTGATGACCCGCACATCATGGTCGCGCAGCAGGCGCTTGAAGGATGAAGCCGTTGCCGGATCAACCACCGGAAACATGTCCTGACCATTCGCATCGAACGGGGTGGCGGTGAACAGGCAGACCCCGTCGAGGCTCATCTCGGCGGCGAATCGGACAAGTCCTTCCGGTCCGCCCTCCATCATCGTGATCTGGTGCAATGCCAGCTTGTGCATGGGCCAATAGTAGAAGAATATGGCCCCGATGCCACCGCATATCGGGCTGCGCCGCTAGTCAATCTGCTAGGCTGTATCATATCGCAGCCTCTCTATGTAACTTGGGGAAAAGCCGATCGCGGAATCGCGCACAGAGGATATTTGCATGAGAGAAGAAGATATTATTTCCATTGGCGATGTGGTGCGTTTCCAGGCGCAGCAACAGCCGGACGCGGTGGTCTTCACCTTCGAAGGCGACGAGATGACCTATGCCGCGCTCGATGCCGGCAGCAACCGGGCGGCGCAGGCGCTGGCGTCCAAGGGCGTCGGCAAGGGTGACCGGATCGCCTATATGGGCAAGAACAGCCATCTCTATTTCGAAATCCTGGTCGGCGCGGCCAAGCTGGGCGCGGTGATGGTGCCGGTCAACTGGCGACTGGCGCCGCCCGAGGTTGCCTATATCCTGAACGATTGCCAGGCGAAGCTGCTGTTCATCGGCCCCGGCTTTGACGAACTGGCCGGCAAGATCCGGGATGACCTGGAACATGTCGAGCTGATCCTGGGCAGCGAGAAAGCGGAAGGGGAGTTCCCCGGCTATCCCGCCTGGCGCGATGGCTTTGATCCTGTCGATCCGATGACCCCCTGCGCCGAGGATGACGACGCCCTGCAACTCTATACATCGGGCACGACCGGCCACCCCAAGGGCGCGATCATGACCAATGGCTCGATCTTCTCGTCGCGCAGCGCCGGGGTCAGCGAAGAGGATCTGATGGACTGGCAGAAGCCGGTCCCCGGCGAGATCACTCTGCTCGCCATGCCCTGTTTCCATATCAGCGGCACCGGCACCGGGCTGGCGGTGATGTTCACCGGCGGCAGCGCGATTGTTCTGCCGGAATATGATCCGACCCAGGCGCTGGACCTGATCGCGCAATATAATATCTCGAAAATCTTCATGGTGCCGGCGGCGATCCAGATATTGCTCAACCATCCGCGGGCCAAGGATGTCGATTTTTCCAATCTCAAATATATCACCTATGGCGCCTCGCCGATCCCGCTGGAGCTGATGAAGCAGGCGATGGATGTGCTCGGCTGCGGCTTTGTCCAGATGTACGGCATGACCGAGACATCGGGGACGATCACCACGCTCAATCCCGAAGACCATGACGTCAACGGCAACGAAAAGATGCGCTCGGTCGGCACGCCTTTGCCCGGTGTCGAGATCAAGATCATCGATCCGGAGACCGGCGAGACCCTGCCGCCCTATACCATCGGCGAAATCGCGACCCGCTCGGCGAAGAATATGAAAGGCTATTGGAACCGGCCCGAGGCCACGGCGGAAACGATCGATGCGGACGGCTGGCTACGGACCGGCGATGCAGGCTCGCTCGACGAGAACGGCTATCTCTATATCCAGGACCGGCTCAAAGATATGATCATATCGGGCGGCGAGAATGTCTATCCGGCGGAAGTCGAGAACGCGCTCTACGCCAATCCGAAGGTGGCCGATGTCGCGGTGATCGGCGTACCCGACGAAAAATGGGGTGAGGCGGTCAAGGCCTGCGTGGTCGTGAAGGCAGGGCAGGAGCTGACCGAGGCGGAACTGATCGCCGACGCGCGCACCCGCATCGCCGGCTATAAATGTCCCAAGTCGATCGACTTCATCGACGCGCTGCCGCGCAACCCCTCCGGCAAGATCTTGCGCAAGGACCTGCGCGCGCCTTATTGGGAAGGCAGGGACCGGGCGGTCAACTGATCTCGGTTGATAGGCAATACCGTTCGCCCTGAGCCTGTCGAAGGGCGCCTAGCCCGGTGCTTCGACAGGCTCAGCACGAACGGTGCGGAAAAAAGGGGAATGAACATGACGGATCTGGTGCTGCGCGAAGACCGGGATGGCTGGACGCTGCTGACCCTCAACCGCCCCGACAAGCTGAACGCGCTGACCGTGGGGATGTTCCACGAGCTGCGCGATCATGTCGCCGACCTGCGCAAGGATGACAGTATCGGTTGCGTGGTGCTGCGCGGCGCGGGCAAATGCTTTTCGGCGGGGCACGATCTTGGCGATATTGCCGAGGGCGAGGCGGTGCCGTCGCGCGGCTGGCATTCGGAAACGCTGCGGATGCTGGAGAAACTGCCCAGGCCGGTGATCGCGGCGGTGCACGGCCATTGCTATACCGGCGCGCTCGAGGTCGCACTGGCGGCGGATTTCATCTTGGCCGCGGACAGCGCGAAGTTCGGCGATACCCACGCTAAATGGGCGCTGACCCCGGTCTGGGGCATGAGCCAGCGCCTGCCGCGCCGGGTTGGGCTTGCGACCGCCAAGCGCTTGATGTTCACCGCCGACATGATCGATGCCGACGAAGCGGTGCGCATTGGTCTGGCCGAATATTCGGTGCCGCTCGAGCAATTCGATGCCGAGATCGAAGCGCTGGCCCGCAAGATTATCGCCAATTCCGGTTTTTCGCACGCGGCGAACAAGCGGCTGCTGGAAGCAACCGATGGCGGTCCGCTGGACGCAGGGCTGCAATGGGAAGTGATGGAGAGTGAAGGCCACGGTCCCGATATGGATGAACGGATCGGGGCATTTGTAGGGAAGGGCAAGTGATCGGAAGGCGAACCGGTTTGTCTCGCATCTGTGGCATTTCCATAGCGGACTTTAAAGTTGGTGTCGCTGGACTGCATGGGAGCCAAAAATAAATTTTTGCAAGGCCGGTATCCGAATTGATATTACCGCGCGTCCGATCCCTTCTTTGCCGCCTCGGGATTAATCACAGCGGATGAATAGGAAAACCGCACTTCGCAAACACGGAGCTTTCGGCCCATCGACTTGTCGCTGCAACTGCAAGCTTCCTTTGCAATGACAGCGCCTCCCAAATAGCTTTCGCCTACCGAGATTTTGGCGCACATTTCCGCGTCGCTGCGCAAGGCCTTGCCATCCTTGTAAATGGCGGATTCGGAAAAATTCATTTGCTTGGTTTCACGGGGGCTCGTTGATCCGTTGGCGGTGGATCCCGTTATATTGGCTGGTCGGGTCCCTGACGGTGAGGACTGGGACTGCGTCGTACCAACCGCGGTTGCCGATCCGCCCGAAGCTGCGGAAGAGCATTGACCAGGGGCGCAACCATATTGCGCACGGAAGCGCCCGTTGGCCGCAGACGCCGCACGCTGGTTGTCTCGTGCCATGCTGCCTGCCGCATTGTTCAGCCCGGCGGCTATGCCAGCGAGTATGGAATCCCCATTATTCGCGCGCCTGCGCGCACGCGCACGCCGCTCGTCGGCCGCCCATTGAGACTGCATAGCGCGATATTTTGCCGCACTCTTCCAAGTCGCCCTTTGGGCCATCGTGCCATAGGCGATTGCGAAATCATCAACCCATGCCTGGAATTCGGCCAGGCGTACCATCTTCTCGTTGTCGGCCATGCCCAGGTGAAAGCGCGTCGGGTCCGACAGATTAGACAGGATCGGACCACCCAGGCATCGGGTCCGCCCAATCCGGTTGCTGGCCTGGGGGCTTTTCGGCAGGCAAGACCGCCATAGATCTTCCCGCGATTTGTGAAAGGCGTGCAGACGCTGATTGAGCGCAATCACATCATTCTCTCCCAGACCGTGCAGAATTCTGTACGCGTCCAGGACATTCCGATAATTCGGATCATTGGGATCCTTGGGCAACCCTCCTGCGGTATAGGGTGTTGGCATAAAAGGCATCCCCGTCAGGATTAGTCTCATCGTGAAGCCGTTGCCTTTTTTCGCACGAAGCTTGATCAGTTTCTCCATAGCTTTGCGGCTGGCGAAACCGTCATATTGATATTCGAGCTTTCCGATGGTCCCGTCCCACCACATGAAAAATGTATAGTGCGGTCCCGACTTGTAAAGATCGGGTGAGGAATCAAATCTGGTCGGGCAAGTGGGGGTGACCGTACGATAATCCAGGGCGTCGAGTTCGATTGCCAGGGCCTCTATAAAGTCGGCGTGAAACGAGGGCCACATGGCGTGGGTGACCGTGTTCTCCACATTTAATTTCGCTTTTCGGGTATCGCCCTCGCGTTTAACCGAGATCCAGTCGCGTCTTACAGTGAAGTAGCTGCCATACATGGTGTCGATATCGGTCAGGGTTTCGAGGGTGAACTTCTGCCGATACTCGGCGGCCATTTCGGCAGCAAGAAGCTTCGCCTTGCGTGCCCCTGCTTCGGCCTCCTTCTGATTCTTCGGTGAAAACGCCGTGGTAAAACACGGATATTCCTCGGCATAGGCCGGGGTTGCGGCTGAAAACAGCAATCCCCCGAGTACCAAAGCAACCGTGCGCCATGCTAAATTTGGCTTGCCCAATCGATCCCCCCTCGGGAAATATCTTTGGTCAAGAATAGCTGTCTGTCAAGAAAATGCGCTGTGCTTCAGCTGGCAGTCAAAAACAGCGTTGCAGCAAGGCTGTTCCTGTAGCGGTGCAATTGGGTGCGAGGGAACGCAAATCCGGGTCGCTATAATGCCGGTCGTTGGCGCTTTCTTTGGCTGGCAGATTCAGCCTACTGATATTCTTCTTTGAACCCACATCATGACTGGAGGTTACCCAAGTGGCAAGCCAAGCTTCCCCCTCCTCAGGAGGGGGAAGCTCTTCACCTTAGAATTGGACGCGCTTGGTAAAGCCGCCGTCGATCACCAGATGCGCGCCGGTGGTGTAGCTGGACGCGGGGCTGGCGAGAAAGACGACGCCACGCGCGACATCATCGGCGGTGCCGAAGTCGCCCAGTGCAAAGCCTGCCTTGGTCATCTCGTAAAATTCCGGCATGCCCTTCTCGATCTGTGACCAGTTGCCGCCGGGGAATTTGATCGGGCCCGGGGAAACCATGTTGACGCGGATGCCCTTGGGGCCAAGCGCCTGGCTAAGCTGGCTACCATAAGTGATCAGCGCGGCTTTCATCGCGTTGAATGCCTGCGGTGCAACGAAGGTTTCGAAGGCTGCGGTGGAGGACATGAAGATGACGCTGCCATCATCGGATTTTTCGAGATGGGGCTCGAGCACTTCCATCGCCTTGACCGCGCCGATGATGTCGGTCTGGAATGTTACTTCCCAGTCACCGGTCGCGCCGGCGCCGGAGGAGCTGACATTGTGGATGAAGATATCGCAGCCGCCGAGATCGCCCGCCGCTTTTTCCAGCCATTTTGCATAGCCGTCGATATCGGTCATATCCAGCGCGTCGGCGATCACCTTGCCGCCATGCGCTTCCAGTTCCTTTTTCGCCGTGGCGACCTGGTCAGCATTGCGCGAGAAGAAAGCGACGTCTGCGCCTTCGCTGGCGAAATGCTCGAGCGCGGCGCGTCCTAGGCCGCGGCTTCCGCCCGTGAGAATGACTTTCTTGCCCTTGAGTCCTAAATCCATTTTTATCTCCTTTGAGTTTGTATAATCGGGGTTAGAATTTGGCGATCGCCGCTTCGCAGCTCCAGCCGATACCGCGGCGGAGCAGGTCATAAATGATCGGCTGCTGCCAGCCGGACCGGTCAATCTCCGGCCACCAGTCGAGCACAGGCTCCATGTCATAATGGCCGCGGCAATGGCCCATCGTCAGATAGAGCACCGCGCCTTCGCCCATCCGCCGGATATAGAAGACCGGGTGGCGGCTCTTGGGAATGTCGCTGTGGACAAAGCCGCTGATATCATCCGTGCCATTATATTCGGTGTCGAGCAGCACATCGAGTTCGGCTCGGATTTCGACCAGATATTGCTCGTCGGTGGTTTCAAAGCTGGGAATACCCTTGACCAGCGGGTGATCCGGCTGGGCATTGTCGACGGTGAACGGGATGATCGGCGGATGCGACAGGAAGCGGGTGCCGAGCGTGTCGGCGAAGACCGGCATCTCGTCCGGCGCATCGACCAGGCCATTTTCCAGGAATTTCAGAACCGCGTTGGTGCCGTGCAGGGCAAAATAGCGACCGCCGCCGTTGACGAAATCCTGAATGGTTTTTTGCGCTGCCTCGCTCGGCTGCACGTCGCAGGTATAGCTGACCAGAAAATCCGCATTGCGGATCGCATCAAGATTTTCATAATCCTCGAATACCCGCACCCTTATGCGGTCATCCTCGGCGAGCAGCTTCATCACTTCCAGCCGGGCATAGTCGATATCATGATATTTGCCGGCGGCGACCAGCACGCATTTGATCGGTTTCTGGTCGGGGCGGCGTTCGGGCGCTTCGCTCATCTATTCTTTTCCTATCACGGGGTTTGTCTGGCCATCCCAGTCGAGATGCATTTGCCGCATGGCCGCGAAACCGTCGAGACCGGCCTGCGGGATTTGCAGATATTCGATGATCGTCCCGGGGCCACCGCCATAATCGGCGTAAAAGGCACCGCCGACACCGCCGGGCAGGCTGACTTCCTGGATGACCTCGCCGCCGGCCTCTTCGGTGAGGGCGCGGGCATGATCGAGATCGTCGACGATCAGACACAGATGCTGCACGCCCTGCAATCCTTTTTCGCGCCAGTCCTTGAACATGGATGGTGCATCATTGTTCGGACGGATCAGCTCGACCTGGATATCGCCCCAGTAACCGATTGCCATGGAAAACTGGATATCGGATGGCTTGCCGCGATATTTTACATCTTCCACTTCCACTTTTTCGGTGTGGAAAAACGGGCCTGCACCCATTTTCTGCGTCCAGTAGTCGAGCGCTGCGTCATAATCCTCGGGCACGTAGCTGATCTGCATGATCGTGCCGAGCTTGGCGAGGGAGGCGGGCTTCTCGCTCATTCTTCGCCGCGCCAGATTGCGGCCGAGGGCCGTTCTTCCATCATCGCGGCAAAGCGTGCCAGATTGTCTGTCCCTTCGGGCAGGCTCCATCCGACCGTACCGCCAAATTTGATAAAGCAGAAGGCCACCAGATCAGCGAGCGTGAGCCGGTCGTGACAGAAATAGTCCTTGTCACCCAGTTGGCCGTCCAGCCAGATCCAGTGCTTGTCCGACATGGCCGACAATTCCGCTGCGGCTTCAGTACTGACCACGTTCATCCGCGGCTCGAACATCGGGCGTCCCGCACCGCCACGGAAACCCATGGTCATGGGAATGGCGATTTCATGATCAATTCGCCTTGCCCATCGCCGCGTCTCGGCGCGTTCCAGAGGCGTTGATCCGATCAACACCGGCTCGGGCTGGGTTTCCTCGAGATATTCGCAGATCACGGTGGATTCGGTCAGCAGACTGCCATCGTCCAATTCCAGGGTCGGCGTGGTCTGCATGACATTTTTCCGGGCATATTCTTCCGACCGGTTCTCGCCCGTAATGATGTCGAGATGAACCCGCTCCACTTCGATGTTTTTTTCCACCAGAAACATCCGCACAAGGCGAGGGTTAGGACCCAGACTCGAATAGAGTTTCACGAAAATGCTCTCCTTTGCACATGCCAGACTATGGCAGACTCATATCTGCTTCTTCGCGGGCAGGATACACAGGGAATCGCTGCGGGCTATCCTCTCAAAAACAACAGGCGGCGCTGCCAGATTCACTAGTGGCAGCGCCGCGTCATTGCGTTAGTTTACGGGCAAGAAGAATATTCAGTTTTCAGGAGAAGATAATGGTCGAGACGTTAACCGGACATAATCGGTCCAACGGCATTTCCTATACCGAACTGCTGGAAGGCGACACGGTCGCGCCGCCAGCCGTGTTTCTTGAAGAATCGCCCATGGAGCCGGGCGTCACCACTGTCGAAGTCAGCCGTTACTGGACCAAGGAAGAGCATGACCGGGAAGTCGAACGGCTCTGGAAACGCGTCTGGCAGATGGCTTGTCACAAGGATGAGATCAAGGAAGTCGGCGATACGTTTGTCTACGATATTGCCGAGCTGTCCTTTCTGGTGGTCCGGGTATCGGAAGACGAGATCAAGGCCTTCCCCAACAGCTGCATGCACCGGGGCCGCGCGATTTGTGATCATCACAAGAAGGGCCAGAAGGCTTTGCGCTGCCCGTTTCACGGCTGGTCCTGGGAACTCAATGGCAAGCTGAAGGAAGTTCCCTGCCAGTGGGATTTCCCGTCGGTCAGCGAGGAAACCCACAGTCTCAAGGAAGTGAATGTCGGCGAATGGGGCGGCTTCGTGTTCATCAATCCGGATCCGGATTGCGAGCCGCTGGAAGATTTCCTCGGCGACATCGACCGGCATTTCCAGGTTCCCTTTGAGCGGCGGTACAAGGCGGCGCACATGATCAAGCGGCTGCCCTGCAATTGGAAAATTGCCCAGGAAGCGTTCATGGAATCCTATCACGTGGTCGGCACCCATCCGGAGCTGATGCCGGCCTTTGCCGATGCGAACAGCAAATATGATGTCTGGCACAATATGTCCCGGGCGATGTCTGCTCATGGCCAGCCGAGTCCGCATACCGATCTGGTCAATCCCGACCCGACCGCCTTTCCCGATGCCAAGGCGTTCAAGAGCTTCATTCATCCGATCAGCAAGCACAAGTTCGAACGGCTGGAAGAAAATCGTGTCAAGGTATCGCTGCCCAACGGCAAGAGCGGCATTTTCGATATGGAAGCCAATTATATCGAAGGCGATCTGAAGTCCGCCGACCCGCATATGTGTAACTGGATCGGCGGCAAGATTGCGCAGGCTGATGAAGATATGCCGATGGTCTATACCGATGTATCCGCTCATGCGTTGCGGGACGAGGCCGCGCAGGCACGCCGCGAGGAAATGCGGCCTGCCTGGGGCGATATGGTCGATGATATCAGCGATGCCGATCTGGTCGATGCCATTTTCTACAGCGTATTCCCGAACATCAGCCCCTGGGCCGATTTCAACCCGATCTTCTACCGGTTCCGTCCTGATGGGGACAATCCCGAGCAGTCTTTGCACGAGGTCATGTTCATGGTCGCACTGCCCGAAGGTGCGGAACGGCCCGAGCCGGCGAAATGCACGTTTCTGGACCTGCACGATGACTATACCCAGGCGACAGAATTCGGTAGCTATCTGAACAAGATCTTCAATCAGGATTATCTCAATCACAAAGCCATGCAGAAAGGCGTGAGGAGCCAGCCGCAAGGCGTGTCGCTATTCGCGCAATATCAGGAATCGAAGCTTCGGCATTTTCATGAAACGCTGGATTTGTGGCTGAATTCCGAGGAGGCTCCGAAAAGCCCTAAGAGAGCGGCTGCCTGACGTTGAGCCAGATTCCTGATGGCTTTGAACGGGCAAAATTCTCCAGCCCGTTCCTTGATATGGCGGGCCCTTATTACGAGCGGCAGGCGGATGACTGTATCATCGTGGCAACCCGGGTCAACAAGGGCCACATCAACCATATCAAGGTTGCCCATGGCGGTGTGTTGGGTACATTGGCGGATGTCGCGCTGAGCTATCAGGTGCACCGGGCCGAGACCCCCGCGCTGCCGGTGGCGACGATGAATCTCAACACCAATTATCTGGCAGCGGCAAAACTCGATGACTGGGTAGAAGCCCATGCCAGGATTGACCGGATCAGCAAGCGCACCGCCTATTGCAGCGGCCAGATTGTCTGCGGTGAAACGGTGTTGATGACGATGACTGCGGTTTTCGCGATCTTGCGGAAATAGCGTTCAATACAAGCGCGGGGTCAGTCCGTCGCGCCCAAATATCCCAACTGGCCGGCCTTGAAGATGGTTTGTCCGCGATTGACGCTGTTCAGCTTTTGCCCCGCCCGATTGACATGATAGCGGATCGTCGCGTGGCTAAGCGACAAGATCATGCTGATTTCCTTGTCCGTCTTTCCGATCGCCGCCCAGTGCAGGCATTCGGCTTCGCGCTTGGACAGAATGCAATTGGCCGGCATCCGGTGTTTTTCGCGCATCGCAAGAACGTAGCCGGTGACGAACCGTCCGGTGACGATCCCGAAAAAGTCCGAATAGAGGCGGTAGGCTTCGGTGAGATCGGCAATGCCATGTTCCAGCGTGGAGAAGCTGACGGCCGCAATCTGGCCGAATGGCAGATGGACAGGGATCAAAATGTGCGATTTGGATGTCATCGATTGGGCGTAAAAATCTTTCAGGTCGATCTTGTCGAGATATTCATTCGACCAGTGTCCGTGGAATCCATCGGCATTGCACCAGATCGGTTCGCTTTCATAGCGACAGGCTCTGGGCAACGGCGAGCTGAGCGCCAGGCGCGTGTCTTCCCACCAGCGTTCGCCCTCGGCAACCCACCCGAAAACATCCTTGTTGATCAAGTTGCCGTCAGCATCGACGAGATGCGCTTTCGAGGAAATATCGGCCGAGACCGCGATCCGGAAGCCGTAGGATTGGGCAATTTCATGCACCGCCTCGGCGGCAGGCCGAATTTCCGCCGGATTGGTGATGGTGACGCTGTCTACATTCTCCCGAAATCGTTGCCGGCCAATCTCGGGAATCTCGGCAATAAAATTCTCGGCCATTCCGCTCCACTCCTTACGACGCTTTTATTTTTATTATTGTTCGCCGTGTGTCGCGTTGTTTGGTTTTGTAGTCAACCAAACATTCTTACCAATAGTGATAGGTAAAATCTATGGATGTTACCCGTCTATTCGATCGTTCCAATCAGTTCGCCGACCGGATATTCCTCGCCATCGGCCTGAATCAGGATTTTCAGTTTCCCGCTTGCCGGGGACTCGACCTCCTGGGTCGATTTTTCATTTTCCAGTGCGTAAATTTCCTGACCGGCGGTTACCTCCACGCCGTCTTCGACCAGCCACTCCGCCAATATGCCGGATTCCATGCTGAAGCCCAATTTGGGTATGCGAATTTCTGTTGCCATGACTTTGTTCTTCTATCCTAGTATCTTGTGTACTTCGCGTTCGATATCATCCTGGCTGAACATCCAGGCTTTCTCGATGGTGGGTGAGAATGGCACCGGCGCATAGCCGGAGCCGACACGGCCGACCGGCGCCCTGAGGTCCGAAAACAGCTCTTCATGGATGCGCGAGGAAATTTCGGCGCCGGCTCCGAAGCTGCGTACTGCCTCGTGCACGACAACTGCCGCTTTGGTTTTGGCCACGCTTTTCAGCACAGTTTCCTCGTCAAAGGGCGCGATCGTGCGCAGATCGACAATTTCGCAGGAAATTCCGTCTTCTGCCAGCTTGTCGGCGGCGGCATGGCATCTGCTGATGCTGCTGCCATAGCCGATCAGGGTGATGTCCGTGCCTTCGCGCGGAATCGACGCCTTGCCCAAAGGTACGGTGTGATCCGCTGCCGGTGCCGGTCCCTTGACGAAATAGCCGGGCGTATTCTCGATGAAGATTACCGGATTGTCATCCATGATCGAGGAATAGAGCAGGCCATAGGCATCCTGGGGATTGGAAGCGGCAACGACCTTCAGCCCGGGGACATGGGCCAGCCAGGCTTCGAGCATATCGCTATGCTGCCCGCCCAGACCGGTGCCCGCGCCGGTCGTCGTCCGGATCGTCAGCGGAACGCTGGTCTGCCCGCCGGACATGAAGCGCAGTTTCGCCGCATGGTTGACGATCTGGTCCATGGCAACGGTGATGAAATTCATCAGCATGATTTCGGCAACCGGCTTGTAGCCGACCAGCGCCGCACCGACAGCGGCACCGACAATGGCCTGCTCCGAGATCGGGGTCGAACGGACGCGGTCGGTACCATAAGTGCCGGACAGTCCGGCGGTCACCTTGAACACGCCGCCGCCTTCCTTGTCGGCGATATCCTCGCCGAGCAGGATGACCTTGGGATCGTCCGCCATCGCCTTGTTCATGGCCATGTTGAGGGCCTGGGCGAACATGATGTCTTTCGGTTTTTCTGCTGTCTCGCTCATGCCGCAATCTCCACGTCTAGAACATCGATGCGATATTCGTCGCCCGGCGGATAGTCGCTGTCGAGCGCGAACTGCGAGGCCTCCGCGATAATCGCCGCATTTTTTGCTTCAATCGCTGCAATGTCCGCCTCGCTGATCTGCAGGTCGAGCAATTGCTGGCGGAGGATCGGCATGGGGTCGTCCTTCTTGGCCTGCTCCATTTCCTCTTTCGGAATATAATGGCTGGTATCGCCGAGCAAATGGCCGTGGAAACGGAAGGTCATCGCCTCGATCAGTGTCGGGCCGTGACCGGCGCGTGCATATTCGACCGCTTCTTTGGCTGCTGCATACATGGCGCCTGCATCATTGCCGTTGACCTGGACCGAACGCATGCCAAGGCCTTCGCCGCGTTGCTTGATCGAGGCCGATCCGGTCGTGTCGCGCATATGGGTGTGCTCGCCATACAGATTGTTCTGGCACAGGAAGATGACCGGCAGTTTCCAGATCTGCGCCATGTTCAGTCCTTCGTGGAAGGCGCCGATGTTGGTCGCGCCATCACCGAAGCAGCAGACTGTGACCTTGCCGTCTTTTTCCAGCTGGCTGGCCAGGCCAAGCCCGTTGGCGATCGGAATACCCGACCCTACGATTCCGGTTGTAACCATCACACCGGTTGCAGGATGGGTGATGTGCATAGGTCCGCCCTTGCCCTTGCAGGTACCGGTCACCTTGCCGGCAAATTCCGCCCAGAGTTCTTTCGAGGGAATGCCCTTGGCCAGCTGGTCGTGCAGACCGCGGTAGATGGTGACCAGATAGTCGTCCTGATTGACCGCTGCCATCATCGCGGAAGACACGACCTCCTGGCCGCGCACGGGATAATAGACGATTTGCAGCTGTCCCGCTCCGATCATCTGGCGGAACTTGATGTCCGATTGCATGATCAGGTCGGCGCGTGTAAAAATATCGACGAGGACGTCTTTGTCCGCCATGTCAGTAGAGGCCAAGGCTTTGCTCCTTTATTATGCGGTCCTCTGGAGGGGACGCTTTTGTAGCAAACTACATAGCGCGGGCAGGCTCACCCGCCACTATTGTTATAGGGAGTGAGCAGAGAATGTCAGGCGCCCAGGTCCAGCCGTTTCCCTTGTGGAACCGTGGCCCAGAAATCGGGGTCGTGGCCATAGAAAATCTGCGCTCCGGCGCGGCGCAGGACCGAAAGCCTGGACAGTGATCCGCGGTAATGATCGGCATTGTAGACCTGGTCGGGCATCCGCATTTCGTCGAGCGAGCGGCGGAAATTGCAGCAGTCGCCGGCCAGCACCGCTTCGCCTGTTGCTGTCCGGACGCGGGCCGACTGGTGGCCCGGTGTATGGCCCGGAGTAGGAAACAGAATCACGCTGCCGTCGCCATAAAGGTCATGCTCTCCGCAGATCCGTTTTACAGGCTGGCCGGTATCAAAATCTTCCCTGGCATAGGCACCGTCTTCTCCGGAAAGCCCGTATTCCCATTCGCTGTCCTGGATGATCACCGCCGCATTGGGTAACAGATGATTGCCTCCGGCATGATCGAGATGAAGATGCGAGTTGATAATCCAGTCAATATCGGCAGGATCAACCTCCAGTTCGCGGAGCCGTTCCGCGACCGGATGTTCCTGCGGCATATCGACAATCTTGCCGAGGCCCCTTTTCAGCCCGACAAACCGGTCGCTGAAGCCGGTATCGAACAGGGCCAGACCATCCGGGTGATCAATCAGGAATACGCAGGCCGGTACCTTGGTCTTGCCGGTTTCGCCGCCAATGAAATAGCTGGTCGGCAAGGTGATATAGCCGCAGGTGAATGCGTAGAGCAAAACCCCCTTGTCTTGTAAGCTTCGCCGCATGATTCGCCCTTCCTTTGCCAACAGAATGCAACGTGTCGACGTTATTTTCAATCGGCCAGCTATCAAAGCTGGCAGTTCGGTTGAGCGACAAAATCCGTCTAACAGGACTGCAAGCGTTCCAATGGAGATTATTTATGACCGAGAACAGGCAATGGCTGATCAACGGACGTCCGAAAGGACGCGGCCTGGTCGACGATGATTTCAAGAAAGTCGTCACTCCGGTTCCGGAATGCGCCGAAGGCCATGTGCTGGTAAAAAACGAGATACTGGGCTTTGATCCGGCACAAAAGGGCTGGATGGAGAATATCGGCGGTTATGTCGCTCCCACGGAAATTGGCGAAGTGATGCGCGGGTCCGGCGTTGGCACGGTGATCGAGTCGCGCTATCCCGGATTGTCCGCGGGAGACAAGGTCATGGGCATGTTGCGCTGGCAGGATTATGCGCATGTCCCTGGCAGCGAACTCAGCAAGGTGCCGAATGATAACCTGTTGGCGGCCAATCTCGGCGCCCTGGGTACGACCGGCATGACTGCCTATTTCGGTCTGTTGAAACACGGCCGGCCGCAACCGGGTGATACGGTGGTTGTCTCCGGCGCAGCCGGAGCAACCGGCTCCATGGTTGGGCAAATCGCCAAGATTGCAGGCTGCCGCATCATCGGCATCGCCGGTGGCGAGGAAAAATGCAAATGGCTGACCGAAGAAGTCGGCTATGATGTCGCGATCGACTACAAGAATGAAGATGTCCGTGCAAAATTGAAGGAACATTGCGCCCAGTCCATCAACGTCTTTTATGACAATGTCGGCGGCAAGATATTGAACGATGCGCTGGCCCACCTCGCGATGCATGCCCGGGTTGCTATTTGCGGCGGTATTTCGCGCTATGAGAAAGGCGACATGCCGGCCGGACCGGAAAATTATTTCAACCTGATTTTCAAGCGCGCAAGCATGTCGGGCTTTATCGTATCCGATTATGCGAGTGAATTCCCGGAAGCGAGAAAACGCATGCGTCAATGGATCAAAGAGGGCAGAATTACCTTCAAGGAAGACATTCAGGAGGGTTTTGACAATATTCCAGATACCCTGAAGCGCTTGTTTGCAGGCCAGAATTTTGGCAAGCAAATGCTTCGTCTGGATTGATGCATCCGATGACATCGCTAACTAAATGCGCAGTGCCCGCATCCTGCAGGCTGACATATGACATTATTGTCACGAGAGGTTAGGGCATGAGCGATCTGGAAGAATTTCGCACGGAAGTCAGGGCATGGCTGCAAGAAAATTGCCCCGAAGAGATGCGCGACGGGGACATTACTGCAGAAAGCCAGTGCTGGGGCGGGCGGCAATGGGAATTCCAGTCCGAAGCGCAGAAAATATGGTTCGAACGGGCGCTGGCCAAAGGCTATACCGTGCCAAGCTGGCCGAAGGAATATGGCGGCGCTGGCCTGTCCACCGAAGAGGCCAAAATTCTCGATGAAGAACGGCAGGCGATTAATGCGCGCAAGCCGCTGAACAATTTCGGCATCTCGATGCTCGGCCCCGCCTTGCTGGCTTATGGCACGCACCAGCAGAAAGCGCAGCATCTGACCGGGATCGCGCGTGGTGAAATCCGCTGGTGCCAGGGCTATTCCGAGCCGGGTGCCGGATCCGACCTCGCCTCTCTCAAAACCAAATGCGAGGACATGGGCGACCACTGGCTGATCAATGGACAGAAAATCTGGACCTCGAACGCCGATATTTCGGACTGGATTTTCTGTCTGGTGCGGACGGATTTCGATGCTCCGAAACATCATGGCATAACCTTCATTCTGGTCGATATGGCCAGCGAAGGGATCAGCGTTAAGCCCATCGTCCTGATCTCTGGCCATTCCCCTTTTTGCGAAACTTTCCTGGATAATGTCCAAGTGCCAAAATTTTATGGCGAGGATAATCCTTCGGTTGTCGGTGAGGTCAATCGCGGTTGGGACGTCGCCAAAAATCTGCTTGTGCACGAGCGCGGCATGTTGGGGACGATGTCACCGCTGCGCGGCACAACCGGCCCGGAAAATCTGGGCAAATATGCTGTTGAACACGTCGGGCTGGACGCGGCGGGGCGCCTGGACGATCCCGCCCTTCGACAACGCATCGCGCAGGCAGAACTCGACAATTGGGCCTATAATCTTACCGTCGAGCGAATGACCGACGAAGCCAATGCGGGCAATGGTCTGGGTGCCAAGTCCTCGATGCTGAAATATGCCGCTTCGGAGCTGACCAAACGCGGAACCGAATTGCGTATGGATATCGAGGGCACCACCGCGGCAACCATTGGTCCCAATGGGATTGAATATGGCAGCCTTGCCAATAACTGGCTCTATAACCGGGCCTATTCGATCCTCGGCGGCACAACCGAAGTGCAGTTCAACATCATCTCCAAGCGCGTCTTGGGACTGCCAAGCCAATAGGGCGAATATACTATGCCGCTGATACTCAACGAAGAACAGGAAATGCTGCAGGATGCAGCCAATGGCTTCCTGGCGGAAAAAGCGCCTGTCGCTGCCTTTCGCAAGGTTCGCGACAACAAGCCTGCCGATGGCTTCTGTCGTGAACTCTGGGCCGAAATGGCCGAAATGGGCTGGGCCGGGATCATTGTCGATGAAAGTCACGGCGGCAGCGGCTTTGGCTATGTCGGCGCGGGTGTGCTGGCGGAACAGATGGGGCGCAATCTGACCGCTTCGCCGTTTTTCTCCACGTCCGTGCTCGGTGCCACGGCGATCCAGCACTATGGAACGCAAAAGCAGAAGGACGAGAATCTGGCTGCGATCAGCCGCGGGGAACGGCTGTTTGCTCTGGCGGTTGACGAGGGGCCGCGGCACAATCCCAGCCGGATAACCTTTTCGGCCAAGCCGGCGGGCAACGGATTTGTCCTGTCCGGTAGCAAGACATTTGTCGCCGATGGTCACGTTGCCGACAAGTTGATTATCGCCGCCCGCACATCGGGAGTCGAGGGCGATGCGAATGGCATCACCCTGTTTCTGGTGGACGCCGATGTTCCGCAAATCGAGCGCGAGCCGACGCCAATGGTTGACAGCCGCAATGCCGCAAATATCAACGTCGACGGGCTGGAAGTGACCGGCGAGGCTATTCTGGGTGAACTGGACGGCGGCTATGCGGCCCTGGAGGGGATATTGTCGGCAGGCCGTGCCGTGCTGAGCGCCGAAATGTCAGGGTCCGCCCAACAGGTTTTCGGCGTCACCACGGATTATCTCAAGGAACGCGAACAGTTCGGCCAGAAAATCGGATCCTTTCAGGGCTTGCAGCACCGGGCCGCGCATCTGGCGACCGAGATCGAGATGATGAAATCGGCGGTCCTGAAATCGCTCAAGGATCTTGATGAGGATTTCGATCATGCGGGGATTACCTGTTCACTGGCCAAGGCCAAGACCGGTCAGGTCGCGCAGCTTGCCACCAAGGAGGCGATCCAGATGCACGGCGGGATCGGCGTCACCGACGAATATGATGTCGGTCTGTATTTCAAGCGTGTCCATGTGGCGCAGCAGATGTTCGGCGATGCCGGGTTCCACAGCGATCGCTGGGCCAAGAATTCCGGCTTCTGAACTGCTGCGGAGCGTTCTAGGCGTCTTTGACAGTCATATTGGCAGGACCAAAATAGGCGGTCATCCTGGACACTTTCCCGGCGGAATCAAATTCGAATATGTCGATGACTTCGACGATCACGACCGGCCCTCCGGTTCTGGTGATTTCTGCCCGGAACGGGAAAGCGGCGGCCTTGGCCGAAAGCCGGACGGGGCCGGTCAGTTCGACCTTTGCGCCACCGGCAAAAGCGCTGGTGTAGAATTGCAGGATAGCATCGCCGCGCTTGGGTTCTGTGCCCGCAGGGTCCTCGACCGAAGCATCTTCGGCGTAAAGTTCCATCACGGCGTCCATGTCACCGGCATTGATTGCGGCCAAATAGCGGTCAACGATCTGCTGCATATATTCCGGAGTGATCATCGAATATCCTTTTTCTGGAAAACGGGCCGAAACTAGATTGTCATGGCAGAGGTGACTTCTGCTGAATTAGATAGGGAGATGAATATGGCGGGTCAATTGGAGGGTAAGGTCGCAATCGTCACGGGCGGCGCGTCGGGTATCGGTGCCGCTACCGTAAAGCGGTTTGTCGAGGAGGGCGCGGAGGTTCTTTCGACCGATGTGCAGGACGCATTGGGCCGGTCTGTCGCCGCCGAAGCCGGCGCCCTGTTCATGGTTCAGGATGTGTCGAATTCTGAAGCCTGGGGCCAGGTGATGGCGAAAGTGAAACGCGAATTCGGACGCCTGGATATTCTGGTCAACAACGCCGGAATCGTGATCGGCAAGAATATCGAGGATGTCGATCTGGAAAGCTGGCACCATTTGCTCGGAATCAACCTCACCGGCGTGATGCTGGGCTGCCAGAAAGCGATTGCGATGATGAAGGACAACCCCGGTGGCTCATCCGGTTCGATCATAAATATTGCATCCACAAGCGCTTTTGCAGCGCTTCCCGGTGATGTGACCTACACGGCGTCCAAAAGTGCGGTGCGCATGCTGTCGAAATCGGTTGCGGTCCATTGTGCGCAGAACGGATTGAATATCCGGTGCAACAATCTGGTCCCCGGGGCGACCCACACCGCTATCATTGATACGGCTGCCAAAACGGTGCCCGGCATGGTCGAAATGGCTGCAGCGATGTCACCATTGAAACGGATCGGGCAGGGCAGTGACCTTGCTGCAGCGGCGGTTTTTCTGGCCAGCGATGACAGTGGTTTTGTGACCGGAAGCGATCTGCTGGTGGATGGCGGTATGCTGGCGGTGCATCCGGGCTATTGAACCATCCCTATCCTAGCCGTTTTGGCAGTTAATGGCGGCCCGCTTTCACCCTTATAGGATGTGCAGAAAAGGGAGAGAGTTTTGTGAGCGCACAGCCGATTGCCGACAATCTGTTTACCGAGGACATGAGCGCGCTGGTCGGTGCGCGGAACCGCGAAAACGGTCATATATTCTTTCCTCTGCCATTGACGCCGGATGACAATATAGAACCGATCCGGCTGGCATCGCGCGGGACCGTCTGGACATACACCGTCCAGCGCTTCCCGCCCAAGGCACCCTATGCCGGGCCGACCGATCCGGAAAAGTTCAAGCCTTATGTGGTTGCCTATGTCAGCCTGCCGGGACAGACGATGGTGGAGTCGCGCCTGACCGGTGTTGAGCCGGAGGATGTCACGATCGGCATGGAGGTCGAGTTGACGGCGATACCGCTCGATCCGGATGCTCCGCCCGAGGAGCAAAAACTCATCCACGCCTTCAAGCCTGTTCAGGGAGAATAATCATGTCAGACGTTTGTATCGTAGGAGCAGGGATTCACCCTTTCGGGCGCACCGAAGGGCGCGATGGCATGGACCAGGGAATTTTTGCAGTAAAGCAGGCGCTGGCTGACAGCGGCATCGAATGGAAGGATGTCCAGTTTGCTTTTGGCGGCTCGGCGGCTTCCGGTAATGCCGACAATATGGTGTCACAGCTCGGGCTGACCGGAATCCAGTTCATCAATGTGTCGAATGGCTGTGCAACTGGCGGATCGGCGCTCAATGCGGCAGTTAGCGCGATCAAGTCGGGCGAATATGAAATGGGCATGGCGGTCGGTTTCGACAAGCATCCGCGCGGTGCCTTCAATGCCGATCCCTCGTCCTACGGCCTGCCCAACTGGTATGGTGAGGCCGGCTATATGCTGACCGTGCAGTTTTTCGGTGCGAAGATCATGCGCTATCTGCACGAACATAATATCAGCCGCGAAACGCTCGGCCGGGTTGCCGAAAAGGCGTTTCGCAACGGCGTCAAAACCGACCATGCCTGGCGGCGCAGCGAGGTCGACCTGGAAACGATAATGAACGCGCCGATGATCTGTGATCCGCTGACCAAATATATGTTCTGTTCACCCGCCGAAGGCGCTGTCGCGCTGATCCTCGCGAGTGAAAAGAAGGCCAGGGAACTGGGTGTTCCGATCATCCGGCTGAAATCGTCGGTAATGCGCACGCGGCCTCCCGGCTCGTTCGAGGTGTTCGCGGCATCGATCGATAATGAGCGTGGCGGAACAGCAACCGAAATCGCCTCCAAGGCGGCATTCGAACAGGCGGGCATGGGGCCGGACGATATCGATATCGCCCAGCTGCAGGACACGGAATCCGGTGCGGAAATCATGCACATGGCGGAAAACGGATTCTGCCAGCCCGGCGATCAGGAACAGTGGCTGCTGGAAGGACGCAGCGACATTACTGGCCAGTTGCCGATCAACACCGACGGCGGTTGCCTCGCTTGCGGAGAGCCGATCGGCGCGTCCGGCTTGCGGCAGGTCTACGAGAATGTCGTGCAGTTGCGCGGTACAGCCGGCGCACGACAGGTACCCGGCGATCCCAAAACGGCCTATACGCAAGTCTATGGCGCACCGGGTGTATCTGCCGTAACGATTCTCCAGCGATAGGAGATTCGATGACCAAGGAAATCAGCGCAGAGGCGCGTGACATTGCCGAACGGGTGGAGACATTCGTCCGTGACAAAATTTTTGCCTATGAAAAAGATGACAGGTGCGAGGACCATGGTCCGACCGATGGGCTGGTGCAGGAAATGCGCGTGCTTGCCCGGGAAGCGGGCGTATTGACGCCGCACATCCGCGAGGATGGCAGCCATCTGACGCACCTTGAGACGGCACTGGTGCTGCGCAAGTCCGGGCTGTCGCCGCTCGGCCCGCTGGCAGTGAACACGTTCGCGCCGGATGAAGGGAATATGTATCTGCTCGGCAAATGTGCCTCGCCAGAGCAGAAAGACCATTTTCTGGCACCGCTGGTATCCGGCGAAGCGCGCTCCGCCTTTTTCATGACCGAGCCAGCCAGTGAAAATGGTGCTGGTTCCGATCCAATGATGATGCAGACAACCGCAATGCCGGACGGCAATCACTGGGTGATCAATGGCCGCAAGACCTTCATCACCGGTGCCAAGGGGGCCAAGGTCGGTATCATCATGGCAAAGTCCGACGAGGGCGCGACGATGTTTCTGGTCGACCTGCCCGATCCGGCGATCCAGATCGAACGGGTGCTGGACACGATTGACAGTTCGATGCCTGGCAGCCATTCGGTGGTCAAGATCGACAATCTTCGGGTTCCTGCCGACCAGATGCTCGGCGAAAGCGGCGAAGGTTTCAAATATGCCCAAGTGCGCCTGTCTCCTGCTCGCCTGACCCATTGCATGCGCTGGCTCGGCTGCTGTGACCGCGCCCAGGAAATTGCCGTTGATTATGCCTGCAAGAGGCAGGCCTTCGGTAAGCCGCTGATCGACCACGAAGGTGTCGGCTTCATGTTGGCGCAGAACCAGATCGACCTAAAGCAGGCGGAACTGATGATCGACTGGTGTGCCTCGGTGCTCGATACCGGTGCGCTGGGCACCACCGAAAGTTCGATGGCCAAGGTGGCCGTGTCGGAGGCTTTGTTCCGTATTGCCGACAATTGTGTGCAGGTTATGGGCGGAACGGGCCTTAGCCGTGATACGGTTGTCGAACAGGTGTTCCGCGAAGTGCGCGCGTTCCGGGTTTATGACGGCCCGACCGAAGTGCACAAATGGTCACTAGCCAAGAAAATCAAGAAATCCCATAGAATCGCGAATGAAGGATAATCCATGACCAAGAACCGCAAATTCACGCTCGTCAGTCGTCCGGTCGGGGAACCGAAGGAAAGCGATTTTGCGCTGGTCGAAGAGGATTTGCCGGAACTTGGCGATGGCGCCTTTCTGGTGCGCAATCACTATATCTCCCTCGATCCGGCGCAGCGCGGCTGGATGAGCGATGCAGAAAGCTATATGCCGCCGATCGCTCTCGGCGCAGCGGTCACCGCCAGCACCGTCGGCAAGGTGGTCGAATCCAGAAACCCCGATTTCCCGGTTGGCCAGTGGGTGGTCGGGCTCGGCGCGATGGAGGAATATTCCGTGGTCGAAGCGGGCGGCTTCACTTCGCCGGTGGATGCCTCGCTGGTACCGTCCCCGACCAATTTTCTCTCCGTCCTCGGCGCGGTCGGGATGACGGCCTATTTCGGCATGATCGATGATGGCAAACCCAAACAGGGTGAAACCTTGCTGGTCACCGGAGCCGCCGGAGCGGTCGGTTCACTGGTCGGGCAGATCGGCAAGATCAAGGGCTGCCGGGTTGTCGGTATCGCCGGAGGTGCTGAAAAATGCGCGCGGCTGGTAGATGATTACGGTTTTGATGCGGCGATCGACTATCGCGGCAAGAGCCAGGCCGATCTGGAAAAGGAAATCGCGGCGGCGGCGCCCGATGGTGTCGACATCATCTGGGAAAATGTCGGCGGCGAAATCCTTGACGCCGGGATCACCGCGATCAACGAACATGGCCGGGTCGTGCTCTGCGGGCTGATCAGCGAATATAACAGTCCGGAACCTGTGGGCATTCGCAACCTCTGGTATTTGATCTCGCGGCAGGCCACGATCAAGGGCTTTCTGGTCCGCGACTATCCGCCACGCTTTGGCGAGGGCATTGCCGAAATGGGCAAATGGCTGGCCGAGGGCAAGCTCCGGCATGACGAGGATATCGATAAGGGCATCGAAAACAGCTATGCGGCGTTCATGAAGCTTTTCTCCGGTGCCAATCAGGGTAAGATGATTCTGGATGTCTCACCCGCCGAATGAATACAGGAGTTACCGGCATGTCAGAAAACAAACGGATCATTCTCGATTTCATCGATGCCTGGAACCGGCTCGACTATGACGCCATCTATGCGGCGATGACCGACGACATATATTATCACAATATTCCGATGGAGCCGTGCGACGGCATCGATGCGGTTCACGCATTTTTTGACAACCCGTCTTTTGGTTTCGACGGCGCGCAGTGGGATGTTCATCATATTGCCGCGACCGGAGAGGTTGTTCTGACCGAGCGCACGGACAAGTTCCGGATCGGCGACAAATGGATTGCCATTCGCGTGATGGGTACGTTTGAACTGCGCGATGGCAAGATCGCGAAATGGCGTGACTATTTCGATCTCGCCGAATTCCAGAATCAGATGGCAGCAGCTATGGGTGCCAGCGCCTCCTGAGCTCAGGCCGGCTTGTAAAGCGCGCCGTTGTCGACCGGATATTCGCCAGCGGTCATGAAGCGCGATTCATCGCTCGCCAGATAGACGCACAGCGCCGCCACATCATTCGGATGGCCCAGGCCACCGAGCGGAATCATACCGGTTTCCGGCGTGGCTGCGCCACTGGCCCCAACCGATTCCTGTCGCACCATCGGCGTGTCTATGCCTGCAGGGTGCAGGCTGTTGCAGCGAATCGGATAATTTTGTTCCTTGCAATGCAAGGCGACGGATTTTGTCATCGACCGCACACCACCCTTGGCCGCGGCATAGGCAACAAACGGCGAATAGCCTTGCAAGGCTGCCATTGAACTGAGGTTGATGATTGAACTGGGCTGATCGTTGGATTTCATCGCTTTGACAGCGGCGCGACAGCCCAGAAACACGCCCTCGAGCATCACGGAATTCTGTTTGCGAAATTGGTCAAGCGAACAATCCTCGATCGTGCCGGGAATGACCAGGCCGGCATTGTTAACCAGAATATGAGGCGTGCCAAAGGCGTCTCTTGTTTCCTGCATTATGACATCCCAGCGTTGCTCGTCCGCGGCATCCTGATGCAGGGCGATAGCACTAGCACCGATTGCACCGGCAACATTTTTGGCGGCCACCAGATCAATGTCGGTGAGTACAACCTGAGCACCCTGTTCGGCGAAACTTTCGCTGATTGCTTTCCCGAGTCCGGAACCGGCTCCGGTCACGATGGCGATTTTTCCTGTCAGGCGGCTCATTTGCGTGTCTCCCCTTCTCGACTTGTGCGATGCTTTAGGCCGTTCCGTGCCATTCCACGCAATTCCTAATTTGGTTAGCCCCACCGCCGATTATTGGCGGACAATGAACAAATGTTGCGCGAAAAACACAGTTTTTCATATTTGCTATCAAATTGGCTAGCAGAGCCAACAGAAACTCACGCTTAAGATATGATCATAACAAGGCGGAGAAAACCGCCGGAATCTAATATTTTAGGTTTGGCCAGATTTGCCGGATCGAATTGGGAGAGAGCAATGACCACATATCATTCACGCAACAAATCCGACCTTAAAAACAAGGCCGTACGATCGCTCTTATTGGGTTCGGTCGCAACCGTGGCCTTCGCGGGTTTCGCTTCACCCGCAGCGGCGCAAGATGCCGATGAAATCGATGAAGCCAATGTTATCACCGTTATTGCCCGCAAACAGACGGAGACATTGCAGGAAGTGCCGGTGACCGTCACCGCTATTGGCGGCGACACGCTGGACAAATATCAGGTCAATGAAATTGCCGACGTCGTTAGCCGGGTGCCTGCGCTCAACGTTCAGGTCGGCGGCTCCGGCTCCGGTGGTCAGATCAGCTTGCGCGGTGTCGGCTCATCCAATATCTCGGCGTCGTTTGACTCCGCTGTGGCATTTGATTTTGACGGCATTCAGGTCAGCACGATGCGGATGGTGCAGGCAGGCTTTTTCGACGTGCAACAGATTGATGTCCTTAAGGGGCCGCAATCGCTTTTCTTTGGCAAGAGCGCCTCTGCCGGTGTCATCGCCATTCGTTCGGCCAATCCAACCCAGGACTGGGAAATGGCCGGAAAAGCTTCTTACGAGTTCGAGGAAAAGGGCTACACGATTGGCGGGCATATTTCCGGCCCGATCAGTGATACTCTTGGTGTCCGGGTAGCGGCACAATATCAGGATATCGAAGACTATGTAAAACTCGCACCCGGGACAGCCGCGTTCAATCCGGACGGTACGGTCAGGGATTCCAGGGGCCTGAAGAATTTCATCGGTCGGGTGACATTGCAGTGGGATCCATCTGACAATTTCAGCGCCAATTTGAAACTGAACTACGTCAAAAACAAGAATGACGGTGCCATCGGGCATTCCGATATCAACTGCGGTGCGAACGGTGTGGCAGATCCCGTATTCTTGTTAAGCGGTGGCCTTGTCATTCCTTCGAACGCTGACTGCAATGACAGCGATGGTCTTTATCACACGTCGGATGGTGCCGCCGCTCTGACCAGCAAGGTTCCGGACGGCTCGGCAGGAAACCCTCGGTTCCAGAATGGCATTCCATTCGGCGAAACCGATATTTTCCTTGGACGTCTGAGATGGGATCTGGATTTATCGGATACGCTGACACTGTCATCCGTCTCCGGTTATATGAGCCTCGATTCCGTCGATACGGACTGCTATGCCTATGTTGGTCAATTTTCTCCGACTGTACCGGCAAACTCCGGTTGTAGTGACCCGCAAAACAAGACCGAACAGTTCACCCAGGAACTGCGCATTACCAGCG
>TARA_R100001244_G_scaffold47710_2_pt1 | contig 74627 bp, 70 predicted proteins | sample TARA_R100001244 | Tara Oceans TARA_R100001244 (sample SAMEA2621564) | marine metagenome | biome: marine biome (ENVO:00000447); feature: mesopelagic zone (ENVO:00000213); material: "saline water (ENVO:00002010), including plankton (ENVO:xxxxxxxx)" | depth 790 m
GGGGCAAACCAAAACGGCTGAAGCCTGCTACCAGCTATAAGCTGGTGGGTTTACTCCAAAGGTGAGACACTAAAATCCGGCTGTCGGGCTGAGGATGCACGGCTCCGGACTGCCGAACGACTTGTCAATCTGATCGCAATATTCTGCATCCTGTCTTGGCGCATCTTCTGGATGACCATGATCAATCGCGCCGCGCCTTCCGCATCACCCAGGCTCGCGCTGACCGATGACAAAATCGTCCTGATCGATCATCTTGTGGCTTCCAGAAAGAAGGTGCCCAGGCTCATAACCATATCCGATTACCTGTACGAAATCGCGCGGCTCGGCGGCTATCTCGCTCGCGCCCATGACCCGCCTCCAGGTAACATTGTGATCTGGCGAGGATGGACCCGCCTCATGGACATCAAAATCGGTGCCAACGCCATCCGTAAGACTTGTGGGTAATTGGAAGGTCCTCGCCACGCTTACGTGGGTGTGGCCCCTCAATACGTATCAATGTTGGGCAAGTGCACGCGGCCTCACATGGGCCGTCGGCATCCCGTACAAGCAGAAAGTCTATCCCGCCGACGTGGCGATGATTTTTCCCGTCGCCGGGCGTGGTCGCCCCCGCAAGCGGCACATTCCCGACGCTACATCCGTATCGGCGAAGGCGATGTTGGAGGTAGCAAAGTGGCGCAAGGTCAGTTGGCGGCGCGGAACCAAGGGGCTGCTCTCGGCACGCTTCGCCGCCGTTCGCGTGCGAGTTGCCGATGGCCCGCCTCAACGCATCCGGAACAGTGGCGCGCAACATCTGCCCGGCGAGGAAGTGTGGCTGGTCGGCGAACATCGCTCAACCGGCGAGCGCAAATACTACCTCCCCAACCTGTCCTCCGACACGCCGATCAAGCCGCTTGCCGGAGCCATCAAGGCCCGTTGGGTCTGCGAACAGGGACATCAGCAACTCAAGGAAGAGCTCGGCCTCGATCACTTCGAAGGCCGATCATGGAAGGGGCTTCACCGACATGCGCTGATGTCGATGATTGCCTTGGCCTTCCTGCAATCCCGCCTCCTCAAGCAGGCCAAGGGGGAAAAAAGAATCGCCGGGTCGCCACCACAGCCGAGCCTGCCGACGATCAGGCAGGCCATCATTGAACGCCTCGCCAAACCTCCTGATCTGACGTGTCCACAGTGCGGACACTGCATCTCTCATCGCTCGCTCACAAATCTGCCAAAGTAGTGTTAGAACTGGCCACGCAATGTGATGCCATAGGTTCTTGGTTCCGCAAGGAAAGCCGAATAGGTCTGCTGCGATGCGACAAATGGCGTGTTGAACGCAACCTGCGAATAACCAACATTGAAGACATTTTGTGCCCAGCCTTCGATCGCCCATAGATCATCCGGACCACGGATACCGATACGCGCATTCACCAGCGTGAACCCGTCCTGTTCCTTGCCATACAGCAAATCCGAACCGGTGTTATAGTCGCTGGTCGTACGAGCGTTCACATAGAATAGACCGGTCAGCCCGCTATTTCCGATTGGCGGGGTATAGGACAATGACGCCGTAGCAGTGATTTCAGGCGCGTTGGACAGATTGTCGCCTGGCAGCAGGCGCAAAGCCGGATCGAGTGGAGAGCCAGTATCACGGCCAACCAGATTATTTTCATAGCTGGTATCGGTATAAATCAGGCCCATCGAGATATTCACGTCTCTGATCGGGTTGATCGACGCTTCCAGTTCGACACCCTGCGCGACAACGCCATATTTGACGTTATCCGGGGTACAATTGCCCGTTGCGCCGCTGGCATCGCGATCCGCACCACCGAGATCATCGCTACACGCGTTTACATTCTGAACCACATAAGCGGAGCCATTGAACGTATTCAGCTGGAAACTGTCAAACTGCTGACGGAACGCAGCAACGCTCAGCGAAAATTCCCGGGTTGAGTATTTTCCGCCAATTTCAAAGGCGTTCACCGTCTCCTGGTCAAATTGGAGATTGTCGGTGCTGCCCGCCAATGCCGGATTGGCCAGCGTTGAACTGGTCAACGCAGACCGGTCGAGGTTGAAACCGCCAGCCTTATAACCGCGCGAATAGCTGGCATAAAGCATCAGATCGTCAACCGGCTTGTAAGACAGGATAGCCGTACCCGTGAATTCATTCTCGCTCCGGCTGTCACTCAAGGTGACCCCATCCAGTTCGGCGGTTGAGTTACCCTGACATGACAGACCGATCAGACCGGCTGCCAATCCGCCAAGTGCACTAGGGAGCAACGGTGTGAACAATCCCCGTTGAACCGGACACATCGTATTGTCGTTGGTAAAGGCAGCGTTAAAATCCTTTGTTTCATTGGTATAGCGCAGTCCCAAAGTCAGATCGAGCTTGTCGGTAACGTGGAAGATATTGTGGGTGAAAAAAGCAAAATTTTCGCTTTTCTGATTATATGTGTCGAGCACCGTTCCCTTGTCATTGATCTGAGCCAGATTGTCCAGACCGGCAAAAATCAACGGTGTCGCTGCACCGAATGCGCCAGCACCTCCATTTGCGGCTTGCAATGCAGCCCTGCCGCCAGCGCTTAGACAGCCTGTGCTGGTTGGAGATGCAAGGGCCGGGTTAACGGCATTGACGACACGGCATGGTGCGAAGGCACCATATTGCGAACCAAAGCGCAGATTATCTCGTACCTCAAGCTTTTCGTTGGCGTAAAAACCGCCGACCAACCAATCCAGCTTGTCGTCGAACGCCGAACCCTGCAGTCGCAGTTCTTGCGTAAAGGTTTTAAACTCACGAGCACCGGCATTTTCATTCGGCTCGCGATAAAGGATATCTACCTGTGTGTAATCGGTATCACTACCCTGAAAGTTGGAATATTCACGATATCCGGTGATCGACGTGAAGTTCATCTCACCCAGTTCGGCATTGAGTTCAACCGAAGCGCCAAAATCCTCGGTTTCACCGGCATATGAACGACCGGGTGTGACATAGATATCCCGGTTGAACGTACTTTGCGTAAGCGCGTTGCTGTTTTGACCGAGCGCCAACAGCACCGGTATGATCGGATTCGCCGTGTCGGTAAGAGCGGGCGCACCAGGCTGTGGAAGAGCGAAAGGATCAAGTCCCGGGCTTACTCTTGCCCGCTGCGCAAATTCAGGCTGGACGAACGTCGCTGCACAGCAGGATTCGTCTTTCTTTGAATAGTCACCAATCACCCGGACCGTCAGTCCATCCTTTGGCTCAAACAACAGCTGGCCACGCACAAGAAACCGGTCTTTGTTATTGACGTCGGTTCCGTTTACAACATCATTGTAAAAGCCGTCGCGCTTCAAATAAACGCCGTCGACGCGCGCAGCAATCGTATCGCTCAACGGGCCATTAATGCCCCCTTCCAGACGTATCTGGTTGTAATTGCCGTAGGATGCTGCGGCATGTCCTGAGAATGTAAATTCAGGGGCGGCAGTGGTAATGCTGATCATACCGGCAGAAGAGTTGCGGCCACCCAATGTTCCTTGCGGACCCCGCAGAACTTCGATCCGATCAATCGGGCCAAGTTCGCTGAGCGCATTACCACTACGCGAACGATAGACACCATCGATGAACACGGCCACGGAGCTTTCCAGTCCGGGGTTGTCACCCACGGTACCGATACCGCGAATACGGGCAGAGCCATTGGCTTCGTTTCCGGTCGATGACACAAGCAATGAAGGCGCAAGCTGGTTGAGCTCACGAATGTCGGTTGCCCCACTCTTCTGCAATTGTTCCGCGTTAATGGCCGAAACAGCAATAGGAACATCGGACAAAGCTTGCGACCGGCCCTGTGCGGTCACCACGATCACATTATTATCGACGGCACCCTCATCACTTCCGTCAACTTGGTCGGCGGCATCCGATTGCGTCTGTGCATAAACGGGGGCGGTGGTGATTGCTGCAAGTGCAAATGCGCACGCAGATAGATTCAACGCTAATTTCATAACATGCTCTCCTGAAAATTTATTTTTTATCCTCATTAATGTATAGCCTAGCCCGTCACATTTGATAGCCAAATCTCGCATCAATGCACCGTTTTCTGCAAACTGTGGCTTTATTGTCAGCCTATGCGGCACTTTTGGCGCAACAAATGAGCAGCCGATTTGCTTCCAACATCCAATGGCCCGCATCTTCTGGAAACAGAGAATAATTAATAAGAGCAGGATGACGTAGCGTCATAGCTGGCGCGGCCTGATCTCCCCGCATTTTGGATGGTTTCCAGGCAAATTTTTGGCCGTCCCAAACACTGCTTGGACCGAAACCGGGTCAATCACTATTTATCGGCCGTCGAGAGCGCAACGCCTGCGCCAGAGTCCCCTCATCGAGATAGTCCAGCTCACCGCCCACCGGTATCCCGTGCGACAGCTGACTGAGTCTCACGGGATAATTTTCCAATCGCTCGGCGATATAATGGGCCGTCGTCTGACCCTCCAAAGTGGCATTCATCGCCAGAACGACTTCGTCAATCCCGCCCTGCTCGACGCGCTTGATCAGCTTGTCGATCGCAATGTCTTCGGGCCGCACGCCGTCCAGTGCTGACAACCGCCCGCCAAGCACATGGAATTTTCCGGGAAACAGCCGCGGTGGGGCATAATGGGTAAAAGGAGTCCCACTATGTGACGACGCAAAGAGCCGACGATCCCGGCAGAGTTACTGGATCAACTATTGGCATGATCGGATGCAGCTTCTGCGCTGGATCAGGGAGGGTTGCTGGATTCGTTGAAGAAGGCGCTCGCCGAACGGGCGTTGAATGCCGAGATGGATCATCATCTGGGTGGCGATGAACAGGTAGGCAACAGCCGCAATGGCTATGGCCGCAAGCGCGTCATCACCGATAGCAGCAAAATCGAGATCGAGGTGCCGCGCGACCGCGAGGGCAGCTTTGATCCGCAGTTGATTGCTAAATACCAGCGCCGGTTCCCTGGTTTTGATGAGAAGATTATCTCAATGAATGCGCGCGGGATGAGCACACGAGAGATCACCGGGCATCTGCGCGCCCTGTACGGCATCGACGTATCGCCTGACCTGATCTCGACTGTCACCGACGGCGAGCATCGCGCCGTGCCGGGGGCACGGGAAGACGCGCAGCGCTGGAAGAAGTTACTGCCTGGCAGCAGCGGCCGCTTGATCCGGCCTATCCACTGGTGTTTTTCGACGCCATTCGCGTCAAGATCCGCGATGAAGGCATGGTTCGCAGCAAAGCTATTCATATCGCGCTTGGCGTCCGCGCTGATGGCCGCAAAGAGGTTCTCGGCCTGTGGATTGAACAAAATGAAGGTGCCAAATTCTGGTTGCGCGTTATGAACGAGCTTAAAAACCGGGGCACCGAGGATATCATGCTGGCAGTCGTTGATGGTCTCAAGGGCTTTCCCGATGCGATAACGGCGGTATTTCCCGAAGCCGTCGTGCAGTGAGAACGGCGGTGCAAAAGTCGGCCACGGTAGCGGCGGGATGAGCTTGCTGCGGGCGGTGTAAAAGTCGTCCACCTTTACCCTTTCTGGCGACAGGGAGGGCGGGAGGATTTTTACTGTGTATTTATATCGGAAGGTTCGGCTGGCCTGTGCTGAGGGCATGAGCCAGCGGGAGGCAGCGCGGCATTTCAACATCTCGCGCGACAGTGTAGCCAAGATGATGGCGTTCTCGGTTCCGCCGGGTTACCGGCGATCGGCACCGGTCAAGCGACCGAAGCTGGATGGCTTCACTGGGATTATCGACGGCTGGCTGGACGGCGATCTGGGGGTTCATCGCAAGCAGCGGCACACAGCGAAGCGGGTGTTCGACCGGCTCCGCGATGAACACGGGTTCACCGGCGGCTACACGATCGTGAAGGACTACATGCGGGAGCGCGAACGGCGCGGTCGCGAGATGTTCGTGCCGCTGGTCCATCGGCCCGGCCATGCCCAGGCCGATTTCGGCGAGGCGGTTGTCATCATTGGCGGTGTCGAGCAGAAGGCGCATTTCTTCGTCATGGACCTGCCGCACAGTGATGCCTGCTTTGTGCGGGCCTATCCGGCGGCAACGGCGGAAGCCTGGGTTGATGGCCACGTCCACGCCTTCGCGTTCTTCGGCAAGGTGCCGATATCGATCCTCTACGACAACGACCGCTGCCTGGTTGCGAAGATTCTTCCGAACGGAACGCGTAAGCGGGCCACGCTCTTCAGCGGGTTCCTGTCGCACTACCTGTTCCGCGATCGCTACGGCCGCCCCGGCAAGGGCAACGACAAGGGTAACGCGGAAGGGCTGGTCGGCTATTCCCGCCGCAACTTCATGGTACCGATCCCGCGGTTTGCGAGCTGGGAGGCGTTCAACGCCTATTTGGAGGAGCAGTGCCGCGAACGTCAGGCGGATGTCCTGCGGGGCCAGTCCGAGACGATCGGTCAACGCCTCGCGCGGGATCTGGCGGCGATGACCGGCCTTCCTGCGGCACCGTTCGATGCCTGTGACCAGGCAACCGGAAGGGTCAGTTCGCAGGCGCTGGTGCGCTACAAAACCAACGATTACTCGGTACCGGTCGCTTACGGCCACCGCGACGTCTGGATCAGGGGCTATGTCGACGAGGTGGTTATTGGCTGCAGCGGCGAAGTCATCACACGCCATCCCCGCTGCTACGACCGCGAGGACATGGTCTTCGATCCGCTGCATTACCTTCCGCTGATCGAGCGCAAGATCAACGCCCTGGACCAAGCAGCTCCCTTGGCTGAATGGAGCCTGCCGCCCGAGTTCGCAACACTGCGCCGCCTGATGGAGGCGCGGATGATCAAGGCCGGACGCCGCGAGTACGTGCAGGTTTTGCGCCTGCTCGAGACCTTCGACATCGACGATCTGCATGCCGCCGTGAAGAAGGCCCTGCAATTGGGGGCAATTGGCTTTGATGCCGTCAAGCACCTTGTTCTCTGCCATGTCGAGAAACGGCCGCCGAAGCTCGACCTCGATGTCTATCCCTACCTGCCGCGCGCCAATGTCGAGACCACATCGGCCGCCAGCTACATGGCCCTGATGACGGAGCCGGCGGAATGACCGACGCGCCGAAGATCCTGCTGGCCGATCATCTGAAGACGCTGAAGCTGCCGACATTCCTGCGCGAGTATGAAAAGCTCGCGCGCCAGTGCGCCGCCGAGGGGCTGGATCATGTCCAGTTCCTGGGACGTCTGGTCGAGCTGGAGCTGATCGATCGCGAGCGCAGAATGATCGAACGCCGTATCAAGGCCGCGAAATTCCCGGCCACCAAGAGCCTCGACAGCTTCGACTTCAAGGCGATCCCAAAGCTGAACAAGATGCAGGTGCTGGAACTGGCCCGCTGCGAATGGATCGACCGGCGCGAGAATGTCATCGCCCTTGGCCCGAGCGGCACAGGCAAGACCCATGTCGCCCTCGGACTTGGGCTGGCTGCCTGCCAGAAGGGCCTCTCGGTCAGCTTCACCACCGCCGCGACGCTGGTCAACGAGATGATGGAAGCCCGAGACGAGCGCCGTCTGCTCCGCCTGCAAAAGCAGCTGGCCGCGGTCAAGCTGCTCATCATCGACGAGTTGGGCTTTGTGCCATTGTCCAAGACCGGTGCAGAGCTCTTGTTCGAACTGATCTCGCAGCGCTATGAGCGCGGCTCCACGATGATAACCAGCAATTTGCCATTCGACGAATGGACCGAAACCTTCGGCACCGAACGTCTGACCGGAGCACTGCTCGATCGGCTGACCCACCACGTCAACATCCTCGAGATGAATGGCGACAGCTATCGACTCGGCCAAAGCCGTGCCCGGAAGGCAAAAGCCGCCACCTGATCCAGCCAATCCAGATTTGGCCCTGACGGGCCAAAGCGGCCAGTCAACCGCCAGCTATTTGGGGAGCGCGGCTGACTGGCCGCCGCCATTTTGCACCCATCACGCTCAACCAAAAACTGGTCTACTTTTGCGCCGCCATATGGCCTGATTTTACTCCGCCGTTGACAATCGCCAAGCCATATTGAAAAAAGAAACGTCCGACTATCCCTTCCATAAAGGCAATAGGCACAAACACTGCCAACGTGGCAAATGTCCCGGCAAGCACCGCCAATGCGACCCGCTTGGTTGCTATTGGTGCGGCCTCCATTGGATCAGCACCTTCATCGACATCGCTTTGCACGGCTTCAACAACGACGATAGCGTCATCAACAAGCAATCCAATCGCGACCGTCAGCGCCAATAATGTCATGAAATTAAGCGTAAAATCGAAGGCAGCAAAGGCAGCGAACGTGGCAATAACGGAAGTCGGGATGGCCAGCATAACGATAAAAGTTGCCCGCCAGCTGAGCAGAAAAAAGAACGTGACAAAAACAACCAATACCACCGCGATCATCAAATCAAACAGGACATCACCAATGGCCGATTCGATAAATCTCGCGGTCTCTCTCGTGACAACAATTTCAACTCCGCTCGGTAGCTGGCCCTTGATTTGCTCTATCTCCGCTTTGATTGCCCTGGTCATTGCAACCGTATTACTTCCAGATTGCTTGCGAACCTCAAGGACAACTCCAGGGCGACCATTCAACTGGGCATAGCTGGTTTCATCCTCGACCGAGTCTTCCACGCGCCCGATATCGCGGACCCGTGTGACCTGTCCGTTGGGCCGATAAGCTACCGCGAGATTGCCAAATTCCGAGGCTGTATTGGCTTCCGCCAATGTTCTGGTTCCATATTGCTTACTGCGACCATCAATCTCAAGACGGCCGCCCGGCAACTCGGCATTTTCGTTTCTCAATGCCGTTATAACATTATCCGCACTAACGGCGCTCGAACGCATCTTTGCAGGATCAAGCCAGACCCGCATTTCTCTTTCCCGCCCACCTACAATTGAGATAGAACCTACACCGCGAATACGCTGAAGCCTCTCTTTAACGACCTCATCTGCAAAGACTGTAAGTTCTCGGACCGGCGCATCTCCTGCTATCAGCAGCGACAATATCGGCGCTGCGTCCGGATCAAGCTTTTCGACAATAGGCGCGTCCGATTCTTCCGGCAAATTGCTTAATATGCTGGCCACCCGGTCCCTGACATCCTGAGCCTTCACATCGGCATCTTCCGACAACTCAAACTCCAACACCACCTGACTGACGCCTTCGGCGCTGACTGAGCGCATTTGCCGAATGCCCGAAACGCTGTTGACCTCTTCCTCGATAACGTCGGTTATTTCAGTCTCAATCGTATCTGGAGACGCACCGGGCAAAGTCGTTGTTATCGAAACATAAGGAAATTCGATTTTGGGGAACAGATCAACACCTAATCTCCCAAAACTCAACAGGCCCAGAACGACTAGCGAAGCAATCACCATTGTCGCGAAAACGGGACGCCGGATCGAGACATCAGAAATCCACATCAGCTTACCGTGCAGACTTTCTTTGCTTGCGCTCTACTTTTTGCCCATCGCGCAAAGTGGATGGTGGGTTTTGGATGATTTTTTCGCCGCTCTGAACGCCTTGGGTGACCTTGACCCGTTCGAAATCTATGCTTTCGACCTTTACATCCCTTTGGCGTGCAATACCATTCTCGAACAGGAATATATATGCGGCCGCGCTATCACCTTTGACAGCCGATTTAGGAAGAATAATTGCAGATTCTGGCGGCGTCTCGATTAGCGCCCGCACACCAAGTCCGCTACTGATCCGATAGTTCGGGTTTCTTATCAGGCAATCGCAATTCGACCGTCCGGGATTCCGGGTCAACCCGGTCATTGATGATGAACACAAAGCTGTCGAAAGGCTCATCAAAGCCATCAATATAAACCTTTGCCTTCTGGTTGAGCTTGAAATCATCAACCCGGGCCTGCGGAGCACTGACGATTGCTGCTACTATTTCTAATTCCTGTAGTTGCAAGGCTGCGGATTGTTCACCCATCGAAAAGCGATTGTTGAGATAGGACCCCTCGTCGACCAATCTGGCTGTAACGACGCCGTTATATGGAGCGCGGGCAACAGTATCGCGCAGCGCTTGTTTGGCCGTGGCCAGTAGCGATTGCGATTGAGAAACCTGCGCTTTCGCGACGATCAAGTCTGTTTCAACCCTTTCGACCTGTGCTTTCGATACAAAACCTCGCGGGGCAAGCGCAATTACGCGGTCATATTGGCGCTGGGCCTGTGTCGCCTGTGCTTCCGTCAGGCGTAGCGCCGCTGATGCTTCCGCGACGCGTCTTTTATAATCTGCTTGCCTGATCTGGAACAGCGCTTGGCCCTTCTTCACCCGGTCACCGACCGTCACAAACATGGTTTCGAGCGGTCCTTCGACGAGAGCGCCAATTGCGCTGCTTTGCTTGGCCGCAATCGTGCCAAAAACCTCTACGGGCTCGGCTAAAGGTTCGGATTTGGCTGTTAAAAAGTCTACTTCGAATGTCGCGCTTTTATGAATGTCATCATCATTGGCATTCTCGGTATCTTCGCTCGCGCAGCCCGAAACCAAGCCCAACATGACTAGAGACAAGAGCATTATGACTTTTTTGACAACCATCTACGTGCTCAAATATGTCCCGCGACCGCTAGCCACCAAGCGATCATCATCGTCGATAATGCGCGTGTCTGCGGTGCTTATGGTTTTTCCAAGCTTCACGACCTGCCCAAATGCAAGAAGCGGGCCGTTGGTGGCTGCCCGATGATAATCTACCCTCATACCCACGGTCGCCTTGGCAATACCCCCTGCAGCAATAATGGCATAAAGCCCGGTCAAATCGATCAGAGACGCCAATATGCCGCCATGCACGGCCCCAATCACGGGATTAGATACAAGTTCGTCCCGCCACGGCATTTCCAGTTCCAAATGATCGTTGTTTTGCTGAATAATTTTCAGACCCAACCAGCGATGGAAAGGCGCAATCTGCATTATGTCAGCAAGATTTTCGGTATTATATTTCATGCTGCGGCACCGCGACTGTGGGTCGCATTCAAGAAGGATATTATCGCCGAGCAAAACGCATCGTTGCGGTCACCAACAACCATATGGCTAGCGTCTGCAATGTCGGTTAAAAGCGCGCTAGGAACCAGCGTTTGGAAATGAGCTACGGCCTCTTCAGACACCATGTCGCTGGAACCTCCGCGTATGAGATGAACTGGCAGTGTCAACTTCGCGGCTGCCGCACTTAACCTGTCAAAACCATTGTCTTTTGCTTCGATAGAGTTGTCGCGAGTATGCGTCACGTGGTGAATAAAATTGGGGTCCCAATGCCAATAATATCGCCCGTCTTCCCGTTTACGTAAATATCGATCAAGCTTGCCTGTGCCGGTGCGTTTCTCTCGCTGCGGCATGTACTCGGCGATAATTCTGGCAGCTTCTTCTGGGGAGGAAAATCCATCTGTCATGTGGGCCTGCATGAACCCGACCACTCTCGACACTCCGACGGCTTCCATCTTCGGCGCGATATCAACCAGTGTCAGCGACCTAAAGCTAGTGGGAGCCAGTTCACCGGCCGCAATCATGCCCGCGATTCCGCCCAGTGATGCTCCCACTAACGCTGGAGGATTACTTAGCTGCTTGGAAATAGCGATTAGATCACGCGCAAAATCGCGCATATCGTAAGCGCCATCTGATGCCCATTCACTGTCCCCATGACCACGCATGTCAAGGGCCGTCGCGCGGTAACCAGCGTTGGCGAGTTCATCCAGCACCTTCGCCCAGGCATGACGGGTTTGTCCGCCACCATGCGCAAGCATTACCGGAAAGCCGGTTTTTGGCCCAGTCGTGCTTGCCGTGATCTGCAAGCCGTTGTGACCGGCCAAGATACTCTCTTCATGATCCATACCGATTTTATAGGCTGTATAGTGACAGACAGTAAAGGGCTTTATATTATATTAAATTGATGATATGGTCACTATCATGACAACGGAAACAGCTATAATGAGTGCCAACGCGCAGGACGGCTTCCTCAACGAGACCGATGAGTTTGCGTTTTTGCTGGAGGAAGTACCGCGAGTTCTGCGCAAGACATTTGATGAATCCATTGCCCAGTTCGGCTTGTCCCGCACACAGTGGAGAACATTGGCCTATCTGATCAAGACCGAGGGAATGACGCAAACCGAGTTGGCAAATTGCCTTGAGCTGGAACGCGCTACGATCGGATTAACGATTGATCATCTTGAAAAACTGAGATTTGTCGAACGCCGGTCCGCAGAAGGCGACCGGCGCGTCTGGCGGATATTCCTGCGTCCAAAGGTAATCGATATCATTCCACAACTTCGGAAAGAGGCTAACGCCGTTTATAAAAAGATGTTCAAAGGCGTTTCCAACGCAGACGTGGCCATCATCCGAACCGCGATGGAAAAAATGGTTGGGAATCTAAGGGAATGTTGAGTGTTTAATCTCCCAAAATTTTAGCGAGTTCTGATCCTTCTCTCCCGTTGGATCAGCTGGAGCGAGTGGCTGGGGCCACTCGCTCCCTTTTTTTTGCAGTCCAGGCCAATTAATTTAATAATTATCGGACGGTGAATTATACCGTTGATACCTGCCGGGACACCAATCAAATATGCGCTAGCGCACAAAAGTTGCTATCGCTGTGGCTAGCGGTTTCTCTGGTTCATGGAAACAGCTGGCGCGGACAAAGCTCGCGGCTTTGCCTTCACGTTCAAAACAACTGTTCGTGAATAGATCGCGCGAACCTACGGCTGGACGCAAATAACGAATGTCAATTGACTCTAGCTGCTGGCCGATCGAACTTTCACCGCCTGCCACACGGCCCTGGCATGCAGACATCAGCGCCGCAGCAACGGCGCCGCCATGGACAATATTTCCGCTTTCCCATCCCAAAACGGCCCGATTTCCTGCTGCAATTTGTGGAGAGTCTGGTGCGCCCGATAAACCCAAACTGGTGCTCATTGGTCCGGGCATTGCTTGAGGACTGAAATCACCGATCAAATTATAGTCGGCCGGAGCGCCCCCCGGGAAGCTCCCCAAACGAAACAGGCCTGTTGCTGTTCCGACGATATCTTTGGACGAGTTGGTTACACTGCCTGTTACAGTGGCAGATGTTTTCCCAACCATCACCGCTTCGGCGGTCAACGTCAATTCATCCCCCATCGAAGATCCTGATAAAAGTCCGATCCGCAAATCAAAAGTTGAAATTCCGATTTCAGCCGCAATCAGTCCTTTCAACGATTGGGACAATCCTTGATCGATAAAGCCCATGAGTGCCAGCGGATCAAGGTTTGGATTTCCCGGTGCTTTGGCAATCCGCCTATTGGCTTTCATTCGACTGATCGAACGCCCGCTGCTGCATTCCAGCAACTCCATGCCGAGCGTCAATTGATAGGGGGTTACAAGTCGAACCCGCATTTTCTCACCCGTCTGTCCATCTGGCTTGATTGCGCAGTCATCCATTTAACTTCCAATAAGGCATACTCAAAATTCCTTAGTTAGGCGTAAATTGCAAACAAACGACTCCGTTCGCCGGAGACGCGAAAATTGATGCCCGCAAAACCCGAACGGTGCAAGGTCATCATGATCTTGGGGAATGAGGTCCGATGATTGCTTTTACAATTCTGGCCAACATCCCCTTTGTCATTTGGTCATGTTAAACTAGCAGGGCAACGTTGAGAGGCGTAGGCAGCGTTGCGCGCGTCGCGCATTAGATATTCACCGTTGCGTCGATGCCATATGCGCGCGGTGTGTACATCGGGTGTCTGGGGAGACACTCTCTACCTGCGATTATAGCCTTTCCCGAAGCGCTTCATAGGGCGTTTGGCAAAACCAAAGACTCTTGTCTCGGCTTCGTCGCGCTCGCCTCATTCTTATTTGCGCCTCCTAAGCCGGTACAATCCTATCCCGCGGCTCCTCAGAGGCGCTCCTTAACGGCCTATCCAATCGAAAAACGCCTAAAACTACCCGATCAGGTAGTTGAATACCCCTCATATGCCTGTCTACTTGTTGCAGATAGGAATCGGACACGAAATTCGAAAAAGTCCGATCCATTTATGGACTAGGGATGCATTTGAAAGGTAGAACGGATGGTGAGCCACGCATTGAATAAGTCGCATCTAGATGGCGATGCGGCACTGAACTATGTCGACAAGAAAAAAGCACTATGGATACTCTCCGTTCTTTGGCCAGCAACGCCTCTGGTAGGCCTTTATCTCGTTTCGGAAACGGGCTGGAGCATCTGGTATGGACTGGTTCTGATCCTGTGGTATTTAATTATTCCAGCGCTTGATTTTGTATTTGGTCAGGATTACTCCAATCCGCCCGAAAGCGCGGTAGAAAAACTTGAAAAAAGTACATATTATCGCGTGCTTCTCTACCTTACGGTGCCAATACACTTCGCCGCGCTGATCGGCTGCGCATGGTGGGTTGCCACCCAGGATCTCAGCGCGCTTGAATTTATTGCGCTGGCCCTCTCGTTGGGTGTCGTCAACGGATTGGCACTCAACACCGGCCACGAACTTGGACATAAGAAATCCTCGTTCAGTCGCTGGATGGCAAAGCTTGTGCTTGCCGTTGTCGGCTACGGACACTTCTTCATCGAACATAACAAAGGGCATCACCGCGACGTAGCGACGCCGCTAGATCCCGCAACTTCGCAAATGGGCGAGAATATTTACATTTTCTCGCTGCGCGAAATTCCGGGTGCATTCAAACGCGCTTGGCATCTGGAAAAGGAACGCCTCGCCCGTTGTGGCAGTAGCCCCTGGACTCTCAAAAACGAGATTCTCCAGCCGATGGTCGTCACCGTCCTGCTTTATGGTGCGCTGATCGCCGCATTTGGCACGATCATGCTAGTCTTCCTACCGATTCAAATGGCGTATGGCTGGTGGCAGCTGACGAGCGCGAATTATATCGAGCATTACGGCCTGCTGCGCGAGAAGTTGCCGAATGGCCGGTATGAGCACCAGCAGCCGCGGCACTCGTGGAACGCGAACCATATCATGTCAAACCTGATCCTGTTTCATTTGCAGCGCCATTCGGATCACCATGCGCATCCGACGCGGTCCTATCAGTCGCTGCGTAATTTTGAGGATTTGCCGGCGCTTCCGCTCGGCTATCCAGGGATGTTTTTTCTCGCACTATTCCCAGCTGCATACCGGGCCGTGATGGACAAGCGTACCGTCGCTTGGGCCGGCGGCGATCTGAGTAAAATCCAGATACGCAAGGGCAAACGGGCATATTACGAAAGAAAGTTCGCGGACGCTGCGTAAAACTTTTCGGCGCAGGGTAGAGTCTCTTCCCACACCCACCCTGCGCCGTTCTTCCCAACCGAGTGGCGGTGCAGGTTTGTAGGGTCGAACGCTGTGAAAGCTTTGTGCCCAAGGTCACTGCGGTGTCCCACCGAGCGGTGCAATCCGCACCATGGCTCTCCAGAACAAATTACGAGGTTTATCGATGGCGAAATATCAGTGCCCTGATTGCGGTTATATTTATGACGAGGCCGATGGCGACCCTCATGAAGGTTTCGGACCTGGAACGCCGTGGAGCGAGGTGCCGGAAAGCTGGTCATGTCCCGACTGCGCTGTGCGCGACAAGATCGATTTTACTCCGATTGATGGAGGATCGCAGGCCGCCGAAGTTGGCGCAAGCACGCCCATCACCCCAGATGGTTCCACGACGACCAGCGCCGCTCCAGGGGCCCCATTTCGAAAGTGGGTCTGCATCACCTGCGGGCATATCTATGACGAGGCAACAGGCGATCAGCACGAGGGATTTGCGGTGGGAACTCGGTTCGAAGAAATACCAGACGACTGGTGCTGTCCCGATTGCGGAGCATCCAAGGGCGATTATGTCCTTGTGCGCGATTAAATGACGACAATTCAGATGAAAGCTTAATTTAATGGGAATTGCCGAAATTCTGAAACCAGCTGGATCTCCGGGCAATGCGATTAGAGAATATGACAACCTTTTAGCACAAATGAAGGCTACCCAGCTGGCGCATCGGACACAGTATAATCGAAATGCGCGGCTTGATGATCTTGAAAGGTTGCGTAAGGCTATGCTTGCGCACGAAACGCAGATCACTGAGGCCTGCGAACGTGATTTCCGCAAGCCTGCATCGGAAGTCAAGCTGACCGAAATATTCCCGGTCCTGCAAGAAATACGGCACGCGAAACGACATCTCAGGCAGTGGATGAAACCCCGTCGCGCGTCGTTGACATTGAGCATGGTCGGCACGCGGGCGCGGGTTCGCCCGGAAGCCAAGGGTGTGTGCCTCATTATCGCGCCCTGGAATTACCCGGTCAATCTTTCGCTAGCCCCTTTGGTTTCAGCGATCGCGGCCGGAAACAGCGTCGTGATCAAGCCCTCAGAACTGACACCGCACACGTCGGGCGTAATCGCCGACATCGTGCGCGAGGTCTTTTCACCATTGCATGTAGCTGTCGTCCAGGGCGGAATTGAAACCTCCCAGAGCCTTTTAGAGCAGCCGTTCGATCATATCTTCTTCACCGGTAGTCCGGCAGTTGGCAAGGTTGTGATGGCAGCAGCAGCGCGCAATCTTTCTTCGGTAACGCTTGAATTGGGTGGGAAGTCGCCGACCATTGTCGGCCCCGGGGCGAATATGCGCAAGGCGGTACAGAGTATCGTTTGGGGTAAATTCGCAAACAACGGGCAGACCTGCATCGCGCCCGACCATGTTTATGTTCATAGCAGTATTGCCCAAGAATTCGAGCACGCTGTCATCACAGAAATCTGCAGGGTCTACGGGAACGACAATCGTAATCTGAAGGCTAACCCCGACTATTGCCGGATCGTCAACGCCCGCCATTTCAAGCGGCTGCACGCCCTCGTAAAGGATGCACGCACGAAGGGCGGGGAGATCGCTTTCGGCGGCGAATTCGACTCGAGTGAAAACTACATTTCACCGACCGTGTTGAGAGGCATGAACCCTGACATGGACATCGCCGAAAAGGAATTGTTTGGACCCCTGCTCCCGCTCATTCCGTTCGATAATCTGGATGACGTCATTGCAAGGATCAATTCGCAGCCGAAACCTCTGGCACTCTATATCTTCGAGAAGGACCGGGGATTAATCGACCGCGTGATCGCGAACACCTCGACTGGCGGGATTGGAATCAATGTCACGGTCGCCCAATTTCTCCATCCAAACCTCCCTTTCGGCGGAGTGAACAATTCCGGGATAGGGGCCGCGCACGGCGAGTATGGCTTTCGTTCATTCTCACATGAGCGGGCCATCCTGGAAGATCGGTTTTCAATCCTTTCTTGGCTCTATCCTCCCTACACGCCGCGCGTACGCCGTTTGATCGACCTCGTAGTCCGGGTGCTGGGCTGATGCGTACATTCTGCAAGGAACAAGCGAACCATGTATGACTACATAATAATCGGGGCCGGTTCGGCCGGTTGCGTCCTCGCCAACCGATTGTCCGCCGATGGCAAGAAACGGGTGGCTCTGCTAGAGGCTGGCCCAAGGGACAAAAGCCCGCTGATCCACATGCCGATTGGAATCGCGCTTCTCGCCAACAACAAAAAACTCAACTGGGCTTTCGAAACCGAGCCGCAGGATCATCTTAATAAGCGGCGCTTGTTCTGGCCCAGAGGAAAGACACTTGGTGGCTCGTCCTCGATCAATGCGATGATCTATATTCGCGGTCATCCAGACGATTATCAATATTGGCAGGAAGCGGCAGGATCGGCTTTGTGGGGGTGGGACCGTGCGAGCGAACTTTTCCGGCGCATGGAGGACAACGAACGTCACCCGGCTGGAGGTTTTCACGGACAGGGCGGTGAATTGAGCGTCGGCGATTTGCGCACGGTAAACCCGCTCAGCGATGATTTCGTCGAAGCGGGGCGGGAACTCCAGTTCCCGGTCAATCCGGATTTCAACGCGGACAGCCAAGAAGGCCTCGGATATTACCAAGTGACACAGCGCAACGGTCGGCGATGGAGTTCAGCGCAGGCCTTTTTGCGCCAGGTCGAGGAGCGGGCGAACTTGGACATTATTACCGATGCGCGCGCCGAGCGCGTGTTGATGAATGGCAAATCGACCGTTGGCGTCGCTTACCGCCAGGCGCGCGAGTCGAAAAAGTTGAAGCTCAAACCGGGTGGTGAAGTCCTACTGTCTGGTGGCACCGTGAATTCTCCACAATTGCTGATGCTGTCGGGGATCGGGGATAGTGCTGTGTTGCGCCATAATGGCATTCCGATCGTACACGATTTACCCGAGGTCGGTCAGAACATGGCTGATCACCTCGACGTCACCATCATGAACGCAGCAAATTCGCGCAAGCCGATCGGGGTGGCAGCCAGCTTCATACCAAGAGCCCTCGGGGGGCTGTGGTCGTATATTTTTTCACGGCGGGGCTTTCTTACCAGCAACGTTGCGGAAGCAGGTGGTTTTGTCCAGTCTTCGCCTGACCGAGATCGGCCTAATGTTCAGTTCCACTTTCTGCCTACTTATCTCAAAGATCACGGGCGAAAAGTTGCCTTCGGATATGGTTACACGCTTCATATCTGCGATCTGCTGCCGAAAAGCCGCGGTTACATTTCCTTGAAATCATCTGATCCAATGGCCGACCCGCTGATCCAGCCTGGATACCTAGCCGATCCTGATGATCTCAAGACAATAATCGCGGCATTCAAGATCGGTCGGCGCATTCTGGATGCGCCGGCGATGGCCGCTCATAGTGCTGCTGAGGTGCATCCCGGGCCGTCGGTCCAGACAGACGATGAAATTGCCGCGTTTATCCGCGACACTGCCGAAACAATTTACCATCCCACGGGCACCTGCCGAATGGGTGCGGATGCGGAGTCCGTAGTCGACGCCTCGCTTCGTGTCCGGGGTATCTCAGGCCTCCGGGTCGTGGACGCCTCGATCATGCCCAGCCTCGTGGCCGGTAATACCAATGCGCCGACCATGATGATTGCAGAGAACGCCGCCGACATGATTTTGGGCAAGGTCGGTACGTTGGACGCAAATGCTGCCTGAGGCCGCTCGGTCTCAAGAAAACTCCGGCGGTGCCCGGAGAAATTAGTGAAGCTGGGCCTGGCCCGGACAAGATAACTGTATCTGGGAGAGAAGAAATGAATCCATTCAATGTAAAATTCCCGACATCCTGTTGTGTTCTGGGTCTGGCTCTCATGTGGGGGAGTGCGGCTTCAGCCCAAGATGGCGGCATGTATAAACGCGGGGATTTCGTAGTCGCTGTTTCCGCGTCAGAGGTTTTGACCAGTGAGCAGTTGGACGAGGTTTCGGTTGGCGGGGGTGACCTGCCGGGAGCAGGCGTCTCCATCAATAATGACGAAACGGTCACTTTCGACCTATCCTATTTTCTGTCTGACCGGATTGCGGTGAATCTGTTCGGCGGTATCCCTGCTAGCGCGAGGCTGCAAGGAACCGGCTCTATCGGAGGTCTTGCGCTCGGCTCGACTGATTATGGACCTGCGGTGTTGTCGCTTCAATATCATCAGCCGATCGGGAGTAACGTCTCTCTTTATGCAGGGGGAGGCGTAGCGCGCCTGCTATTCCTAAACGAGAAAGACGGCGCAATTGCCGAATTCGATGTGCGCGACACTTGGGCTCCCGCGCTGCAGGTCGGAACGCGTGTAGCTCTGAATTCGAGCCTATTGCTCAACCTCGATACCCGCTATATTCCTTTCAATGGAAATATCAGCGGTAATCTTGGCCCCGCGCGAGTCAAGGCCAAGGTCGGCGTGGACCCAATTGTCGTCAATATTGGCCTTGCCTATCGCTTCTGACGACACTCCTGATCCGCATTCCCGGTACGGCAAATTCAATTGCCGGGACAGATAAGCAGCGGTCGGTGCCGCCGAAGTTAAGAGGAATCATTATGATGACAGCGGGTGGGGTCGACGGGAAAACGCCGCTCGGGCAAGAAGGGCTCGACCCCACCTTGCAGTTATACAACAGACGCATGGCCCAGCGCAGGCACGTTTTTGCTCAGTCTGCCATCCGGCGCGAGCGCCTCTCGCATGAGGCCCATCAAGGTGCGAAGGCGCTCGTCTACTGCGCACCCAGCGGCTTTGGGAAATCGACGCAGTTGGCGATCATGGCAGAAGATGCAGGTTCCGGGAACGCAGCTTACCTTAGCCTCGCTGAGTTCGAAACTGCGGAGGGCAGCGATGGTTCGTGTGTAGAACGTGTGATGCAGGCCATCCTCGATCAGTTGTCGGGACCGGATGCGCCGCAAACAAAGGGCGTGCACGAGGGAGAGGCTGTACTGTTCGCCCGGCTTTGGAAAACCGAGCAGCCAATCTTGTTGTGTTTCGACGAATTTATACCGGCTTTTGCTGACTTGGCGGAGCGGATTATCTGCGAGACGCCTTCCAGCGTCAAACTTGCCTTCGCCCCCATTGGCGTGGAGTTTTTGTCACGGCTCGCTCTTTTGCCCGGGGTCGTAAGAATGCGGTCGGAAAGCTTAGCATTCAACGAAGCCGAGATAGATGAACTTGCCCTTCTATCGGGGGCGCCATGGTCCACTGAACGCGCTTTGGAACTGACTGGCGGCTGGCCCGCATTGCTGCGTTTCGCTGTCGACCGAGCCGAGCCATTATCTTCGCCCATACAGTGGCCAGAAGTGCAGAACTTCTTGCATAACGACGTGTTTGCCAAATTGACCGTCGAAGAACGGGAAGTTCTGCGTAACGCCTCAATCTTGCAAACGGTTACACCGGAAAGCTATCGCTATGTTTTTAAAGCGAATTCGGACCTAGAACATTGGCTCAAGCGCCTGAGCGCTGTCCATGGTGTGCTGGTTGCAGGGCTGGCGAATGATGGGGAGAAGTTAGTAATGCTCCCGGTGCTCCGCGATTTTCTGCGCGAGGAGTTGCGCGTACTCATGCCAGACCGAATTTCCTATTTGTTGAAGCGCATCGCCTACTGGCATTGGCGACAAGGCGAATACCGCGAGACGATAACTGCTGCTTTGGATGCCCACGACCATCGCTGGGCGCACCGGGTAAGCGCAGGCGTGCTTATCGATATTGCATTACGACAGGGAGAAATTGCGGGTCTACGAGAATGGTTCGCTTCGGTTCCTCGTGACCAGTTGAATCGCCTGCCAGCCTTGGCATTCGGCTATGCCTGGACGATGTATTTCAGCCAGCAGGCGCAGGTGGCAGACGAAGTGCTCGAAGGCATGGCCGCAACTGAATACGCCGGCCAGAACCTCTACGGCCAACCCAGGGGTTGGCCCGAACTCGTATTCGCTATTGGCAAGGCGACACATGATGAATTGGATGAAAGCACCAGACTATGCCACCAATGGATCGATAGTTTTGGAGAGGATAACGAGGTTGGCGCAGGCGCGGCTTATACCTGCTTAGCATTTATCGCTGCGAGCGAGCGGCAATTCGAAGATCTGTCGAAGCTTTCTCGGAAGGCTTTCTCAATCAATCGATACGCGCGTCAGCGTTACGCTTCGGGTTGGCTTTCGGCCACCAACGTGCTCGCGGCGATGCGGAGCGGCGAGATGCTACGGGCTCGTACACTCGTAAAACAATCGCGCGAGAGCTCTGATATCGCTGTTGAACGTTCGCCTTTCGCGTCAAATCTCCTGCAGGCGTTCGAATATCAACTTTGCGAGGAGATCAAAGAAGGTGTCATGCCAGAGGGGCTCGAACACGACGCCATTAATTTCGCAATGGAATATGGGGTGGTGGATGTGCTCGCCGGAGTGACCCAGGCTGCGGCAAGGCGGATGGCGTTGAAGGGACTAACAACTGAGGCATTTGCCCTGATGGAAAAGGTCCGCGCCACGGCTCACCGCCGCCAATTGCCCCGCTTACGTTATCTGGCGGAAATCAATCTCGCCGAATTTCACTTGCTGGAGGACGGAGCGGACGCAGACGTTAATCTGCCCAAGCCCAACGCTGCGATCCTTTCGGCCAACCAGCTCCAGGCGTTGGATGCGCGCCTCGCCCGTGTGCGAGCGCTCATCGAGATCGGCAAGTCGCGTTTCGGGCTTGCTGAACAGCACGCCCGTCTCGCGTTGCGCGAGGCGGGCACAATGGGCGACTTGCGTGCGGCGGCCGCCGCCCAATATTGTCTCGCTACGGCGCTTGTCCTGCTGGGTTCGACTAGGGACGCGGAACGTGCTTTTCGCGAAGCGGAAGAACTCGTAGCACTGAATGGCTGCCGCACGACACGTGAGTGGATGATGGCACTGCTCCTTCGCATCGTGCCAGAAACGATACAGTTCTTCGATACAATCGGGCGTAAGGGCGAAGCGCTTCATTCGATGGAGCCGAGCGTCGGCTCCTCAGATAAGGGCCTCGTGCCGGTTCTGGCAGGGCGGCTTACCCGCAAGCAATATCTTGTCCTCCAATATATTGCCCGGGGCATGACGAACAAGGAAATCGCAGCACAACTCTCGATCAGCGAAAGCGGCGCGAAATGGCATGTCAAGCGGCTGTTCGAACGCTTCGGTGTCTCTAAGCGGAGTCAGTTGGTCGCCACCGCGCAGGCAAAAAACTTACTATAGGTACAAGGAAAATACTTCATGCAATCAATTAAGAGAATTGTAATCATTGGGAGCGGGACTGCTGGGATCAATCTAGCGCTAAATCTGCGCCAGAACGGTTTCGCAGGGAATGTCACGGTATTTGGTACCGAGCATCACGATCCCTATCAACGTCCGCCGCTTTCGAAGAACTGGTTGCTATCCGATAACGATCCCAGCCCCATTCCGTTGCGTCCAGCGAGCGCTCTTGAGGAAAATGAAATCGTGCTCAGGCTGGGCCAGGAGGTTGCCCTGATCGACCGCAAACGTGCTGTGATTGTGACCGAAACTGGCGAGGAAATTCCTTATGATAGGTTAGTATTCGCCACGGGTGCCGCGCCGCGTCGGCTCGACGTGCCGGGGGCGGATCTGAAAGGTGTTTTCTATTTGCGCAGCCTGGATGATGCTGCGGCGCTGCGGCGCGCGATGCGCGATAATTTGTCGGCCGAAGCGGTCGTTGTAGGCGCTGGGGTGATTGGCCTTGAAGTCGCCTCGGCATTTACCACCCTTAATAGACCCGTGACGGTGGTCGAGGCGGGTGCACGCGTCCTTGCTCGGGTCGCATCGGTTTCGGTCGCGGCGCAAGTGACGCAACGACTGGAAAAGGCGGGCATACACTTCCTGTTTGAAAAGGCGGTCGCCCGGATCGAAGGCGAGTCCGGTTCGGTAAAAGCTTTGGAGCTAGCCGATGGAACTCGATTGCCCGCCCAGCTGGTTATCATTGGAATTGGAGCGGTGCCACAGGAAAGCCTTGCACTCAAGGCTGGACTTACGTGCGATGACGGTATACTGGTGGATGAGGAAATGCGCACGTCGGATGAGCACATTTATGCAATTGGTGATTGCGCGCGGGGGCCGAATGAATTCGCGCGAGGCAAAGTCCGGATCGAGACGATCCATAACGCTATGCATCAGGCGAAATTGGCGGCCGCCAGCCTGTGTGATAAACCCGCTCCCGCTCCGGCCGTGCCGCGTTTTTGGTCCGACCTTGCTGGCATGAAGCTTCAGGGTCTCGGCATTCACTCCGATTCGGAAGTGATCGAGGAGCAACATGGGGAGAGCGAGGATACCGGCGAATATCATCATTTCGAGAACGGCCAACTCGTCGCGACCGAAACAATCAATCTCCCAATGCGGCAGAACGAGTTCGCCTCGCTTATCGTATCCCGAGCTCGTGCTGACACCGAATAGTCTGTGAGTTGTTCCCCGTCAGCACTTATGTCACCAAATTGATGTTGTGATTTAAGGAGTGTTTTGGTTTCATCGTAGTGACGAAGGAACGAAGCTCACGGCAAATCAAACTTCATTTCGAACGATGTTGGATGATCATCTGAAAGAACGAGCAACAAAGATGTTGGGGCAAGATAAAATGTCGAAAGAGGCCATATCGGAAGCATTGGGCTATACCGACCGGACCAGTTTTAGCCATGCGTGCAGACGGTGGTTCGACATTTGAGGGCCACCTCGAAAACCAGGCCCTTCCCTTGGGGATTAAAATCCGGTTCAAGGATGCTGAGGCAGCGAGGGAACTTGGATCATAGGCCAGCTGGGGTTTTTTGATTTGCAGCAGCGGCATTAAGGTCTGGACGCAAAGTCTGATCCTTTAGTGGCGATATTGGTAGCGGTGCCGTTTGAGCTGTTCCGCGTGAAGCTGAAGGCGGCCCTGGTGAAAAGCGGTCTACCCAAAACGGCGGATGATCGCAAGAATGCGGCGGGCCGCAAGCCTTGGGATGAAGTGCTGATCTTCAAGGCCTTGGTGTTGCAGGCGCTCTACAATTTGTCGGACGATGCGATGGAATATCAGCTGCGGGACCGGCTCTCCTTCATACGGTTTGTTGGCCTTGGCCTTGAGGACGCGGTGTCCAATGCCAAGACGCTATGGCTGTACCGCAAGGCGCTGGTCAAAGCGGGAGCGATTGAAGGCCTGTTCCATCAGTTTGACAGCACGCGTCACTGCTGTGAATGGCAGCGTGCTCAAAACATGTTATAGCAACTGTATCGTTCACGCTGTTTGCTCCATCCCGTTTATTTGTGAGCGACACAACGCGTTTAGTATCCGACGGAAAAAAATTTGTGGAATTCCGAAAGCTCTAGCTTGTAGCGTCGAGCGACGTCTTTGAGGTGATCCATCCGTTAATATCGCTTTCTAGCCACCTGACGCTGTAACCGCCTATTGAATGAGGCTTGGGAAATTTCCCATCTTCCATCCACCGATAGATGGTTGATCGTCCTAGTCCGACACGGTGCTGGACTTCTTTCAGACGGAGCAAACGTGCCGCAGGCGGATCTGGCAGTTTATTTGGCTCAATATCAAGCATATCCGCCTCCATGTGCGCGATCGAAGCCATCGCCCAGAAGCGTATCCTTCCGGGCGAGGTCGTCCATGTGCTCAGCGAGCAGTCGCGCGACGCGTTGAGCAGTCCCCTTCGCCCAATGCGGTTTGACACCGTGGAGGTGATCACCAAGCTGGGTTTCTAGGACATCTGGCAAATGGCGAACCAGTTCTTCAAAAAACAAGGCTAGGTCCGTTTGCATCCAGCGTGATGCCTTGTCCTGATCTGAAGCCAGATAAAGAAGCAAATGGGCATGCGGCGATGCGCCGCTACCATATAATATACGCAAGGCTTCACTTACGGTAGCTTCGCGCTTGCCTGCCAGAATACGGCGCATCGTGCCCCGGTCTATTTGAGCCTCGCTAGCAATGCGCACTTGAGAACGGCCTGATGTCGATGCTGCCTGATTGAGCAGCTTAGATACACCGGCCTTAATATGCGCTTCGGAAATTCCATTGGTTTCGGTCATGTTATTCATCCTGTCTTTAAGAGAACGAATCACCTTATATCTTGAAGGCGCACCTGTAGGAAAACAAAAAGAACATAAATAGAACAAATAGGAAATTACGAATCAACTGATCCGGGTTTCCTGTTCTGTTAAAAACAGCTTCTGTTTAAATGAGAACAACTGCTGTGCTGGCCTGAACAGTTCCGGGCAGATTAGCGCAATCGCTGTTCGGCTATGCCCATTTTCCTTCCAAATTGTCGCTTTTAGCTTGGGATACATCCAATTTGGCATTTCCTGTTTTCCTACAGGCGGGTCACTGACGCACATAGAACATACAGCGAACATATGCTGTTTCATGTTTCTCAAGCGAAAGTGATTTTCCATGATCAATACTACCCAAACAAACCGCCGCGCATCCGATTACCTCATTCCAGCAGCTATAGCGCTTCTCTGTGCAACGGCTGCCTATGCAGGCGCGGACAATACCTTTGATCCAGCGCTGGCAAAATTTACCGACTTTCTAGAAGGTTCTGGCGGTAAGATCATTACCGTTCTTAGCCTGGCAGCCGGTCTCATTGGATTAGCGTCTGGGCGTTTTTCCCTCGGGCAGATCGCCGTTCCCGTCGGCGTCGGTATCGGCGTAGGGACCGGCGTTCCCATCGTCACCTCTGTTGTCACGGCGGTCATTTAACGGCTGCGACCGGCAAGGAGGGTGGTACAAATGGCTGACAGATATCTTTTACCCCGGCGGCTTGATGATCCTGAACTCATCGGATTTTGGACAATCGACGAGTTTCTTGGGCTTATCGTCCCGTTCGCCTGGGGCATATTAGCGCAGCATATTTTTGTAGGAATTGCTTTAGCATTTGTCGCCTGGTTTGCCCTTCGAAAAGCAAAATCCGGCGGTGCGAGCGCGCAGCTCCTCCATGCTGTCTACTGGTATCTACCCGGATCGTTTCTGGGATTGAAAGCCACGCCGCCCTCCCACTGCCGACTTCTGGCCGGTTGAAGGAGGAGTAGATGGAAGCTCAAATAGCACATCAATCAGCGCAGCGCCTGCTCCGGCAGCGCAACTGGCTAGCCCTCTTAGCTGCGGGACTAGCAGTGACAAGTCTGGTCGCCATTGCAGCTGGATCAATGCAGCCGCGTGAAATCGTGCTGGTACCTGTAACCGGACAATCGCTGACTTTATCGAGCGCAGGCGTGTCCCGTGAATATTTGGAGCTCGTCACCCGCGATACCGCTCTCATGCTGCTCAACCGCAGCCCCGAAGGGCTTGATTACTGGATGGAGCAGATTCTCAAACTAGCCGATCCCAGCGCCCATGGGCGCCTCAAATCAGAATTGGTCAAAATCGTTTCCGAGCAGCGCGGCTCCGATATTGCCCAGGCATTTGTCATCCGTTCGCTTGTCATCGACCCAAAAGAACTCAAGTCTGAAGTGACCGGAACGCTCAAGACGTTTGTCGGCGCGCAGGTGATCGCTAGCGAGGAGCGTAAATTTGTCTTTAGCTGGACATATTCCGGCCTTCGGCTTGCGCTGACCGGTTTTGCGCAGGTCCCAACCGATGCCGACAAAAAGATCAATCAACAGCCCAATCAAAAGGATGCCTCATGATCAGTATGTTTTCATTCGCGCCCGCCTGTCTGTTCGGCAGCGGCATGGCGAGCATTAGCTGGGGAGCGACCAGACACCCGGACACCGGGCTCAAAACGCTCGGAGCAGCGCTTCTTGTCGCCGCCACCTCTCTCGCCGCTACCCCTGCACTGGCTGACCAGTTTGTCGAAGCGGCGGACAATGCGAAGATAGACTGCACATTATCGCGTGATGAACTCACCCGCATAGCGCTAGTTGGCGATGAATTTTCCAGCGTCTCCAAAATTGCTTCTGGCTACCCTTATAATGATTTTGGCGTAACGCACGAACCGGTGCGCGGCGATATTTATATTTCCGTGCCGCCGAGCTTTGCCGCAAACTCTCTAAGCTTCTTCGCCACCAGCAAACAGGGTTTTGTTTATAAATTCGTATGTCACACCGCTCCTGTCGAAGCGCATCAGCTTTTTGTTACCAATCCCGCGCTAGCCAAACCCGAGGCCGAGACATGGGAAAACGAGAGAAGCGAAGACCAGACCATCATCGCTTTGATAAAGGCCATGGCGGAGAGCGCTACGCCCCCCGGTTACAGCGTGTATCAGCGCATGATGCGCCCGGTTCGAACGGGCGATATCGAAGTACAGCTTATTACGGAATATCGCGGCGCTGGCTTTAACGCTCAGCAGTTTATTCTTACCAATCGCGGAAAAACAGAAATCAAGCTCAATGAAGCCGAACTCGCCCCCAAATCCGCGCGCGCCATTTCCATAACCCAAAACACACTTAAAGGCGGAACCAGCACATCGGCATATGTGGTCACCGCGACGCGGGGGGCCGTCCAATGAACGAAAACAAAACAAAAGCCCCTGTTCAAAATACCGATGAAAAGCAGGGTAAGGCACGCACGGGTCTCAACAAGCAGATCGCGCGGCGGCAAAATATGCTGCTTGCCGGTATCGGCAGTCTCGCTTTGATCGCAGGTGCCTGGTTTCTATTTGCCGGTGACGGCGATGATGCAGCTCAAGACGATAACGGCATAGTTACAATTGACGCTGGCAGTCTGGTTAACCGCAATCTCTCCCAGCGCGAGTTTGTCGCGGCTTATGAAAACAGGCTCAATAAACTCACGCAGGATCAAAAGGCGCTCAAGGAAGCGCAGCTCCCAACCGAAAAAATTGAAGAACAAATAGAAGCTCTTCGACTTGAAAACAGCGAAATGCGCGCCAACGGGCAAGCAGCCATCGATGCGATTTCAGCAGAAAATGCAGGCCTGAAATCACAGCTGGAAGAAAAAGCCGCGCCGCCGCCCCAAGCAACGCCGCCGACCTACGACCCGCAAAGCGGCGATTTTAGCCGCCAGTCTGCATCGCTCGGGTCACCCGAAGGTACAGAATTTTCACCCGGTGGCTCTCCGTCCGGCGCAGTAAAAATTCTCAATTTTTCCAGCGCAGTGCCAGGATCGAAATCGGCTAAGAAGCGCACATCTGAAACATCACCGCTGCTGGTTGAAGACAGCCCGGAATATCTACCACCCAATAGCTATGCACCGGCAAAAGTTATTGTTGGCGTTGATGCCTCGGTCGGGGTTGCCAGTCAGAGCGACCCCTTGCCGGTGGTACTCAGGATTACCGGCCCTGCCCGTTCGGTGGTCAAAAACGGCAAATTGCTTACGACAAAGATCACTGGATGCATCGTCAACGGCGCGGCTCGCGGCGATCTCTCGGCTGAAAAAGTTTATGTGAAGCTTGCGCGTATGACCTGCGATCAGCCCGGCGGGCGGGTCGCGGTCAGCGAGGTTAAAGGCTTTATCAGCTTTGCCGGTAAATCCGGCGTGCGCGGCCGCGTTGTCAGCCGCGAAGGCAATCTCGTCAGTCAGGCCCTGCTTGCCGGGATCGTTGGCGGGTTTGGGCGCGGCTTTTCGGCCAACGCCAACGGCATTTTTACCGGCCAGATTGGCACTGACGGGAAACGCGATAGCCTCTCGGGCGCAGACATATTGACCGGCGGCCTTGGCCAGGGCGCAGGAGATGCCGCCGATACCGTCTCCAAATATCTCATCGAACGAGCCGAACAATATCAACCTGTCGTCGAGATGCCGACCGGCATCGATGTCGAGATCGTCTTTCTCGACGGCGTCCATGTAAGGAGTGAACAAAAGTGAACTTTTCCAATTTCAAAACCGAGGTACGGAGTTTCAAGTCTCGTGCCGCCGCCATTACGCTCGCAGTCGCAAGCGGCGGGATGGTTTCCGGCCTTGTTGCTGCCAGCTTCATCTCGGTTCCAGCCAATGCCGCAGCAGTGCTCCAGGATGTGCGCACCGCTATCCAGCTGCGCCTCCCGAAAACACCCATTACCAGCCTCACCTGTCAGGGTTTTGGCGGCCTTTGCGAGGTCGTATCGGAAAAGACATTATTCTATATTGATGAACGCGCGCGCTATCTATTTGTCGGGCGTCTGTACGATATGGAAAGCCGGGCAGACCTGACGGCGGCAAAACTGCTCGAGCTTAATCCGCAGCTGCTGGTCGCAGGATCTACGGGCGCAAATGCCAGCAAGCAGAATACTGCGGAACAGCGCGCCAACAAACTAGTCTCCAAAGTTCCCGTCGCGGACTTAAAGCCATCGGGCGCGGTCCATTGGGGATCCAAGTCCGGGCCCAAGCTCATCGTATTTTCCGACTTCAATTGCAGCTATTGTAAGCGTCTGACGGCAGAACTCAAAAAAGCACGCGTGCGCGTCGAAGAGCGACCAATTTCGATTCTGGGCGAAAAGAGCCGAAAACTGGCCGAAGCGGTGATCTGTTCGCGTGATCCTGCAAAGGCATTGCACCAAGCCTATTCCGGCGAAACACCAAAGAAGCAAAAGTCATGCGACACCTCGGGTCTTGATGCCAATGAGGCCTTTGCACGCAGCCACGGTTTTTCTGGGACACCGGTCATGGTGCGTGCAAGCGACGGCGCGGTGCTCGAAGGGTATCGCGGCGCTGCTGAAATCCGCGCGTTCCTTGGCTCAAATGCAAAAGGTGCAAAATGACGGGCGCGCGCATTCCATTGGGCTTGTTTGCGCTTTCCTGCGTCTCACTGTCATCCTGCGCTAGTCTGGGCAGCAATATTAGCGGCAGTTTTGATTGCAAGGCGCCGGGCGGTAGCTGCGCGCCAACATCGCAAATTGATGCTGTGGCGAATGCGGCAATTCTTGAGCAATCTCCATCAAGTGGCAGGCGAGGTCTGATATCGGCGGCGCAAACCGTGCGGACCGGCGAGCGTGTGCTCAAGATTGTCTTTCCCGGATTTGTCGATGCGTCGGGCAATTTGCATGAAGCCCGCAGCATGCATGTAGTTGCACGGTCTCCCGACTGGGCTGCCACATTGGCTGGCGGGGACATAAATATCGCTCGGCAAATGGCGCGCGATATAGCAGATCAAGCCAAGCAAGCATCCAAAGACAATTCCGGCGACGCTCTTAGCGCAAACGATAACGCCAGCGAAACGCCGTCAGAATCGATTGAAGCCGCTGACCCATTTCTCAAAAGTTCATATAATTTGCCCTCGCGTGGTTCGTACCCCTTGACCGTGCGAGAGGCAATTGCCGGTGCAAACATGCCGGCAATCGAGGGGTTCGATGGGCTCCCTCCCCCAGCAAGTCGAACCCCTCACCCTGCTTTGGAGGCATTCCCCAAGGTTGGTCTGCCAAGCATCGAAGCCATCGAAGCTGCCAAGATAGGCGGGAGCAACAGATTGTCCAGCGAGGAGAAGGGACGATGAACTTCTCCATACAATCTGCGCGCGCCAAGCTGCTTTCGGGTCTCTTTGGTGATCACCAAACCGCTGACCATCAAAGACCAAGCATCGCGCTCGACATGCTGTCAGATTGGCTTCCCTACCGGGTTTATGATTCAGGACCGCGGCTGTATCGCAACGCGCGCTCCAAAGGATTTATATTATCCGCCGCGCCGCTGATTGGCGCGGATGAACGCACGGGTGAAATTTTGGGGCAGTTTTTCTCCGACGGCATGCCCGAAGGCGCGTGTCTGCAGATATTACATTTTGCTAGCCCGCGCATCGGCCGGGTAGTCGCCCCCTGGTTTGCCAAACGTTATGCGCAGGGCGGCGTATATGAGGCAATGGCGCGTCATAGATCAAAACGGCTTTATGATCTGGTCTGGGAAAGCGGCTCAGCCCATGCACCGTTTCATGCCCGCTGCCATAATCTGGTTATATCGCTGGGCGTTCCAGACACCGCAAATGTCGATGATAATGAACTCGCGCAGTGCCGTGAGGGATTGATCGGCGTGCTGACCTCGCTTGGCATCGATGCAAATGAAATGGAGCCGCAGGAACTCATCGCGCTCGTTGATGATCTGACCTCTCCTACGACGGCACCGCAAGAAGACCGCACCGAATATAATCCGCTCGACGACATTGCCAGCCAAGCTATCCGCCGTGATATTGAACTCGAAGTTGAAGATGACCGGATGATCCTGCGCACCGAACGGTTCCGGGAAATCGGGCGCAGCGCTGATGGCACGCCGGAGATCGGCGCTATTTATCCCGATGCCTTCGACATCCGGCATTTTGGGGTCCGGCAGATGCCCGAACGGTGGGCGCCTTGGGAATGCGCGCGGCTGATAGGAGACATGTTCACCGATAAATTGCGCTTCCCCTGCCCGGCTGCGACCATGCTTTGTCTGGTCTACCCCGACCGCGAGGGCGCTTCGGCAAAAGCCGGTTTCAAATTCATGCGCACCACCAGCCTCAGCCAATCCAAGAGCGCGCGGTTTCTGCCCAAGCTCGCCCAGCAATCTGCTGAATGGAGCCATGTCCAGGCAGAATTACAGGCTGGCAAAAGACTGGTACAACTATTCTACGGCGTAACCAGCTATTCGCCGCTTGGATTGGGCGATGCACATGAACGTTCGATCAAGGCTATCTACAAAGCCGCTGGTTGGGATTTGGCCGACGAGCGTTTTCTCCAGCTCCACGGGCTGATCGCCGCCATGCCCATGACACTGGCCGATGGCCTTGCCCATGATCTTAAACGTCTAAAGCGGCTTAAAACCATGCTTTCGACGAGCGCAGCTCACATTGCGCCGTTGCAGGGCGAGTTTCTGGGCGGGCCGTTACCACATCTGCTGCTGGTCGGCAGGCGCGGGCAGCCTTTTTACTGGTCGCCATTTGAAAATGACGCGGGCAATCATAATGTCGCGATCTGCGGTAAATCCGGTTCGGGCAAATCGGTATTGCTTCAGGAAATGTGCGCGAGCCTGCGCGGTGCGGGCGCGAAAGTTGTTGTGATTGATGACGGGCGTTCGTTCGAACATTCGGTTAAATTGCAGGGCGGGCGCTTTGTGGAGTTTACCCTCAAATCCGGTTTCTCGCTCAATCCCTTTTCGATGATTGATGATGTGCGCGCTGCCGAAGACGATGATTATAAACTCGACTGCATCGCGATGATCAAGGCGATTGTCGGTCAAATGGCGCGGCACAGCGACAAGCTTACCGATACAGAGCGCGGTCTGATCGATCAGGCAGTCACCACGGTTTGGGAAGCGCTTGGAAGCGGCGGCACCATTAATGATGTGGCTGCAGCATTCGCAGGGATTTCCAATCCGGTAGCGGATGATCTGGGCGTTGCCATCGGCCCCTATATGAGCGGCGGAAGCTATGGCGGCTTTTTTGAAGGTCAGGCCAGTATCGCGCTCGATGATGATTTTACCGTTTTTGAAATGTCTGATCTGGCAACGCGCGTGGACTTAAGATCCGTCATTCTCTGCGCGATCATGTTCATGACCAGCCAAGCGATGACCCAAAGCCCGCGCAGCACCAAGAAATTGCTTTTGATCGATGAAGCATGGTCGCTCCTCAAAGGCGGCTCAATGGGCGAGTTTGTGGAAACCTATGCGCGTACCGCGCGCAAATATGGCGGCGCGCTGGCAACCGCCACGCAGTCGCTCAATGATTATTATAAATCAGATGGTGCAACCGCAGCGCTCGAAAACAGCGACTGGATGCTGGTGCTCCAGCAAAAACCGGAAACCATTGCCGATTTCCGCAAAAACGACCGCCTCGACATGGATGATCGCACCGAAACGCTGATCCGCAGCTTAAAGCGTTCGGGCGAGGAATATAGCGAGGTTTTTATCAAAGGTCCGGATAGCGAAGCGGTCGGCAGACTGGTTCTCGATCCTTATTCCGCCTGCATCTATTCGTCTTCGCCCGATGTTTATGCGGCCATCGAAGCTGAGCAGGAAGCGGGTGCTTCTCTAGCACAGGCGATTGCCCGCGTGTCCGGTGTTGGCGCCGACGATGAGAAGAGCAGACACAATGCCTGACAAAACCGACACGCTATTTGATCAATATCTTTCCCTTGGGACAAGCAAGGACCGGCGCTGCAAACGCGCACCTTTTCCACTAAAGCAGTTTTTTCAAAACGCTTGCCACATCATACTGGAAGCATCGCTGTTCGCGATGAGCTCGGTATTGATGGCGCTCGGTCTGCCGCTTTGCTTTTTCCTTATCTTGTCAGGTTGGGACTTGCTCGGGCTGTTCACGCATCTTGATAATTTATCCGTTCGCTATCTTCAAGCGGACGGGGTGCGCAGATTGGCGTTTTCCAGCGATCTTAAAATCATATTCTTTGGGTCTACTGCTCTAATTGCGGCGCTGCGGATGCCAGGATTTATCACGCGGATAGCGAGTGATTTTCCCGAAAGGAGCAAGACATGAGCAAACTGGCAATTTCATCAGAGCATCTCCCAAGCGGGCGATCCATTATTGTGGTGCTTCTGGTAACGGCTGCGATATTGTGGATTATCTGGGTCAGCTTGCGTCTGATCGATCCCAATAAACAACAAATAGTGCAGGTCCGCATGTCCGAGATCATGCGGGATTTCGTTGATGCAGAAGCAAAGGGTGATGCTGATCCCGAAGTCACCCGCCAGGCCATTGCCCGGTATCTCAAAGCAACCGAAGCGGCCGTGGATGATTTGGGCCGTAGCGGGCATGTGATTTTGGTTGCCGAAGCAGTGCTTTCAAAAAATACACCCGACGCCACGTTGCAACTCAAAGCCAAAATCGCTCAAAAACTGGAAAACGTTAGCCGGAAGAAGCCGCAATGAACGCGCTCAAATCCCGCCTGAAACGCCCGATCATTTTAGCAATGCTGGTTGCCATCCCGTTTCTCTATGCGCCGATAGCCAAATTCAGCGACAACCATGCGTTACTCATCAACGCCAGCCCCAGCCTCCCCAACTGGGCATTCTGGCTGGACAAGAATTTTACCCCTTCTCGCGGCGCATTGATTTTTTTCGAGCCGCCACGTTCCAAACTGCTCATCAACCACTTTGGCGAGAAGCCGCAGGTTTTTGGCAAACGCATATTGGGCATGCCCGGCGATCGGGTTCGCCATGACGGCAAAAATGTCTTCATCAATGATCATCTTGTGGCGCGTACCAAACCAAAAACCCGCAAAGGGGCCGCGCTAACCAAAGGCCCTGAAGGCATCGTTCCGCGCGGCTGCTATTATGTCGGAACATCCCACAGACACGGCTTTGATAGCCGCTATGGTGAGATCGGTTTCATTTGCGCGCCCCGGATTATTGGCACCGGGAGGGCAATATTGTGAACAGACTATCGTTGCCTTTTCTCATTGCAGCCTTGCTGTCCTCACCGGCATTGGCGCGCGACTATGGCCAGCAGGGTACGCATTTCCCGATTATCGAACCGGATTTACTCGAACAAATTCAGTCGCGCCTTCAGGCCATGGACAAGAACGGTGACATCGACCGGATCAACCAGAAACTCAAATCCCGCACGATAGCGCGGGTAAACCGCCCCAAGCCAGTCGCGGGATTGGTGAGAGCGACAAAAGCCGCAACGCGCCTGTTCGATCCGACCATCACATTGCAGGCCGATATACTAGATCACGACAAACGCAGGATCTGGACCAAAGGAACCAGAGTAAATCCCCTCGATACCGTTCCATTGCGCGCGGCATTGATATTTTTAGACGGCGATGATCCAGCCCAGCTCGAATGGGCATTTGCGCAAAAACCAAAGACAGCAAAACTCATTCTGACAAACGGCGCGCCGCTTAAACTTATGAAAGCGCGCCAAAGGCGCTTCTATTTTGATCAGGGCGGAAAGCTGACCGAGCATTTCGACATCAAAGCACTTCCGGCGATGGTCGATCAAAAGGGCCGAATGCTGCGCATCCGCGAGTTTGCGCTGTCCGAAAAGCGGAGGTCAACCCAATGATAAAAGGCTTTTTGAATAGCTTCAGGTTGAAGTCCGTATTGCTATTGTTCCTGCTGGCATTCAGCCTGCTTGTTTCAGCGCCAGCGCGCGCCGATGCAGGCCCTGGCCGCTGCACCGGCAAATTTGTCAATCCAATCACCGATATCTGCTGGTCGTGTCTTTTTCCGCTTTCGATTGGCGGTCTTGATATCTGGCCATCGAGCAGACCTGATCCTAAAAACCCAACGTTGCCCGTTTGCCTTTGCGGTTTGCGCCCCGGCATTGCGATGGGGTTCTGGGAGCCAGTCCGGCTTGCCGACGTCAGCATGAAGCCTTGGTGCTTTGTCAATCTCGGCGGGCTCAAGATCGATCCCGGATTTGATATTGGCTATCGTTCCATCTCGGGACCGTCCGCAATTGGCGGCGCGAGCCAATATTATTCGAGCTGGCATGTTCACTGGTATGCCTATCCGCTGATCTACTGGATGGAGATTGTCGCCGATTTTCTCTGTCTTGAAGCTGGCTCGGTGGATATCCTGTATATCTCCGAGATCGATCCGCTCTGGCAAGACAGTGAACTAACCGCAATCATCAATCCTGAAGCAGTGCTGTTTGCCAATCCGCTGGCACTGGCTGCCTGCGCGGCCGATTGTGTTTCCGCCACGGTCAATCTGCCGCGCGATGAACTCTTCTGGTGCGCTGGCTGTCAGGGATCAATGTATCCAATGAACGGCAATGTCTCTGCCAGCATCGGCCATGTTCAAGCCTCGCGACTCGTACTGTCGCGCTTTGCTTTCAAATTACACCGCCAACTGGTGTCCTGGGGAACCATGGGCAAAAAAGGCCTGTGCGGTAAGTATCTCATGCCGATCATGCGCAAGCAACAATACCGCCTCCAGGCAACCAACCCCAACCCGGCGACAAAGGGCCGTTATGCTTGCCCGCCCATTGGAGCCTCCACCACCTTTCAATCTGCCGGACAGGTCATTCCCGCCATTGGCGAGGACATGGGCTATCTAGTCTGGCGCAAACGGAATTGCTGTGCATTATGAAGAACTTCGTTCTCTTTTCGTTTTTGTTCACGATCTCCGCATCCACCGGTTTTGCCGCCGCGCAAAGCGTGAACTCGGACGCGCTCGACATTGACGCCATTAGGGCGTCCGCCAAAACTTATTCCGCCGAGGCAGAAGCGCTGGCTGAAAATGTCCGCATGCGAAGCGAAGCTGTGCGAGATGACGCCCATCAAACACAAAACCAGGCACGGGCCAATCGCGAACGATACGCGAAGACTGTGACTCGGAAACACACAAACAACAACGACAACAAAAAAGACGAAGTCTTCGATTTCGACCGGATGATTTCGGATCATGCGAAAATGGCCGAAGCTAAACTAGGCGACGCACCGCGCTTCATTGCCTTTGCAAGTCTGTCCATGCCGCCGCAGTCTTTGAAAACACTTGTCCGCGACACCGCAGCCGCGGGCGGCGTTACGGTATTGCGCGGGTTTCCCGGAGGCAGCGCCAAACAGCTCACAAAAATGCTCGCCGCGATGGGACAGAATGGCGAGCAATTATCCGCGCTCGGTATTGATCCCCGGCTGTTCCGCGCTTTCGATATCAAGGCAGCGCCCAGTTTTGTGATGGCCTCTTCCGATTTTACTCTGTGCGATGGATTTGATTGCAAAGGCACTGTCCCGCCCCATGACCGGATGACCGGCAATGTCAGCGTGGAATATGCGCTTGAAACATTTGCAAGCGGCGCTGGTCCGGGATCGCGTCTCGCAGCGCTCCACCTTGAACGCCTCAAGCAGGAGCGCTGAACGATGAAATTGGTGCAATATTCCTTTCTCGCTCTCTCGGTCATCAGTTTCTCCACTGGATCACCCCTGGCGGCACAGGACCGTGAGGCTGCGAGAGAAGATGGCAAAGCTTTTGCTAGCGAACAACAACGACGAGCCCGCGCAAATGCAAGCACGCAGCCCGATGCGGCCCGTATTCCAGGCTACACCTCAAATCCGGCTGAGGCGGGTTATGCCGACAACCCGGAACGCATTGAAGGCGATGCAAGGGCCGCAGCGCGCAGCCACGAGGGTATGAAAGCGATCAAGGATTCCAATGCCCGGCGCGCAAAGTTCGAGGTAGAGGAAATCAAAGCGGTCACTGCGCGGTCTAAATTGATCAACGAAGACCCGCTCAGCTTTACCAGCGGAATGGAAATTGGCGGGGCACAAGGGCGCTGCGTTCCGCTTCCACCCTCTCCCGGATCGCCGGGCCGCTATACAGCAACCTGCAATAGCGGGGTAGCGCTGGAAGAAACAAATGAGAGTTGCAGCATCTATCTAAATGTAAGGGTCGAGCAGCGGACCCAATATCATTATCTGTGCAGCGATATCAGTCCTTACCAATTTGGCGGCGTCCCTTCTTGCGAGATATTTAACGCAAATGGATGCCGGAGGGCCGGAATACGTCCAGGCCCATGTTTGCAATGGGGCGGAAACCGTGAACAGGATCGATATTGCGTTGAACCCGGCGAGCCCTATGTCGAGATGAGCTGCAATGCCCCAGTTGCAGGAGGGACACCTTACGCGACGTCATCCGAAAATATTATTCAGGAAAACCTAAATGATGCCACCTGCCGAACTTTCGCTGATGATGCAGATTGCGAACAGGTAGCCGAAACTTGCAGCGACAGCGAACCTGTAACCCGCATCATAAACGGTGTGCCGGTTACAAAACCTTGCTGGGCATGGGAGCGGACCTATCAATGCAACGCCCGGCGCGCTGCCAATGATTGCGAGGAACTGGATAATGATCCTGCCTGCCAATTGCTGCGCGAAGATTGTTTAAGCGAAGATAATCCCTGCTCAACCACCGAACGGGTTTATGATTGCCCGCTTCCAGATACGCAAGGCTCGGGCAGCCAGTATATTTGTGACGGCGATGTCTATTGTATCGATGGATCATGCGAGACGATTGAGCGCGAAGCGAATGACGAGTTCAAAGATGCCGCTGTTGCGCTCCATGCGATGGACGATGCGCGCGGACAATTTGATCCCGATACATTGACCCTTTTTAATGGCGAGCGCGAAACGTGCGGCTCGAAAGTTTTCGGCGTGCTCAATTGCTGCAAGGGCAAAGGCTTTCCGCTCATTCCCGGTATCAGCCTGCTGGTTGCGCTGGGCTGCAACACCCAAGAGATCCTTCTTCACCAGCGCGATGCCAATGGGCTTTGTGCCTATGTCGGCAGCTATTGCTCGAAGAAAATCCTCGGCATCTGCATCACCAAGAAGAAAGCCTATTGCTGCTTTGAATCCAAACTATCGCGCATTTTGCAGGAGCAAGGCCGCGCACAGCTGCCCAAACCCTGGGCAAGAGCCAAAGACGAACAATGCGACGGCTTCACAATCGAGGAATTTGCGCGGCTCGATCTTTCCAGAATGGATTTTTCCGAAATTTACTCTGAATTTACCGAAGCTGCCCGCCTGCCTGACGAGCTCGAAGCAGCCAATGACATCCAGCAGAAAATTCAGAACTTCTACGAGAGATCAGGCCCATGAAAAACAATTTTACCCATAGGTTCCCACTGCCCTTGGCGCTCGGCGGCTTGGCCGTGCTTGTCCTTGCAATCATTTTTTTTATAGATGCGGCCATCAGTCCGGCATTTGCGCAAGGCGCTGCATCCAAGCCAATAAACCCAGCAACCTATGCGCCGCGAGCGAGTGCGGACGAACTTTACTGCGAGAAACGCAAACTGGGATACTGGTTCTATTGCAGCAAACCAAAGCCGCCTGAAACGGAATCGCTGCCGACAAAACCGCAGGCAAGCGCAAGCCAGCAACTCGATGCGGTCACAAAAGAACTGCGCGAGCTCAAAGCCAAAGCAATCCTCCAACCGACCCGCGAAAATGTTATCGCTTACATACGCTTCCAGCGCGAACAGCTTGACCGCGCGTCATTATTTTCAGACGTTTGGCAGCGCGCGATCTGGCAGCAACCGGATCTGGATTATACACTCGAGCGCCCGGTTTCGACGCTCGCGAAAAGGCAGTGGCAGGATGCGCGCAGTGCATCGCGTGATACGGCGATGGCCAACCTCGGAAAGCGCTACGGTTTGTTTTACTTTTTTGCGCAGAGCTGCGGGGCCTGCGAGGTCATGTCGCCAATCGTAAAATCGGTTTCCACCCGCTGGAAACTGACGATCCGCGCGATCTCGACCGATGGCGGACCATCGCGGCATTTCCAGAATTACACGGTCGAGACGGGGCAACGCGCGCGGATGGGATTGAAGCCCAAAATCACCCCTGCCCTGGTGCTCTGGGACAGCGCGCAAAGCCGTGCCATTCCCATCGGTTACGGCATTTTTTCTGCCGATGAACTGCAGGAGCGGATTTACCTACTCACCTCAAAGGATGCCGGACATGATTATTAAAAAGACCATTGCTGCGCTCGCAGCTGCAAGTCTGATCGGTACACCTGTTTCCGCCAATGTCGGAGACAGCATGGACCGGTTCATGGATGATATGGGCGGCGCTGCCAATGTCACGGGTCCAACCGCATTCGAAGGCCAGTCGGCGGGCTATTATAGCCTCGGCAATGTCTGGACCCGCTTTCCCCAGAAGACGACCAATATTGCTAACTTGCAGCTGCCTTCCGCCAAAGCGGGCTGCGGCGGGATTGATATTTTCGCTGGGTCCTTTTCCTTCATTAACGCAAGCGAAATTGTCGCGATGCTCAAAGCGGTGGCGAACAACGCGGTCGGCTTTGCCTTCAGCCTCGCGATCGACACCGTGTGTCCCGAATGCTCGAAGATCATGCAGGAGTTTTCGCAAAAAGCGCAGCTCATGAACAATCTCAACATCAACAGCTGCGAAATGGCGCAGGGCTTGGTGGGCGGTATCTGGCCCAAGAGTGATCTAGCTGACAAGGCAATCTGCGAGGCGATTGGCAACTCAGAGGGCGTTTTTACTGATTATGCTGCCGCCAAACATGGCTGCGGTACCAAAGGCCAGCGCGATTCCACAAATGCCGGCGCTGGCAGTGATTATGCCGACGTTCACCCAGGCGTCGCGCGCAACTACACATGGCATATCCTCAAAAAATCCGCCTTCTTCAATCCTGGCGGCAGCTTTGACCGTGAACTTGCCGAATATGCGATGACGCTCATTGGTACGATTATATACGTACCGCCCAAAGACGCCTCGCCGGGAAAATTTGTACCGTTCGCGGGCGATGCATCTTCCACGTTGGTAACTGCATTGCTGGACGGCACATCAGGTCAGACCATCAAGGTCTTTGATTGCGACGAACCCGATCAATGCCTTGATCCAACTTTTCGCAATATGAGCCTTGCTAGCTCTAAAGCCATTCGCCCGCGCGTGGCCGCGCTGATCACGAGCATGGTCGAAGCTATTCGCGCCGACACGGCGATCGGCACTGCCGAAAAAGAATTGCTGCAGGTGGCATCGGTGCCGCTCTATAAAATTCTTACCGTACAAGCCGCCTATGGTCGCGGCATGCCTACCGATGACCGCGAGACGCTTGCCGAGATCGCCTCGGTCGATCTGCTTTTTGCTGTGCTCGAACGGATTGTTGGTGAAGCGGGTCGATCCATGTCCACCTTCATCGGCGCGGACGAGGCCAAGCTCGCCATGTGGCAGGGTCAAATGAGTGAAGTGCGCCGCGCATTGGCCGATAGACAAGCAAATAGTCAGACCAAGGTCAGCGCTATCATGCAGATTATCGAGAAAACTGCGATGATCGAGAATATGCTCTCCGCTTCCATGTCGCCGTCCATGGCAGCAGCCCTTGATTGGTCGCGCGCGGTTCAAAACCGCTCGCTGACACCTTGAGTTGGGCATAAACAGATGGTCGAGATATTCACAATTGGCGGCGGCGAATATATCGTCAATGTCCTCAATGCCGTTGCGGCGTGGACCGGCGCGGGGGGCTATAAAAGCCTGATCCAGGTCGCCATGGTCATGGGGCTTGCGCTGTCGGTGATTGTCGTAGCGTTCAATCAGGATTGGCGCGCTTGGCTCCATTGGTTTTTAGGCGCAACGCTTATCTATATGTGCCTGATGGTGCCGCGCCTCGATGTCCATATCACTGACCGCATCAATCCATCACTGGCTCCAGCCGAAGTAGCTAATGTGCCTTTGGGCCTTGCTCTTATGGCAAGCTTCACCAGTCAGGTTGGCGACTATCTGGTGCGCTCCTCCGAGACAGTGTTCGGGCTTCCCACCGATCTCGATTATTCCAAGAACGGCATGATCTATGGCTCGCGGCTATTTGATGCGACGCGCAGTTTGCGCATTTCTGATCCTGAATTTGCCGCCAATCTCGACGAGCATTTTCGACAGTGCGTCTTCTATGATCTACTGCTCGGCCGCTATTCAATGAAAGAACTGTCGGCAAGTGATGATATCTGGGCGGTGATTGCGCCGGGAAGCGCAGCACGCGCGCAAAAGTTCCTGACCCGCAATCCCGATGACAGCGTCAGCGCCAATATCATAACTTGCCGGGCGGCTTACAATGATCTGAATTCCCAGTGGGCGGGTATGATCGATGAGATGGGGACAATCTTTGGCCGCCAGCTATATCCCAAACAAACCGCTGCGCTCGCCAAAGCCAAGCTGTTTGCTGATTTACCCATTGCATATAGTTATTTGAGCGGGGTTTCCAAAAACGCCAGCGAGATCTTCCGGCAAGTGCTGACCATCAACGCGATGAAACAGGCGATGCACGGAATGGCGGGCTCCAGCGGCACATCGAGCGTCGATGTTTTTGCCCAGACCCGCGCTGACATCCAGACTGAGCGCACATATTCATCGATTGCTCAAAATGCGATGAAATGGGTACCCATTCTCAACATCGTGCTGACGGTCGTATTCTATGCTTTGTTTCCGGTGCTGTTCCCATTGTTCCTCATGCCAAAAACCGGACCAACGGCACTGAGGGGCTATATTACAGGCTTCTTCTATCTTGCTGCCTGGGGGCCATTGTTTGTTATATTGCACATGATCCTGATGTTCAAAGGTGCATCTGATGTTGGCGGGGCCGCCGGCGGAGCAGGTCTTAGTCTGGCAAACTTCTCCGGCATGGTTGATGTGAATAATGATATCGGTATTCTTGCTGGATATCTTGTTGCCTCAATCCCCTTTCTTGCTGGCGGGATCGCAAGAGGTGCGCTCGCAATTTCTGGCCAAGCCACTTCCTATCTCAATCCATCACAAAATGCGGCAGAGGAAGCGGCACGCGAAGCCAGCACTGGCAATGTGTCGCTTGGCAACAGCAATATTGAAAATTCGAGCGTGTTCTCGAAGCAATTCGCCCAAGGGTCTATTGCGCCGAATATTTCTTATGGTTCGGCGCAAACACGCGGGTTCAGTGATAGCGGGACGCAAACCACGAGCTTCCCCGAAAATTCGTTCGATTCTGTTCCAAATTCTTCTTATCCGTTCACGCCGACTTTGGGACAGGATTTTACGTCCAGGCTGTCGACGCTGGCTTCCAACAGCCGATCACAAAGCGACACATTTTCCAATCTTGCCCAGCAATCAACCAGTTCGGCGGTCACGCGGTTTAACGAACTCAGAAACACTTATAGCCAGGGGAGTTCCTCTGAAACTGCGGTCGGTACGAACGAGAGCAACAGCGTCAACAAGGCGTTCAGCGAAGTGGATTCTGCATCAAGAAACTTGCAACGGCAATATGGACTGTCACGCAGGGCAGCCGACGATATCACTGTGTCCTGGTTCCTGAATGGCGATGGAGCTCTGGGCGTTAAAGGCGAAAAGGGAGCTGGAAGTGCTTCTCTAGGTATCAAGGGCGGACGCAACCAAAGCTGGACAGATAGCGACATTGGAATTGCTTCGGAAGATCGCAACCGGATTATGGGCAGTCTAAACCAGATTTCTGACAGTCGGAACTGGTCCAATACCCGTGATGGATTTGTTCGAAGTGTCAGTTCCAGCAGCAGCTCAGCGATATCCAGCAGCGCATCTGGTCTCACAACATCGCTTACGGAAGCGCAAAGCTATACAGTCGAAGCCAGACGCGCAGAAGAACTCGCCAACCGACTGGAAGATCAGGCTACATGGTATGAGAGCAACAGCGCCACCGGTTCGCTCAACCTGAGTCAGGCTTACCGGGAATGGGGGATGGCCGAGATGGAGAGTAATCGCGATTATTACGGCAATGCACGGTTTGATGATATTGATTTCCAGCTCAGCGCTGAAGGTCAGGAACTGCAAACACGCTTTGTCGCAGGCTATGCGGACAGGTTGCATGACGATATTGAAGACAAGCTGACCTTGCCGGAGTTTTCTCCGGTTCAACGACCAAATATCGGAAGTGCCTCGGATGTACGCGGAAGCGTCTCAACGGACGGCGGAGGTTCAGGATCGGTCGGTGCAGCGCCGGGTGTCGGCGCAATCCGGGATGAAGTAGCCGGCGCTCAATCACGCGGGAAGAAGCGGATAGGCACCGTCGAAAACGCCATGAAACGGAAAACCAGAAATGCGCGTGGTGCGAGCGAGAAGGCGGCAGACGATATCAAGGAATGGTAGGTGATTAGACTGATATCCAGCCTTCATAGATTGTTACAAAAATCGCAAAAGCGAACAGTCCGAGAAAAATCGTAACTAGCTTTAATCGTCCCCAAGGGTCTGCCCAAGTTTTTTTCCACGTATAGGCCGTCAAACGATTTTCGTGCAGCGCCTTGTCAATCTCCGACAAGCCGGGCCAGTTTTGTTGGTCATCAGATTGCCTGTTTTTATCCTCGCTCATTTTTTGTCTCCAAATTCTTGATTCACCTGGAACCAAGCCCCCTCTTCTCTTTGACGATAGCGGAAACGTCACTCGTCGTCATTTTGAAAATAACTGGTCAAAATCGGCCAATCCAATGTTCCAACTTGAGTTTGCAGCCAATGCGGTCATTATCTCCGTTCATGAAGTTAAGATATCTACGGATGAAACATGGGTTTAATAGGGCTGCTATTCCAAAGAGTAGTCATTCTCGATGCAGCCAGTTCATTCCAATGCACTCCTGTGTGGTTCTACGTGGGTAATGATCCGATCTAGTTGAAAGCAGTCATTCGAAAAATTGTTTCAATATGACCCCGAATGGGCCGAGGGACGACGGTCGGCTTCGGGGATTATGGGCAGAAAAAGCAGGCTCCTCAATCGGGGCAATCGAAATGGCCGCTTCCGCCCCAGTTTGCGATGTTCCAAGACCAAATTCGATCACCGCAGAGCAGTCAATGGCAGAACGACGCTCGTTTCCGTGGCGGTAGTGTAAACGAGAGACTTGAATCGCTCGTCACACGGCGCTGGCGAACTGCTTCGCCAATCAGCATCAGCGCGGGGCCCTCTCCCAAGGCAGATTTTGCCGATAGCGCCAACAGATCAAGGCGCGTGCTAAATTGGCGTTCTTCGGGCAGGCTGGCGTTTTCTATCAGAAGCACAGGGGTGTCTGCGGACAGGCCAGCTTCGATGAGCTGGCGTGAAATGGTCGCCGCTGCCGCGTTGCCCATATAGATCGCGAGTGTTGCCTTGGGATCTGCGAGTGCCTTCCAATCGAGATCGAGCTCTTCGCCCGCTTTTGCGTGAGCGGTTACAAATACCAGCTTGCGGGCAAGACCGCGCAAGGTGAGCGATATTCCGGCGCTTGCAGCGGCTGCTGACGCGGCCGTTATGCCTGGGCAAATATGACAGGCTATTCCATGTTCGGCCAGCGCATCCATTTCCTCTGCTGCACGGCCAAATATCCCCACATCGCCGCCTTTCAGCCGAACCACTCTTTCCCCCGCCAATGCGGCCTCAACCAGCATGTCGTTAATGCTGCACTGGTCTTTGGAATGGCGGCCAGATCGTTTGCCAACAGGAACAAGCCTTGCCGAGCGCGGTGCAAGCTCGAGAACGCCTTTGCCAACAAGTGCGTCGTAAAAGATGATGCTGGCGGCGCGGATCAGCTTTTCAGCTTTGCGGGTCAGCAGGTCTGGATCGCCTGGTCCGGCGCCAACCAGCCATATACTTCCGGGCGGGATGACAGTTTCGCTCATTCGGCGGCCTCCAATCTTGATTCCCGTGATTCAGCCAGCAATTTGCCAAGCGCGGGCCGGCAACTGCCGCAATTTTTTCCGGCATTTAACGCCGTGCCGATATCTTCCAGACTGGCGAGCGATTGCCCTGCAATCGCGCAGACAATCTGCTTGACGCCGACGTTGAAGCAAACGCACAGGATCGCACCCTTGTCGGGTCCGGCGACTTTCGGGCGTCCAGCGAGCAATGACGGTGCATCTGCCTGTTCCTGACTGACCAGCTGTCCCGCGATCCAGTCCCGCGACGGAAGCTGACCGTTGCGGGTTACGAAAAGTGCTGCCACCAGCTTGCCTTCACCATCGCGCACGGCAATCCGGCGCATCCCGCGTTTCATGTCTACGGCCTCAACGCGGTCGCCAACGGGCAAAAGAAGGTCCATGTCAATATTGCCTTTGCCCGACATTTCGGTGAGCCAGCCGCCGGCAATTCGCACGCTGGTCCAATAGAGCAAGGCCGGCAATGCTGGCCGTTTGCTGCTGACCAGAAAGGCCCGCCATTCCTCTTCAACAGCTGCGATATTGCAGGGATTGTTCTTAAATGCAGGTTGCCCCGAGATCGGATCGACCAATTGGTCGGGCAGCCGGTTGGCACGGCCACCATTGCTCATCTGATCGGTCCAGTGCATCGGGACAAATATCTCGCCTTTGCGCTGTGCCTCGGTAATCTCGACGCGAAAAATGCTGCTGGTTTGCGGAGTCGTGATCCGCGCCAGACGGCCGTCGTCGATACCGCGCTCCTTGGCATCGTGCGGATGAATTTCGACCCGCGCTTCGCGGCGGTGCTGTGACAATCGCGGACTGAGACCCGTGCGGGTCATCGTGTGCCATTGATCGCGATAGCGTCCGGTGTTGAGACGCAGCGGGAATCGGGGATCAGCCAGAGCAGAAGCGGGCGGAACAACGGCAACCAGCCGAGCCTTCCCATCGGCAGTGGTGAACCTGCTATCCGCAAATGGCGACGTACCGCCCCAGACTTTCGGTGCCCATTCGTCATATTCGATATCACCGGTGCCGGCCCATTCGGATATATCGAGTTTGCGCCGGCCGTCATTGCGAAATCCCGTTTGCGCGGCATATTCACGGAAGACAGCGGCCGGGCCGTCGAACGCGAATGCATCGCCAAATCCCATGCGACGGGCGACATCCTGCACTATCCACCAATCGGCCTTTGCCTCTCCCGGCGGCGCAAATAACGGTCGCTGGCGGCTGATAACCCGCTCGCTATTGGTGACGGTTCCGTCTTTCTCGCCCCAGGCCAGTGCCGGCAGTTTTACATCGGCACAGGCGGTTGTGTCGGTTTCGGCGATCACATCCGACACCACAACGAATTCGCAACGCTTCAATGCCTCGCGGACATAATCTGCATCGGGCATTGAGACCGCAGGATTGGTGGCCATGACCCAGATTGCCTTGATCCGCCCTTCGTGCACATCGCGGAACATGTCGACCGCCTTGCGGCCCGGTTTCCGTGCGATGGTCGGACTTTTCCAATATGCTTGCGCAGCCTCACATTCGGCATCGGAAAATCCCATGTGGACCGCCAGCATCGAGGCAAGCCCGCCGACCTCGCGCCCGCCCATAGCATTGGGCTGCCCGGTTATCGAAAATGGCCCCATGCCCGGCTTGCCGATCCGGCCCGTCGCAAGGTGCAGATTGATGATGGCATTGCCTTTGTCGGTGCCGCCGACGGACTGATTCGCGCCCTGACTGAACAGCGTAACCATTTTCGGATGTGCCGCAACAAGATCGGCCAGCCCCTCCAGCAACAGCGGGTTGACGCCAGCCAATTCCGCGTCACCGCAGATATTGTCCCAGAATTGGTCCGGCGCGTTGACATGGTCGCGCAGAAAATCCTCGTCGAGCGCGCCCCGACTCTTCATTTCCTTCAGAAGAGCGTTGAAAAGCGCGACATCGCCATCTGGCCGTATCGCTAAATGAAGATCGGCACATTCGGCTGTTTCGGTGCGGCGCGGGTCGATCACGACCAGTTTCGTGCCATGTTCCGCGCGCGCTTTTTCGATCCTTTGCCAGACAACCGGATGACACCAAGCCGTGTTCGACCCGACCAGCAGGATAAGATCGGCTGCATCTAGATCGTTGTAGCTGCAGGGCACGACATCCTCGCCAAAGGCACGAACATGGGCGCCAACCGCGCTGGCCATGCACAGCCGGCTGTTGGTGTCGATATTGCCGCTGCCGATAAAGCCTTTCATCAGCTTGTTGGCGACATAATAGTCCTCGGTAAGCAACTGTCCGGAGACATAGAATGCGACGCTATCGGGGCCATATTCGCGCACCGTCTCAACAAATCGCGTTGCGACCAGATCGAGTGCTTCGTCCCACTTGACCCGTTCGCCATTAATTTCAGGATGGAGCAAACGGCCGTCGAGACCGGCCGTTTCGCCAAGATGCGTCCCCTTGGAACATAGCCGTCCAAAATTTGCCGGATGTTGGTTATCACCGTTGATATTCACCTGGCGATCACCGGTGACGTCGGCCTTTATCCCGCATCCGACCCCGCAATAGGGGCAAGTGGTGCGAACCGTCTTCACACCGCTCCCGCCAAAGCTGCAGCTCTGTCGATATAGATGCGCCCGGCATCGATTTTGACGGGAATGACAGGAACACAGCCTTTGTCTTCGCCCAACGCCTTGCCCGTGACCAAGGAAATGCGCCAGTTGTGGAGCGGGCAGGTAACGCTGGTATCGTGCACGATCCCCTGGCTCAGTGGCCCGGCCTTGTGGGGGCACTTGTTGGCCAGCGCATGGATCGCGCCAGTCGAGGTCCGGAAAATCGCAATTTCCTGACCACCCCGTACCGGCAGCGTCCTGGCACCCAGCGCAGGCAGCTGCTCGACCGGACCGATATCAATCCATTTTGCGTCCGCCATCATGCAGGCTCCAGAACAGCAAAGGGCCGGATTTCGGCGATATGCTTGTGGAGATGACCCTCCGAGCCCGCCACGCGCTCCGCCCAGGGATCCTTTTGATGCACCGATTGCGCAAACAGGAAACGTTTCTGCAGCGCCTTGCGACCTTCCTCATCTTCAACAATGCGGCCCTTGATATAATCCATGCCGACCCTTTCGACCCATGGTGCCGTGCGATCGAGATAGCGCGCTTCTTCCCGGTAGAGCTGGATGAATGCGGCAATATATTCGAGCGCGGTCTCTTCAGTTTCGACCTTGCAGAGGAAGTCGGTCCCGCGCAGGTGGATCCCGCCATTGCCGCCGACGCTCAGCTCATAGCCGCTGTCGACACAGATAATCCCGAGATCCTTGATCGATGCTTCCGCACAATTGCGCGGGCAGCCCGAGACCGCGATCTTGAATTTATGAGGCATCCAGCTGCCCCAGGTCATCTGTTCGGCCTTGATACCGAGGCCGGTTGAATCCTGCGTGCCAAAGCGGCACCATTCGCTGCCAACACAGGTTTTAACAGTGCGCAGCGCCTTGCCATAGGCGTGGCCCGATACCATGCCGGCTGCATTGAGATCGGCCCAGATTGCGGGCAGGTCTTCTTTCTTTATGCCGAAAATATCAAGCCGCTGACCGCCGGTCACTTTTAACAGACGCGCCCCGTATTTATCGGCTGCATCAGCAATCGCCCGAAGTTCGCTCGGCGAGGTAATCCCGCCCCACATTCTGGGTACAACCGAATAGGTACCGTCTTTCTGGATATTGGCGTGCATCCGTTCGTTGACGAACCGGCTTTGCGGATCTTCCTCATGCTCCGTGGGCCAGGCACACAGCAGATAATAGTTGAGGGCTGGACGGCAGGAGGCGCAACCATCTGCCGTGCTCCAGTGCAGTTCCTGCATCACCTGCGGAATCGATTTCAGCTCTTTTTCGAGGATATTGCGCCGGACATCTTCGTGGGTGAAACTGGTGCATTGGCACATCGGCGTGACAGTGCGTGCGCCGCCATAATCGTCGCCCAGCGAGAGACTAAGCAGACTTTCGACCAAGCCGGTGCAGGAGCCGCAACTGGCGGATGCCTTGCAACCGGCGCGAACGCTATCGAGGTCACTGGCACCGCCATCGATGCAGGCCGCTACCTGTCCTTTGGATACGCCGTTGCAGCCGCAGATTTCTGCGTCAAGGGACAATGCTGCAACGGCGCTATCAGGGTCCAGCGTGGCCCCTCCTGAAGCAAAAGCCTGACCGAAAATAAGCGCTTCACGTATGTCGGATATATCTTCCTGGCGTTTCAGAAGATCGAAATACCAGCTGCCGTCTGCCGTATCTCCATATAGAACGGCTCCGATCAGCTGATTTCCCTTCACCACCACCCGTTTGTAAACACCGCGGGATGCGTCGCGCATGACAATGTCTTCGGTATCCTCGCCACCAGAAAAATCACCGGCGGAGAACAGGTTGATCCCGGAGACCTTCAGCTTGGTCGCGGTGACCGAACCGACATATCCGGAAGGATCGCTGGTCATGAAATCGGCCAGGGCGCGGCACATTTCCCACAGAGGCGCCACCAGCCCGTAACAGGCACCGCGATGCTGTACGCATTCCCCGACCGCCAGTATCGCCGGATCGCTGGTCATCATATTGTCGTCCACGACGATGCCGCGCTCGACTTCCAGTTCAGCCAATTTGGCAAGATTGATCGATGGCTTGATCCCGACTGCCATGACGACAAGGTCAGCGTCGATTTCGGTCCCGTCCTTGAGCTTCACGCCCGTAACATGGGCATCACCCAATATTTCGGCAGTGTCGGCCTGGGTAATGATGGTTTGCCCGCGACGTTCCAGCTCGCTTCTCAATAGGAAGCCTGCCGCCTCATCCAGTTGCCGCTCCATCAGGGTCGGCATGAGGTGCAGAACGGTAACCTGCATCCCGCGCAAGGCCAAGCCATGGGCCGCCTCCAAACCCAGAAGCCCGCCACCGATGACCACGACATTGCCGCCGGTCTCTGCCGCCGTTAGCATCTTGTCGACATCATCCAAATCCCGAAAGGTGATAACCCCCGGTAACTTGTGTCCGGGAACCGGGATGATGAACGGATCGGACCCCGTGGCGATCAGCAGGCGATCATAAGGCGTTACTCGGCCTGAGGCACTGACAACCTCTTTGGCTTCGCGTTTGATTGCGATAATCGCATCGCCGCTGACCAGTTCTATGCCATTATCATCATACCAGCTCTGATCATTGATGATGATTTCTTCAAAACTCTTGTCGCCGGCCAGAACCGGAGACAGCATGATCCGGTCATAATTGACCCGGGGTTCCGCACCGAAAATGGTGATGGCATAGCGGCTTGCATCGCGGGACAGAATTTCTTCCACCGCGCGACAACCCGCCATGCCATTGCCGATGACGACAAGCCGTTCGCGGGCCTGTCGGGAAGCATTGTCCTGCTTATCATCTATTGTAACCGGTGCGTTCATTGACAAATTCCAGTTGTTAAAAACTATATCCCAGCCGCAGCCAGAATTTCTCGGTATCGACAGCGAAGCTTTCGGCATTGTAATTGGCGTATTTGAGGCCGACGCTGATGACATTGATTTTGAAGTTAAGAGCCGCGTCAAATTCGGTGCCGTAATCGATGTTGCCGCTATCACTGCTGAAGTCGTGATAAGCCGCGCTCGCGGTGACGCCGCCAAGCAGGTTGACCTTCTTGCTCACGCTGACATATTTGTCCTCCAGACCTGCCGGTGGCGTGCTGAGAAAAACATCGGCCCAACCGTTGAACTTGTGGAGGGTGGCGAGCGGGGTCTGGAACCGATTGCCCGCGCCGTCGCTGCCCAGGCTCTCGTATCCCAGCACCAGTCCAAAACCGGAAAAGGATGTGCCAATAGACCCGGCAATATAATCGACGGAGTAATTGCCAGGGTTGGCCTTATAATCTTTTTGCACAGCATAGCTGCCGGCCAAGTCCAGTGAGAAACCTTCAGCGACTGGAAGCTTTGCCGTCGCGCGCAGACCATAAGTGGCGCTTGAACTCAGCGAAACGGGTTGGCCTGCATCAAAGTCGAGCAAATATGCGAAGCCTTTCAGATTGGCCGGGCCAACGTCCATGCCCGCTCCGAGAAAGATAAAATCTCCGTCAAAAGCTTCGCGTGTTCCGGCATCAGCGCCAAATATCGTGCGCTGGGAAATTGCATAAGTGGCTTCCAACGTCAGTGGTTTCAGCGCGGTAACAGATGCACTAACGGCATCAAAAGTCTGTTCATTTTGACGCCAGCCGACGCTGCCGACGAAGCGCTGGTCATCTATGTTGATCCTCTGACGACCAACGGTGAGACTGCCCTTGTCCTTTTTGGCGAACTTGAGCTGAATGCGGTTCAGTTCAATATTTTCAGGGTCGGCCACAACCGAAAACGGCTCGATACCATTGCCCACATTTGTATCGTTGAAATCGTTGCTGATCCCCAGCGTTGCCTCGCTTTCGACCAGAAAGGAAAAACCAATATCGCTGGCGAGTTCGATTCCGGCCCTGGTTCTCAAGGTCAGCGCATCTGCGTTTGTCAGGGGCTGATCAACATGTTCATAAGCCAGCCGGGCATCGAAAATGGGGTCTAACGTCAGCCCCTCTGCGATAGTGACGGGATCACCGGTTTTTGCCTGCACCACAGATGGAGTAAAAAGCACTGCTGACGACAACGTCAAATATCTGATTATATTTCTTTTTTTCATTTTCAACCCCTGGAAAGTTACATTTCTTATTTCGGGAACCCTCTCTGTTCAGGCCGCCTCTGCGGACGAGCCCTTGCTATTTCCATGTTCATATTCGGCGAGGAACCGGAGAACCTCCTGCCGGTAGGTGTAAAATTTCGGATGCTCGAGCAGTGCCTTGCGGTCGCGCGGGCGTGGCAGGTCCACTTCCAGTATCTTGCCGATGGTGGCGTGCGGGCCGTTGGTCATCATCACCACCCGATCGACGAGCAGGATTGCTTCATCAACGTCGTGCGTGACCATGACGGTAGTAACCTTTGTCCGGTTCCAGACTTCGATAAGCACATCCTGCAAATCCCAGCGGGTCAGGCTGTCGAGCATCCCGAAGGGTTCATCGAGCAGCAGTAATTTGGGAGACAGGGCAAAGGCGCGGGCGATGCCGACCCGCTGACGCATCCCGTTGGACATGTCTGCGGCCATTTTATCCATCGCATCGCCGAGGCCGACACGATCAAGATAATATTCGACAATATCGGCGCGCTCGGACAGCTTTGTGTGTGGATAGACGCGCTCCACACCAAGACTGACATTTTGTCTGGCTGTCAGCCATGGCATGAGCGAGGGTGCCTGGAATACAACAGCCTTGTCAGGCCCGGCGACGTCGATTTCCCGCCCGTCCAGTACAATTCCGCCATCGCTGATCTCATTTAGCCCTGCAGCCATCGTAAGCACGGTCGATTTTCCGCAACCCGAGTGACCGATCAGCGAGATAAATTCGCCCCTGTTCATCAAAAGATTCACATCCTCGACAACGGTGAGTGGCCCCTTGGGTGTAGGGTAAATTTTCTTGAGCTTGAAAAATTCAAGGTAACGGTTGGTAATCGGGCTTTTTGCCGCATCCAGATAAGCCTGCGGCAATGCTACGTCCTTGCCTTCCCGTGCTGCCGACAGGTCCAGCGGAGTGACATCAGGCAAATTGATCGTTTCGGTGGCCGTGGCTTTTTGATCGTGGCTCAAAAGATCCAGATAACCGACAATGCTATTGCGTAGCGTTCTATAAGCAGCGTCTTCATTCATCGCTTCACGCTCACGAGGGCGCTCGATATTCACATCGAATATCTTGCCGACGGTTGCTGACGGCGCAGGGGTCAGGATGGCAACGCGGTCGGCTAGAAGCAACGCTTCGTCTACATCATTGGTCACCAGAACAATCGTACGCTTTTCGTGCTTGCGGATCCGCTCGATCTCATCCTGCAATTTTGCCCGGGTCAAGGCATCGAGCGCCGATAGCGGTTCGTCCATCAACAGGATTTCCGGCTCCATCGCCAGAGCCCGGGCGACGGCAACGCGTTGCCGCATGCCACCCGATAGCTGCGCCGGTTTGCGGTCCATGGCATGGTCCAGTCCAACCAGTTCGATCTTCTGTTTTACCAGCGCCGCACGTTCTTCTTTCGATTTGTCCTGATGAACAGCATCTACCGCCAGCGCGACATTGGCCTGAACGGCCAGCCACGGAAAAAGCGAATAGCTTTGGAAAACGAGGCCGCGATCCTTACCCGGACCTTTGCACGGCTCGCCTTTGACCAGCACTTCACCTTCATTGGCTTCGGTCAGGCCGGCGATGCAATTTATCAATGTGGTCTTGCCGGCTCCCGAAAAACCGAGAATGGCGATAAACTCTCCATCGGCGACATCAAGGCTGATGTTGTCGAGCACATTGGCTCGGGTTCCCGAACCATCAACATATGATTTGCTAACGTTCTTGAGCGACAGGATGGGAAGGGATTTGGTCATGATTTTCCCTTCAAACCGTGCGATTGCGGCTGGCGAAATTTTGCAGCAGCATCATGATCCGGTCCAGCATGAAGCCGATCAGGCCGATCACGATAACCGCGAACATGATCCGGGCGAGAGACTGGCTGGATCCATTCTGGAACTCATCCCAGACGAATTTCCCCAGACCCGGATTCTGCGCGAGCATTTCCGCGGCGATCAAGACCATCCAGCCAACACCTAAGGACAGACGCATGCCGGTAAAAATATAGGGAAGCGCCGAGGGCAGTACCAGGCGGGTCAGCTTTGCGAACCAGCCGAGGCGAAGCACCTTGCCGACGTTGAGCAGATCCTTGTCGATGGAAGCGGCACCGATCGCGGTGTTGATCAGTGTCGACCAGAGCGAGCAGAGCATCACGACGATCGCGGAAATAACAAAGCTTTTTGGCAGGCTCGGTTCGGGATCGGTCATGGTGGCCGAAATCACCATCGTAACAATGGGCAGCCAGGCGAGCGGACTGACCGGCTTCATGATCTGCACGATCGGATTTATCGCGGCGTTGAATGTTTTCGATAGGCCGCAGATGAGGCCGATCGGAACAGCGACAATTGTGGCCAGGAAAAAGCCCAAAGCAACCGTCGCCAAGGACGTCCAGATCTGATCCAGAAAAGTCGGAGGACCGCTATATTCAAAATCCCGTGTTTCGCCGCCACTGGCAATTGCCGCATCATTGCGGGTGTCCTGAGCAGAATAGAATTCCGCTTTCTGATCCTGGGCGACGGACCATTCTTCAAACAGTGCAACCCCCTGGGCGGAGACTTCAACCGGTCCCGGCAAGCTGCCGAGCGATGTGTCCACCTGTGGGGCAAGCACGGCCCATAAAGCCAGGAATGCCAATATCCCTAAAGTCGGAGCCGCCAGGCCTTTTAGCCATGTAGTGATTTTCCTGGGGTCAATTGGCCAACTTTTTGAAGCCATGGGGCTGGCGTTCGCTGGTTCAACCGGAAGATCCGCGCCGCCAGCCGTCTTTTTTGCGGTGGACTGACTGCCGCTATCGCTGTGAAATTTGTCTACAATGACGGTCGCCATGGCCATATTTCCTTTATACATCAGAAGCTTAATTGACGCCGGAAGCGGTCACTTTTTGACCCTTTTTTAAGCCGATCGAAAATTTCGCGAGATAGGCATTGGGAGATTTCCCGTCATAGGTAATGCCGTCGATAAAGCCTGTTTGCTGGTCCTTGAAACCGTCGGTTTCCGGGATGCTGGCAGCAGGGATGGTACCCTCGTCTGCCAGTTTTTTTGCGGCAGCGAGATATAGGTCAGGTCGATAAACCGCCTTCGCGGTATCAAAATACCATTGATCCGTCCGGTCCTCGGCAATCTGTCCCCAGCGCCGCATCTGGGTGAGATACCAGATCGCATCCGAGTAAAAGGGGTAACCCGCATAATCGTTGAAGAAGATGTTGAAGTCCGGTGCCGGTCGCGTGTCGCCGGCCTGGAACGTAAACTGACCGGTCATCGAGGCACCTATAACAGCCTCGTCCGCACCAACATAATTGGATCGCGCCAGAATTTTGACGGCCTCTGCCCGGTTCTTTCCGCCATCGACGTCCAGCCATTGCTGTGCCTTGATAATCGCACGCAACATGGCGGCTGTGGTAGCAGGATATTTCTCGGCAAAACCCTTGCGCAGGCCGAGAACTTTTTCCGGGTTCTTTTTCCAGATTTCATCATCGGTAATCACTGGAACGCCGATTTTCTTTTGCACGGCCGCCTGGTTCCATGGCTCGCCCACACAATAGCCGTCAATCGTGCCGGCTTCCATCGTCGCGGGCATCTGCGGTGGAGGTGTTACAGACAAGGCTGCCTCTGCACCAACCGTACCGGCAACGTCGCCCGGTGTATAATAGCCGGGCTCGATACCACCAGCTGCCAGCCAGTAACGCAGTTCGTAATTATGCGTGGAAACCGGGAAAACCATTCCCATTTTAAACTGTTTTCCCTGCGCCTTATAGCCTGCAATGACCGGCTTCAGGACCGAAGCGCTGATCGGATGCTGCGGTTTCCCGTCCGCATTTTTCTTGAGGGCCGGTTCAATCTGGGCCCAGACTTTGTTCGACAGGGTGATCGCATTGCCATTGAGGTCAAGCGAAAGAGGCGCGATCAGATCAGCCTTGGTGCCATAGCCAATCGTTGCAGCAAGCGGCTGCCCGGCCAGCATGTGCGCGCCGTCCAGCTGCCCCCCGATGACGCCGTCAAGCAGTACCTTCCAGTTCGCTTGCGGTTCCAGGGTAACGTTCAGCCCTTCTTCGGCGAAAAATCCCTTTTCTTTGGCAATCGCCAGAGGGGCCATATCGGTGAGCTTAATGAACCCGAGCTTCAGGGCCGGCTTTTCAATCGCGCCGTCCACGGCTGCAGCCTTCACTGTCTCGCCGCTGTTCGATGTGCTTTCACCTCCGCTTCCGCAAGCTGATAAAGACACTGCACATACAGCCATGAGAAGAAAATTGCGGCGGTCAGATTTCATTACTCAATCCCTTTTTCTTTGCCGGGTAACGTCAGGGTGGAACGAAAAAACACGCAAAAAAACCGCCTCAAGCAGCAGTCGTTCAGACTGGCTTGGGCGGCGACATTGCCTATTCGATTGTATATCGTTCTACCGTGCGTTCGCCCGCCATTGGACAAACCGGTAAATATGCTGTCGGGAAATTCTCCCGTCCCGAATCAAATAACATTAGCGGGCTGGCAAAGGCAAGCAAAAATATTGCGCTGCAACAAATTTCAGGATTTCGGCAATGAATCCAGATATTTCTCGACTTCTAGCGGATCGAAAACACGACCATCGAAGAAGGGATTGGCACCCAAGGTCAACCGGCCCTGAGTCGAGCCCACCGGCATATTCCCGGTAACGCTTCCCTCGAGTTTGGCGTTGGCACCGGGCATTGGGGTGTCGAGTCCTTTTAGGGCCGTCCGGTAGACATTTGGCCGAAAAACCTGTTCCGCGCGCAGCTGGTCCTCCGCACGATATTCCAGATGATCCCAGCGCACCATTTGTGAATAAAGCCACGCGGCCTGGCTGGTCCACGGAAAGTTGGCCGCTTCCCGGTACTGAAACATAAAATCCGGGACATCGACTGGCTGGGCATTCGCCGTAAGCAATATCCGGTCAGATATGGCGCGGTTTATCAGCTTTGCCGAGCCGTCAAGATATTCACTGCGCGCCAGTATATTCGCATTGGCATCCCAATTTTCCGGATCAACGAAATGTTTCGCGGCAAAATGCAGCGCGCGAACCAGCCGTTCGATTTTTTCCCGCTCATTGTCCAGTCTCTCAGCGGGCATTGCAAGGACCTTTTCAACGCCTCTGCGCCATATCTGTGCGGTCACCAGCACAATACGACCGACCCCGCGTTCGACCGCGACGCTGTTCCACGGCTCGCCCACACAAATCCCGTCAACCTCCTCGCTGGCTAGAGCATCTGCCGCGAACGGCGGAGCGATCGTGACGATGTCCACATCTCTGTCCGGCACGATTCCGCATTGGGCGAGCCAATAGCGCAGCTTGTAATTATGGCTGGAATAGCGATGGACAACCCCGAACCGGACCCGGTGCCCATATGTTGCCCGCGCGGCGATTTCCGCCTTTAGCTTGTCGCCAACAGCGACCGGGTCGCCAAGCTTTCCATCCGGTGCAACCACATCGGCCAGCTTGTGAGACAGGGTGATCGCATTGCCATTCAGTCCCAAGATGAACGGCACGGACAGCGCCGTTGCTGGCCGGCCTCGGCCCAAAGTAGTCGCAATGGCGAGCGGCGCCAGCAAATGCGCGGCGTCGGTATGGCCGTAAAGCAGCCTGTCCAGTACCGATGCCCAGCTGACGTCTCGAATGAAGTTTAAATGCAGCCCCTGTTCTTCGGCAAAACCGTGCTCCTGGGCCAGGATTGGCAAGGCCGCATCCACCAGCGGCAGAAAACCGATATTCATTTGATCGACACTCACAGGCCGCCCCCTAATAATTGTTCTGCCGTGACAATCGCTTCTGCCACCTCCGCCATTCGTTTATTGCTGTTCATGGCGTGATCGCGCAGCAGTTTGTGGGCTTCCGGTTCGCTTATGTTCCGCTTCTTGATCAGGATTTTCTTGGCCTTGTCGATAATTGTTCGCTCGGACAACGCGTCGCGCGCTTCCTTCAGTTCTGTCTGCAACCGTGAAAATGCTTGGAAGCGCCTTATGGCCAAATCAAGGATCGGCTTCATCCGGCGCTGAGACAAGCCATCGACGATATAGGCCGAAACCCCGGCATCAATGGCCGCGCCAATCGTGTCATCATCTGATTGCTCGACAAACATGGCGATCGGTCGCGAAACCGCGCGACTGACGGCAAAATATTCTTCCAGCATATCGCGGGAGGGATTGCCCAGGTCGATCAGGATGACATCGGGGTCTATCGATTCAATCGCGCGCGCCATCCCGGAACGTTCGGAAATCACAAAAACATCGCGCTCACCCACTTCGGCCAGCCCGTCTTCAATTATAGCCGCGCGAACGGGGTTTTCATCGATAACAGCGATACGCAATTGCGACTCCGAGAAAGGGAGATTCTTTCCGCAGTGTAACGCCTTTTTGTTCGCACGTGCAACATGAACGATCAATCAATCTCGAGTTACCAATCGCGGCGGCCACTTTTCCTCTTTGGTACCCAAAACCAGACAGACCGCTTCCCACGCAGTTGTTGCCATTAGAGCGGGAGTGAACAGTGTGCGTGGAATGGCTGCTATCAAGCACAATCTTCGATCGTGGTAATGACGACAATGGGCGCAAACCGGATACGGACTTTACCGAATTTCAAACACCCAAATTTGGGTCAGAACGGATGGGCAAATTAGCGAAACAAATATGTACGGCGGTGCCCGCGCTATACATCCAAAAGTTTTCTAAGCTTTGATTCAAAGAACCGCTCACTCCAAAGGCTGAGGGATTTCTCTTCTGCCGGGCGCAAAAATCGCCGAACGTCATCGCTTGCGTCATCCCAATCAATGGATCGGATTTTGTCGGTCAGCTTGGATTTCAGCCAGTCTGTATTTACTACCAATGCCTTCTCGTCAGACCACGGTCCAAATTGTTGAAGCGCTGTTTCCAGATGCGGCAGATTTGGGAAAACACCTTGCGTGACATACCAGGAAAAATCGAACCAATCGCGACCTTTCAGATATTCACGGCAAAGCAGCGCATGGATCTTGAGCGCAAAATTGGACGCCATGTCCTGGTGGCGAACTTCGTAATCGACCGGAAAGTCGAGAAAGCTGTAATCGTCCGTTGAATATGCTGGTGGTTCGACGTCGATTTCCAGCTTGATTTTGAGTTTGCGGCGTGGATCATTGTTGGCAAATGACAAGTCTAGCTGATTGGCAATTGAATTATCCTTGATCACAGCCTGGCGAATACGTTTATCCATTTGTTCTCTAGACGCTGTTTCCGGTTTCAGACCATATTCTTCGAATGTCGCTGTCAGGATTTTAAGATACGGTTGCCAGTCAAAATCAGCATCTGGCTCAACCAGCATAAAATCCAGGTCTTCAGAAAAGCGAGGCAGTTTGTGCAGGATACGCAGGCTTGTGCCGCCCTGAAAAACAGCAACATCAAAAAACTTCGCCCGCCAAAGTCCATAGAGCGCGATTTCCTGAATGATCTCCTTGGTGACGTTTTCCTCTTCGATAGCATTTGCAGGTTTGTAACTCGCGAGACGGGTCTGGATTATGTCATTCATCGGGAAGCTTCTGTCACGAGTTCTTTCTGGCGCGCTTTCAAGTTAGTAAGTTCCTGTTCAAGCGCTCCCAGAAATTCGAGAACCTCTTTATGCTTATATACGTGCCGTAACGCGGAGAATTCTTTTTTGGGGATTTGCAGCAGAAGCTCCAAATCGATGCGCATACCGTTTGTGATCCATCCCATGCCGTCCCATTCCAGCTTTTTATAGGCAGCAATGTCGAGCAATGCACGCAGGGGTTTTGCGATCAGCACCGTCTGATCATTGATGGTATGGCGTTCGATACCGTTTAAAAATGCCAGTTTGTGATGCGCCAAGGGATGAAATGAAAAGCGGCCAAAGTCGGGATGATCAATTTCGGCCGATTTGCGCCCTGGTGTCACACTGACAACAGCAAAAACGGCTTCGGGAATCCACCCGTGAAAGGCCAGCGCGGTTTCCATCGAAACATAGCTGCCGACCTCCAGAGCCTGTGCCAGCCGAAACGGATGGACCGGATGGGTTCGGTACCGATTGGCCAGCACATATCGGCCACGCTTGATTCTGACCAGCGCTCCTGCTTGCAGGGCGCGCTTGACCAAGCCGTAGCGACTATCATCGCTACCACCCAGAATGCGCGCCAGTTGCCGTTCGGTAAGAACCCTATCAGCATATCCTGCGTCAATAACCTGCATAGCCAGTTTGTTCATAAACTTCTCAATACTGTCATATAGTGACAGTTATAAGAATTTATTATTAATATCAATGCAAAAAAATAAAACGGATCGGCAGACGGAAGCTATTTTTCTCTCTTGCTGCATTTTCGCGTCATACCGGCATTCGTCACGACCTTGCCTGCTTCATAGTCACCGAGATAGCGCTCCACCTTTTGCAGCGTCCTGAACCTTGGCCTCCTTCCTGCCCGTAAATCCAGAACAAACCGCGGATCGCCGACTGCCCGCCTACCAAACCGCGTCGGCGACATATGTGTCTCTTTCAGGTAAATTTCGATACGATCCAACAATTTCACATGAGGCCTCCTCGAATCATAAACTTCTTGTGTTCTTGTTATGCTCCTAGTAGGAAGATTGCATATTGTCTAGGATAAATCCTATTGAGGGGTTGAAAGGCACAAAAGATGGATAATGTACGAGAAACTCTGGATCGGCTGATCCGCGAAAACGGGGATGATTATTCCGGCCTCTCAAAAATGCTTGGCCGTAATGCAGCCTATATCCAGCAGTTCATAAAGCGCGGCACACCGCGCAAGCTGGACCCAGAGGACAGGCTTAGGTTGGCGAGCTTTTACGGTATTGATGAGCAACTATTGGGCGGGCCGCCGCCAACCGGAAGTGACGGCATGGTCGAAGTCCCTGTGCTTGATGTCAATGTTTCTGCAGGACATGGCGCGCTTGCGACAAGTGAGGATAGGAAAACGCGTTTCTCATTCGATGAACGCTGGCTGCGCAAACTGACACCGGCGAGAGGCGTCAGCCTATCGGTAGTCCGCGTCATGGGCGATTCCATGGAACCGACCCTGTCGGACGGTGATGATGTGCTCGTGGACGCTTCTGATCATGGTTCGCGGCTCCGCGATGGGATCTATGTGATGCGGGTTGATGACACGCTGGTGATCAAGCGAATTGCGCTGCGTCCTGATAGTCCCTTCATTACCATTGCCAGTGATAACCCGACCTATCCGACCTGGGAGGATGTTGATCGCAGCACCGTCCATATCGCAGGTCGCGTGCTTTGGTTTGGTCGCGCGCTTTGAGAGGAATATCGCTCTGAGCTATTCTAAATCCCCATATCCAATGGCTTGCTGTGCTCTTTCTCAAGTTCTCGCTGGTCCTGTTGCGGTTCTTTGGGCGCAAGTTCATTTCCTTTGGCAAGCCCCGTGGCAGCGGCTTTACCAAGACGCTTGGTCACTTCGAGCGCCGATGTTTTTGCGCCGTCATTCTTTTCAACCGCCGTTTCCAGTTTCTCGCGGTTATCAACAATTAGCGTCAAACCATCCCGCAATCTGGTAATCGTAACCAGAAACGTCTGCTTGTTGGAAAGATTGCGTTCACGGCTATCCATGACGGCGATCCCGCGATCTGAGGTTAGCCCTTGAGCCATATGGGCATTGAGCGCGTAAGCCAGATCAATGCGTTTGAGCATCGGATCATCATGGCGGAGCCGGTGTTCGATGCCGGAAGATGTTCGCAAGCTAACATGCTTGGCATCAATGTCTGTGATGCTTGCCTGATCCGCATTGAACAATCCGCGTTTGTGATCGCTATCGGTCCAGCGGATTTTATCACCGGCATAAATATCAAGATGCTTCTTTTCATATAAAGCGATCTGATCTTCAGATGTATTTGCGCGAAGTTTGCCAACCTGGAAGCTCCGCTCCCTGCCCTTGCGATCTTTAAGAACAAGCTGCTTTGCGTGCTCATCGACCGAGACCACATCATATTGCCCTTTCCCGAAGCGCTGGCTTCTGTCCGGAGCTTTAAGTTCAATCATCATGCCCGTCTTATAGCTGTGAATATAACGCAGTTCCTCGCGAGTGCTGTTGACGCGAGAGAATGTTTCGAGGTTCAGCCCGCGTTTTCCCAGTTCCTTGTTTGCTCTCAATCCGTTCTGGACCGCTTCATTGACGGCTGTGCGCAGTGCCCGTCCAGATGCATAAATGGCGGTGGATTGCCGTTCCTGCGGAGAGAGTGCAAGCCAGCGCTCGGCGGCGATCAGGGCGCTACCCTCTTTGGTTTCGATAATATGGTCCTTCAAATAGGACATGGCCTCGCCGATATTTCCGGCCTGGGCTGAATATTGCGCGCGGCGTAATATTTTATCACGCGCGCGCAAATTCGTGATCATTTTTGCAGTATCAATGCCTGCAGACTGTACAAGCGCGAAGGGCTTGCCGGCATCAACAGCGCCCAGCTGCTTCTTGTCACCGATCATCACCAGACGGTCGACCTCGAGCAGGTTTGCGAGCCGGACCAGCTTTTCTTTTTCGACATTGGAGACCATCGAGGCCTCGTCGAGCACCAGCACATGGTTTTTCATGGCGGCTTTGGCTTCCTTGAGAGCCTTTTTGTCGGCTCCCTCCTCGAGAAGGTTTTTGTGACTTCCTATGAAGCGCGCCAAGGTCATCGACGCAATCCCGGTATCGCGCTCGAGCATCTGGACGAGCGTATTCTGGACGGCGAGACCCAGAACCGTTTTGCCATTCTCGCCAAGAAGCTGCGAGACGGGTTTAAGAAGGCTGCTCTTGCCTGCCCCTGCAATGCCCTGCACCGCGATAATGCGATTGGACGATGATAATATCATCCGCCCTGCGGATTCCTGACCTTCGTTAAGTGTCATTCCAAAATTTAGCCCCGCGACGGCCTGCAGCTGATCGCCTGCCATGCCCGATGACAAAAAAGGCTCTGACTTGCTCCTGCCCGCTTCTACCTGTCCAATTATGCGCTGCTCGATTTGCAAAGCATCGCGGGTGGTGACAAAATCACGATCGCATCCCTTGCCCCGAACGAGTTCCCCTTCCCTGACCAGCGCCCGCACGCGGCGTTCGACATGGGCAATGGAGGTCGGGAGGCCAAAATCCAAAGCAGTCTTATAAACATCATAGACCCCAAATGCTGCTTCGCGCTGCGCCAGATGGCGAATGGCTGAAGCGGTCGCCTGCGCTGCAGCTATCTCTTCGCGGGGTTTGTTCAGGATATGCACTGGCACCAAAGGATCGGCGGAAGGCTTTGGACCAAATCCCTGAATTTTTTCTGCAAACGCGCGCAGGAAAATCATCCCTTTTTGCGCCAGCGACAGATTGGGATTTTTATCAACCTCCAAACCAGCTGCGCGAATGTTCGCTTTGTCGATCAATCCGCCAAGATCGAGATCCATCGCCCGTGCTGCTTCCTGCCATGTTGTAGACAAGGCATCCCTGTCCTTTATGGCTTCTTTGGGCGCACGGGTGGCCAGAGCGGCAATCTTGCCAGCTTCCAGTCCTGGTCCCCGGCGAGCATCAAGCACCTCCTGTCGGCGCGTAGAAAAGGACATAACCGCTTCGCGCGATATACCTGCGGCTTCGAAATTACCATGTTTGCCTTGATGGGCGGGCTGATATCCCAGTTTTTCAACTTCAAGACGAAAGCGCGCCATCGTCATGCTGTTCAGAAGCGTGTTGTTCGACCATAGTTTGTCATTACGAAGCGCCCGCCATTTTGCGTCCGGGCCTTGGGTGATATTCGCGACAACCGCGTGAAAATGAACATTGGGTTCCTGATTGCGATTGGTATCATGCTGAAACAGTCCAATCGTCAGATTGCCCGTTCCAATGGCCTTAATTTTACCACATGAAAAAACCCGTGTTTCGGCGACATTCTTCTCGGCCCATTGCAGCGTCTCGGTCACCGCTGTCCGGTACGCATCGATAATTCGCTTATCGCCGCCAACCAGAGCGATCAACGACCAGCTTTTGGGGAGCGAGAAAGTAAGATCGGTTCCGGCGCGGTGATATTGTTTATCGCTGCCAACACGCTCGCCATTTGGCAATTCACCGCGCAGCAAAGCTTCAAAGCCGCTCGCGTCCACTTGGCCCTTTAGACCTAGCCGCTCCGCTCCTTCTCCAATCCACTGGCCAGATCTGTCGGCATCGGCTTTGGTATAATAATTATCCGCTGCAAAATAGGTGGCAGCGCCGCCCGCAGAGCGGACATTTGAGGCAGAGAGCATAGTCAATTCCCATCATTAGGGCGCGCCCTCCACCGCGCAGGTTTCACATGTCATATTCGCCGATATCGCGGTCCGGCTCATCGCGCACAGCGCCCTCGCGAAGATCCCGGCCAGCATCACGCGGCAGACCGCTCAGCGACCGGGCCTTGTTTGCAGGATCGGATGGATCAGGCGGATCAGAGCGCTGCTGTTTGTCATCTTCGGGAGACGGTGATGGCGCCTGCTCATCCTTGCCGAGCGATTTAATCGGACCATCGGTAGCCGGATCCGCTGTGTTGCCCTTCAGTATTTTATCTTGAGGCTCATCAGGCAACTGGTCGTCGGTGATTTCTTCGGGTTCGCGAAAGACAAATTCCTTCTGATCGACCGCAGATTGTTTGACGCCTTCTTCATTGTCATCGGAGTCCGCTGGAGGTTCGGTTTCCCCGCCGTGGCTATTTTTATCTGTTCTGTCAGGCTTGGAAGACGGCAGTGGTTCTTTCCGAGGTGCACTGGATTGACCCGTTTCATCTGGTTCATCAAATGCCCGCGCAATAAATCCTTCGGCCATGCTGGGCCAGGATCGCGGGATCAGTTTAACCGGCGCAGCGGGGAAGCCATCGGGGAATTTAATATAGCCGTTGAGGCGCGGCAAGTTCATAAACTGATCGGGCAGTAGTAACGGCTCGATCTGTCTTCTGGGGGTTAGGCTGACCGCATCACGGGCATTGTTATAGCCGTAACTATAGCCTTCTTCCATGTCGCGAATTTGCCGGTGACCGATAAAGTCAGAACACCATGTTGCTGTTTCACGGTCAGCCGTCGCAAGGATTAATTTGGTGCGCACAAGCGAAGACAATGTCATCGCCATATTTTCTCCATACACCTCCTTGAGTTTGGCAAATGCGTGGATACCGGTGACAATTGCGCCGCCAAAATTGCGGGCCGTTTGCAAACCTTTTTCCAATGCTGGTAAACGGTGCAATGCGCCCAGCTCATCGATCATGAACCAAACCCGCAAATCGGATGTCCGGCTCATCGACATGAGAGTGTTCATCGCAGTGTCCATCCACAAGGTTAGCAGCTTGGAACAGATACTCATGTCCACATAACGCGCGGATATAAATATGATCCCGCCGCGCGCGGATTCATCTTTTATCCAGTCGCGGATTGAGAACTGCGGGCCATCTTTGGGCAATAGCATGAGTGCCTCGGCATTGGCATTAAACACAGCCCGGATCGAAGTTGCCATGCGAGCCGCTTTGGGCGCGGTGAGTTGCTCCGCTACTGTGCCTTTCAAAAGCTTGTGCACATCTGTCAGGTCAGCAGTAATGAGCTTCTCGGCCAGCGCCTCGTTGGTGGGCGTTCCGGCTTTCATCAGTTGCATGCAGGATTGTACAAAGAGCGATCGCGCACCGATAATCCAGAACTGATCATCACCGCCACCATCTTGCGGCACTATCGCTTCAGCCGCGCTGTGAAATTCGGCAATGCTGCTGCAATCATTGAACACGCTCCATTGCGGACAGCGGGCATCAAGCGGGTTTAATATGACATCGCGCGAGGAGTCATAGAAATGTTCGATAAAAGCGCCGGTCAGATCGAATATGACAGCCCGTTGTCCCTTTCTGCGGGCCTCGTCTATCATCTCCAGCAGGGCAACGGTTTTACCGGTTCCGGTGGTTCCGATTAGCATCGCATGGCTCTGTTCAAGCCGCCAGGGATAACGAACCCCTGTAATTGCAGAGGGCGTATAATAACCCGCCGCATCGAGCCCACGCTGCCCTGCCAGTCGCCAACGCCAGCCCAGTTCTGTTTTCATTTCTCGTCCCTGTTCGGAGGCATTGTGCCGCGTGATTTCGGCTTGCAATTCAGGCAATGTTGCAAGCTGCGCGCCGCGTTCATGTTTGCTTTCTTTCGACCTGCCGCCAAAATATTCTGCGACCCAGTAGAACAGGATAAAGGCAGGCAGGAACAGCAATGCGGAGATGGCCAGAGCCGTGCGGAGCGCTGTCCATAATGCTTCCATTGCGCGCTCAACGGGAGGAAAGTTCTGAACCGCTGAAATAACCATTTCAATGCTGGCATCGCCCGCAAGATCAAGATTAACCGGCTTGGTAGGATCAAACTCCATGAACCCGTAGAGCGATGCATAAAGGTTCATGCCGGCAAGGTAGCGCTGATGGTCGGTGAGGCCAGATGTTACCTGCCAATAGGACATACCTACCAGGAGAATAGCAGCGATAATGAGAGGGGCTTTGAGCCCACTTGCGAACATGAATCCAAAGTGCCCGAGAAGCTGGCTACCGCGCGTGAAATTGACAATATTACGCTTCATCATGGCCTCCATTCGAAGAGGAGGGAGCAAGCCCTAATCGCTGTAAACGCCGGGCATAAGCATCATGTGTTTTTTGCCGAAGCGAACTATCCGGATGGGCAGTCAAAATGGCATCAAGCGCTACGGAGGAAAATACAATCTCGCGGGCTTTGTCGAAGTCGTTTAGAGTGTCGCTGTTACCTTCATCCTGCGCAATATACGCCGCCATGACAAGATCGCGAATGAAGACGCTGACACATTCCCCGTGGTCGTCAGCTTCCGATCTTACCCACTGTGCGAGCGGATAAGAAAGATAGGTTTGTAAGCAAATATGGTTGGTCATACTCAGGTTCCTTGACGTTCAAGAACCTGGTTCACCCTTCGAAAAGCCCAATAAGAATAAATCGTGAACAAGTCTAAGTCAAATAGTTATATATCTCTATTTATCAATAACTTGTGGCGATATGATTGGGGTGAGACTTGGCAAAAACCCACCAAGTCTTAGAGGATTTGTCTATTACATCAGTCGATTTTGGAACTTAAACAACTGATATCAAAGAAAATAACCAAGGCAGCGAGCTGCGTACGGTGTGCACTCTTTTGTTCCCAGCTCGGCAGTAAATTTCCAGGAATTTTCTCGATTACATCATGTGGCGTTATGCCACGTGGATAGCATGGATAAAAACGCGCGCTGATGCTTGACATCAGCGCTCCACAATTACCCCATGGCTATAATTTCAAACTAAAGCACGAGCAAAAAATAAGGGCAGCAGAATGGGGATTCCGCTGCCCCTATGTCACCCGATTTGGGTGTTTTCCATATCAACGCCAGCCCGGGTCGCAAATGGCCAGAATCGATACGGAAATTCTGAATAATCTTTATTCCTGATAGTTAGCAACTCGATGCCTAGAATGATTGTATAGAATCGACTTTCGGCAAAGTACCTTGTATTTCTCCCTGTTAGGTTTAAGCCAACCGACAGTGCAGAAAATGTCTTTCAGGCCGACGGTCGGGGGGCTAGTTTGAAAGACATTTTCGGCGCTACCACTTTCCGAAGCGAACAAAAATAGTGGCAGAGACCGTTTCCGGCCCCTGCCCTGTGTGCCTTCCTTAGAATTCATCCAGCAGCGCCCCATGGACAGTATGGACAACCCGGTTCATTGCCCATGTCGGTAGCGCGTTATAATCTCCTTCATCCAGTGCTACATAACCCTGGTCGTCGTCCTCAACCACATGTTGATCGAAGAAGCTATGAAGAGCCCTTCGTTCCGCTGTTTCGACTGCCGCAAAATAGCTTTGTGCATCAAATACCGTATCAATTGCCTGTGTCATGTTTACCTCCTGAAATTTGTCAAAATGACGACAAGTCTCGTGATGCGTGGAGGGCTACCGGGTCACAGGACCGGCTGGAACAGGCGGCCGCGAAGCGGCGATGGGGGAAACGATTTTATCGCGCAGGGCGGCGCAGCCGCCGGCGCGGTAAAATGGTGGGGCCCCGTCGTCCTTTACGCGGTGGCCCTTCGCGCATCATACTTGGACTTCAAGTGAGCAACCCCTCCCCAAATTCGTATTCCACATCCAGATTACATTCGCAAAAATCATTTTCCTACAGGTGGGACAATATGCCATTACGGAGTTTCAAGGGGTCAACACTGAGAAAAAGGAAATCTCATGACCAGAAAAACAGGCGCGCTTGCAGCGCTCAAGAAACTTGAAAGCGAACGCGCAAAACTCGACACAAAACAGCAGGAGCTGGAGACCAAAGCGGCAACCGAACTTGGACGGATACTCTTGGGAACCGGCGTCGAAACGTTCAGCGCAAAAAGTCTCAAGCGCATGGGAACAGTTCTTGGAAAAATGAACGAAGAGCAGGCGCTAGCCACACTCAAAATTGGAAATTCCACGTCAGCGCGCTAACTTCCCCAAACACGCATAAAAACACAAAAAAGGCCCCGCCGGAAAACCGGCGAGGCCTGATTGTTTAAGCATGAAGATCAAGGATCATTCATCGATGTCGGGTGCATCCTTGTTATCTTGAGAAGCACCGCGGGTGAGAAAGTCCACCTTGTCGGCAAGGATTTCGCAGCCGTAACGTTTGATTTTGTCGGCATCTTCCCACTGCGTATAGTGCAGGCGCCCCTCGATCGAAATCATCTGGCCCTTGGTGCAATATTGGGCAACGTTTTTGCCCAGACCGTTGAAGCAAGTGATACGGTGGAATTCTGCATCTTTGACCGTAAAGCCTTTTTCATCCTTGTAGGTCTTGCCTTCACTGTTGCGGGCTGGCCGATCGGTTACGACCGAAAGATTTGTAACCGTTGTACCACCGTTTGTTTCCCGGCTTTCTGGATCGCGAGTGACACGTCCAACCAAAACTACGATATTTGTCATGACATTTCTCCTGATGTTAATCTTCAAACCGGACCATTCCGGCTTGCGAACATCCGTTAGAAACAGGGAGAAGCGGGATTGCACCGAAGGGAAACCAGCTTTGTCCGGGTGGTGCGGGCAGCACCTGAAAGGTGCAACACGGCCGGTAACAAAGCTGGTTGCAATGCGGCTGACCTGGTTCAGGAAGGTTCGCGAAAAAGCCGAATTGGTCACGGTTGATTTGATCTTCAGGAGACGCTGACAGCGCGTGTTTTGGATCCGTCAATCACGATTGAAGCAAGCATGTTTAACGGCTGGCTTAGTGGTTATATATTGGGAACCCGCCTGCAACACCGGCACACGTAGTACGGAACAGGCTGCGCGTGAAAAAGCCTTACGCCGCCATATTCGCTTCAACGGCGACGAGCTTTGGTTGCCCTCGCATCATCCAGGCCTGTGGTTCGATCAGCCGCGCCCAATCCGCAAACGAGGGGATGGTTCCCAAATCTTCCATGACATGCTGTTCGCCGATCAGGCGGACAGGAACCTCGCGGCCATCGGCGTTAACAATGGTCGTACCGAAGAGTGATTCAGCCATGAATATGCCTTCGGCATGATGCCGGAGCGCCCGGTGCCTCGGGTCCGCCAGTATTTCTTTCGATTTATCGAACCATTGGTGCAGGGTTAGATAATCGCTTACCTCCCCGCCCCATTTATGCACCGATGAAAGCGCATGATAATGACAATGCGACATTATTCCTCTCCGCCGATTTCTGTTTCGGTATAGTCGGTGCTCCGAAGACTACAGCACAGTGCCATCGTACCCTCTTCAACCTCGATCCTGAAGATGCCATAGGCTCCTTCATTGATTTCCCATCCCGGATGATGAACTTCCAGCGCATCATAAGCGAGAGTTTCAAGCGCTTCTGCCAGTGGCATGGATTTACGCATGATCATGGTCGAACCAATCTCAAAAATTTCAATTGCAACTTTGGTATCGGAACAGTCGATTGGTTTGTTATCGTTCGAATAATAGGTAGCACCTTCCAGACAACCACTATCGCCCATACCGTCATAGTTGAGCTCAACGCTCGCTACATTTGCTTCTCGCAGCCCATCAAGAATAGCTGACTTGTTGCGCTGAAAAGACTGGATCAAACGCGCATTGCGGGTTTTCTGTTTGTCGAAATAGTCCGTCATCCATTCCCTCGTTTCCATGATAAATACCTCCGGTTCTGTTTCAGCCGATCACACCGTGTGTCCGGCTCAGGGAAACCAGAACCTCCTCCCCTCTTACTGAAGAAAGCCAGCACCGCCAAAGCGGTGCTGGCTCGGACAGCCTAGCTGCCTGTATCGGTTGGCTTTGTCTTGGGGCTGACGCCAAGAGGCCCGCGCCGATCAACGACCGTGATACGCCGTCTCTTGGCTTCGATGACCAAACGTTCCAATACGCCATTCCCGGGAAATGCAATGACGTAGCGAGGAGCGAGCCCCAGCATCTGTTCATTGCGTTTGAAGCCTGCTCGTGCGCCCAAATGGCGATCCAGCGAAAAGGTAAGCTGCGCAACGCCGCGACGCTCAGCCCAAGAGGCAGCTAAACGGTCGGCACCCTTGCCATCTCCGCCATGGACCAACACCATGTCACCAACGGAATTATGCACCTTGTCGAGCGTGGCCCAGACATTGTTGGCAAAAGTCTTCGCATCTTCAGTACTGTCTTGCTTGTTGCGGCCACCAGCAAAGATTATTGGCGCACCCTCGGGCATCAGCGCTTTGCGTCTGGACTGGCTGCGAGCTTTGAGAAAATCCCGCCCCTGAATGACGGCAGAGGTCAGCATCGCCCCGTGGCTGGCGCGGGAACTGGAAACTGGTTTCCAGGAGCTGTGCGTTTCATCGAGATAGAGCGCTGCTGCAACCTCGCGCATTTCTTCAAAGGCGACCATGGAGGCTTCTGCGGCTTGCGCGCGTTCTATCTGCTCTTCCAGGTTGCTGGTATGAACTTCCGATCCATCAGCAGATGCGATGAGTGCCCGGACCTCATCCGATGCACGGTCAAGCTGCTTTGATTTACGCTGCGCAGCGCGGTGGAAGAGATTGACGAAGCCCCATCCGAGATCTTCAACGTCGGCTTCAAGAGCGGTATCGGTAAAGACAGCGAATAAATCCGACCAAACAGCTGCAAGTGTCTGCGAGATAGCATCCTGAGCTGGAAAATCCGATGATATAAATGGGGAACTGCTGATCGTGAGACCGGAAAGGTCAAGACCAGCAAGTTGCTGTTTGAATAAATTGTCCATGATGTTCTCCTGATATGCGGGAGATGTTCGGCACCTTGCCGCTTTATCCCGCAAGAGCCCGAAAGGAACGTCAGGGCGCATGACGCACCGCTTGCCCAAGCGGGGAACCTCGCGAGACAAGGCTGGCGCGGGCCACACGGGCCGCAGTCCTCGCGGGGTTGCGTCAAAGCCCTGATGGTCCAGGGCCTCTCTTGCGGGGAGAAAAAACGGCTGGATGCTCAGTCTACCATCAGGAGATTATGGGATCAGTGTCCAGGCGAACTTGGTAGTCCGAAAATCTTCGGTTCAAAGGCGTAGCTTCCCCCGCCCGGAAAAGCCGCAATGGCGTTCAGTCGCCCCTGCTCAAAACGGAAATGCCAGGTCTGGCGATAATCCGGTGTCTTCCCGGCGAATATGGACGGGTCAAATATCGCGCTATTATATCCAGCATCCGGATCTCGCACCGAGACTGTGCGAATAAGCTGCGCATCTGCTTTGCGAGCTACATCAGCAAATTCCTGACAGGTTTTGTATTCGTTGGGATGCACCCAGTCTGATGCTTGCGCGTCAAATGGCGGCCTGGAAAGATCAACCGCGCGTAAGGTCGAAACAGCAACGGAAAAACTCAGATGCTCGCTGGTCCGGTTCCCCGGCACAAAATCCGGTGATCGGCTGAAAAAACGCAGTCGCCAATAGGCAGTCTCTGCAATCGCTGTGGCTTCGGCCTCACTGGCATAGAAAATGCCGGGACGCTCATTCGCCCGCCGGAACCGGCTCAGACTTTTATGACCGTATCGAAAGGGTGAAGCGAGAAGATAATGCAGACCCTGAGCAGACTTCGGAAGGTCGGGTTTTGCTGCTTCGGCAAGCTCTTCAAGGCGTGCCTGATCTTCGAAGGTTTCCGCCAAGCGATTGGTCGATATACGGTGCTGCGCTTCGACCACCCGCCAAACGGTTTTGCGGTAGCGGCGAAATTCAGACGCGAGCGCGGTGGGCGTCCACATAGTCACATACTGTCAAAAGTCCCTTGAAACTGTCGATGAGATCAATCGGCCGCGCCTCGAGATCAAGGTTATGCGATGTCAGCCAGGATTTGGCTGCATCATCATCACTGCCCATAAGCGCGTCCAGACTGCGGAACAGCCGCAGGAGAAACTGCCCAGCTTCAAAAGATTTGGATGCAGGATCCAGAAATGTTTTCCCGGAACGAAGCCGGGAAATAGTTGCTTCCGATAGACCTAGTACCGCACTTAATTTGACATTGCTCAGGTTCCAGAATTCTGCAACTCTACCAATTGCAGAACTTAGCAACCTATCATCGCTCCGTTCTATTTTGAGTGCCCGTTTAGTCATTTTCATTTCTTTCTAATGAACGTACTTTACTATAATATTTCATTTGCAAGATTGCAAGTTTTTTGCTCAATCATGCGGCATCGGATAATTCACCAGGCTCTTGTTGCACATAACCGCCAAGGCTCAACAGTAGATTTGACGCCTCTTCCGCGCGCGCCGCCGCTGTCAGTATAGCGCGATCATCCTTTTTGAGCAGCTTTAGCCAACTGGCGATATAGCTTGCATGATTGTCCAGATGTCCGACCGGAAGGCCAAGCTCCGCGCCCAATATGGCACTGGAAAGCTCTGCGACCAGCTCCTCGACGGCATAAGCAGCACTGCCAAAACGGTTCTTGAGATCACGATTCAGGCGCGACTTATGGCCTGACCAGTGACCAAGTTCATGAGAAAGGGTCGCACAAAATTGGTCATAGCCATCAAACAGACTGACGGGCGGCATCGTAATGCGGTCAGCTACCGGTTCATAGTAGGCGCTGCTGCCATGCTCGCGGATATTGGCACCGATATCCCCAAAGAACTGGTCGAGCTTTTCCGTTCGTCCCTCCGGTTCGATATCCAATACTTCAGCCTTGGGATGGTAGCGTTCGGGCAGACCGTCGCATTGATCGGCATTGAATATAGCATAGGATTTGAGCACGCGGCGGGTTTCCTCCTGCGCTTCACCATGATCCGCAGCTTCGACTTCTTTGGTATAGCTTTTGTAGAATATGGCGATGGACGATTTTTCGCCCTTGCGAACCTGACCGCCAAGCGATGCGCATTGCCGGTAGGTCATCCAGTATGGCGCGCTATAGCCGTTCTCTTGCGCCATCATCCAGAGCCAAAATACATTCATTCCGCGATAGGGCGTACCGCAACTGCGCAAGGGCCGTGAGACTGGAAGTCCTCTCCAGGGCTGGATCCAGGGCTTTGTTCCAGCTTCCAGTTTTTCAATGATGGTTGCTGTAATTCGCGCTGCGGGCGATATTTTGGGGGATTGGCTTTGTTTCCGGGGCATGTGTTTTCTCCTGAATATCTCCAGCGAAATTACTGGATCAGACAGGCCCAAGCCCCCTATCCTCTCTCATTCGGAAGTCAGGCTCTCAATATATCTTGCAATTCTGGAACTCTACTCCATAAATACAAGGATGATCGACCGCCGAATCCATGATATTTTGATCGAAAGACTGGATGAAAGCCCTGCTGTTGCTTTGCTTGGGCCACGTCAGGTGGGCAAAACGACTCTAGCCCAGGAAATTGGTGAAAGCAGTCCATCCATCTATCTTGATCTGGAATCGGATGCTGACCGGTCCCGATTAAGAGAACCGGAGCTTTATCTCGGCAATCATGAAGACAAACTTGTAATCCTCGACGAAGTTCACCGTGTTCCGGATCTTTTCCAAAACTTGCGCGGATTGATTGACAAAGGGCGTAAAAAGGGAAGGAGAACGGGCCGGTTCCTCCTGTTAGGATCAGCATCTCTGGACCTGATGCGCCAGTCGGGCGAAAGTCTGGCGGGCCGCATCTCCTATCTGGAAATGCGGCCACTTGACCCTCTGGAAATTGATCCAGGCGATTTGAATGAACTTTGGGTAAGGGGTGGCTTCCCGGACAGTTATCTTGCCAAAAGCAATCAGATGAGCCTACGCTGGCGCAGGGATTTTATCCGCAGCTATCTGGAGCGGGACATCCCGCAACTGGGACCGAGAATTGCCGCTGAAACACTAAGGCGTTTCTGGGTCATGCTCGCACATCATCAGTCCGGCCTGTTAAATGCTGCCGACTTCGCAAGGTCATTGGGGGTCGATGGAAAAACGGTAGCATCCTATCTTGACTTGATGGTTGACTTGCTGCTCGTTCGGCGTCTTGAGCCCTGGCACAATAATACCGGAAAAAGACTGGTCAAATCTCCGCGTGTTTATGTTCGCGATAGCGGTATTGTTCACGCGCTACTCGGCATAGACAGTCTCGAAGCCCTACTTGGCCATCCGGTCGCCGGAGCCAGCTGGGAAGGATTTGTCATCGAAAGCCTGATCGCTGCCGCACCTGAAGCTACGCTGGCTAATTTTTACAGGACATCGGCAGGAGCGGAAATCGATCTCCTTTTGACGCTGCCCACAGGCAAACGATGGGCGATTGAGATCAAGCGAAGCTTGACGCCAAAATTGGAAAGAGGCTTTTACAACGCCTGCGACGACATAGGTCCGGATCGCAAGCTTGTGATATATCCAGGTTCCGAAAGCTATCCTCATTCCGTCGACATTGAAATTGCATCGCTGCCGGAAGTAGCCCGTCAACTGGCCGCGATCCGGTAACCGCCTACTGCCATGATTTTGATGAAAAGAAGCGGCTTGCCCCCG
>TARA_R100001244_G_scaffold10690_2_pt1 | contig 73112 bp, 61 predicted proteins | sample TARA_R100001244 | Tara Oceans TARA_R100001244 (sample SAMEA2621564) | marine metagenome | biome: marine biome (ENVO:00000447); feature: mesopelagic zone (ENVO:00000213); material: "saline water (ENVO:00002010), including plankton (ENVO:xxxxxxxx)" | depth 790 m
CGTAGATGGTGCACAGGCGGGTCTTGCGATCGAGGTAGTAGCAGTCGTTATTGCTCATGCGGGTCAGGGTGAAGATCCCCGACTTCTGATGGAAGCGTTCGACGATGCCGTCCTTCTGCAAGCGCTTGGCGATGTTCTTCAGCGGCTCGCTGCGCTCGAACTCGTCGACCACGCCAATGCGGATCAGGTCGTTCAGGCGCGCCTCGACCGGCAGCGTGCAGCAGCTGGACATGCAGCTGTGGCACATATCGGCGGTGTACTTGGCCCAGGTTTCCAGGCGGTCGAGTTCGGCGGCGGCAATCAGGTTGTTTTTCATCGGAGTTAGGGTCTGTTTCCGTTTCGTTCGCGGCCACGCCGGAGCCAGTTTTAGCGCGAGGCAAGGCATGAGACGCGAAGTTTGGTGTTCCAAATGAGTGTCGAGAAACGCAGCATCGCGCTAAAACTGGCCCGGCCCTTTGGGTTGCGCAGCAACGTGGTTCGCGACGAAGCGGAAACAGACCCTCGCATGCATCAGTTGTGCGGCGCGCGATGATAGCGGCCTTGGCGCGTTTGTGAATGACTATCTGCCGGCTGGTCATATTTTGTGCGGTTGCGGCCACTTCTTATGGCTGCCATCCATGTCAGGCACCCTGCGGGCCGTTGCTGCGCAACCTTAGAAATTGCTCCCGGCAATTTCTTGCTGTGCTGTGATGCGGGCGGCATTCGTCTCTCTGGGTATGCACGGGGCAGGCTCCTATACTGCTGCGCAGTTCGCGCCCGGTGCGGGCAACAGGATGTCCGGATTTAGCTCAATAGGAACGCGCTGCATGCAATGGATCTTCATGCTGGTGGGGTTGGTGCTCGGGGCCTTGGCGGATGAGACGCTGACCGCCGCGCTGCTGGGCGCTCTGCTTGGCCTGGGCCTGGGTCAGGCGCTCAAGTTGCAGGGGCTGGAGCGCGAGAATGGCGCGCTAAAGGACCAGCTCAAGGCCTTCTCCCAGCGCTTCGATCAGGGCACCACGGCCCTGCATGAGCGCTTGCACACGCTGGAGCAGGCCGGCGTTATGCCGCCGCAGCCAGCGGCTCAGCCGCGCAGTGACGCGTCCCTCGCCGAACCGCCTCAGGTTGCCGCGCAGAGGGCTCAGGCCGTCGAGCCTGAACTAGAGCTGGACTGGACTCTGGATTTCCAGTTGCCCGAAGCGCCAGTTGCCGCCGCGTCTGCCGCCAGCATGGCTGCGCCCTCTGAACCGCAAATCGCCGCCAAGCCCGCCACGCTCCGCAAGCCTGCCGCACCACGCGAGCCGACGCTGATCGAACGCGGCTTCAGCGCCGCGAAAAACTGGCTGTTGGGCGGCAATACCGTGCTGCGCGTCGGCGTGGTGCTGCTGTTTCTCGGCCTGGCGTTCCTCCTGCGCTATGCCACCGAGGGCATGGTGGTGCCGGTTGAGATGCGCTACGCCAGCGTGGCCGCCAGTGCGGTGGCCTTGCTGGGTCTGGGTTGGTGGCTGCGCCTGCGCAACCCGAGCTACGCGCTGATGCTGCAAGGCACCGGGATTGCCGTGCTGTACCTGACGGTGTTCGCCGCCATGCGCCTGCATCCGCTGCTCGACGCTGGCGTGGCCCTGGGCCTGCTGGTGCTGGTCACGCTGTTTTCGGCGATTCTGGCGGTCAAGCAGAATGCCTTGGGTCTGGCTGCGGCGGCGGCCTTGGGCGGTTTTGCCGCGCCGATCCTGACCTCGACCGGCAGCGGCAACCATGTGGCGCTGTTCTCCTATTTCATCCTGCTCAACAGCGGGATCTTCGCCATTGCCTGGTTCAAGGCCTGGCGCTTGCTCAACCTGATTGGCTTTGTCGGCACCTTCGGCATCGGTTTCGCCTGGGGTATTCGCTCCTACACGCCGGAACTGCTGTGGAGCACCGAGCCGTTCCTGGTCCTGTTCTTCCTGATGTACGTGGCCATCGGCCTGCTGTTTGCCCGGCGCAAGTTGCGCGAAGCCCTAGGCGCGCCCGAGAACCGCGACGAGCTGCTGCTGTGGGCCGCACGCAAGGGTGACTATATCGACGCCACCGTGCTGTTCGGTCCGCCGCTGGTGGGCTTTGGCCTGCAGTTTGCGCTGGTGCAGCACATCGAGTTTGCCGCGGCCTTCAGCGCCCTGGCGCTGGGGCTGTTTTATATGGTGCTGGCGCGATTGCTGGTTGGTCGTACCGGCGAGCGGGCCGTGCTACTGGTGGAAACCTGCCTGGCGCTGGGCGTGGTGTTTGCCAGCCTGGCGATTCCCCTGGGCCTGGATGCGCGCTGGACCTCGGCGGCCTGGGCGGTCGAGGGCGCGGGCATCTACTGGCTCGGCTTGCGTCAGCAGCGCGGCCTGGCGCGGGCGTTTGCCCTGCTGCTGCAGTTCGGCGCGGCGCTGGCCTTTGTCAGCGGCTTGCAGGGCGGCTTTCAAACCCTGCTGGACGGTGCGCCGCTAGGCGCGCTGATGCTCGGCGCGGCTTTGTTGTTCAGCTTCTGGCAATTGCGCCAGAACGCCGCTCTGGCCAGCCGTTGGGAGGTGCGTGGCCTGCCAGTGCTGGCTTGTGGCGGCCTGGCCTTTGTCTACCTGATTGCGCCGCTGCTGTTCGACGCCCAGGGTACGGCGATCAGTTGGGCGTTGGCCGGTTTGCTGACCCTGCTGATTGGCCTGCGCCTGCAATCACGCGCCTTCCTGTTCAGCGCCTTCGCCGTGCAATTGCTCGGCGGCCTGGTGTTTATGGCGCAGATGGCCGGCGATGCGGTGACCGGTGGCGGTGGTTTTTCCGCGGGCTGGCAGGGTTTGCTGACGTCCTCGCTGATCGGTTTCGGCCTGATCGCCGGGATGTTGCTGGCGGCGCGGGATCCGCAGGTCAGCGCCGACCGCCGGCTGCTGCGCGGGCTGTCGCTGGTGCTGTTGGTCGGCCTGGTGTTTATCAACCTGGCGGTGCTGTTCGTCTTGCCGTGGGCCACGGCCAGCGCGGTGTGGGGCGGCAGTGGGCTGTTGATCATCTGGCTCAGCCTGCACCTGCAACAGCGCGCCAGCTTTGTCTTCGGTCTGTTGCTGCAGGCGCTGGCCGGTCTGGTGTTTCTCAGCGTCAGCCCGCTGTTGTTCGGCCAGCTGGACGCCGAGGGCCTGCGCCCGCTGGCCCATGTCGACTTCTGGACGCCGCTGGTGCTGGGCATTGCCGCGCTGGTCGGGGCCTGGCGCTTGCAGCAGTTGGCGCGTCGCGAAGCGCCCGGAGCGTTGGGCAATTTCAGCCTGCTCGGCCTGGCGCAATTGCTCCTGGTGTGGGGCGCGGCCTGGTGGGCGCTGGCGCTGAGCAGCGAAGTGCTGCGTTTTGTCGGCCCCGAGTTGCAGAGTGCGGCCTTGCTCGGTCTGCTCGCACTGAGCATGGCCACCGCCAGCTTCCTTGCGCCGCGCGCGCGCTGGCCGGAGCTGGCGCTGCTGTGCAGCCTGCTAATCCCGATGGCGGCGGTGGTGTTGCTGTATGCCTGGCACCTGCACTATCACCCGGCGGCGCAGTTCGGTTGGCTGGCCTGGGCGCTGCTGTTTGCCGTGCACTTCTGGTCGTTGCGCCGCCTGGCCGGGCTGCTGCCCGCCGGTGCCTTGAGCGCCGCGCATGTACTGGGCTGTTGGTTGCTGCTGGGGGTGCTGGCGCTGGAGCTGCGTTACCTGTTCTTCGCCCTGTCCGAGCATTACAACGCCTGGCGTTGGCTGGGTTGGGCGCTGCTGCCGAGCGGTTACTTGTGGCTGATGGCGTTGCCGCGGCATTGGCCTTGGCCGTTGGCCGCCTATCCACGGGAATATCGGCTGTTGGCGGCGGCTCCGCTGGCCGTGCTGATGCTCGGCTGGTTCTGGCTGGCCAACGTGATGAGCGCCGGCGACGCCGAGCCGCTGGCCTATCTGCCGCTGCTCAACCCGCTGGAACTGGGCCTGCTGTTTGCCCTGGGCGCGGTGTATGCCTGGTCGCGCGCGGCCCTGGCCGAGCAGGGCCTGAATGGCCAGCGCAGCCAGTGGCTGACTCAGGCCGTGGCTGGTGCTTCGCTGTTTGCCTTGTTGACCGCGATGGTCATGCGCACCGCGCATCATTGGGGCGGCGTGCCTTATCAGCTGGATGCGCTGCTCGATTCGATGCTGGTGCAGGCCGGCCTGTCGATCGTCTGGACGCTGATCGCTCTGCCGCTGATGGTGCTCGGCAATCGCCGTGGCCAGCGCGAACTGTGGCTGGTCGGTGCGGCTTTGATCGCCCTGGTGGTGGCCAAGCTGTTCTTCGTCGAACTGGGTAACCGTGGTGGCCTGGAGCGCATCGTGTCGTTTATTGGAGTGGGCGTGTTACTGCTGGTAGTCGGCTATTTCGCCCCGCTGCCGCCGCGCAAGGCCGAGGTGGATCAGCCGCAGGAGCAGGTATGAAGATGATGAAGTCGCGTTGTGTGGCCTGGGGCGTGCTCGCCGGCCTGTTGCTCAGCCCGCTGGCACTGGCGCAGGAGCAGCCGGGTGACTATGCGCAGCAGCTGCCGTTGACGCTCTCGGGCGAGGGGCCCTGGTATCGTCTGGATCTGCCCATGGCGCTGCATTTCGCCGCGCGCTATGGCGACTTGCGCGACCTGCGGGTGTTCAACGCCGAGGGTCAGGCGCTGGCCTACGCCCTGGTGGCGGGGCACAGCGAGGCCCGCGAGAGCCAGCAGGAGCAGGCGGTGAAGTGGTTCCCGCTGTATGCCGAAGCGGGCAACAGCGCCGGCACGCCGAGCCTGCGGGTGCAACGTAGCACCGGCGGCACCCTGATCGAGTTGCTGGACGAGCAGCCGGACGCGATGCAAAAGCCGGCGCAACTGCGTGGCTGGTTGCTCGATGCCAGTGGCATCGAGGCCGCCCTGGTGCGCTTGAATCTGGACTGGACGGGTGGCGAAGAGGGTTTTCAGCGTTTCAGCATTGAGGCCAGTGATGACCTGCAAGACTGGCAGCCCTGGGGCACCGGGCAATTGGCGCGGTTGTCGTTTGGTGGCGAGCGTATCGATCAGCAGCAGGTCGAGCTGCCGGGGCGCAAGGCGCGCTATCTGCGCCTGCTCTGGCTGAGCCCGCAACAGGCCCCACAACTGACGGCGGCCACCTTGCGCAGTCAGCGCAGCGACAGTGCGCCTGCGCCGCTGGCGTGGTCGCAGCCGCTGACGGCGGTGCGCAGCCCGGATGGCGAGTATCAGTGGCAATTGCCATTGGCCTTGCCGTTGGAACGGCTCAAGGTTGAGCTCAGTCAGGCCAACAGCCTGGCCCCGATTCGCGTCAGCGGCCGCAGCGAAGGCAAGGGGCCCTGGCAGTCGCTGGCGCAGGGGCTGCTCTATCGCCTGCCGGAGAATGGCGCGGAAATTCGTCAGGACGAGCTGCAGCTACCCGGCTGGCCGGCACAGCAGCTGCGTTTGCAGGTCGATGAGCGCGGCGGCGGTCTGGGCAGCGCTCCGCCGCAGATCCAGGTGGCGGTGCGTGCCAGTCAGCTGGTGTTCCTGCAGCGCGGCAGCCCGCCGTATCGCTTGGCAGTGGGGCGTGCCGGCGCGCAATCGGCCGCCTTGCCCTTGGCGACCCTGATTCCCGGCTACCAACCTGCGCGCCTGGCGCAACTGGGCCAGGCCGAGGTGCAGTTACCGACTGCACCGGCCGCGCCAGCCGCTGCACGGGCCGACTGGAAACGCTGGGGATTGTGGGCGGTATTGTTGCTGGGAGTTGGCTTGCTGGCGCTGATGGCGCTCAGCCTGCTGCGTCGGCCGAGTGCTGAATAGGCGCTATTGGCGGCGATCAAGCATAAATAAAGCCCAGCTGCCTGAAGACTTTTGCAGTATGGTCGGCATCTTAAATTGATTAGCGTTTGAGAACTTGTTTACGATCTGCGGCGCGCCGGCCATCCGGCGTTAAAAACAGCCTCGGATAGGCGAGCCCAGGCTAGGCGCTCCCGTCAGAATGCTCATTTACAACTCGTAAACTGCGCTTTCTCGACGGTTCTTGTCTGGCTCTAGCTCGCGAGATCGTAAACAGGTTCTAAGGTCAGGAAGGCCCTTGCGTATCCCTATTTCGCCCCGCCAGCAGGCGACTTTCGTAACATCGTCGCGCCTGCTCTGCTGGCGCGCTCAGCCTTTGCCTATTGCAGCGCACTCTCGATGAATATGTGCGGCGATTCCGGCTGGGTATTGAGCGTGCCGGTGGTGCTGACCGGCGCCGTGTGCATCGGCGTGTTGCTACTGGCACGCTGGGTCAATCGGCAGCGCTACTTCCCTGGGCGCGAGAGTTTTATCGTGCTGCACCTGGCCAGCCTCTGGTGGATGATCGCCGCCAGCCTGGAAATGTCCACGCAAGGTGCCAGTTGCAAGGTGTTCTGGGCGACCATGGCCTGGCCGGGAATTCTCTCGGTGCCGACCTTCTGGGCGGTGTTCCTCTGGCAATACGTCAACAGCGTGCGCCAGCCCTTGCCGCTGAGCAGCACCCTGGGCCTGACCGTGGTGCCGTTGCTGATCTGGCTGATGGCCTTGAGCAATCCCTGGCATGGCTTGTTCTACGGCGCAGGCACCGCGCCGCTGAGTGATGCGCCGGGGTCGCCAATTCGCTATCAGCACGGGCCGTTGTTCTACGCGGCGGCGGTGTATGTCTACCTGTTTATGGCCTTCTGCATGGGCGTGGTGCTGCGCGCGGCGCTGGTCAGCTATGGCGTGCACCGCCGGCACTACCTGGCGTTTGTCTTCGTCACCGCGGTGCCGTGGGTCGCCAATATCAGTTATGTGGTGTTCGGCTGGATGCTCTTTGGCTTCGACCCGACGCCTTTCAGCTTTACCTTCACCCTGCTCGCATTTGCCTGGCTGATTGTCGGCGTGCGTCTGTTCGACTTGCTGCCGGTAGCCCGCCATCTGCTGCTGGAAGCGTTGCTCGATCCGGTGCTGGTGGTGGACCCGCAGTTGCGGGTGATCGAGGCCAACCCCGCAGCGCTGAAACTGTCAGGTTTGCGCAGCGGCTGGCAGGGCCGCACGCTCGGCGATTGGCCAGTGTTTGGCGGCGACTTGTCGGCGTTGCTGGCCAACCAGGCGCGCGTCGAGCAGGACCAACTGCTGACCCTGACCAGTTCGGCGCGCTATTTCGAGGTGCGTATCCGTGCCATCGAGCGCATTACTCGTACCGGCACGACAGTGCTCGGGCAGATGCTCTACCTGCGCGACGTCACCCAGCGCCACCTCAGCGAGCTGAAACTGGCCGAAGCCCTGGCCGTCAGCGAGGAACGCCTGCGCACCATTTCCAGCCTGCATGAACAGCTACAGGAGCAGGCACTGTGCGACCCCTTGACCGGCCTTTTCAATCGCCGCTATTTGGATGAATTCTTTGGCCGTGAGCTGGCACGCGCCCAGCGCGAGCACTCGCCGATAGCCCTGGCGCTGATCGACCTTGACCACTTTAAGCGGCTCAACGACGAGCACGGTCATTTGGCGGGCGACGATGTCTTGAAAGGCGTTGCACAACTCCTATTGATGAACCTGCGCAGCTCGGACGCAGTGTTCCGCATCGGCGGCGAGGAGTTTCTGCTGATTTTGCCGGGCGCCGATGCGAGCGAAGCCTGTAACCGCCTGGAGCTGATTTGCAGTCGGCTGGCGGCGACGCCGGTCATCACGCGTAGTGGCGAGCAACGCGTCACTTTGTCGGCTGGCCTGGCCTTCTGGCCACGCCAGGGGCAGGTATTGGATGAGCTTCTGCAGGTTGCCGATGCGGCTCTTTACGAAGCCAAACGCAGTGGTCGTAATCGCGTGTTTGCCCAGCTCAACGAAGCATGACTGCGGATCACCCAAATGGGTGGGGCGAGGTACCGGGCTAGTGCATTCGTTCACAAAACTGTCTAGATTCGACAGTTTGGTAAGTCCTATAAAAATAATTCAAGGAGTTCCCGGTGAAACGAGTCCTGACCCCGTTGGCGGCGGCCTGCCTACTGGCCGCATTTCCCTCTCTTGGTTCTGCCTCCCCGTACAGTGGGCTGGTGGTGTTTGGCGACAGCCTGAGCGATGCCGGCCAATTCGCCGATCCGGATGGTCCGCCTGGGGCGACCCAGCGTTTTACCAACCGGGTCGGGCCGACCTATCAACCGGGCAGCGGCGAGATTTTTGGTTCGACCTCACCGATGCTACTCGGCGAGCAGTTAGGCTTGGGTCCGCAAACACCCTCAACGTCGGCAGTGTTTGCGGCCGAAGGCCGGCCTGACGGCTCCAACTGGGCCGTAGGTGGTTACCGTACCGATCAGATATTCGATTCGATTACCGCAGCCGGTGGCTCGGTAGCGGGCAGCCGCACCCGCGATGGTTACTTGGTGGATTTGGCCAACCGTGGCTTGACGCTCGATCCGAATACCCTGTTTTACGTCAATGGCGGCGGCAACGACTTCCTGCAGGGCACGATCTTTACCGATGGCCCGCAAGTCGCCGCAGGGCGTTTGGCTGCCAGCGTTGCCGCTTTGCAGGGCGCTGGTGCCCGCTATATCGTGGTTTCCATGCTGCCTGACGTAGGCAGTACGCCAGCGATTTCCGGTACCGGCCTGGCTCCGACTATCTCGGCGATAGGGCGTGATTTCAATACCGAGCTGGTGCGCCAGCTCGAAGGTATCGATGCGCAAATCATTCCGTTGAATGTGCCGCTGCTCTTTAGCGAGGTGCTTCAGAGCGCCGCGCTTTTTGGTTTCGACGCCAGCCAGAACCTGATCGGGACCTGCTTCTCCAGCTGCGCCAACGTCAACAGCACCTGGGGCATCAACAGTGCGACCCCCGATCCCAGCAAGCTGCTGTTCAACGACAGCGTGCACCCGACCACGGCGGTGCAGCAGATTTTCGCCGATTACACCTACTCGCTGCTGTCTGCGCCCTGGGAGCTGAGCCTGCTGCCGGAAATGGCGCATGGCACCTTGCGTGCGCATCAAGACCAGCTGCGCAGTGAGTTGCTGGCGGATTGGGAGGCATGGCAGCCCGTCGGCCAGTGGCGCGCTTTTGTCAATGCCGGCGGCCAGCGCCAGGATTTCGACGAGCAGGACGGCTCGGCCGGCGGCGATGGCGACGGCTATAGTCTGAACCTGGGTGGCAGCTACCGCCTGGACGATGCTTGGCGGCTAGGCGTAGCGCTCGGTTTGTTCGAGCAGGAGCTGGAGGTGGGCACCGCCGATTCCGATTACGACCTGCGCAGTTACCTGGCCACGGCTTTCGCGCAGTACCAACACAACCGTTGGTGGGCGGATGCATCGGCGAGTGTCGGTCACCTGGATTATCACGACTTACAGCGCAGTCTTAATCTCGGGGTGGTCGCGCGCAGCGAGCAAGGCGATAGCGAAGGTCAGCTGTGGGCGTTGAGTGGGCGGGCAGGCTACGACATCGCCCAGCCCGGCAGCACCTGGCACCTGAGCCCGTTTATCAGCGCCGATTACGCGCGGGTGGAGATCGATGGGTACGCCGAGCAGGGCGCAAGTTCTACGGCGTTGCGCTTCGATGACCAGGAGCGTACCTCCAAGCGCCTGGGCGTGGGCCTGCAAGGTCGTTGGGCGGTCAGTGCCAGCACCCAGGTGTTCGTGGAAATCGCGCGCGAGAAAGAGTACGAAGACGACAGCAGCGAGGTGACGATGGCCCTCAACAGCTTGCCGAGCCTCGACTTCACGCTGCAGGGCTATACCCCGGACGACCGTCTGGACCGCGCCAGTCTCGGTGTTAGCCATAAGCTGAGCAGCGACCTGGCATTGCGTGGCGCGTATAGCCTGCGCAAGGCTGAAGACGACAAGCAGCAGGGCGTTAGCCTGTCGCTGGTCTGGGACTGGTAACGAGCGACCGACGGGCGGCGGTAGGAGGCGCCGCCGCCCGTAAAGGGGTAAACTGCGCGCGATTTTTCTTCCTTCCCGGAGCCTTCCATGTCCCGCGTTACCCTGAGTCGCTATCTGATCGAGCAGACCCGTAGCCACAACACTCCCGCCGATCTGCGTTTCCTTATCGAGGTGGTGGCGCGTGCCTGCAAGGCGATCAGCCATCAGGTGTCCAAGGGCGCTCTGGGCGGCGTGCTCGGCAGCATGGAAACCGAGAACGTGCAGGGCGAAGTGCAGAAGAAGCTCGATGTGCTGTCCAACGAAATTCTCCTGGAGGCCAACGAGTGGGGCGGCCACCTGGCCGGCATGGCCTCGGAAGAGATGGACAATGCCTATCAGATTCCTGGGCGCTACCCGAAAGGCGCCTATCTGCTGGTGTTCGACCCGTTGGACGGCTCGTCCAACATCGATGTCAATGTCTCGGTCGGCACGATTTTCTCGGTGCTGCGTTGCCCTGAGCGCAATGGCGAAAATGGTGACCTGGGCGAGGACGCGTTCCTTCAGCCAGGCACTCGGCAGGTTGCCGCCGGTTACGCGATTTACGGCCCGCAGACCATGCTGATGCTGACCCTGGGCAATGGCGTCAAAGGCTTCACCCTGGACCGTGAGCTGGGCAGTTTCGTGTTGACCCACGACAATATCAAAGTGCCGGAAACCACCCAGGAATTTGCCATCAACATGTCCAACCAGCGTCACTGGGAGCCACCGGTCACGCGCTATGTCGAGGAGCTCCTGGCGGGCAAGACCGGCCCGCTGGGCAAGGACTACAACATGCGTTGGGTCGCAGCGATGGTGGCCGACGTGCACCGCATCCTCACGCGTGGCGGTTTGTTCATGTACCCGCGCGATTCCCGCGAGCCGGAAAAACCCGGCAAGCTGCGTCTGATGTACGAGGCCAACCCGATGTCCTTCATCATCGAGCAGGCTGGCGGCGCGTCAACCAATGGCGTGCAACGCATCCTCGACATCCAGCCGACCTCCCTGCACCAGCGAGTGGCGGTGTTCCTTGGCTCCAAGGAAGAAGTCGAGCGCGTCACCGCCTATCACCAGAACTGAGCCATGAGCGCCGCCTGGCAGCCGTTGCTTGACTGGTGGTTCGGTGCGGCCGGCTGCGGCCCCGCGCCAACCGCTGTCGAGGTCGCTGCGGCGCGCACCAAGCTGTGGTTCGGTAAACATGACCGCCAGGATGTCGACGCGCGCCAGCGTTTCGGCACGCTGGTCGAGCAGGCGCTGGCTGGTGAGTTGGGCGATTGGCAAGCGCATGCGCAGGGTTGGTTGGCGACACTGCTGTTGCTCGACCAACTGCCACGGATGATCTACCGCGATACCCCGCGTGCCTTCGCCGGCGATCGCCTGGCCCAGGCGCTGGTGCAGGAAGGGCTGGCGCGCAGTCTTGAGCGGCAGCTGGCGCCAATCCAGCAGGTATTCGTTTATCTGGTGCTTGAGCATGCCGAAGATCTGGCGACGCAAAACCTGGCCGTCCAGCACTTCACCGCGCTGCGCGATGCAGCGTCGAGCGCCGAGCGTGCGCTATTCGCCGATTATCTGGATTATGCCGAGCGCCACCAGCGGGTCATTGCCCGCTTTGCCCGTTTCCCCCATCGCAACAGCATTCTCGGGCGTTCTTCGCGTGCGGAAGAACTGGCGTTCCTGGAGGAACCCGGCTCGCGTTTCTGACGTCCAACCAGGCAAGCGGCGGGCTGCTGTGCCACGCTTGCCGACACCGTTCATCCAGGAGTTTGTGCCATGTCGTTGCGCTATTTCGCGGTGCTGTCGTGCTGTGTGTTGTTGGCTGCATGCAGCAAGATCAATCAGGAAAACTATTCCAAGCTCAAAGCCGGGATGAGCAAGCCCGAGGTGGAAAGCCTGCTCGGTGGCCCGGCAGAGTGTTCCGGTGCGCTGGGCATGTCGAGTTGCACCTGGGGCGATCAAGAGAGTTTTATCAGCGTGCAGTATGCCGGTGACAAGGTGCTGATGTTTTCTGGCAAGGGTTTGAAATAAGGAGGCGAAAATGCGCGTATTGGTTGGGCTATTGGCTATCGCCCTGCTCGCCGGCTGTGCCAATTCCGGTACGGGTGTGGTGCCGCCGAAAACTGTCGATAAAGTCGATTTGCAGCGTTATCAGGGGACTTGGTACGAGTTGGCACGACTGCCGATGTTTTTTCAGCGCAATTGCGCGCAGTCCGAAGCGCACTATGCCTTGCAGGATGATGGCGGGGTCGGCGTGACTAATCGCTGCCGCACCCTGGATGGCGAATGGCAGCAGGTCAGCGGCAGGGCAGTGCCGCAGGTCGAGGGCCAGACCGATAAGCTGTGGGTCCGCTTCGATAACTGGTTCAGCAACCTGCTGCCGGGCGTGGCCAAGGGCGAATACTGGGTGCTGTACCTGGACGACGATTACCAGACGGCGCTGGTCGGACACCCCAACCGCGAGTACCTCTGGTTGCTGGCGCGCAACCCGCAAGTAGCGCCGGCCATGCGTGACAAGCTGGTGGAGGTGGCACGCGGGCAGGGTTATGACACGTCTGAGCTGATCTGGCGTACGCCGGATGCGCAGATGCCAATGCAATAAGCAACGCCCCGTAAGGGGCGTTGCTTATTGTGCGGTAACGCCAGCGGCTATTCCCAATTCAGGCGCGCCAGCTTCCAGTCGCCGTCTTCCAGCCACCATTCCAGTTTTACACTGTAATGCCGCGCGCTGTCGGGGATCAGGCCTTCGGCTCCGGCCATGGCGACTTGGGCTTCGGTGTGGCCTTTTTCGCTGTAGGTCGGGTCGACCCGGCTGTCTTTGCTCAGGGCGATGACCTTGATGTTCTTGTGGCGGATAAACAGCAGCATCATGGTGCGCTGCGCCCAGTCCCGATCGAATTGCTGTTGGGCTGAGAAGGTTGGGTGCAACTGCTCGAGTACCGCACCGGTCTGCTTGGCCTCCAGGTTGTCTTGCAGTTGCTGCACGGCAGCTTCGAGTGCGGCCTGTGGGTTGTCGGCTTCCCCGCAACCGCTTAGCAGGGCGAACAACATCATGAAAGATAGGGCTAATTTCCGTGTTGGCATGCTGAACTCCTTTTTCATGGTTATGATGCGGGGCAGAGCGGAAAACGCTAGCGGCGCCAACCCGGGCGGCTTGGTCGCTGACCCAGTGGCTGGGTCGTACCGTACGCATCAATCCAGGAGTGCACCATGCAGACTTTGTATCCGGAGATCAAACCCTACGCCCGCCACGAGTTGGCCGTAGAGGCGCCGCACGTTCTGTATGTGGACGAAAGCGGCTCGCCGGATGGGTTGCCGGTGGTGTTCATTCACGGCGGCCCGGGTGCCGGTTGCGATGCCCTGAGTCGGCGCTTTTTCGACCCTAATCTGTACCGCATAGTGACGTTCGACCAGCGCGGTTGCGGGCGGTCGACGCCGCACGCCAGCCTGGACAACAACACCACCTGGGACTTGGTTGCCGACCTCGAGCAGATCCGTGAACACCTGGGCATCGACAAGTGGGTACTGTTCGGCGGCTCCTGGGGGTCGACCCTGTCGCTGGCCTATGCCCAGCGTCATCCGGAGCGGGTGCACGCGCTGATCCTGCGCGGCATCTTCCTCTGCCGGCCGCAGGATTTTCACTGGTTTTACCAGGAAGGCGCCAGCCGCATGTTCCCCGACTACTGGCAGGATTACCTGGCGCCGATCCCGCTTGAGGAGCGCGGCGAGTTGATGCAGGCGTTCTATAAGCGCCTCACCGGGCCCGATCAGATTGCCCAGATGCACGCGGCCAAGGCCTGGTCGACTTGGGAGGGGCGGACCCTGACCCTGCGGCCCAACCCGCAGGTGGTCGAGCGCTTCGCCGATACCCACCGCGCCCTGTCGATTGCGCGCATCGAGTGTCACTACTTCGTCAACAATGCGTTCCTCGAACCCAATCAGTTGATTCGCGACATGCCAAAAATCGCGCATTTGCCGGGAGTGATCGTGCACGGCCGCTATGACGTGGTCTGCCCGCTGGATAACGCCTGGGAACTGCACCAGGCCTGGCCGAACAGCGAGCTGCAGATCATTCGCGACGCCGGCCACGCCGCGTCGGAAACCGGGATTACCGATGCCCTGGTGCGGGCGGCAAACCAGATTGCCCGGCGCCTGCTCAACCTGTCGCCTGACGAAGCATGAAGGCACTGATTCAACGCGTGCGCGCTGCGCGGGTCGAAGTCGAGGGTGAGATCGTTGGGGCCATCGACCAGGGCCTGCTGGCGCTGGTTGGTGTCGAACCACAGGACACCCCGGCCAGCGTCGCCAAGTTGTTGCACAAGCTGCTCAACTACCGGGTGTTCAGCGATGCCGAGGGCAAGATGAACCTGTCGTTGGGGGATGTCGGCGGTGGCTTGCTGCTGGTCTCGCAGTTCACTTTGGCCGCCGACACCAAAAGCGGTTTGCGCCCAAGCTTTTCCAGCGCGGCCTCGCCGGCGCTCGGCGCCGAGTTGTTCGACCTGCTGGTCGAGCAGGCCCAGGCCAAGCATCCGCAGGTCGCCACCGGACGTTTCGGCGCCGACATGCAGGTGCATCTGATCAACGATGGGCCGGTGACTTTCCTTCTGGAGAGCTAGTACGGCTGTGGGAGGGGCCTTGGCCGCGAGCTGTTGTGTGCCTGGGGCCATGGAACGCTCGCGGGCAAGCCCGCTCCTACGTGTTGTGCTGGGGTTCTTTATTTCTGTAGCGCTTCGGCGACGAAGTCGAGGCGATCCTGGCCAAAGTGCAGTTGGTTGTCGACGAAGAAGCTCGGCGCGCCGAATACGCCGCGTTTGATGGCCTCCTCGGTGGTTTCCTTGAGCCGCTCTTTGACCGCCTCGTCGCTGACCAGGCGTTCGAACTCGGCCACATCCAGGCCGGCAGCAACCAGCACCTCGGCCACGACCTCGGCTTTGCCGAGGTTTTTTTGTTGCACCCACAGGGCTTCGAACATGGCCTGCACGTAGCTCGCGAACTGCGGCGTGCCGAGGTAACCGGCGGCGCCGCGCATCAGCGTCAGGGTATTGATCGGAAAGTGCGGGTTGAAGGCCAGCGGCACGCCATAGCGTGTGGCGAAGCGGGCCAGGTCTTGCAGCATGTAGCGACCCTTGGCCGGAATGCTGACCGGCGACTGGTTGCCGGTGGCCTTGAACACGCCGCCGAGCAGCATCGGCCGCCAGACGATCTCGGCGCCGGCAGCGGCGGCAATCTGCGGCAGTTGCGTCCAGGCCAGGTAGCTGGTCGGGCTGCCGAAATCGAAAAAGAACTCTACGGTTTTGTTCATGGTGTGTCCTGTGGTCGGGTTCGAGGTCAGTGACGGTTGACTTAGAGCCTTTTCAACGTCTCGCGAGCTGGAGTCCTGCAAGGCGCTACGTTAGTAACGCAGCAGACTTTGAACAGGTTCTTAGAAGGTTTCTGTCCACGGTCGCAGATCCAGCTCATGCACCCAGCAATCGCGCGGCTGGCAATGGATCTGCCAGTAGGTCTCGGCGATATGCTCGGGGTTGAGGATGCCGTCCTGTTCCTTGCGCTGATACAGCTCGGGGAAAGTCTCGCGGATGAAGGCTGTGTCGATGGCGCCATCGATGATCGGGTGGGCGACATGGATGCCCTGCGGGCCGAGTTCGCGCGCCATGCTCTGGGCCAGGGCGCGCAGGGCGAATTTGGCGCTGGCAAAGGCGGAGAAATTCGCCCGCCCACGCAGCGAGGCGGTGGCGCCGGTGAAGATGATGCTGCCACGGTTGCGCGGCAACATGACCTTCGCTGCTTCGCGACCGGTGAGAAAACCGGCCAGCGCAGCCATCTCCCAGACCTTGCGGTAGACCCGCTCGGTGGTCTCGGTGATGGAAAACTGCACGTTGGCGCCGATGTTGAAAACTACGGCTTCCAGCGGGCCGACTTCGCGTTCGATGGTGGCGAACAGCTCGATGACCTGCTCTTCGACCCGCGCATCGCAGCCGAATGCGCGTGCGCTGCCGCCTGCGGCTTCGATCTCGCTCACCAGTTGCGTCAGCTTGTCGGCATTGCGCCGCGCCATGCAGGCGACATAGCCCTCACGGGCGAAGCGTTTGGCAATTGCGCCGCCGGTGGCATCGCCGGCACCTACCACCAGAATTGCTTTGCGTTCGGTCATTGCGGTTCTCCTTCGGTTGAAATCACGTCGCGGTGCTGTCCTCGTTTTCTTCGCCCGTTGAGCGAAAGTGGCGCGTAACGCCGGAGAGAGAGCGGGCACGCTTGTTAGTTCTTATTTGGAACCTAGGTGGATAGTCGGTTCCATTTTAGAACCTGTCAAGCTATGGTGAGCCATCGATTGCAGGAGAATGACCAATGCGCTGGGAACAACTCGATCAACAACCCTGCTCACTGGCCCGCACCTTGTCGGTGGTGGGTGACCGCTGGACCCTGTTGGTGCTGCGTGAAAGCTTTATGGGTATCCGCCGTTTCGACGAGTTCGAGCGGCGTTTGGGCGTCACCCGGCATGTGCTGGCGGATCGTTTGAAGAAGCTGGTGGAGGCGGGCGTGCTGGATAAGGTCGCTTATCAGCAGCGCCCGTTACGCGAGGACTATCGCCTGACTAGCAAAGGCCGCGATCTCTACCCGGCCGTGCTGGCGCTGGTGAACTGGGGCGATCGGCATATGAGTGACGCGCAGGGCGCGCCGATTCGCCATGTACATAGCCGCTGCGGACAGCAGATGCACGGTGTGCTGGTGTGTTCGGAGTGTGGTGAAACGCTGGCGCCGCATGATGTGGCGCTGGAAGAGGCACCGGCGTTCAAGGGGCAACTGTTGCCGGTGCATTGGCAGGCCAAACAGGCGGGGGAAGGCTCGTAGAGCCTGTGCTCATGCGCTAGCGCCGCTGTGCGGCTTGTCCGCCGTGTAACACGCCGATGGTGGACAAGCTGCGCATGTCCACCCTACGTAGGGGCTTAGCCCGCATGAAATCCGAGCCTCGGCTTCCCGGCTTGCATCCGAGCTACATGCTTAAAACAGGCGCGCGAGCAGCGCGCAAACTGCAGTTTCCACCCGCAGGATGCGTTCGCCGAGTTGCACCGGTTGCAGGCCGACCGCCTGCAGTTTTTCCACCTCATAGGCAATCCAGCCGCCTTCCGGGCCGATGGCCAGCGTCACCGGTTGTTCGACTGCGCGCGGGCACGCCGGGTAAGCGCCGGGGTGGCCAATCAGGCCAAGGCTGCCGGCGGCCAGTTGGGCCAGGCGATCTTCGACGAACGGTTTGAAGCGTTTCTCGATGATCACCTCGGGCAGCACCGTATCGCGTGCCTGTTCGAGGCCGAGGAGCAATTGTTCGCGAATCGCCTCGGGCTGCAGAAAAGGCGTCTGCCAGAAACTCTTTTCGACGCGGTAGCTGTTCAGCAGGATCAGCCGCGGCACGCCCATTGCGCTTACGGTTTGCAGCACGCGGCGCAACATCTTCGGCCGCGGCAGGGCCAGCAGCAGGGTGATCGGCAGTTTGGTCGGTGGCGGTTGGCTGAGTTCGATGCGCAGCTCGGCGTGGTCAGCCGTCAGGCTCAGCAGTTGTCCGGTGCCCATCAAACCATTCAGCAGGCCGACTCGCAGGCTGTCGCCCGCCTCGGCCCGGTGCACCTCGTGCAGGTGTTTAAGGCGGCGGCCGCTGAGTATGGCCCGGTCGGCGGCCACCAGGTCGCCGGCCTCGAGGAGCAGGAGGTTCACGGCCGAGTAGCGGGCGGCTGGTCGTTGGGTTCGGATTCGGAGTCAGCGTCGTCCGGCTCATGCTCGTCGCGGCGTTTGATCATGCTGCCACACAGGATGCCGGCCTCGAACAGCAGCCACATCGGCACCGCCAGCAGGGTCTGCGAGAAGATATCGGGTGGCGTCAGCACCATGCCGACCACAAAGCAACCGACGATCACATAGGGTCGGCTTTTGCGCAGGGTGGCCACGTCGACGATGCCTACCCAGATCAGCAGGAAGGTGGCGACCGGGATCTCGAAGGCCACGCCAAAAGCGAAGAACAACGTGAGGACGAAATCCAGGTACTCGTTGATGTCGGTCATCATCGCCACGCCTTCGGGAGTCACGCTGGCGAAGAAGTGGAAAATGATCGGGAACACCAGGAAGTAGGCGAAGGCCATGCCGCCGTAGAACAGGAAGATGCTGGAGACCAGCAACGGTACGGCGATGCGCTTCTCGTGCTTGTACAGCCCAGGCGCGATAAAGCCCCAGACCTGATGCAAGATCACCGGCACGCTGAGGAACAGGGCGATCCAGGCGGTGAGCTTGAACGGGGTGAGAAACGGCGAGGCAACGCCGGTGGCGATCATCGTCGCGCCTTCCGGCAGGTAGGCGCGCAACGGTGCGGAGACGATGGTGTAGATGTCCTGGGCGAAGTAGAACAGCCCGGCGAACAGCAGGAATATCGCCACCACGCAGCGCAGCAGGCGCGAACGCAATTCGGTCAGGTGCGATACCAGGGGCATTTCCTGGTCGCTGTCCGGTAATCGACTCATGGTTGTGGGGTCTTGTCCTGGCTGGCGGCGTTGGGCGTGGCGCCGGGGCTCTCGGGCGCTGCCACGGTGGTCTCGGCAGTTTTGGTGGCGGCTGTCGGCAGCGGGGCGAGGAGATCCTGCTTCATCGCCTGCATTTCCCGCTCCAGCTCAAGGATCTGCTCGTTGTGCAGCTGCCGCCGGATTTCGTCGGCGCCGATTTCGCGCTCCACTTCCTGCTTGATCGACAGGAAGCTGCGTTTCACCCGGCCGATCCACAGGCTTGCGGTACGCACCGCACCGGGCAAGCGTTCAGGGCCGAGCACCACCAAGGCCACCAGGCCCACCAGCAGTAATTCGGTAAAGCCGATATCGAACATGGTGTGAACTCAGTCTTTACGGGCGGGTTCTTCGACTTTCTGCGCCTGTCCGTCGATGGTGTGCGGCTGGTTCAGCGGAGTGCCGGTGTGCGCTGGTTGCGCTGGGCTTTCCGCCGGTTTTGCTGGGTCTTCGTCAGTATTCATCGCCTTGCGAAAGCCCTTGATGGTCTCGCCCAGGTCTGAGCCGAGGTTCTTCAGCTTCTTGGTGCCGAACACCAAGATCACCACGATGAGAATGACTACCCAATGTTTCCAATCGAAAATGCCCATGAACGGAGGTCCTCGTGAGGTTGATTAGTTGGTGTCGGAGCGCGCGGCTTTTTCCGCGTGTCCAGATAGACCGAAACGGCGATCCAGCTCGTCGAGCACGGCCTGCGGATGCTGGCCGAGGGCGGCGAGCATGACCAGGCTATGGAACCACAGGTCGGCGGTTTCGTAGATCAGCTCGCTGCAGTCGCCACTGGCGGCCGCGTCTTTGGCGGCGAGGATGGTTTCCACCGACTCCTCGCCGACTTTTTCGAGAATCTTGTTCAGACCCTTGTGGTACAGGCTGGCGACATAGGAGCTGTCGGCAGCGGCGCCTTTGCGCGCTTCCAGCACCTCGGCCAGACGGCTCAGGGTATCAGTCATGGCGGTGTCCTGCGGCATAGATGGCATGCGGGTCTTTGCGCACGGCGTCGACGGTTTTCCAGGCGCCGTGCTCGAATACCCGGTAGAAACAGCTTTCGCGGCCGGTGTGGCAGGCGATGCCGCCGAGTTGCTCGACCTTGAGGATGATCACGTCGGCATCGCAATCCAGGCGCAGCTCATGCAGCTTCTGCACATGGCCGGACTCTTCGCCCTTGCGCCACAGCTTGCCGCGCGAGCGCGACCAGTAGATGGCACGTTGTTCGCTGGCGGTCAGCGCCAGGGCTTCGCGGTTCATCCAGGCCATCATCAGCACGCGGCCGGTCTGGTAATCCTGAGCAATCGCCGGCACCAGGCCGTCGCTGTTCCAGTTAATGTCGTCGAGCCAATCGTTCATCGCTACTTCCGCCCATCGCGGGCCAATTGGGTAGTGCCTTAGTGTGCCAGTGCGGCTCGGGTGTGGCTATCGGCGCAGCACCAGATAGAGACCACCGGCGAGCATCGCCCAACTCGGCCAGGCCAGCAGGCTGAGAGCCAGTCCTTGGGTGGCGGCACCGCCGATCATTAAGGCGCCGAGCAAGCGTATCGGCCATTGCGGGCTGGCCCGCGGGGTGACGGGCGTGCCGATGGGCTGTTGGTTGAGGCGTTCCAGGGTGTCACGCGCCATCTGCGACAGGTGCGGCACCTGCTCGGCCTGTTGTTGCAGGTTGCGCAGCAGGTGCAATGGGCTGACCCGTTCGCGCATCCAGCGTTCGAGGAACGGCTGCGCGGTGCTCCACAGGTCGAGGTCCGGATACAGCTGACGGCCCAGGCCTTCGATATTCAGCAAGGTCTTTTGCAGCAGCACCAGCTGTGGCTGGATTTCCATATTGAAGCGGCGCGCGGTCTGGAACAGGCGCAGGAGTAACTGGCCGAAGGAAATATCCTTCAGCGGCTTCTCGAAAATCGGTTCGCAGACGGTGCGGATCGCCGCCTCGAAGTCATTGACCTTGGTCTCGGCCGGCACCCAGCCCGAGTCGATGTGCAGCTGCGCCACCCGGCGGTAGTCGCGCTTGAAGAAGGCGATCAGGTTGCGCGCCAGGTAGTCCTGATCCTCGGGGGTGAGGCTGCCGATGATGCCGCAGTCGATGGCAATGTACTGCGGGTTCCATGGCTGGCGGGTGCTGACGAAGATGTTGCCGGGGTGCATGTCGGCGTGGAAGAAGCTGTCGCGGAATACCTGGGTGAAGAAGATCTCCACGCCGCGTTCGGCGAGCAATTTCATGTCGGTGCGCTGGTCGGCGAGGGTCGCCAGATCGGTGACCTGGATGCCGTAGATACGCTCCATCACCAGCACCTTGGGTCGGCACCAATCCCAGTACACCTGCGGCACGTAGAGCAGCGGCGAGCCTTCGAAGTTGCGCTTGAGCTGGCTGGCGTTGGCCGCCTCGCGCAACAGGTCGAGCTCGTCGTAAATGGTTTTTTCGTAGTCGCTGACCACTTCCACCGGGCGCAGGCGGCGGGCTTCGGTGGAGGCGCGTTCGGCCAGTTTGGCGAGCAGGAACAGCCAGGCCAGGTCCTGCTGGATGATCGGCTTGAGGCCTGGGCGAATCACCTTGACCACCACTTCTTCGCCGCTTTTCAGTTGCGCGGCATGCACCTGCGCGACCGAGGCGGAGGCCAGTGGTTGCGCATCGAAGCGGGCGAACGCTTCGCCGACCGTGACGCCGAGCTGCTCTTCGATCAAGGCCAATGAGTGCGCCGGGTCGAACGGCGGCACCTGGTCTTGTAGTTTGGCCAATTCGTCGGCGATGTCCGGCGGCAGCAGGTCGCGGCGGGTGGACAACAGCTGGCCGAACTTGATGAAGATCGGCCCGAGTTCCTCCAGTGCCAGGCGCAGGCGTTCGCCGCGCGACAGCGTCAACGGCGTGCGCGGCAACCAGCGCCAGGGCAGGACGTAGCGCAGGGCGCGCAGCCAGAGCGGCAGGGGCAGGGCGAACAACAGGTCATCCAGTTGGTAGCGGATGACTACGCGTTGGATGCGTAACAGACGGCGAACGGCAAGCAGCTTCATGCGATGGGCTTATGGTGTTGGGCGAGGCGCTCGATGCGTGCATCGAGACGGTCGAGGGCCAGTTTGAGTCGATCCAATTCGCTGAAGCGCGCATCGGCTTCGCGCTGGCCAACCAGGCTGCGCGACTCCTCGCTGAGGTAGTCGGCCAGGTTCAGGCGCAGGCTGTCGAGGGTCTGGCTGGTCCAGTTGACGCGGCTGCGCAGGTGGCTGCCGAGCAGTTGGCTGCCAACCGGGCCGAGCCAGCGCGACAGCGCGTATTCCCAGTCCAGCTCCAGGTCCTGGAGGATGCCGGCGAGCTCCAGCAGCACGCCGCTGTCGCCGTCCAGCTCGACTTCGGGGCTGTGCAGTACCGCGGTTTTCTCGCTGCTGGTGGCCAGGCGTAACAGGCTGGCGACTGGCGCCCGTAGGCGACAGTCGACGTCACCGGCCCAATTCGCCGCCAGGCGCAGGCCTTCGCTATCCGGCAGGATGAACAGCTGGAAGGCAGGTTTCTGGCAGTCCACGGCAATCACCCGGCCAGCCAGACGCGCCAGCCGCGGTAACGCGGTGCTGTCCAGGCGCAATACCCGGTTGAGGCCGAGTTCGACGCCGGCCAACAGTCCGCTGACGATCATCAGGGCTTGATGCCGCGATGCAGGGCGACGATGCCGCCGGTCATGTTGTGGTAGGTCACGCGCTCGAAGCCGGCCTCGACCATCATCGCTTTCAGCGTGTCCTGGTCCGGGTGCATGCGAATCGACTCGGCCAGGTAGCGATAGCTCTCGGCGTCGTTGGTGATCAGCTTGCCCATCAGCGGCATGAATTTGAACGAGTAGCTGTCGTAGACCTTCGACAGCAGGCTGCTCGACGGTTTGGAGAACTCCAGCACCAGCAGGCGGCCGCCCGGCTTGAGCACGCGCAGCATGGAGCGGATGGCGTCGTCCTTGTGGGTGACGTTGCGCAGGCCGAAGGCAATGGTCACGCAGTCGAAGTGATTGTCCGGGAACGGCAGCTTCTCGGCGTCGGCCTGGACGAACTTGACGTTGCCAGCCACGCCGCGGTCGAGCAGGCGATCACGGCCGACCTTGAGCATCGAGGCGTTGATATCGGCCAGCACCACTTCGCCGCTCGGGCCAACCAGGCGGGCGAACTGTTTGGTCAGGTCGCCAGTGCCGCCGGCGATATCGAGCACCCGGTTGCCGCTGCGCACCCCGGACAGTTCGATGGTGAAACGCTTCCACAAACGGTGCATGCCGCCGGACAGCAGGTCGTTCATCAGGTCGTATTTGGCGGCCACCGAGTGGAACACTTCGGCGACTTTCTGCGCCTTCTGGCTTTCCGGCACATCCTGGAAGCCAAAGTGCGTGGTGGGTTCGCTGTCCTCGTTCTTGCGCGGATCGTTCATGTCGCCCTTACCTAAACAGAGAGGCTCAATCAAAGTGGTGGCCATTCTAAACCCGCCACGCGTCTCATGTCTTGACGTGCGCTGCGGAGGGCTCGGCGAGGCTGATATAGTCGCGCGACTTAAGCTCGCCGTCAGGAGAAGTGCCATGGCCAAGATTAACGTAGAACGCTCCCACTCCCTGGGCCGCGAGGCGGCGCGGGGAAAAGCCGAGCAGCTGGCCGAGCGCCTGGCCCGTGAATACGCTGTGCGTTATCGCTGGAACGGCGACACCTTGGAGTTCAAGCGCAGCGGCGCCGACGGCAGTATCGAGGTGGGTGAGGATCGCGTGCGCGTGCAGCTCAATCTCGGCCTGTTGCTGTCGGCCATGAGCGGCAGTATCAAGCGCGAAATCGAAGAGGTGCTGGATAAAAGTCTTCAGGCCTGAGGCATGCCGCGGCCAGCGGTTGCAGTTTTCTTGCAACTAGTATGCGGTTTCTAATTTTCCTCGATACCGTGCAACTAAGCCTGCATTCCGTGGGCGTTTCCTCAAACCACTGCGCGTGAGGTGCACCATGTCGAAAGTTGCCGTTAAGAAGAAAGTCGAAGTCGAAGAAAAAGCCACCGTGCTGACCGACGTTAAAGTCTATGCCCGCAAGATCTGGCTGGCCGGCCTGGGTGCCTACGCCAAAGCCGGTCAGGAAGGCGCCGAGTATTTCAAAGAGCTGGTCAAGTCCGGCGAAGGCGTCGAGAAGCAGGGCAAGAAGCTGGTCAACGAACAGGTCGAAGCCGCTAACAGCCAGCTCGACAGCGTGAAGAGCAGCGTTACCAGCAACGTCAGCAGCGTCAAAGGCAAAGTCGAAGTGCAACTCGATAAAATCGAGAAGGCTTTCGATACCCGTGTGGCCAGTGCCCTGAACCGTATCGGCATTCCGTCCAAGCAGGATGTTGAAGCACTCTCTGCTAAGCTGGATGAGCTGAGCGCGTTGCTCGAGCACGTCGCGCGTACCAAATAAGGAGAGCAGGATGGCTGTCAAAAAGAAAACCGAGAAACAGACCAGCTCCTGGATCGGCGAGGTTGAAAAATACTCGCGTCAGATCTGGTTGGCAGGCTTGGGCGCTTACTCCAAGGTCAGCAAGGACGGCACCAAGCTGTTCGATACGCTGGTCAAAGATGGCGAAAAGGCTGAGAAAGTCGCCAAGAGCGAAGTCGACAAGCAAGTCGGTTCGGTCAAATCCACGGTCGGTTCGACTGTCGGCAGTGCCAAGTCCAAGGTCGATGAGGTCAAGGACAAGGCGATCGGCAAATGGGGCGAGCTGGAAGAAGCCTTCGACAAGCGTTTGAACAACGCCATTTCGCGTCTCGGCGTACCGAGCCGCAACGAAGTGAAGGCGCTCAACGCCAAGGTCGAAAGCCTGACCAAGCAGATCGAGAAGCTCACCGGCGTTTCGGTGAAATCGGTCAAGCCTGCCGCTAAACCGGCTGCCAAACCTGCGGTGAAGGTTGCCGCAAAACCGGCACCGAAAGCCGCGGCCAAGCCGGCCGTCAAAGCTGCCGCTAAACCGGCCGTCAAGCCTGCTGCAAAAGCTGCCGCCAAGCCCGCCGCTAAACCTGCGGTTAAGCCGGCCGCCAAGCCCGCAGTGAAGGCTGCCGCCACACCAGCCGCCAAGCCTGCGGCGAAACCCGCGGCGAAGAAGCCGGCAGCACCCAAGCCGGCGGCTGCCAAACCTGCAGCGCCGGCTGCGCCTGTCGCTGCCGCAACGGCACCGGCGGTTGCAGCGACAACGCCAGCCACACCTGCCAGCCAGTCCTGAGGCTGACCGCAGCACTCGCAACGCCCGGCCTCGTGCCGGGCGTTTGCGTTTCTGCGCGGGCTCAGGCTTCCAGGTAGCGTTGCGCCAGATGCTCGGCGGCGAAGCGTGATTCGCTGCTCAGGTGCGGCGCGACCAGCATCATCACCTGATAGACCACCAAGCGGCTCTCGCCTTCACTGCCGATGATGCGTTGGTAGTCGAGGGAGAACAGCAGGGTCAGGGTGATCTGCTCGACCAATTGGCCCAACGATTGGGTGTCGCTGAGCAACTGGCCTTCGGCTTTCAAACGGGCGAGCAGCGATGCCAGGGTGCGTTTCAGCGCATTGAGCCAGTTGCGGATGCCGCGGGCGAGCTTGGGCAAGCGCCCGGCGAGGTTGGACAGGTCCTGGAACAGGAAGCGGTAGTGCGCCAGCTTCTCGACGATCAGGTGCAGGAATAGCCAGTAATCCTCGACATCCAGACGTACGTCGTGCGGCGGATCGAGCAGTGGCGCGAGATCGGCCTGGAAGCGCTCGAACAGGCCGAGAATCAGCGGTTCTTTGCCATGGAAGTGGTAGTACAGATTGCCTGGGCTGATGCCCAGTTCGTTGGCGATCTCCAGGGTGGAGACATTCGGTTCGCCTTGCTGGTTGAACAGCATCAGCGCGCATTCGAGGATACGCTCGCGGGTTTTCATCCGGTCTTCTTATTCTGGCCGCGGGAACAGGCACGATAACCGGCCGGAGGTCTGTCCGGCCAGCCATCAATCAATTGGCTCAGCGCACATGCACGTAAGTGCCGGGTGCCGCCTCCATCGCTGGGTAATGCGGGTTGCCGAGGCTCGTCAGCGTGTCGCGCTGCTCGCCGGAGTGCTGCTGAATCCAGTCCAGCCACTGCGGCCACCAACTGCCCTGCACATGCTGCGCATCGTAGTACCAGGCGCGCGGGTCCGAGGTCAGCTTACCGTTCTCGTAGTAGTTGGCCTTGGGGTTACCGGGGGGGTTGAGAATGCTCTGGATATGCCCGCTGTTGGACAACAGAAAGCGCCGATTGCCGCCGAGCAGCAGGGTTGAGCGGTAGACCGAATCCCAGGGCGTGATGTGGTCGTTGATACCGGCCACGCTGAAACTGTCGACCGTGACTTTTTGTAGGTCGATCGGCGTGCCGCAGATCTCCAGGCCGCCGGAACGGGTTAGCGGGTTGTGCTTGAAGAAGTCGATCAGGTCGCCGTGCAGCGCCGCCGGCAGACGGGTGTTGTCGTTATTCCAGTAGAGGATGTCGAAGGCCGGCGGTTGCTTGCCGAGCAGGTAGTTATTGACCCAGTAATTCCAGATCAGGTCGTTGGGGCGCATCCAGGCAAACACCTTGGCCATGTCGCGGCCGTCCAGCACGCCTTGCTGGTAGGAGCGGCGCTTGGCGCTTTCCAGGGTTTGCTCGTCGGCGAAGAGCATCGCCGGGCTGTCGATCTGGCTGTCGAGCATGCTGACCATGTAGGTGGCGCTGGCGACTTTACGCAGCTGGCGCTTGGCTTGCAGGTGACCTTGCAGCGCGGCGATGGTCAGGCCACCGGCGCAGGCGCCCATCAGGTTGACCTCCTTGCTGCCGGTTATCGCGCGGCACACATCCACGGCCTCTTCCAGGGCCTGCACATAACTCGACAGGCCCCACTCGCGGTGCCGCGCATCGGGGTTGCGCCAACTGACGATAAAGGTCTGCAAGCCATTCTTCAGGGCGTATTGGACGAAGCTCTTGTCGTTGGACAGGTCGAATATGTAGTACTTGTTGATCTGTGGCGGCACGATCAGCAGGGGCCTGGCGTACTGCTTTTCGCTCATCGGCTTGTACTGGATCAGCTCCAGTAAGTCGTTGCGAAACACCACCACGCCTGGTGTCGAGGCCAGGTTGCGGCCGACTTCGAAGGCCTGCTTGCTGACCTGGCTGGGCAAGCCGTCGTTGTGCAGCAGGTCGTCGACCAGTTGCCCCAGGCCTCTGAAGACACTGCTGCCACCGCTGTTGAACAGCTCCTTGAGGGCCAGCGGGTTGAGCAGGGTGTTGGAGGGCGACAATGCATCGCTGAGCAGGGTCGAGACGAAGCGCGCACGGGCGCGATCATCGGCGCTCAGATCGCTCTCGTCGATCCAGCTGTGCAGTTGCTTCTGCCACGCCAGGTAGGCTTGCAAGCTGCGCCGATAGAACGGGTTGAGTTGCCAGGTCGGATCGGCGAACCGCGCATCCTGCGGGTTGACCTTGTGTGGCGTATCGCCGAGCAGCACCCGGCCCAATTGGCCGCCCAGGGCCAAGGCATGTCGCGCACTGTGCACGGGCTGTTTGAGCCCTTGCAGCGCCAGGGTGCGCACGGTGGAAAGCAGGTCGCGGCCGCGCAGCCCGACCACTGCGTTTTGCGCGTTCATGACACTGGCAGGGGCAGGCAAAGAGCCGCTACGTGGCTTGTCTCGCATGGGGCAACACTCCGTCGTCAAACCGTTGAGACTCAAGGTTTATGGGTCAGCAGCAAGGCTTATACCAATGCGCGCCTGAGGTCCATTCCAGACAGCCGCGCGCAGGAATTCAGGTAATACAGCGAGCCCTTGAATGGGTCAAGTGTGCAGGGCGTGCACTACAATTGTGCGACCGCGCCGCGCCCGCCACCTCAGTGGCTGCGGGCGGGCATCGGGTGCGGGTGCATCACCGCGCGTTGGCGTTCCTCTTCGAGGAATTTCATGATGATCGGTGCCACCGCTTCGGCACGGGTCACCAGGAACAGGTGGCCATCGTCGATCACGTGCAGCTCGGAGTTGGGGATGCGCCAGGCCAGCAGGCGCATGTTGATCAGCGGGATCAGCGGGTCGTCGTCGCCGGCCAGGACCAGGGTCGGTTGGCTGATCTTGTGCAGCCAGTGGATGCTGGTCCAGCCCAGGCCGGCGAACAGCTGCCAGTAATAGCCCATCTTGCCGCCGGAGCGCACCTTGCTGGCATGCGCCAGGGCCAGGCCGGGATCGCGACGGAAGGCGCCGCCATAGATGTCCGGCGCTATCTGCACGCCGTAGGACGGTTGCACGTAGCGCCGCGGACTGGCCATGCGCCAGAGCACCTTGGGTTTGCCGGGCACCATCACCGCGCCGGCCGAGGTGGCCGCCAGCACCAGCTTCTTGCAGCGCTCGGGATAGTCGTGGGCGAACTGCTGCGCCAGGGCGCCGCCCCAGGACACGCCGATCGCATTGACCTGGCCGTAGTCGAGGTAGTCGAGCATGCGCGCCGCCAACTTGGCCAGGCCAGGGAAGCGGTAGGGCGTGCTCGGTGTCGAGGAGCCGCCGACACCGGGGACGTCGAAGGCGATCACCTCCAGCTCCGGGTCGAGCGCCTGGACGAAGGGCATGACCAGCTCCAGGTTGGCACCGATACCGTTGAAGATCAGCAGCGGCGCCATTTTCCCGTTACCAGGGCGAACCGCGGTACGGATGGTCTGGCCATCCAGGTCGATGGTGCGAAACACGAAAGGTAACGACATGCGCAGTAGCCCTATTAATTTAAACACTGGGGCGGACCGTCCCGGCCGTTCCCAGAACCACCAGGGCAAAACCTGGTCGCCGTTGCGGTGCCGAGCACCGTGTGGGCGAGCGGCACTTCCTAGTGCCGCGGGCAGTGCTGCGCAGGGCGCAGTCGGTTAGCGTTCGTGCACATAGGTCCCGGGGGCGGCTTCGCCGGCGGCGAAATGCTTGTTGCCCAGGCTAGTCGGTGCTTTCTTGGTTTTGCCGGAGCGTTCGGCCAGCCAGTTCTGCCAATGCAGCCACCAGGAGTCGGCGTGCTTGATCGAACCTTCTTGCCAGGCTTTTGGGTCGTGCGGCATGTCCACGTTGGTCATGTAGCGTGCCTTGGGGTTGCCCGGCGGGTTGAGAATGCTCTGGATATGTCCGCTGTTGGACAGCACGAACTCGCACTTGCCGCCGAACAGGTGCGCCGACTTGTAGCAGGAGTCCCATGGGGTGATGTGGTCGGTGGTGCCGGCGACGCAGAAGAAGTCGCAGGTGACCTGCTTGAGGTCGATCGGTGTGCCACAGACTTCCAAGGCCCCCGGACGGGTCAGCGGGTTGGTCTTGAACATTTCGATGAACTCGCCGTGCAGCGCCGCCGGCAGGCGGGTGGTGTCGTTGTTCCAGTAGAGGATGTCGAACACCGGCGGCTCGTTGCCGAGCAGGTAGTTATTGACCCAGTAGTTCCAGATCAGGTCGTTGGGACGCATCCAGGCGAACACCTTGGCCATGTCGCTGCCTTCCAGTACCCCGGATTGGTAGGAGCGGCGCTTGGCCGCCTCCAGGGTTTTCTCGTCGGCGAACAGCGCCACCTGGGTGTCCAGCTTGGTGTCCAGTACGCTGACCAGCAGGGTCAAGGCATGCACTTTCTGCTCGCCCAGCGCGGCGTAGTGGCCGAGCAGGGACGCGGTGGTCAGGCCGCCGGAGCAGGCGCCGAGCATATTCAGGTCTTTGCTACCGGTGATCGCCAGCACTGCTTCGATGGCTTCTTTAAGCGCTTCGATATAGGTCGACAGGCCCCATTCGCGCTGCGCCTTGGTCGGGTTGCGCCAGCTCACCACGAAGGTCTGCACGCCATTGCGCAACAGGAAGCGCGCCACGCTTTTTTCCGGCGACAGGTCGAAGATGTAGAACTTGTTGATCTGCGGCGGCACCACCAGCAGCGGACGCTCGTGCACTTGCTCGGTGGTCGGCCGGTATTGGATCAGTTCCAGTACATCGTTACGGAACACCACCGCGCCCTCGGTGGTGGCGAGGTTCTTGCCGACTTCGAAGGCGTCCATGTTCACTTGGCTGGGCATACCGCCGTTATTGACGATGTCCTTGGCCAGGTGCGAGAGGCCGTCGAGCAGGCTCTTACCGCCGGTCTCGAAGAAGCGTTTGACCGCCGCCGGGTTGGCCATGCTGTTGCTCGGCGCCATGGCTTCGGTCATCAGGTTGATCACGAAATGCCCGCGGCTGGCGTCCTGCTCGGACAGGTTGCTGTGCTCGACCCAGTCATGCAGTTCCTTGCGCCAAGCCAGGTAGGTTTGCAGGTAACGCTTGTACAGCGGGTTCTGGCTCCAGGCCGGATCGGCGAAGCGGCGGTCGCCGTCTTCGGGCTTCAAGGCGGACTGGCCGAAGATCACGTTCTTCAGCTCCAGGCCGAAATGCGCCACGTGCTTGGCACTGTGAAAAGGCTGTTTGATGGCTTGCGAGAGCACCATGCGCGCCGAGGTCAGCAGGTCTTTACCGCGAATGCCGATGACTGGATTAAGGCCGAGGGTGTTTTCCGAGGCCTGGCGTTTCAGGTCATCATTATTTTTATCTGTCATCTACGACGCTCCATTGTCCTGAGGCGAATACCGGCGTACGACTGTGCGCGGCGACACAGGGCTAAGGGCCTGGTATTGCTCGGGTTACCGGGGGCGGAACTACTCCGCATCTTTCTGTGCACTCAGCCTGACGACCAAATGCAGGGAACCTGCCAGTTCCTTGGTTACCCGAGTTTGTGAATTTGCGCAAGCTGGCCGCGATGGGGGCCGAATGCGCGAGGAGTATGCCGAGATGGATTAGAAAATGCGCTCTAACTGGAAAAGCCAGGCGGCCGCGAGCGGGCGAGTGCTGGGTCGATTGATTCGGCAGCCCAGCGGCAAGGCTCTGGCCCGCCGGTTGCGCAGAATTATCCGGTGTCCCGAACTACAGCAGCAGTTTGACCGGCGACTCGTTCGGGTCGCGCGATTTACCGGCGGCAGCGAGTGCGGCCAGGTAGTCGTTCCACAATTCGTCGTGATGAGTGGCCAGTTGATAGAGGTAATCCCAACTGAACAATCCGCTGTCGTGGCCATCGTCGAAGCACAGTTTTAGCGCGTAATTGCCGGCCGGTTCGATGCCACTCAGGCCAACCTGCAGTTTGCCGGTTTGCAGGATCGGTTTGCCGTGGCCCTGCACTTCCGCCGACGGCGAGTGCACCCGAAGAAACTCGGCGGGCAGGGTGTAGCACTCGTCGGCCGCGTAGTGCAGCTCCAGGGTTTTCGAGGCTTTGTGCAGTTTTATCGCGGTGGGGATGCGCATGGGCGGGTTCCGCAGGGAATGTAGGAGCGAGCGTGCTCGCGATCATGCTAAATCGCGAACTCGCTCCTACAGGCTGTTTTTAGAGGATATAGCGCGACAGGTCTTCGTCCTGCGCCAGTTCGCCGAGGTGGCTGTTGACGTAGGCCGCATCGATGACGATGGCACTGCCGTTCTGCTGGCCGGCCAGATCGCCGGCGCTGAAGGAGACCTCTTCCAGCAGGCGTTCGAGCAGGGTATGCAGGCGGCGAGCGCCGATGTTCTCGGTCTTCTCGTTGACCTGCCAGGCGATCTCGGCGAGGCGCTTGATGCCGTCCGCGGCGAACTCGATCTTCAGGCCTTCGGTGTCCAGCAGCGCAGCGTACTGCTCAGTCAGCGATGCATGCGGTTCGGTGAGGATGCGCTCGAAATCTTCCGGCGACAGCGCCTTGAGTTCGACGCGAATCGGCAGGCGGCCTTGCAGCTCCGGCACCAGGTCGCTCGGCTTGCTCAAATGGAAGGCGCCGGAGGCGATAAACAGGATGTGGTCGGTCTTGACCATGCCCAGCTTGGTGTTCACCGTGCAACCCTCGATCAGCGGCAGCAGGTCGCGCTGCACGCCCTCGCGGGACACGTCGGCGCCGCCGGTGTTGCCACGCTTGGCGACCTTGTCGATCTCGTCGATGAAGACGATGCCGTTCTGCTCCACCGCTTCCAGGGCGCGGGCTTTCAGCTCGTCTTCATTGACCAGGCGCGCGGCCTCTTCGTCGCGCACCAGTTTCAGCGCTTCCTTGACCTTGAGCTTGCGGGTCTTCTTCTTGCCCTTGCCCATGCTGGAGAACAGGCTTTGCAGCTGGTTGGTCATCTCTTCCATGCCCGGTGGGGTCATGATTTCGATGCCGGCCGGGCTGTCGGCGACTTCGATCTCGATGTCCTTGTCGTCCAGCTGGCCTTCGCGCAGGCGCTTACGGAACAGCTGGCGGGTGTTGGAGTCGCTGCTCGGCGCCGGGTCTTCGTTGAAACCGGCGCGCGGCGGCGGCAGCAGCGCGTCGAGGATGCGCTCCTCGGCGGCGTCTTCAGCGCGGTGGCGGACTTTGACGATTTCCTGCTCGCGCAGCAGCTTGATCGCCGCATCGGCGAGGTCGCGGATGATCGACTCGACGTCGCGGCCGACATAGCCGACTTCAGTGAACTTGGTTGCTTCGACTTTGAGGAACGGCGCGCCCGCCAGCTTGGCCAGGCGCCGGGCGATTTCGGTCTTGCCGACGCCGGTCGGGCCGATCATCAGGATGTTCTTCGGCGTGACTTCGGCGCGCAATTCGGCCGGCAGCTGCATGCGCCGCCAGCGGTTGCGCAGGGCGATGGCCACAGCGCGTTTGGCGTCATCCTGGCCGATGATGTGGCGGTTGAGTTCGTGAACGATCTCGCGGGGCGTCATGGACATGCGGCGATACTCCAAAGGAAGACGCGCTTATTCAGCGCAATCTTCCTCCTCAATGGTCAGGTTTTGATTGGTGAACACACAGATGGAACCGGCAATGTTCAGCGCGGTTTCGGTGATTTCACGGGCACTCAAATCGGTTTTCTGCAGCAGGGCCATGGCCGCTGCCTGGGCAAAGCCGCCGCCGGAGCCCATGGCGATCAGCCCTTGCTCGGGCTCAACCACGTCGCCGTTGCCGGTGATGATCAAGGAGGCGTCCTTGTTGGCCACCGCCAGCATGGCTTCCAGGCGGCTCAGCGAACGATCGGTACGCCAGTCTTTGGCCAGCTCGACGGCGGCGCGGACCAGATGGCCTTGATGCTTCTCCAGCTGACCTTCGAAGCGTTCGAACAGGGTGAAGGCGTCAGCGGTGGCACCGGCGAAGCCGGCCAGCACCTGGCCGTGATAGAGGCGGCGGACTTTCTTCGCGTTGCCTTTCATCACGGTGTTGCCGAGGGACACCTGGCCGTCGCCGCCCATGACGACTTTGCCGTTGCGGCGCACTGAAACGATGGTGGTCAAGGGGAGAGTCTCCACGCAGCGGGGCGGATTTGCCCGGATGGAAACTCAAATGGGGGGGCGCCAGGCGCTTTTCAACCGCGCCGGTCGATTCTCGGCCGAATGGTGTTGGCGCGCCTGTAACAGCAGATTGCCATGCTGAGCGCCTGGCGGCGTTTGCTGCGCCGCCGGGCGATTGCTCAGCGGCTTTGCCGCTGTTGCAGCAGCAGGTTGCTGAAGCCGTTGGCGGCCAGGGCTTTTTGCGATTGCGCCAGTTGTTCGCGGTTGGCGAACGGGCCGACCAGCACGCGGTGCCAGGTCTCCTCGCGCACCGTGCCGGACTCCACGCGCACACTCTGGCCGAGCAGGATGATCTGCGCGCGTACGCTTTCCGCATCGTCTTTGCGGCGGAACGAGCCCGCCTGCAAGAAGAACTGCGTGCTGAGCGGCGCTTGAGCCACCGGCGCCACGGGGGCCACTGGCGGTGCCGGTGGCGGCGTTTCACCGTTGAGCGCGGCCTGGGCGCGAGCGGCATCGATCTTCGCCGCCTCTTGCGGGGTCACCGGTTTTTGCGCGGGGGCGGGCGGCGGCAAAGCGTCCGGCGGCACGATGACTTCCGACTCGGGCAGCAGGGTGTAGAAGTCGTACTTGGGCTTGCTCGCTTCCTGCGTCGTCGGGCTGGCTTTGGGCGTGGCCTGGGTCGCGGCGCGGGTGGTCTCGGCTCTTTCGCGTTTGACCGCCTCGCTGCCGGGTTGCAGGTTCATCAGCAGCATCACGAACACCCCGACGACCAGGCCACAGGCCAGCCAGATCCAGCCGGGTACCGGCTTTTTCGCCGGTGCCTTGTAGCGGCTGGCGCCACGTTTGGCGGCAGGCTTTTTCTTCGCCGCCACTTACATGCGCTCCAGGGTTTGCAGGCCGAGCAGCTCCAGACCCTGCTTGAGCGTGCGGCCGGTCAGGGCGGCCAGGCGCAGGCGGCTCTGCTGGGTGGCTGGGTCTTCGGCGGCGAGAATCGGGCAGTGTTCGTAGAAGCTGGAGAACAGTCCGGCCAGGTCATACAGGTAGGCGCAGAGCAGGTGCGGCACGCCTTTCTCGGCGACGCCGTTGAGCACTTCGGCGAACTGCGCGAGTTTGCCGGCCAGTTCGATCTCATGGGGTGCTTGCAGGTCGAGGCTGCCGTCGACTTCAGCGAAGCTCTTGCCCAGCTTGCGGAACACGCTGGCCACACGGGTGTAGGCGTACAGCAGGTACGGCGCGGTATTGCCCTCGAAGCTCAGCATCAGCTCGAAGTTGAAGCTGTAGTCGCTGGTGCGGTGCTTGGACAGGTCGGCGTATTTCACCGCGCCGATGCCGACCGCGTGAGCGATCTGGCGCAGTTCGTCTTCGCCCAGGTCGGGGTTCTTGCCCTTGACCAGGCTGTAGGCGCGTTCTTCGGCTTCATCGAGCAGGTCGATCAGCTTGACCGTGCCACCGTCGCGGGTCTTGAACGGGCGGCCATCGGCACCGTTCATGGTGCCGAAGCCCATATGTTCGAGCTGCATACCGTCGTGCACGAAGCCGGCGCGACGCGCGACTTCGAAGGCCATCTGGAAGTGCAGGGCCTGGCGCTGGTCGACGAAATACAGGACGCGGTCGGCCTTGAGCTGCTGGCTGCGGTAACGCATGGCGGCCAGGTCGGTGGTCGAGTACAGGTAGCCGCCACCGGCCTTCTGCACGATCACCGGCAGCGGGTTGCCTTCGGCGTTCTTGAACTCGTCCATAAATACGCACTGCGCGCCGTTGCTCTCGCTAAGCAGGCCCTTGTCGCGCAGGGCGTCGATGATGCCGGGCAGCTCGGCGTTGTAGGCGCTCTCGCCCTTGACGTCGGCCGGGCTGAGCTTGACGCCCAGGCGGTCGTAGGCCTTCTGGCAGTGGCTCAGGGAGATGTCGTTGAAGCGGTGCCACAGGCGCATGCACTCGGCTTCGCCGGCTTGCAGCTGGACCACCAGCTCGCGGGCGCGCTCGGCGAACTCGGGGGAGTCGTCGAAGCACTTTTTCGCCGCGCGGTAGAAGCCTTCGAGGTCGGCCAGCTCGCTTTCGGCGGCGGCCGGGTTGGCTTCCATAAAGGCCAGCAGCATGCCGAACTGGGTGCCCCAGTCGCCGACGTGGTTCTGCCGGATCACCTCGTCGCCGAGGAACTCCAGCACCCGCGCCACGGCGTCACCGATGATGGTGGAGCGCAGGTGGCCGACGTGCATTTCCTTGGCCAGGTTCGGCGAGGACAGGTCGATCACCACCCGCTGCGCGCTGCCAGCCTTGCGCACACCGAGTTTGTCGTCGGCCAGCAGGGCATCCAGGCGCGCGGCCAGGGCCTGGGTGTTCTGGTAGAAATTAAGGAAGCCCGGGCCGGCGATCTCGACCTTGCTGATGTCGGCGTCGGCCGGCAGCGCGGCAATCAGCTTCTCGGCCAGGTCGCGCGGCTTCATGCCGGCCGGCTTCGCCAGCATCATGGCGATATTGCTGGCGAAGTCGCCGTGGGTCTTGTCCTTGGTGTTCTCCACCTGAATGGCCGGGCTCAGGCCAGCGGGGAGCACGCCGTCGGCGGTGAGGCGGGTCAGGGCTTGCTGGATCAGGTGGCGAATGCTGTCTTTCATGGTCTGCTCGGTCGGCCGTTTAGGGCGGCGGCGCCCTGGGGCGCTGGTTGAAAACTGCGCATTATCGGCGCGCTTGGTCTGTGGCTTCAAGTTTTAAGCAGCAGGGCAGGCTTCGACCCAGCGGTACGTGGCTTTTGCTGGGCTGAAGCCCACCCTACAAGGTGTAGCCCGTAGGGCGGACATGCCGCAGCGCGGCTTGTCCGCCGGTGTTCGGCGCTTTGAACGGTGGACAAGGCTGCGCCATGTCCACCCTACGCAGGTCAAAACAGGTCGATCGGGTCGACATCCAACGACCAGCGCACCGCGCGGCCGCTGGGCATCTGCTCCAGGGCCGGCAGCCAGGTGGCCAGCAGTTTGTGCAGCGGCGCGCGGGCGTTGGCTTGTACCAACAATTGCGCGCGATAGCGCCCGGCGCGACGCTCCATCGGCGCGGGCACCGGGCCAAGCAGTTCGATGCCGCTGAGTTGCAGCTCGTTCAATAACAATTCGGCTTCTGTGCAGGCGTCGTCGAGAAAACCCTCGGCCTGGCCCGGCTTGTGCGCTTCGGCGCGCAGCAGGGCGAGGTGGCAGAACGGCGGCAGGCCGGCGCCGCGACGTTCACTGAGGGCCTGTTCGGCGAAGGCGAAGTAGCCTTGCTCGGTCAGTTGCACCAGTAACGGATGGTCGGCCAGGTGGCTCTGGATAATCACCTTGCCCGGCTCTTCGGCGCGCCCGGCACGGCCGGCAACCTGGACGATCAGTTGGGCCATGCGCTCGCTGGCGCGGAAATCGGCGGAGAACAGGCCGCCATCGGCATCCAGGATCGCCACCAGGGTCACGCGCGGGAAGTGGTGACCCTTGGCGAGCATCTGCGTGCCGACCAGGATGCACGGCTCGCCGCGCTGCACGGTGTTGAACAGGCTGGTCATGGCGTCCTTGCGCGAGGTGCTGTCGCGGTCCACGCGCAGGACCGGGAACTGCGGGAAGAGTATGCCCAGGCGTTCTTCGGCGCGTTCGGTGCCCGCGCCAACCGGGCGCAGGTCGACATTTTGGCACTTCGGGCAGTTGCTCGGCTGGCGCTCGACGTGGCCGCAGTGGTGGCAACGCAGCTCACGGGCGCGCTGGTGCACGGTCATCCGCGCATCGCAGCGCGGGCATTCCGACAGCCAGCCGCAGTCGTGGCAGAGCAGGGTCGGGGCGAAACCGCGGCGGTTGAGGAACACCAGCACCTGTTGGCCGGCTTCCAACGTCTGCGCGATGGCCTGCTGCATCGGCCCGGAGATGCCGGAATCCAGCGGCCGGCTTTTTACATCCAGGCGCAGAAAGCGCGGCTGCTTGGCGCCGCCGGCACGTTCGCGCAAGTGCAGCAGGGCGTAGCGGCCGCTGTGGGCGTTGTGCAGGCTTTCCAGCGAGGGCGTGGCCGAGCCGAGCAGGATCGGGATGTTGTCCTGGTGCGCGCGTACCACGGCGAGGTCGCGGGCGTGGTAGCGCAGGCCTTCCTGCTGTTTATAGGACGCGTCGTGCTCTTCATCGATGATGATCAACCCCGGCCGCTGCATCGGGGTGAACAGCGCTGAGCGGGTGCCGATGATGATGTCGGCCTCGCCATCGCGCGCCGCCAGCCAGGCGTCCAGGCGCTCGCGATCATTCACCGCCGAATGCAGCAGGGCGATGCGTGCGTTGAAGCGCTGCTCGAAACGCGCCAGGGTCTGCGGGCCGAGGTTGATCTCCGGGATCAGCACCAGGGCCTGTTTGCCGGCCTCGAGGGTTTCGCGGATCAGTTGCAGGTAGACCTCGGTCTTGCCGCTGCCGGTGACGCCGGCCAAGAGAAAAGCATTGAAGCTGCCAAAGCCCGAGCGGATCGCCTCGGCAGCGGCGCGTTGTTCGGCATTCAGCGGCAGTTCCGGTTGGGCCAGCCAGTTGGCGTGGCGCTCGCTTGGTGCATGACGACGGACTTCGACCTTGACCAGGCCCTTTTCCAGCAGCAGGTCGAGGCTGTCCTTGTTCAGCTGCAGCTTGCTCAGCAGTGGATGAGCAACGCCGTGGGGATGCTGGGCCAGGGTTCGCAGCGCGTCGCGCTGGCGTGGCGCGCGGCTCAGGCGTGGATCATCGAGCTGCGCGCCGTCGACGACGGACCAGAAGCGCTGCTGGCGTACTTCCGCTGGCTCGCCCTGGCGCAGCAGCACCGGCAGCGCCCAGCTCAGGGTGTCGCCGAGGCTGTGCTGGTAATACTGCGCGGTCCACAGGCACAGCTTGAACAGCGCCGGTGGCAGCGGCGACTGGGCGTCGAGCAGTTGCAGGGCGGGCTTGAGTTTGTCTGCCGGCACTTCGCTGTGCGAGGTCACCTCGATCAGGATGCCGATCAGCTCGCGCCGGCCAAACGGCACGCGTAGCCGCGCGCCCGGCTGCAAGGCGCTGCGCGGCACACCGGGCGGCGCACGGTAGTCGAACAGGCGGCGCAGCGGCGAGGGCAGGGCGAGGCGCAGAATGACGTCGGGCACGCAGGGGGCTCCGGGTTGGCGAGGCGCGATCTTAGCATGTGCACAGGCGACGGCCGGCACTGCGCGTGGCTTGCATCGGGTCGATGGTCTGGTATGATCCGCGGCCTATTTCCGTGCGGTACCTGACGTTGGGTTGGGTGGCGGCACAAAATCCAGAGGAATACCCGATGAAAGCCGATATCCACCCGAACTACGTCGCCATCACCGCCACTTGCAGCTGTGGCAACGTGATCGAAACGCGCTCCACCCTGGGCAAGGCCCTGAGCCTGGACGTGTGCAACGAATGCCACCCGTTCTACACCGGCAAGCAGAAAATGCTGGATACCGGCGGCCGTGTTGATCGCTTCAAGCAGCGTTTCGGCATGTTCGGCGCCAAGCAGTAAGCTTGCGCGCAGCGACGGAGGCCCCGATGGGTTGTTCCTCGCTACTGAAAAAGGCGTCCCTGGTGGGCGCCTTTTTTGTTTCCGTGGTTTATCTGGCGCCGGTGCAGGCCTTCTGCCCGACGCCCGGCAAGTTGCCGAGTGCCAAGGTGCAGCGGGTGGTCGATGGCGACACCTTGCGCTTGCAGGATGGCCGCAGCGTGCGCCTGATTGGCCTCAACAGCCCGGAACTGGGGCGCCAAGGGCGCAGCGCCGAACCGTTTGCCGAGGCCGCGCGGCGGCGTCTGGGCGAGCTGGTGGCAGCCAATGATGGCCGCGTCAGCCTGCAACTCGGCCGTGAGGCGAAGGATCACTACGGCCGCACGTTGGCGCACGCGTACGACAGCCAGGGGCGTAACCTGGAAGCGCAGCTGCTTGCCGAAGGGCTTGGCTATCTAGTGGCCATCGCCCCCAATGTCGCACTGGTCGAGTGTCAGCAGGCCGCCGAGCGCAGCGCCCGGCAGGCGCGCGCGGGGCTGTGGCGGCAGGCGCGGGCGATTACCGTGCAGCAGCTTGAGCGTGGTGGTTTTGCGCTGATTCAGGGACGTGTCGAGCGGGTTGAGCGTAACCGCGGCGGGGTTTGGCTGGAGCTGGCGGATTCGCTGGTGTTACGCGTGGCGCCGCAGGCGCTGCACGCCTTCGATGGGCGGCAGTTGCAGGGTTTGGTCGGGCGGCGGATCGAGGCGCGCGGCTGGGTGATTGACCGCTCGCGTCGCGGCGACGTACAACCAGGGCAGGCGCGCTGGATGTTGTCATTGACCCATAGCGCGATGCTGGAGGTGTTGCCATGAAGCTAGGTCGTTGGGTGTTAGCAGGCCGTTTAAAAACCACCTACGTTGCCGATACGGCGTCAAAAACGCCTGCCTCACCTAGGTTTTTCAATGGCCTGTTAGTGCTGCTGGTGCTGGGCCAACTCGGCGGGTGTGCGGTAAATCCGGCTACCGGTCGCAGTAATTTCGTGATGATGAGCGAGCAGCAGGAGCTGGACCTCGGGCGTCGTTACAACCAGGAAATCATCAAGCAGTACCCGCGCTACGCCGACGAAAAACTGCAGGCCTACGTGCAGCAGATCGGTGAACGAGTGGCGAAGCATAGTCATCGCAGCCAGCTGAATTACCAGTTCACCGTGGTCGATAGCCCGGATATCAACGCTTTCGCCTTGCCAGGCGGTTACATCTATATCCATCGCGGGCTGCTCGCTTACCTCAATTCGGAAGCCGAACTGGCCGCCGTGCTGGGCCACGAAGTTGGCCACGTGACTGCGCGACACAGCGTGCAGCAGCAAAGCCAGTCGAGCGCCTGGGGCATTCTCGGCCAAGCCGTGGCCATCGGCACGGGAGTCGGCGCAGCGGCCGACCTGACCAATGCCCTCGGCAGTGCCTTCGTCAGCGGTTACGGCCGCGACATGGAGCTGGAGGCCGACGGCCTGGGTGCGCAGTACCTGGCGCGCAGCGGTTACGACCCGCAGGCGATGATCGAGGTGGTCAAGGTGCTGAAGAACCAGGAAGTGTTCGCCCGCGATCAGGCCGCCAAACGTGGTCAGGCGCAGCCTGCTGCCGGCTACCACGGTTTGTTCGATACTCATCCGGATAACGACCGGCGTTTGCAGGAAGTGCTGGGGCCGGCGCGAGCGCTGGCGACCGGGCAGCAGGAAGTCAATCGCGAGGTGTTTCTCAAGTACCTGGATGGCTTGCCGTTCGGCGATTCGGCCGCCAGCGGCGTACGCCGTGGCCAGCAGTTCTATCACGCCGAACTGGCTTTCACCCTCGGCTTCCCGCAGGGCTGGGGCATCGTCAATCGTCCCGACGCGCTGATCGGCCATACCGCGGATCAGCAGGCGTTTATTGCCATGACCCTGGAGAACAACGAGCAAGGGTTGAGTCCGGCGGAATTGCTGCGCAAGCGCGTGGGTAATCAGCGCTTGGTCGATGAAACCGCGTTGCAGCAATCTGCTGTGCCGGGGGCGACCGCGATTATTCCGGGTAGCGCGGCCAAGCGTGTGGCGGTCTTGCAGCATGGCAGTCGGGCTTATCTGTTTGTCGCGGCCGTGCGGGGCAGGGCTTCGCTGGACAGCCAGGACGCGCAGTTTCTCGCGGTGATCAATAGTTTCCGCCCGATAACCCGTGCCGAACGCAAGCTGGCTGAGCCGTTGCGCATGCATCTGGTGAAGGCGAAAAGCGGGCAGAACATGGCGGCGTTGGCCAAGCAAAGCAAGCTGCCAGGCGATGCCGAGGCCAGTCTGCGCCTGCTCAATAATCTCTATCCCGCAGGCGAGCCGCGCCCTGGCGACTGGCTCAAGGTCGTACGTTAGTCGCGTGCACGCAGGCTGACTGAACAGTCTTGTGTAGATGTATACAACTTGCGTATCCTCGGCCGCCTGCCTGTTTCACAGCCAAAAAAGCGGAAATGCCATTATGTCTGATCTCAAAACTGCCGCTCTCGAATACCACGCACAACCCCGTCCTGGGAAACTGAGTGTCGAGCTGACCAAACCCACCGCGACGGCCCGCGACCTGTCGCTGGCCTACAGTCCAGGTGTCGCCGAGCCGGTGCGTGAAATCGCACGCGATCCAGAGCTGGCTTACCGGTACACCGGTAAAGGCAACCTGGTGGCGGTGATTTCCGACGGCACCGCGATTCTCGGTTTGGGTGACCTCGGCCCGCTGGCCTCCAAGCCGGTGATGGAAGGCAAGGGCGTGCTGTTCAAGCGCTTCGCCGGCATCGACGTGTTCGACATCGAAGTCGAGTCCGAGAGCCCGCAGGCCTTTATCGACACCGTGCGCCGTATCTCCATCACCTTCGGCGGCATCAACCTGGAAGACATCAAGGCACCCGAGTGCTTCGAGATTGAGCGTACGCTGATCGAGCAGTGCGACATTCCAGTGTTCCATGATGATCAGCACGGCACCGCCATCGTCACCGCGGCCGGCATGCTCAACGCGCTGGAAATCGCCGGCAAGAGCTTGGAGCAGGCGAAGATCGTTTGCCTAGGGGCCGGCGCGGCAGCGATTTCCTGCATGAAGTTGCTGGTCAGCATGGGCGCCAAGGTCGAGAACATCTACATGATCGACCGCAAGGGTGTGATTCACGCCGGCCGCGACGATCTGAACCAGTACAAGGCGGTGTTCGCCACCGAAACCGACAAGCGCACCCTGTCTGACGCCCTCGAAGGTGCCGATGTGTTCGTTGGCCTCTCGGGCGCCAACCTGCTCACGGCCGATGACCTGAAGCGTATGGCGGCTAACCCGATCGTTTTCGCCTGCTCCAACCCCGATCCAGAAATTGCACCGGAACTGGCCCATGCCACCCGCAACGACGTGATCATGGCCACTGGTCGTTCGGACTACCCGAACCAGGTCAACAACGTGCTCGGTTTCCCCTTCATCTTCCGCGGTGCGCTGGACGTTCGCGCCACCCGCATCAACGAAGAAATGAAGATCGCCGCGGCGCTGGCACTGCGTGAACTGGCCAAGTTGCCGGTGCCGCAGGAAGTCTGCGACGCCTACGGTGGCATCGCGTTGTCATTCGGCCGTGAATACATCATTCCGAAGCCGATGGATGCTCGCTTGATTACCGTGATTTCCGATGCCGTGGCCAAGGCCGCAATCGAAAGTGGCGTGGCGACCCTGCCGTATCCGAAACACTATCCGCTGCAGTCGGTGGATGACGTGTTCAACGGCTGATCAGTCGGCGCACATAAAAAAACCCGCTTCGGCGGGTTTTTTTATGTCTCTGTCCTAGTGGATCGGTCACGCTTTTGTGCGGTCTTGCTTTCAAGACAGGCCAAGGCCCTTGCTATCCAGCCAGCGCCCGGCTTCAAGCCGCGTGAGGCCACGTTGTTCTAGAACAGATCGATTGGCGCTGCTTCGTCGGCCGGTAGCGGGCTGCCGGGTATGCCCAGGCCTGGGTCCAGCTCGCTCATCGGTGGCGGCGAGTCCTCACTCTTGAACAGTTCGAAATAGGCGTCCGCCGTGCCCGGCGATGCCGCGCGTCCGCTGTGCGGGTCAATGCGCAGGGTCAGCAAGCCCTCCGGCTCTGCTGGTGCGTGGCTGGGCTTGTCTTGCAGCGCAACGGCCATGTAGCTCATCCAGATAGGCAGTGCGACGGTGCCGCCATACTCGTGGCGACCGAGGCTTTCCGGCTGATCGAAGCCGGCCCAGACGGTGGTGACGTAATCGGCGTTGTAGCCCGAGAACCAGCTGTCCTTGGACTCGTTGGTAGTGCCGGTTTTGCCCGCCAAGTCGTCTCGCCCGAGCGCCATGGCGCGTCGGCCGGTACCCCGTTTGATCACGTCCTGGAGCATGCTGGTCATGATGTACGCGGTACGCTCGTCAATGATTCGCTCGGCAGCGACGGGCTCTAGGGTGGGCAGTGCAGCGCTGCTGGCCGGGACATTACTGGTCGCCACTACGGCATCTTCACTGCTGGGCTGCACAGGTGCTTGCGCGGTGCTTGGGACGGTCGGCGGGTTGGCGATGAAGAGTGTTTCGCCGTGGCGATTGTCGATGCGCTCGATCAGGTAAGGCTGAATCTTATGGCCGCCGTTGGCAAACACGCTCCAGCCATTGGCCACTTCCAGCGGTGTCAGGTTGGCGGTGCCCAGGGCCAGTGACAGGTTGCGCGGTAGCTCCTGTTTGTTGAAGCCGAAGCGGCTGACATAGTCCAGCGCATACTCGATGCCGATGGCCTGTAACAAGCGAATCGACACCAGGTTGCGCGATTTGTACAGCGCCTCGCGCAGGCGGATCGGGCCGAGGAATGTGTTGTTGTCGTTCTTCGGTCGCCAGACCTGATCGAGGTACTCGTCGACGAATACGATGGGGGCGTCGTTGACCAGGCTGGCCGCGGTGTAGCCGCTGTCCAGTGCGGCGCTGTAGACGAAGGGTTTGAAGCTCGAGCCTGGCTGGCGCTTGGCTTGTGCGGCGCGGTTGTAGTTGCTCTGCTCGAAAGAGAACCCGCCTACCAAGGCGCGAATCGCCCCGTTCTGTGGGTCCAGCGAAACCAGCGCGCTCTGGGCGGCGGGTAGCTGTACGAAGCGCAAGCTGCCATCGTCCTGATACTGCACGCGAACCAGATCACCGATTTGTGTCACATCGCTCGGCTGCTGTGGGCGAGGGCCAAGGCTGTTGGTGTTGAGGAAGGGGCGGGCCCACTTCATGCTGTCCCACGCGACGGTTTCTTCCTCGCCGCGGCGGTTAAGAACCAGGATGCCGCTCTTCTCGACTTGGGTGACGATCACGGGCTCCAGCCCGCCAAGCGAGGTTTGTTTGGCCAGTTCGCTCAGCCAGGTTTCCTTGGTCATGCCGGGTAGGCGGCTTTCTGGGCCGCGGTAGCCGTGGCGCTGATCGTAGGTGATCAATCCCTCGCGGACGGCGCTATTGGCCGCTTGCTGCAGGTTGCTGGGCACTGTCGTGATGACATTGAAGCCTTCGGTATATGCGTCGCTGCCGTAGCGCCCAACTATTTCCGCGCGCGCCATTTCGGCTACATAGGGGGCAATGACTTCCGGCGTTGGCACGTGATAGCTGGCGTTGATCGGTTCTGCGAGTGCGGCTTCATAGCGTTGCTGATCGATCCGGTCGAGCATGTGCATGCGACCCAGAATCCAGTCGCGACGTTCTTTGGCGCGTGTCGGATTGACCAGCGGATTGAAGCGCGAAGGGGCTTTCGGCAGGCCGGCAATCATCGCCATTTGTGCCAGATTGAGGTCGCGGATCGATTTGCCGTAGTACACCTGCGCGGCGGCTTCGATGCCGTAGGCGCGGTGGCCGAGGTAGATTTTGTTTACGTAAAGCTCAAGGATTTCGTCCTTGCTGAGCTCGCGCTCGATCTGCAGGGCAAGAAGTATCTCGTTGATCTTGCGCGAGAAACTTCGCTCGCTGGTGAGGAAGAAATTCTTCGCCACTTGCATGGTGATGGTGCTGCCGCCGGTTTGGATTTGCCCGCTTTTTAATATTTGCGTGGCAGCGCGCATCAGGCTGGTAAGGTCAACGCCATAATGATTTGCGAAATTATCGTCTTCCGCGGCAAGCAGAGCATGGGTGAAGTCGGCGGGGATATCGGCGAAGGCGATCGGGGAGCGACGCATTTCGCCAAATTCGGCGATCAGTTTGGCGTCGCTGCTGTAGACCCTCAGAGGGATCTGTAGCTGTATGCTGCGGAGTGCTTCGACGGATGGCAGGCTGGGGCTGAGATAGAGGAATGCGCCGCTTAAACTGAGTAGCAGCCCACAAAAAATAGCGACACAAGACCAGCAGAAGAACTTCAGCAGACGCATCAAAATTTTTGGATTTCCAGATAAAAGAACGAGTTAAGTGGAAGACAAAGCTAAAAGAGAAAAACCGTTCACATTATAAGCGTTTTTTTTCCTGGGGAGCCATTTGCGCTTCTGTCAAGACTGTTATTTAATGTGAAAAAACATAAATAGTCCGTAAGTCGCGGATGCCAATAGGAAATCGGTCGTGCTAGGGCTCTTCAATAAGAAAGCGAATACGCTGCTGGGGATCGATATCAGTTCGACCTCTGTCAAGCTCCTCGAATTGAGTCGCTCAGGAAGCCGCTACAAGGTAGAGGCCTACGCTGTCGAGCCGCTCCCGCCAAATGCGGTGGTCGAGAAAAACATCGCCGAGCTGGAAGGCGTCGGCCAGGCGCTTTCACGTGTTTTGGCCAAGTCCAAGACCGGCGTGAAAACCGTGGCTGTTGCCGTGGCAGGCTCAGCAGTGATTACCAAGACCATCGAGATGGAAGCCGGGCTTTCCGACGATGATCTTGAGAATCAGCTGAAGATCGAAGCCGACCAATACATTCCCTACCCGCTCGAGGAAGTGGCCATTGACTTCGAGGTGCAGGGTGCTTCCCCGCGCAACGCCGACCGAGTCGAGGTGCTGCTCGCTGCTTGCCGCAAAGAGAACGTGGAGGTCCGTGAGGCTGCCCTGGCTCTTGCCGGCATGACCGCTAAAGTGGTGGATGTCGAGGCTTATGCGTTGGAGCGTGCGTACGGCCTACTCACCGAGCAGCTTGGCAGTGGTCACAACGAGCTAACGGTGGCGGTCGTCGACATCGGCGCGACAATGACCACGCTCAGCGTTTTGCATAACGGCCGGACGATTTACACGCGCGAGCAGTTGTTCGGTGGTAGGCAACTCACTGAAGAAATTCAGCGGCGTTATGGCCTTTCCATGGAAGAGGCTGGTCTTGCTAAGAAGCAAGGCGGCCTTCCGGATGACTACGACAGTGAAGTATTGCAACCGTTCAAAGAAGCGGTCGTACAGCAGGTCTCTCGTTCCTTGCAGTTCTTCTTCGCCGCCGGCCAATTCAACGATGTCGATTACATCTTGCTGGCGGGTGGGACTGCCTCCATTCCTGACCTTGATCGTCTGATTCAGCAAAAAATTGGCACGCAAACCCTGGTGGCCAATCCTTTCGCTGATATGGCGCTTAGCGGCAAAGTCAATGCGGGTGCCCTGGCCAGTGATGCGCCGGCATTGATGATTGCCTGTGGTCTGGCGATGAGGAGTTTCGACTGATGGCGCGGATTAACCTTCTTCCATGGCGTGAGCAATTACGCGAGGAGCGCAAGCAGCGTTTCCTGGTCACGCTAGCTGGTGTCTTGGCGGTTGCTGCCGGTGCGGTTTTTCTAGGCGATCAATACCTGAACGGGGCGATCGAGCAGCAAAACGCGCGCAATGAGTTTGTGCGTAAAGAAATCGCTGTGCTGGATGCGCGGATTAAAGAAATTAGCGAACTGAAAACCCGCCGCCAGCAACTACTCGAGCGTATGAAGATCATTCAGGACCTGCAGGGTAATCGTCCAATTATCGGCCGAGTGTTTGACCAGTTGGTGAGGACGCTGCCGGACGGTGTTTATTTCTCGGCGCTGAAAATGACGGGGAAAAGTATTGCTGTCGTTGGTGCCGCTGAGTCGAATAATCGGGTTTCAAATTTAATGCGTAATCTGGATTCGTCCGAGTGGTTGGAGTCGCCAAACTTGACAGAAGTTAAGGCGGTGACGGCGGGCGCAGTTGATCAAGCCAACGTATTTCAGCTGACCGTTCAGCAGACGCAGCCGCAGCTTGATGCGGAGGAGGCCAAGAAATGAGCCTGAGCGAATCGCTGGATAGCTTACGTAAAATTGATATTAATGATCTTGATTTAAATAATCTGGGCTCTTGGCCAGCCGCTGTTAAGGTCGTCGCAGGCTTTCTGGTCTTGGTGCTGGTTTTAGCGCTGGGTTATAACTTTCATTTGAAAGAGCTGCAGGCGCAGTTGGACCAGCAGCGCAGCGAGGAGTCCACGCTGAAAGAGCAGTTCGCGACTAAAGCATTCCAGGCAGCCAACCTGGAGGCGTACAAGGAGCAGATGAAAGAGATGGAGGTTTCGTTTGGTGCTTTGTTGAGGCAATTACCAAGCGATACAGAGGTTCCTGGCCTGCTTGAGGATATAACCCGAACGGGTCTTGGTAGCGGTTTAGAGTTTGAAGAGATTAAGTTGCTGCCGGAGGTGGCGCAGCAATTCTATATAGAGTTGCCAATCGAGATTAAGGTGGTTGGTGCATACCATGATTTGGCAACCTTTGTAAGCGGTGTTGCTAGTCTGCCAAGAATTGTGACGCTGCATGATTTTGAGCTTTTACCTACGAGCAAAGACAGCACCTCTAAACTGAGTATGAGTATTTTAGCTAAAACCTACCGTTACAATGATAAGGGGCTGAAATGATGAAGTGCTCCCGTATCGTGTTGCTATTTCTAACGGTGGGGTTGTCTGCTTGTGGCGCAAGTGGAAACTTTGATGACTTACAGTCTTATATGGATGAGGTTCGTGCTCGGCCCAAAGGCTCTATAGAGCCGCTGCCTAAGTTTCAGCCATATGAGAGTTTTACTTACAGTGCGGCCTCGCTGCGCAGCCCATTTCAGCCGCCCGTTAAGATAGACATCGTTAACCGTCAAAAAGGTTCTCAGGAAATTAAGCCGGATGAAGCTCGGGTCAAACAGTTTCTTGAGGGTTTCAATATTGAGGTTTTCGAGATGGTTGGAACCCTCGCCAATGATGGTGGCGTTTTTGCTTTGGTGAGTGGTGCGGGTGGGGTGCATAGAATCAAGGTGGGCGATTATCTTGGTCGGAACCATGGCCGCATTCTCGCGATAGACGAATCCAAGGTCGATGTGATCGAAATCGTTCCGGATGGTGAAGGTGGCTGGCTCGAGCGGCCGCGCAGCATCTCCCTCAAGGAGCGCTCTTAGATGAGCGGAGTGAACATGAAGAAAAATAACCGGTCTGCCCAACGGAATCTGAGAATGAATAGCTCCCTTTCGCGTTTAGGTGTTTCTTTGTTGGCGGTGCTGCTATCGCCGGCGCTATTGGCGGCTAACCTGCAAGCGCTTGACGTTGCGGCTCTGCCAGGCGATCGGGTCGAACTGAAATTATCGTTCGATGAGCCGGTACTCGCTCCGCGTGGCTACACGATTGAGCAGCCGGCCCGAATTGCACTTGATTTGCCTGGTGTATCCAACCGTCTAGGTGCAAAGAATCGTGAACTCGGCGTAGGTAACGCGCGCAGCGTTACAGTCGTTGAGGCAAAAGATCGCACGCGGTTGATTATTAATCTGACCAACCTTGCGCCTTACAGTACTCGCACTGAGGGTAATAACTTATTTGTATTAGTAGGTAATGGAGCAAGTGCTTCAGCTGTTGTGCGACCTGCTGCGGTAGCGCCAGCGGTTTCTACCGTTGTTCCTACCTCCGCGAAAATTTATGCGCCCGCAGACAAAGCGATCAAAAATATTGATTTTCAGCGTGGTGAGCAAGGCGAAGGCAATGTTGTTATTACTTTGTCCGATGCGTCGGTAAGTGCGGATATTCAGGATCAGGGCGGTAAGATTCGTTTGGACTTCGCAAAGACTCAGCTGCCTGAGTCTTTGCGTGTTCGCTTGGATGTCAAGGATTTTGCTACTCCCGTTCAATTTGTAAGTGCAACCGGGGCTGCGGATAAAGCAAGTATCGTGATCGAGCCGACTGGTCTTTACGATTACTTGGCTTACCAGACTGACAATAAGCTGACGTTAAGTATCAAACCGCTTTCCCGGGACGATGTTGAGAAACGTAAGTCTGACAGCTTCGCCTACACGGGTGAAAAGCTTTCTCTGAATTTTCAGGATATCGATGTTCGCTCAGTGTTGCAGTTGATTGCTGATTTCACCGATCTAAATTTGGTGGCCAGCGATACTGTGGAAGGCAATATTACTTTGCGCCTGCAGAATGTGCCCTGGGATCAGGCGCTTGATTTGGTGTTAAAGACCAAGGGCTTGGATAAGCGGAAAGTAGGTAATGTTCTGTTGGTGGCTCCAGCCGACGAGATCGCAGCTCGCGAGCGTCAAGAGTTAGAGTCGCAGAAGCAGATCGCTGAGCTTGCTCCTTTGCGTCGTGAACTGATTCAGGTCAATTATGCCAAGGCTGCTGATATGGCTAAGCTATTTCAGTCTGTTACCAGTTCTGAGGGAGCAGCTGGCGAGCGGGGGTCGATCACGGTAGATGACCGTACTAACAGTATCATCGCTTACCAGACTCAGGAGCGGCTTGATGAGTTGCGCCGTATTGTTGCCCAATTAGACGTTGCTGTTCGCCAGGTCATGATTGAAGCGCGCATCGTTGAGGCTAATGTCGATTTTGATAAGAGTCTTGGTGTTCGCTGGGGTGGTACAAAAATCTTCAATGATAAATGGCTTGCTTACGGCAATGACGACCTCGGTGATGAGGGCGGTGATTCCGGTGAGGACTCAAGCGGTAACTTCCCATTCGTAGATCTGGGGGTTGCGGGCAGAACGTCTGGTATTGGTATCGGTTTTATCACGAACAACACGATTCTTGATTTGGAATTGTCTGCCATGGAAAAGACAGGCAACGGAGAGATCGTATCTCAGCCCAAGGTTGTAACCTCCGATAAGGAAACTGCCAAGATTCTGAAGGGCTCAGCTATTCCATATGAGGAAGCAAGTTCCAGTGGTGCCACGACCGTAACGTTCGTGGAGGCAGCGCTTTCTCTGGAGGTTACCCCGCAAATTACTCCAGATAACCGCATCATCATGGAGGTCAAGGTTAATAAAGATGAGCCTGACTTCGTCAATGATGTTAACGGCACGCCGACGATTCGAAAAAATGAAGTGAATGCCAAGGTGTTGGTCGCCGACGGTGAAACTATCGTGATTGGTGGCGTGTTCTCGAATACACAGAATGTCAGCGTTGATAAGGTTCCGTTCTTGGGTGATCTACCATTCCTGGGGCGTATGTTCCGACGGGATATCGTTCAGGATCAAAAATCTGAACTGCTAGTGTTCCTGACTCCGCGTATCATGAACACCCAAGCCGTAGCGGTGAGCCGTTGATTAAGTGCGTAATTTGATTCTTGTTGGCCCGATGGGCGCTGGTAAAAGCACCATCGGGCGTTTGCTTGCTAAAGAGTTGCGGTTGCCATTCAAAGATTCCGACAAGGAGATAGAGCAGCGCACCGGCGCTGACATTCCTTGGATTTTCGATGTTGAGGGCGAGGTAGGTTTCCGTGAGCGTGAGCAGGCGGTGATTGCCGAGCTTTGCGAGTTGGATGGCTTGGTTATGGCGACCGGCGGCGGTGCCGTGTTGCGTGCAGAAAATCGTGCGGCGCTGAGGCAGGGGGGGCGTGTGGTGTATCTGCATGCGTCGGTTGAGCAGCAGATCGATCGCACGTCGCGTGACCGTAATCGTCCTCTGCTGCGTACTGCCGATCCTGGCAAGGTGCTCAGTGATTTGCTGGCGATTCGTGATCCGCTGTATCGCGAAATCGCGGATGTCATCGTGGAAACCGATGAGCGCCCGCCGCGTTTGGTGGTGCAAGAGATATTAGAGCGCCTTGACGCGCTTCCTCCCCGTTAAAGCGCGGGCCGAACTGCGCTATCCTAGAGCCCTTTTTGAATTCGGGGGCTCCATGCAAACTCTTCAGGTCGATCTCGGCGAGCGCAGTTACCCCATTTATATTGGCGCTGATTTATTGGCTGCCCCGGCTTTGCTGGCGGCACATATCGTTGGGCGCCAGGTTGCGATTGTTACCAATGAGACGGTCGCGCCGCTGTATCTTGCTGCGCTTGAAAAGGCTCTTGCTGGGTATGCGGTGACGTCTATTGTGTTGCCGGACGGCGAGGCGTTCAAAACCTGGGAAACCTTGCAGATGATCTTCGATGGTTTGCTCGGGGCTCGGCATGACCGGCGCACCACCGTGATTGCGTTGGGGGGCGGGGTGATTGGCGATATGGCGGGGTTCGCTGCGGCGTGTTACCAGCGTGGCGTTAATTTCATCCAAATTCCGACTACTTTGCTTTCCCAAGTCGACTCCTCTGTCGGCGGCAAGACGGGAATTAATCACCCGCTCGGAAAAAACATGGTCGGTGCGTTTTATCAGCCGCAGGCTGTATTGATCGACACCATGAGTCTGGTCACCTTGCCGGCGCGTGAGTTGTCGGCGGGATTGGCAGAAGTGATCAAATACGGCTTGATCTGTGATGAGCCTTTTCTCACTTGGCTCGAGCTGAACATGCCTGCCCTGCGTGCGCTTGATCAGGTTGCGCTGACCCGTGCTATCGAGCGCTCGTGTGCTGCCAAGGCGCAGGTGGTGGGTGCCGATGAGCGGGAGTCAGGGCTGCGGGCGACCCTCAATCTTGGGCATACCTTCGGTCATGCTATCGAGACACATCAGGGATATGGCGTCTGGCTGCACGGCGAGGCAGTGGCTGCAGGTACTGTCATGGCATTGGAAATGTCGATGCGCCTGGGCTGGATTTCCGCTGCTGAACGCAATCGCGCTATCCGTTTGTTTCAGGCGGCCGGTTTGCCAGTGGTGCCGCCGACAGAGATGACCCCAGAGCATTTCCTGGAGCACATGGCGGTCGATAAAAAAGTGTTGGATGGTCGCCTGCGACTGGTGCTTTTACGTCGCATTGGTGAGGCGGTCGTCACCAGTGAGTTTCCTCGCGAGATTTTGGATGCCACGCTGAGCGCAGATTACGCAGCGCTGGTGGATCAGCTTAAAAATTAATGAGTGCCCCATGACCAGTTTGCATGCCGACGAGGCGTTTCTCGATCATTACCAGTTCACCCACGATCCTTTTGCCGCGCGGGTCCCGGGTTTCAAGTTTTTTCCAGCCCAGCGCAAGCCGGTGTTGGGGCAGTTGCACCATCTGGCTCGTTACAGCCAGCTGTTGCTGGTGGTGAGTGGTCCGTTTGGTAGCGGCAAGACCTTGCTGCGTCAGGCGTTGGTCGCCAGCACCAATAAGCAGACAGTGCAGAGTGTGGTGGTTTCTGCTCAGGGCGCCGCCGATCCCGCAGGCATGCTGCGTCAGATTGCCCAGGGTTTGCAGGTGCAGCAGGCCGATCCGCGTGCAATTCTGGCGCAGGTCGGGCAGTTGGCGCTGACGGGGCAGGAAGTTTACCTGTTGGTCGACGATGCAGAGCAGTTGAGCGACGCGGCATTGACGAGTCTACTGACGCTGGCTGCGGGCAATGCGGAGGGACGTCCGCATGTGTTTTTGTTTGCCGAACCGACATTGGTTTCGCGGCTCGAGGTGCTGGCTGATGGCGAAGAGTGCTTCCATGCCATTGAATTGCAGCCTTACAGTGAGGATGAAACCCGCGAATACCTGAGCCAGCGCCTTGAGGGCGCCGCGCAAGGGCTTGAGGTGTTTTCGGATGACCAGGTTGCCACGATCTATGAGCAGTCTGAAGGCTGGCCGGGTTCGATCAATCAGCTCGCGCGTGAGACGTTGATCGAGGCGATGGCGGCGCAACGTGGTGCTGCCAAGCGTGCCGGGCTGTCCCTCAACTTGCCCAAAAAGCACTTGTTGGCATTGGCGGTGGTTGGGGTTGGGGTCTTGGCCGCGTTGCTCATGCAAGGGCAGCCGGATGGCGAGGTTGCCAGCCCGGTGGCGGCACAGTTGCCGCTCACTGAGCCTGAGCTGCCGGCGTCTGTCGATACCGCTTCAGCTTCTGCGGCCACCAATCCGGGGGCTCCGGCCATCGAGTTTGCGGGTGCGAATCAGCCGCTGCCGTTGCCGTTGGTCGGAGAGGCGCAGCCGGTTATTCGCGAGCCACTGGCTCAGGCGGCTGGTTTGAGTGGGGCTGAAGAGGCCGATGTGCCGGGTGCTGCGAGCGCTGCGGATGTGTTGGTGGATGAGCGTCCGGCTCCCGTGGTGCCGGTGCCGCCTGTTGTCGCTCCGGTGGTGCCTGCCACCCCGGCGCCTGCTGCTCCGGTGGCTAAGCCTGCGCCAGTGGCGCCGGCACCGAAGCCGCCTGCGGTGACTGCTGCGCCTGCAAAGGCTGCACCGGCGGCAGATTGGTACGGGGCGCAGGCAGGTTCCCGTTATACTTTACAGGTCTTGGGTTCGCGTGCGGAAAATGCCGCCCAAGCATTTGTGCGTCAACATGGTGCGCAGTACCACTATTTCAAGAAGCAGCATCAGGGGCAGCCACTGTATGTGGTGACCTACGGCAGCTTTGCTACCCGCGACGCGGCTCAGGCGGCGCTTAAAGACTTGCCTGCCAGTGTGCAGGCGGGTAAACCGTGGCCGCGGACGATTGCCAGCATCAGGCAAGAGATCGTGCCGGCGCGTTAATGTTCGAGTGACTGCTGTTCTCGGTGACTGATGGGTCGTTAGCACGACCTTTCGGTCTATTCCTTCGTTTTCGCGACATAAGCTTTCACTGGGTCGTCACGAAGATTTGTGACGGCTTAGGTGGATATGTACAATAACCTCCCTTTTGCCTGCGCAAAGCTGGGGCTGTGTCCTGCCTGTGCGGTAAGTTATTGAATTAGAAAGCAATTGCCTTGAAAGAGGCAGCCTGGTGAGAGTCCCTATGAAAGCAGGTTTGTACCGTCCTGATGAGTTCAAGGATAACTGCGGCTTCGGCCTGATCGCCCATATGCAGGGCGAGGCGAGCCATCACCTGCTGCAGACCGCTATTGAAGCGCTGACCTGCATGACCCACCGCGGTGGGATCAATGCCGATGGTAAGACCGGTGATGGCTGCGGCCTTTTGATTCAGAAGCCTGATGCCTTTTTACGCGCCATCGCGCAAGAAAACTTCAGCGTCGAGCTGCCCAAGCAATATGCCGTGGGTATGGTGTTTCTGAACCAGGACTCGGCGAAAGCCGAAGCCGCCCGCGAGAACATGAACCGTGAAATCCTGGCCGCTGGCTTGCAGCTTATCGGTTGGCGCAAAGTGCCGATCGATACCAGCGTGCTTGGTCGCCTGGCGCTTGAGCGCCTGCCGCAAATCGAGCAGGTGTTTGTCGGCGGCGAGGGTCTGTCCGACCAGGAGTTCGCCATCAAGCTGTTCAGCGCCCGTCGCCGCTCTTCGGTGACCAATGCTGCGGACAGCGAGCACTACATTTGCAGTTTTTCGCACAAGACCATCATCTATAAAGGCCTGATGATGCCGGCCGATCTGCAACAGTTCTACCCGGATCTGGGTGATCAGCGTTTGCAGACCGGTATTTGCGTGTTCCACCAGCGCTTTTCCACCAACACCCTGCCGAAGTGGCCGTTGGCGCAGCCGTTCCGCTTCCTCGCCCACAACGGCGAGATCAACACCATCACCGGCAACCGCAACTGGGCACAGGCGCGTCGCACCAAGTTCAGCAACGGCTTGCTTGCCGATCTGGACGAGTTGGGGCCGTTGGTCAACCGTGTGGGGTCCGACTCCTCGAGCATGGACAACATGCTTGAACTGATGGTCACCGGCGGCATCGACCTGTTCCGCGGCGTGCGCATGATCATTCCGCCGGCCTGGCAGAACGTCGAGACCATGGACGCCGACCTGCGCGCGTTCTATGAGTACAACTCCATGCACATGGAGCCGTGGGACGGCCCGGCCGGTGTGGTGCTGACCGACGGTCGTTATGCTGTCTGCCTGCTCGACCGCAATGGCCTGCGCCCGGCGCGCTGGGTCACTACCAAGAATGGCTATATCACCCTCGCCTCGGAAATCGGTGTGTGGGATTACCAGCCTGAAGATGTGATCGCCAAGGGGCGTGTCGGCCCGGGACAGATCCTCGCGGTGGATACCGAGACCGGCCAGGTGCTGAGCACCGACGACATCGACAATCGCCTGAAGTCGCGTCACCCCTACAAACAGTGGCTGCGCAAGAATGCGCTGCGCATCCAGGCGACCATGGAAGATAACGACCATGGTTCGGCGTTCTACGATGCCGATCAGCTCAAGCAATACATGAAGATGTACCAGGTCACCTTTGAGGAGCGTGATCAGGTGCTGCGCCCTTTGGCCGAGCAAGGCCAGGAAGCGGTCGGGTCGATGGGCGACGATACGCCGATGGCCGTGCTCAGCCAGCGTGTGCGTTCGCCGTTCGATTACTTCCGTCAGCAGTTCGCTCAGGTCACCAACCCGCCGATCGACCCGCTGCGCGAAGCCATCGTCATGTCGTTGGAGATTTGCCTCGGGGCCGAGCGCAATATCTTCGAAGAGTCGCCGGAGCATGCCACTCGGGTGATCCTTAGCTCGCCGGTGATTTCTCCGGCCAAGTGGCGCGCGCTGATGACCCTGGATCGTCCAGGCTTCGAGCGTCAGCTGATCGACATGAACTACGACGAGTCCATCGGGCTCGAGGCGGCCGTGCGCAATATGGCCGACCAGGCCGAGGAAGCGGTACGCGCGGGCAAAACGCTGCTGGTGCTGAGCGACCGGCATATCGCTCCGGGCAAGCTGCCGGCGCATGCGTCGCTGGTGACCGGCGCGGTGCATCATCGCCTGACCGAGAAAGGCCTGCGTTGCGATTGCAACATCCTGGTCGAGACCGCAACTGCGCGCGACCCGCATCACTATGCCGTGCTGCTTGGCTTCGGCGCGTCGGCGGTCTATCCGTTCCTCGCTTACGAAGTGCTCGGCGACCTGATCCGCACCGGCGAAGTGCTGGGCGATCTGTATGAAGTGTTCAAGTACTACCGCAAGGGCATCTCCAAGGGTTTGCTGAAGATTCTCTCGAAGATGGGTATTTCCACCGTGGCCTCGTACCGCGGTGCCCAGCTGTTCGAAGCGGTTGGCCTGGCCGACGAAGTGGTCGAACTGAGCTTCCGTGGCGTTGCCAGCCGGATCAAGGGCGCGCGCTTCGTCGACATCGAGGCCGAGCAGAAGCTGCTGGCTAATGAGGCGTGGAACAACCGCAAGTCGATCCAGCAAGGTGGCCTGCTCAAGTTCGTCTACGGCGGCGAGTACCATGCCTACAACCCGGACGTGGTCAACACCCTGCAAGCCGCCGTGCAGCAAGGCAGCTACGAGAAATACAAGGAATACAGCGCGCTGGTGGATACCCGCCCGGTGTCGATGATCCGCGATCTGCTCCAGCTGAAACTGGCCGAGCAGCCGCTGAGCCTCGACGAGATCGAGCCGCTGGATGCCATTCTCAAGCGCTTCGACTCCGCCGGCATTTCTCTCGGCGCGCTGTCGCCGGAGGCCCACGAAGCCATCGCCGAGGCGATGAACCGCCTGGGCGCGCGCTCCAACTCTGGTGAGGGCGGCGAAGATCCGGCCCGTTACGGCACCGTGCGCAGCTCGAAGATCAAGCAGGTGGCCACTGGCCGCTTTGGTGTGACCCCGGAATACCTGGTCAACGCCGAAGTGCTGCAGATCAAGGTTGCCCAGGGCGCCAAGCCCGGTGAGGGCGGCCAGTTGCCGGGTGGCAAGGTAAACGGTCTGATCGCCAAGCTGCGTTACGCCGTGCCAGGCGTGACCCTGATTTCGCCACCGCCGCACCACGACATCTACTCCATCGAAGACCTGGCGCAGCTGATCTATGACCTCAAGCAGGTCAATCCGCAGGCGCTGGTCTCGGTCAAACTGGTGGCGGAAGCCGGTGTCGGGACTATCGCCGCTGGCGTGGCCAAGGCCTATGCCGACCTGATCACCATCTCCGGCTACGACGGCGGCACCGGCGCATCGCCGCTGACCTCGATCAAGTACGCCGGTGCGCCGTGGGAACTCGGCCTGGCCGAAACCCACCAGACCCTGCGCGGTAACGACCTGCGCGGCAAAGTGCGGGTGCAGACCGACGGCGGCCTGAAAACTGGTCTCGACGTGATCAAGGCAGCCATCCTCGGCGCCGAAAGCTTCGGCTTCGGCACGGCGCCGATGATCGCCTTGGGCTGCAAATACCTGCGCATCTGTCACCTGAACAACTGCGCCACCGGCGTGGCTACGCAGAACGACAAGCTGCGTAAGGATCACTTCATCGGCACCGTCGAAATGGTGATGAACTTCTTCACCTACGTCGCCGAAGAGACTCGCGAGTGGCTGGCCAAGCTCGGCGTACGTAGCCTGGAAGAGCTGATCGGGCGTACCGATTTGCTGGACATGCTGCCCGGCGAGACGGAAAAGCAGCGGCACCTCGACCTATCGCCGCTGCTCGGCAGCGACCACATTCCGGCGGATAAGCCGCAGTTCTGTCAGGTTGAGCGCAATCCGCCGTTCGACCAAGGCCTGCTGGCCGAGAAGATGGTCGAGTTGGCCAAGTCGGCGATCGATGCCGCCAGTGGTGCCGAATTCGATCTGGAAATCTGCAACTGCGACCGTTCCATCGGTGCTCGTGTATCCGGCGAAATCGCCCGCGTGCATGGCAACCAGGGCATGGTCAAGGCGCCGATCACTTTCCGCTTCAAGGGCACTGCTGGGCAGAGCTTTGGCGTGTGGAACGCTGGCGGCCTGAATATGTACCTGGAAGGCGATGCCAACGACTACGTCGGCAAAGGCATGACCGCCGGCAAGCTGGTCATCGTGCCGCCGCAAGGCAGCCCGTTCAAAACTCAGGACAGCGCCATCATCGGCAATACCTGCCTGTACGGCGCCACCGGCGGCAAGCTGTTCGCCGCGGGCACCGCAGGCGAGCGCTTCGCCGTGCGTAACTCCGGCGCCCATGCGGTGGTGGAAGGCACGGGCGACCATTGCTGCGAATACATGACCGGCGGTTTCGTCTGCGTGCTGGGCAAGACTGGCTACAACTTCGGCTCGGGCATGACCGGCGGTTTCGCCTACGTGCTCGACCTGGACAACAGCTTCTACGACCGCGTTAACCACGAACTGGTGGAGATCCAGCGGATCAACAACGAGTCGATGGAAGCCTACCGTAGCCATCTGCAACGCGTGCTCGCCGAGTACGTTCAGGAAACTGCCAGTGAGTGGGGTCGCAACCTCCTGGAAAACCTGGACGACTACCTGCGTAAGTTCTGGCTGGTCAAACCGAAGGCGGCAAGCCTGAAGTCGCTGCTCTCCAGCACCCGTGCCAATCCACAATAATGCGCGCCTGCAGTAGTTTGATGAGGTTTTGCAATGACTGAACGTCTGAATAATGACTTCCAGTTCATCGAAGTCGGGCGCAAAGACCCGAAGAAGAAGCTGTTGCGTCAACGCAAGAAAGAGTTCGTCGAGATTTACGACAACTTCAAACCGGCCCAGGCCGCGGACCAGGCGCACCGTTGCCTGGGCTGCGGTAACCCGTATTGCGAATGGAAGTGCCCGGTGCACAACTTCATTCCCAACTGGTTGAAGCTGGTGTCCGAGGGCAATATCCTCGCCGCTGCCGAGTTGAGCCACCAGACCAACACCCTGCCGGAAGTCTGCGGCCGCGTGTGTCCGCAGGACCGTCTGTGCGAGGGTGCGTGCACCCTTAACGACGGCTTCGGCGCGGTGACCATCGGCTCGGTGGAGAAGTACATCACCGACACGGCGTTTGCCATGGGCTGGCGTCCGGATATGTCGCGCGTGGTGCCGACCGGCAAGCGCGTCGCCGTCATCGGTGCCGGTCCTGCTGGCCTGGGCTGTGCCGACGTACTGGTGCGTAACGGCGTGACCCCGGTGGTGTTCGACAAGAACCCGGAAATCGGCGGTCTGCTGACCTTCGGTATCCCCGAGTTCAAGTTGGAGAAGAGCGTGCTGAGCAATCGCCGCGAAGTCTTCACCGGCATGGGCGTCGAGTTCCGCTTGAACACCGAGATCGGCACAGACATCACCATGCAGCAGCTGCTGGATGAGTACGATGCCGTCTTCATGGGCATGGGCACCTACACCTATATGAAGGGCGGCTTCCCCGGTGAAGACCTGCCGGGCGTTACCGATGCGCTGGATTTCCTGATCGCCAACGTCAATCGCAACCTCGGTTTCGAGAAGAACGCGGCAGACTTTATCGACATGAAGGGCAAGCGCATCGTCGTCCTCGGCGGCGGCGACACCGCGATGGACTGCAACCGCACCTCGATCCGTCAGGGCGCCAAGTCGGTCACCTGCGCCTATCGCCGCGACGAAGAGAACATGCCGGGCTCGCGCAAGGAAGTGAAGAACGCCAAGGAAGAAGGGGTGAAATTCCTCTTTAACCGTCAGCCCATCGCCATCGTCGGTGAGGACAAGGTCGAGGGCGTGAAAGTGGTCGAGACCCGTCTCGGCGCACCGGATGCCCGTGGCCGTCGCAGCCCCGAGCCGATCCCCGGTTCCGAGGAAATCATTCCGGCCGAAGCCGTGCTGATCGCCTTCGGTTTCCGTCCAAGCCCGGCGTCCTGGTTCGAGCAGTTCGAAATCCAGACCGATAGCCAGGGCCGCGTGGTGGCACCGGAGCAGAGCCAGTTCAAGCACCAGACCAGCAACCCGAAGATCTTCGCCGGTGGCGACATGGTCCGTGGTTCCGACCTGGTGGTGACGGCGATCTTTGAGGGGCGGAACGCCGCCGAAGGGATTCTCGACTATCTCGGCGTCTGATCTGCCGCTGTTGGCGTAGGATGGGTTGAGCACAGCGATACCCATCGCCGCGTTGATGGGTAACGCCTTCGGCTAACCCATCCTACGGTTCTGCGGCTCTCGCAAGGCGAGGCAAATTGTCGCAATGGATAAAAGGCACGGCACTCGCCGTGCCTTTTGTTTTTTGCTTTGCGACAATGGCCCATCTTTTCACCTGTGGGCGGAGGATTACGCCGCGCTGCGGCTAATCCACCCTACAAAATGCCCGCACTTTTTCGCTGACTACTTTTCTCAGGAACTGCCATGACCGCCCTGAAGAACGATCGCTTCCTCCGCGCCCTGCTCAAGCAACCCGTCGACGTGACCCCGGTCTGGATGATGCGCCAGGCCGGGCGTTATCTGCCGGAGTACCGCGCCAGCCGGGCCAAGGCCGGCGACTTCATGGGGCTGATGATGAACCCCGAGTTCGCCTGCGAAGTCACCTTGCAGCCGCTGGACCGTTATCCGCAGCTCGACGCAGCGATCCTCTTCTCCGACATCCTGACCATTCCGCATGCCATGGGTCAGGGCCTGTACTTCGAGACCGGCGAGGGGCCGCGTTTCAAGAAGGTCATCAGCAGCGCCGCCGATATCGACGCCTTGCCGATCCCCGACCCGGAAAAAGACCTCGGTTACGTGATGGACGCCGTGCGCACCATCCGCCGTGCGTTGAATGGCCGTGTACCGCTGATCGGTTTCTCCGGCAGCCCCTGGACCCTGGCCACCTACATGGTTGAAGGCGGCTCGTCGAAGGATTTCCGCAAGTCCAAGGCCATGCTCTACGACAACCCGCAGGCCATGCACGCGTTGCTCGACAAACTGGCGCAGTCGGTCACCAGCTACCTCAACGGGCAGATCAAGGCCGGCGCCCAGGCGGTGCAGATCTTCGATACCTGGGGCGGCAACCTGTCGTCGGCGGCGTACCAGGAGTTCTCTCTGGCCTATATGCAGAAGATCGTCGATGGCCTGATCCGCGAGCATGACGGGCGCAAGGTGCCGGTGATCCTGTTCACCAAGAACGGCGGCCTGTGGCTGGAGTCCATGGCCGCAACCGGTGCCGACGCGCTGGGCCTGGATTGGACCTGCGAGATTGGCGACGCCCGCCGCCGCGTGGGCAGCCAGGTCGCCCTGCAAGGCAACATGGACCCGACCACGCTGTACGCCAAACCGGCGGCAATCCGCGCCGAAGTGGCGCGTATCCTCGCCAGCTACGGCACAGGCAGCGGCCATGTGTTCAACCTCGGCCACGGCATCACCCCGGAAGTCGACCCGGCCCACGCCGGCGCCTTCCTCGAGGCGGTGCACGAGTTGTCGGCGCAGTACCACGTGTGATGCCACAAGGGCCGCTGTTGCGGCCCTTGTGCTATCTGCCGCGGGAGAAATACTTGGCGGGACGGGTCATTGGGTGACCAAACACCTCGCCCTTGTCATGCGCTTTGCATAGAATCCAAGACCATTCGGATCAGGGAGGTGTGATATGCGGCGCGTGGTTTTCAATCAGAAGGGTGGTGTGGGCAAGTCCAGCATCGCCTGCAACCTGGCGGCGGTGAGCGCTTCTCAGGGCTATCGCACGTTGTTGGTCGATCTGGATGCACAGGCTAATTCCACGCACTACCTGACCGGCCTGACCGGCGATGAAATCCCCATGGGCATCGCCGAGTTCTTCAAGCAGACGCTGTCCAGCGGACCGTTTGCCAAGAAAGGCAAGGTGGATATCTACGAGACGCCGTTCGATAACCTGCATGTGGTCACCGCTACCGCCGAATTGGCCGATCTGCAGCCCAAACTTGAGGCTAAACACAAGATCAACAAGCTGCGCAAATTGCTTGAGGAGCTTGGCGAAGACTACGAGCGCATCTACCTCGATACGCCGCCAGCGCTGAATTTCTATACGGTTTCTGCACTGATCGCCGCTGATCGTGTGCTGATTCCCTTCGATTGCGACAGCTTTTCGCGTAATGCGTTGTATGGCCTGTTGCAGGAAATCGAGGAACTCAAGGAAGACCATAACGAAGGGCTGTCCGTGGAGGGCATCGTGGTCAACCAGTTCCAGCCGCGCGCCACCCTGCCGCAGCAGTTGCTCGATGAATTGCTCGCCGAGGGCTTGCCGGTGCTGCCGGTGAACCTGATGAGTTCGGTGCGCATGCGCGAATCGCATCAGGCCTGTACGCCGCTGATTTATCTGGATGCACGGCACAAGCTGACCCAGCAATTCGTCGAGCTGCATGATTTGCTGAATAACGCGGATTAGCTGGCCTTGCTGGTCGCCGTTGTTAGCGCTGCGGCGGGCGGGCAAAGCCTTTGCGCAGGTAGGTGGCGCGCGCATGGCGGAGAACTATCTGGGCGTAGGCATCCTGCTCGCGCAGCTGTTCCACGGCCTGCTTGAGCCGATTCAAGGTGTCGTCATCGGCGGTTTTGCGCGAATAGAACAACCAGAAGTGCTGTTCGCCCAATAGCAGCGGCTGGGAGAACTGTGCCTGGGTCAGGCCCATGCCTTCGGCCACGGTATAAATGCCCAGATCGGAACCAATCAGGCCATCCAGGCGACCGCTGACCACCATGGATAAACCCTGTTGGTAATTACTGAGCGGGTATTTGACGATTGCCGGGTCAGCGGCGAATGCGTCGTTGAAGTGGCCGCCGCGCATGACGCCGATGGTCAGGCCATGCAGGTCGTCGAATGTGCGCAGGCGCTGGCCGGCGGCGGCAAGCACGATGACCTGCAGCGGAAAAATCGGCGCCACCTTGATCGCCGCCTCGCCCAGGGCGTCATTGTCGAAACGCAGGACAAAATCCGCACGGCCATATTTCAGCTCTACCACCGTGCGTGCATAAGGCAGCAGCACATTGCGCGAGGCGAATCCGGCCTGCGCAGCGATGCGATTGCCGATTTCGTACATGATGCCGTGTAACTGGCCATCCTCGCGCTGCATGCCGAACGGCGGGATGTCGATGGTGACGATGTTCAAGGGCCGCGTCGCCGGTTCGGCCACTGCAACCATGCAAAACAAAAAACCGAGCAGGATCAGTGCTCGGTTCAAGGCCGGTGTGGTGGGCGATTGGGCGGCGATCACGCAAGAAATCCTTGAGGCTCGGGAGTGAGCTCAGTCTAGCCTGGGATCGCTTCGATACCTCAGCGCACCACAAAAATGTCGCAGGGCGCTTTGTGCAGGAAATGCTGCGCCAGGCTGCCAAGCAGCGCCTGGGACAGTGCGCTGCGGCCGTGGCTGCCGAGTACCAGCAGTTCGCTGCGGCGGACTTTCAGCTGTTCTTGCAGGCCGCGCAGGATGCCGCCTTGCTGCACCGAATGGCTGATTGTTGGGCCGCCGGCCGGGAGGTTTTGCGCTTCGTCGTGCAGCAGTTGGTCGATCAGCGCCTGCTGGATTTGCAGCTGCGCGGCCATTTGTTGCGGCGTGCCTTTGTCCGGTTCGAAGACGTGCAGCGCATGCAGTTCCGCGGCGGCGGGCAATAGACGGTAACCCTGGCCCAGGGCGCTGCAGGCGCAAAGCGAGAAGTCGATGGCCGATAGCGCGCGTTGATAGGGCTGGAAGTCGTTGCGCGCCACCAGCAGCAAGGGCACGGGGCAATTGCGCGCGATGCGATCCAGGCTGGTGCCGGAGAAGAAGTCATGGCGCTGGTGATGCGCGCCGAGTACCAGCAGGTCGCAACCGAGCTCCTGCAGTTGCTGCAAGACCACTTCCGAGGGTTTGCCGCTAAGCATGCGCAGCTCGCTGCCGGAGGGTGCGTATTGGGTCAGGCTGCGGTCGAGGGTCTGCTGCGCCTGCTCGTGTTGCTGGCTGCTTTGGTTGGGGTCGAGTACGTGCAGAAGCGTCAGTTTGGCGTTGTGCTGGCGGGCCAGCTGGGTGGCGCGGCAGAGGGCCATATCGGCGGTGTCGCGCAAATCGTGGGCAATGAGGATATGGGTGAACATGGGGGAATTCTCCAGCCGATGCAGGTCGGCGTATTTATTATCCCCACAGGATTAGCTGGTGTTTTGACCTATAGCAAGGTCAGGTGTCAGCGCACGCGCAGTTGGTAAAGACCGCGGCTTTCCGCCACGACCTCACCGGTGTCGTCGGTCAGCTGCAACTCCAGCAGGTACTCGGCTTTGCCCACGCGCGCCGCTTCGCTTTGCAGCTGTTCGATCTGCGGCGCACTGAGCCGCGCGTCGACGCGGATGTCGCCCGTGGCGGGGCGCCGGAAGCGCAGGTTCATTTCCTTGATGATCGGGTAAAACCGCTGGCTGTCGAAGCTGGTGAGAAACAGCGCGCCGCCGGGGATTTCCGCCAGGGTGAACAGGGCGCCGGCATACATGCTGCCGATGTGGTTCTGATTGCCGGCCAGTGGCATGTGCAGGCGCACATAGCCGGGTTCGAGGACTTCGGCCTTGAGGCCGCTGCGTTTGACGAAGGCGATCTGCTCTTCGGTGAGCTGGCGGACGAGTTCGACGGGCAGAGGCATGGCAATCACCGTTCTGGTTGGCTGGCAGCCAGCCTAATGGCTGGTTGGCGGCTTGCAACTGACCGTAAACGCCGCGGCGCTTGACCCTTTCGCTCAGGCGTCTTGATTGGCCAGCCAGGCCAGCAATTGCGCCAGCGGCATGGCGCCGCTTTGCCGGGCGATTTCGGCGCCGTTGCGCAGCAGGAGCAAACTCGGAATCGAGCGGATGCTCAGTTGTCCGGCTAGTTGTGGATGCGCTTCGCTGTCCAGCTTGGCCAGACGGTAGCGCCCTTGCAACTGTTTGGCGGCCTGGTTGAAGGTCGGTGCGAACGCCTGGCAGGGCCCGCACCAACTGGCCCAGACATCCACCAGCAGCGGCAGGTCGCCCTTGAGCTGGCTGGCGAAATTGGCCTGGGTCAGCTCAAACGGAGTGTCCGGGAGCACCATCGCCTTGCAGCGCCCGCAGCGCGGGGTATCGCCGAGGCGCTCGGCGGGGATGCGGTTGAGGCCGTTGCAGGCCGGGCACGGAATCAGCAGAGGGTCGTGCATGACGGGCTCCAGGTGCGCGCCAGCCACGGTGTGCGGCTGTTCGCGCGAAGATCAAGGCCATCGATCGATAGCGGCGAGACTAGCCGCACGCTATGACTCACAGCGCTACCAGCGGCCAGACCCGCGGGATCACCAGCATGGCGACGAACACCATGAGGATGTTCAGCGGTATGCCGATGCGCATGAAGTCGCTGAAACGGTAACCGCCGGCGTTGTAGACGAAGGTGTTGGTTTGATAGCCGATTGGCGTGGCGAAGCTGACGCTGGCGGCGAACATCACCGCGACGACGAACGGCCGTGGATCGAGGCCCAGGCTCTGGGCGATGCCGATGGCCACGGGCGTGATCAACACGGCGACGGCGTTATTGGAGAGGATCTCGGTGAGTACGGTGGTCAGCAGGTAGACAAAGCCGAGGATCATCAGTGGGCTGGCGTTCGGCACGGCGGCCATGCTGCGTTCGACGATCAGGTCGATCAGACCGACCTTGTCCATGGCGATGCTGATCGCCAGCATGCCGAAAATCAGGCTGAGGATTTTCCAATCGACGGCTTTATAGGCATCGTCGACTTCCAGGCAGCGGGTGGCCACCACGGTCACCGCGGCGATCAGCGCCAGGCCTTCGATCGGCATCAGCTCGAAGGCGGCCAGCAGCATCACGGCCAGGGTGGCGATAATCGCGATCGGCGCCTTGTCGCGACGGTAGGCGCGCTCTTGCACGGTGTTCAGACTGATCAGTTCGCCGTTCTCGGCAAAGCGCTTGATTTGCGCCGGCGTGCCTTCGACCAGCATCACATCGCCGAATTGCAGGTGCAGGTCGTCGAGGTTGCCCTGGATGTTTTCGTCCTGACGGTGCACGGCGAGCACGGCGATGCCATAGCGTGCGGTGAGGTCGAGGTCGCGCATCGGGCGGTGGCTGTAGCGCGAGTTACGCCCGACGATGGCTTCGGCGAGGATCACGTCGTGGCTGCTGATGGTTTCGAAGGCATCGCTGCGGTTGAAGCTCAGGTGGCCGCTTTCCCGCAACTCGACCACGTCCTTGACCTGGCCATGCAGCACCAATTGGTCGCCGGCGGCGAGCAGGGTGTCGTGGGCTGGCTCGGTGAACTCTTGCTCTTCGCGGAAGATCTTCAGTACCTGCAAGCCGCTGCCGCCGTTGAGGTTGGCTTCGTGCAGGGTCTTGCCGATTACCGGTGAGTCGTGCGGCACCAGCAGTTCGGTCATGAAGGTGCGGCCGAGGTCCGGGCGCAGTTGCTTGGACAGGGTGTCGCGATCGGGCAGCAGGCGGTTGCTGAACAGCATCAGGTAGACGAAGCCGACCCCGGCGAAGACCAGCGCCGCGGGGGTGATTTCGAACATGCCGAAGGGTTCGAGGCCGGCTTTGCGCGCCACGCCGTCGACCAGAATATTGGTCGAGGTGCCGATCATGGTCAGCATGCCGCCGAGTACGGTGGCGTAGGACAGCGGGATCAGCAGCTTCGACGGTGAGCTGTGCGCGCGCTTGGCCAGGGCGATGGCCACCGGCGTGAGAATCGCCACCACCGGGGTATTGTTGAGGAACGCGGAAATCACCAGCGCGGTGATCATCAAGCCAGCCAGTACGCGTACCGGGCTGTCGCCGACCAGGTTACCCAGCCAGTTGCCCAGGGCATCGATGCAGCCGGTGCGCTCCAGCGCGGCGGACAGGACAAACATGCAGGCGATGGTCACGGGGGCCGAATTGCTGAGCACGCCAAGCACTTCGCCGGGGCTGAGTATCTGCGTCACCAGCAAGGCGGCGACAGCAATCGCCGCCACCACATCCGGGCTCCATTTTTCGCGAACGAAGGACACCAGCAGCCAGACCAGTAGGGCGGCAACGAACAACAGCGGCAGTGAATCCCAGAACATGAACGTCCTTAGCGTGCGAATCTCGTGTGAGGTATCGGGCACGCCAGGCGGCGGCCACGCAAGGTCGCCAAGATAGTGGGCTTTGCTTAGAGAGTCTAAGAATGTTTGAGAAGGTTTATATGCCTTTTCGATTTAACTGATAAGGCTGTACCGCCCGCTCTGCGGCGCACTGTTGCTGGTCGCGGCTGGCGGGCGCGGCTAGGCTCGGGGTTTGCGTGAGGAGGGCGGCGTATGCGCCAGTTAGGCATTCTCGGTGGCATGAGTTGGGAGTCCACGGCGAGCTATTACCGCCTGCTCAATCAGGGGGTGCGCGAGCACATGGGCGGTCTGCATTCCGCGCCGCTGTTGTTGCACTCGCTGGACTTTGCCGAGGTCGCCGCGCTGCAAGCGCGCGGCGAATGGTCGGCCGCTGGCGCCTTGCTCGCCGCAGCCGCACAGCGGCTTGAGGGCGCGGGGGCAACGGCTCTGTTGCTGGCCACCAACACCATGCACAAGGTGGCACCGGCCATCGAGGTGGCCGTGGCTATTCCGCTGCTGCATATCGGTGACGCGGTCGGGCAGGCGTTGCAGCGCCAGGGCGTGCAGCGGGCGGCGCTGCTCGGTACACGGTTCACCATGCAGGAGGCGTTCTACCGCGAGCGTCTGGCCGAGCGTTACGGTATTTCGGTGATCGTGCCCACTGCCGCGCAGATGGCCGAAGTCGACCGGGTGATCTTCGCTGAGTTATGCCAGGGCGTGTTCTCGGCCGCCGCCCGGGCGTTTTATCTGGAGTGCCTGGCGCAGTTGCGCGGGCAAGGCGCCGAGGTGGCGATTCTCGGCTGCACCGAAATCGGTCTGTTGCTGGAGGGCGTGCAGGCACCGTTGCCGTTACTCGACAGCGCCGAGTTGCATGTGGCGATGGGGCTGGATTGGCTGCTGGGCACGTAGGCCGATCTATGCCGTAACGGGCAACGGCTGGACAAGGCTTAGCCATGTCCAGCCTACGACGAATAGCGTGTAGGGAGCTCGGATGACCCGACGATGGGTATCGCTACGCTCAACGCCATCCTACGTAAGCGCGGAGCGCCAGCGGTTCAGGACGAGCAGCTGATTGCCAGGTGTTTGCCCCAGTCCGGTGGGCGCTGGGCGAAGCGTTCTTGGCCCGGCTGTTCGTCGAATGGGCGGCTGAGTACCGCGTGCAGCTCGCGCACTGGCGCGTAATCGCCCTGTTCGGCGGCCTCGATGGCCTGTTGTGCCAGGTAGTTGCGCAGGATGTACTTGGGGTTGACCGCGTGCATGCGGGCTTGGCGCGCGTCCTGGTCGTCGCCGTCGCGCGCGCTGCGTGTGCGGTAGTCGGCGGCCCAGGCATCGAAACCGGCGAGGTCGCTGAAGTCCTCGCGCAAGCGTGCCAGTGCCTGCGGCGCGGTACTGGCGCCCAGTTCGCGGAAGAAGCGGGTGTAGTCCACCGCGCCGCTTTGCATCAGTTGCAGCAGGCGTTGGATCAGCGTGTCGTCGCCGTCATCGGCCGTCAGCCAGCCAAGGCGCTGGCGCATCAGGTCGCGGTAGTGCGCCTGGTACAGCGGCAGGAACAACCCGAGCAGCTCGCGCAAGACCTCGACGCTGACCAATGGCGTCAGCGCCTGGCCAAGCGCGGCGAGGTTCCACTGGGCGATGGGCACCTGATTGCTGAAGGCGTAACGACCGCTGTCATCCGAGTGGTTGCAGATGAAGTTGGCATCGAAATCGTCGAGGAAGGCATATGGGCCGTAGTCGAAGGTGATGCCGAGGATCGACATGTTGTCGCTGTTCATCACCCCGTGGCAGAAGCCATAGGCCTGCCAGTAGGCGATCAGCTGCGCGTTGCGTTCGAGCACCTCGCGGAACATCGCCTGATACGGTTCGGCCTGGGTCAGGCAGGCGGGAAAATGGCAGCTCAATACATGCTCGCCGAGCTGTTTGAGCAGCTCGTGTTGCTGGGTGTAATAGAAATACTCGAAGTGGCCGAAGCGCACATGGCTGGGGGCCAGGCGCAGCACCATCGCCGCGCTTTCCTGCTGTTCCCGCCACACCGGGGTGCTCGAACCAGTCACGCACAGGGCGCGCGAGGTGGGCATGCCGAGGGCGTGCAGGTGTTCGCTGGCGAGGAACTCGCGGATCGAGCTGCGCAGCACCGCGCGCCCGTCGCCCATGCGCGAGTATGGCGTTTGCCCGGCGCCCTTGAGGTGCAGGTCCCAGTGTTCACCGGCATCGTTAAGCACCTCGCCGAGCAGCAGGCCGCGGCCGTCGCCGAGGCGCGGGTTGTAGCTGCCGAACTGGTGCCCGGAATAGACCATGGCCCGTGGTTCCGCGTCGCTCCACAGCTTGTGCCCGCTGAACACTTCGGCGAACACCGCGCTTTCGGCTTCGCTGGGGTCGAGGTCGAGCAGGGCCATGGCTGCGCTGCTGGCGACCACCAGGCGCGGCTCGGCGATCGGCTCGGGCAGCACTTGGGTGGAAAAGCCATCGCCGAGGCGGGCAAAGCGGTTGTCGAAGATCAGGTCGGTGAGCGACTTCAAGGCAACCCTCCAGCGGGGCAAGGCGGCCGCGTGGTGTACACGCCTGCCAGGGATCGAGGTTCTGGCCAGGCACGCGGCCCTGGCCAGAACGGACGGTTTACCGCGGGTCGATGGCCGGTGTGGTTGGCGTGATCGGGTCCTGCTCGGTTTTGCTTGGCGGGGCGACAGTGGTCTGCCCGCTGCCCAGGTTGAGCTCCTGACCGTGCAGGTTTTTCACCATCACCTCGACCTGGTTGAAGGCCATCTCGACGTTGTTTTCGCGGAAGCTCATGGCGATCCGCGTGAGGATTTCGTCGGTCGCCGCGTTGCGGTCGCCCAACTCGCGCACGTGGAAGCGCAACTCGTAGTCGAAGGTGCTGGGGCTGATCGTCAGGAAGAACAGCAGCGGCTCGGGGTCGCGCAGCACCCGCGGGTTTTCCACGGCGGCCTGCATCATCAGCTTACGCGCCAGCGGCAAGTCGGTCTCGTAGGCTACGCCGACCTTGATGATCACGCGGGTGACCGTGTCGTTCAGCGACCAGTTGATCAACTGGTCGGTGACGAAGGTCTTGTTCGGCACGATGATTTCTTTGCGGTCGAAGTCGGTGATGGTGGTGGCGCGGATGCGGATCTTGCTCACCGTACCGGAGAGATTGCCGATGGTCACCACGTCGCCGATGCGCACCGGGCGCTCGAACAGAATGATCAGGCCGGAGATGAAGTTGGCGAAAATCTCCTGCAAACCAAAGCCCAGGCCGACCGAGAGTGCCGCCACCAGCCATTGCAGCTTGTCCCAGCTGACGCCGAGGGTCGACAGGGTGACCACGAAGCCGATGCCGACAATCAGGTAGGACAGCAGCGTGGTGGTGGCATAGGCGCTGCCTTGTGCCAGTTTCAGACGCGACAGCACCAGCACTTCGAGCAGGCCCGGCAGGTTGCGGCCCAGGGCCACGGTGATGCCGACGATGACCAGGGCGCCGAGTACATCGCTGAGGCTGATCGGCACCAGGCTGGCGGTTTCGCCGGTGCCCGTGCTGTATTCGTAGAGGCTGATGTTATCCAGGTAGGCGAACACCGAAATCAGGTCGGACCAGACCCAGTACAACCCGGCGATAAAGGCGCCCAGCAAGGCCAGACGGATCAGTCGCAGCGATTGCTGGTTGACCTGCTCGATGTCCAGCGTGGGTTCTTCGATAACCACTTCGGCGCCCTCGCCACTGCCTTCCTTGGCCTGCGCCAGGCGCTTGGCCGTGGCGCGCTGGTAAGCCAGGCGCCTGGCCGCGACACCCAGGCCGCGGATAAAGGCCGCCTCGACCACCAGCCAGATCATCAGCAGGTACAGCGTGTCGATCAAGCGGTCGCTGAGTTTCAGCGCGGTGTAGTAGTAGCCGAAGCCCACCGCGACGATCAGTGCCAGCGGCAACAGGCTGAACGCCAGGCCGATCAGCATGCGGAAGGCCGAGGCGTGCTCACGGGCTGGGCCGCTCAGCAGCAGTTTGTGCAGCAGCCAGGCCATCAGGCCATAGCAGGTCAGCACCACGGCAATGCCGATCACGTCTTCGGCCAGGCTGGCCGGTTGGTGCTCGGCGATGGTCACCACGCCGACCAGGGCCATGGCCACCAGGCCCAAGTAGCGAATTTGCCGGTGCAGGAAGGCCACATGCGGACGTGACCAGCGGAAGTGCAGTTCGGCCACGCCACCCGGCGAGAGAATGCGGTAGATGGTGTAGAACACCAGCCAGGCTTCGGCCATTTCAAATAGCGCCGCGCCCAGGTTGACGTTCTGCCCGCGCGCGTCCATCTGCAGGGCGAAGCCGCACAGGCCGAGGAACAGCGTGCCGGGCAATGCCAGCAGGACGTTGAGGAGAATCGCCATCGGCGTGTGCAACTGACTGTCGCGCTTAAAGTGGCCGATGTCCGTATGCAGCTCGCCGAGCTTGCGGTACAGGTAACCGCGCTTCCACAGCAACACCCCGATCAACAGCAGCAGCGGTAAGAACAGCAGCGGCCGTTCGATCAGGCCCGCGCCCAGCTCACGCAGGTTGGAGCCCCAGGGCAGGTCGGCGATCTGTCGTTCGAGCAGGCGCGGTACGGCTTGGAACCAGTCGAGGTCCAGCGGCTTGTTGCTGGGAATCCAGAACATCTGCTCGTCCAGCGTGGTGCGCACGGTCTGCGCGGTGCTGTGCAGTTGCTTCTGGTTGAGTTGCAGGGTGATCGATTCATTGAGCAGCGTGTTGAGCTCGCGGTTGAGCCGGTCGAGCAGCTCGCGGCGGGTTTGCATCAGTTCGAGCAAGGTGGCTCGCAGCTCGGGCGTGACGGCGTCCGGGGGTTGCTTGGCGAGCAGTTGCTCGACGTATTCGCTGGGGTTGCCGACGGCTTCGCGCTGCTGATTCAGCTCGAACTGATAAAGGCGGATGTCGGCGATTTCATCGGTCAGGTTGCTGTCGAGTTCCAGCGTGGGCAGTGCCTGTTTTTGCTGGTAGAGGATCTTCGACAGCAGCAGGCTGCCTTGCAGCACGCTGATCTGCTCGTCCAGGGCCTGGTCGCTCTGGTTGAGCGCGTCCAGCTGTTGCTTGGTCTGCAGGTTCTGCTGGGCCAGCTGGCTGATCCGGTCGGTGGCGCGCAGCAGGTAGTCGGAGAGCTTGAGGTTGAGCGAGCTTTCGCTGGCCAGCAGGGTATCGGAGCCAGCCTTTTCCGCTTCGCGCGATTGCTCGGCAACGGTTTGTTCGGATTGCGCGCGGCGCTTTTCATTGATCAGCGACTGCAGGTCGAGCAGTTCTTGTTCCAGGCGCTTGATGCGCTCTTCGAGCAGGTCACGCTGGCTGCTGCCGAGGTCTTGCAGCAGGCTGTTGCCGGCCAGCTCCTGGCGCCGCAGCTGGGTTTGCGCGTCGAGCTGAGCCAGCTCGGCGCCGAGCAGGTCGCGGTGTTCGGCGGTCAGCGGTTTGCCGGCGTCTTTGCCGGTTTTCAGCGCGTTGTTGATCTCTTGGCTGCGCGTCTGGTTGCGGCTGATTTCCGCCTGGGCGCGTTCCGGGCGGGTTTGCGCGGTGATGATCAGGCTGTTGGCATCGATGATCTGCTTCTGCCAGTCGCCCAGTTGGTTATTGCGTTCGCTGAGCAATTGCTCCAGCTGCGGCACCTGGCTATTGGCATAGCGCTGGGCGATTGGCGTCGGCGGGCTGGCTTTCAGGCGCGTCAGTTCGCGTTGCACTTCGCCGATCAGCCGCGGCGCCTGGTCGAGCTGCTTTTTCAGGTCGCCCAGGCGCTTGATGCTGTCGGCCTGTTCGGTCAGCAAAGCCAGGGTTTTCTCCAGGGTTTGCTTGAGCGCCAGTTGCTCGGCTTCCGCCAGTTTACGATCGGCGAGGCTGTCCAGGCTGCGCTGCACATCGGCGCTTTTCGGCGGTTCGGCCGCCTGGGTCAGCGGGGTGCTCAGGCAAAGCCCGAGCAGGGCTACGGCTAAATAGGTACGTAAAGAGGGCATGGTCGCGATCGGGCGGCTCGAGAAGAAGCTGAGTTTAGAGGAACAGGCCTGGGCCTGGGCGGGCACCTTCGGGGAATTTGACGCCGACTTTGCGGATCTTGTTCCCTTCCATCGCGGCAACCGTCCACGTCAGGCTCTGCCATTCGACCTGATCGCCGATAACCGGTTCGCCGCCAATCTCGTGGGCGATGAAGCGAGCGAGCGATTGCTGGCCGTCGACGCCGTCCAGTTTCAGGCCGTACAGCGCCGCAACGGCGCCCAGCTCGGCATCGCCTTCCAGCACGAAATCACCGAAGAAGCGCAGGTCCTGGCCACGTTTCGGCGCCTGGCTGAACAGTTTGCCGAGGGCCGGCAGGTCATGTTCGTGGCCGATCACGCAGAGCAGGTCGCCGGCCTCCAGCTTGGTACTGCCGGAGGGGTGCAGCAGCTCGCGGCTGCGAAACAGCGCGGCGATGCGCGTGCCGTCCGGCATTTTCAGCTCGCGCAGGGGCGCGCCGATGCACCACTTCTCCACGCCCAGGCGGTAGACGAACAGTTCCCACTGGCTGGTCGGGTGCACTTCCAGGCCGGCGCGCGACACCGGCGCCGGGTCCGGCGGCACGGTGACCTTCAGCAGCTTGGCGGCCCACGGCAGGCTGGTGCCTTGCAGCAGCAGCGAGACCAGCACGATAAAGAAGGCCACGTTGAAGAACAGCTGAGCATTCGGCAGCCCGGCCATCAGCGGGAACACCGCGAGGATGATCGGCACCGCGCCGCGTAGGCCGACCCAGGCGATGAAGGCTTTCTCGCGGTCGTGGAAGGCGCGGAACGGCAGCAGGCCGAGGAAGATCGACAGCGGACGGGCGAACAGGATCATCCACAGCGCCAGGCCCAGGGCCGGCAGGGCAATCGGCAGCAATTCGTGGGGGGTGACCAGCAGGCCGAGAACCAGGAACATGCCGATCTGCGCCAGCCAGGTCAGGCCGTCGAGCATGTGCAGGATGCCGTGGCGCGAGCGGATCGGCCGGTTGCCGAGCAGCAGGCCGCACAGGTAGATGGCGAGAATGCCGCTGCCGCCGACGGCGTTGGTGATGGCGAAGATCATCAGGCCGCCGCTGACCACCAGCAACGGGTACAGGCCGTTGGCCAGGCTGATGCGGTTGACCACTTGCAACAGCAGCCAGCCGCCGCCCAGGCCAAACAGGCCGCCAATACCGAACTGCTGCAGCAGGTGCAGGAGAAACACCCAGCTCAGGCCGGTTTCGCCGCTGGCGAGCATTTCGATCAGGGTGACGGTGAGAAATACCGCCATCGGGTCGTTGCTGCCGGACTCGATTTCCAGGGTGGCGCTGACCCGCTCGTTGAGGCCGCGCCCGCCGAGCAGGCTGAATACCGCGGCGGC